>FTDB01000845.1_pt1 | contig 44004 bp, 40 predicted proteins | sample 1639741 | NCBI WGS metagenome assembly FTDB01 (sample SAMEA3914869, study PRJEB12502) | metagenome | biome: forest; material: soil | place: USA | collected 2012-03-12 | depth 0.1 m | reverse complement strand
GGCGCGGTCGCAGCGGCTGTAGAGGCGCTCGATGACGGCGGCGACGCGGACGGCGCGCTCGATGCCCGGCATGTCCTCGGGATCGTCCATGGCCGTGGCTTTGAGCAACATGCGGTCGGCGAAGGCGCGCAGGAGTTCGCGCCGTTCTTCGGGCGTCAGGGGTTGCTGAGGTGTGCTTGCGTCAAGAGCCATGTGGTTGAGCATGACTCGGAAAAAGTAGGAGGGAAGAGATTTTGGGGAAAGGTGGTGGAAGGAACGGCCAGCCAGCCCCTCAGCCCTTACGCCTTCGCTGACGCTCGGCTCTCGTCCTCTCACCGTGAACGGGAGGTCTATCGCATATAGCTTTAAACCCTTCGCACGTCTCCCCGCATCTGGGGAGAAGGTGGCCCGAAGGGCTAGGCGCCCCCGGCACGGATGAGGGGTCGATCCCACTGCCGGCAAGAACTCCTCACCTGCCGCTCCGCGGATCCTCTCCCCTTGAAAGGGGAGAGGTGGAAGAAAATGGAGTCTCGCATTTCCATATGCGATAGCTCTGCCGTGAACGGGGAGAAGTGAAGGCAGCGGGACGCATCATCAGGTTGCGTGTCTTCCATCCGTGTTTCCGCACCGACGAAACGCGCCACAAACCGGGCTTTTACATTAAATCTCTGTCATCTTTGTTGCAGAAGAATCTACGAAAAACGTCGTAGATTTCTTCGGCAACCGCTTGATTTTGCTTTCATTTATCGTGACAACTTCGGCGATTTTCGCCGACAGACAGGCGCAAACCTTACAGCCATTTAACTTGTCATACCTACCGACGAAGATATTCGTCGTCGCATGGGAAAGACCGCGACGGGCGCGGATCCGACCGGGGAAGACCACGCATGCGCCGCCAATATTCATCACAGCTCGCCCTCATCTGCGCCGCCGGCCTGTGCCTGCCTGCCTTCGCCCACGCCCATGCCCAGACGGCGACCGATCCGGCCACGCCACCGGTGCCGCCCCTGCCCACCACCACGGACGCCGACGGCAACCAGGTCGTCAAATATACGCCCGATTACTTTTCGCAGTTCCAGTCGACCTCGGCGCTCGACATGGTCTTCCATGTTCCCGGCTTCAGCTTCAATCGCGGCGACAACAGCGTGCGCGGCTTCGCCGGCGCCGCCGGCAATGTTTTGATCGATGGCCAGCGTCCCGCCAACAAGGACGGCCTCGACCAGACGCTCGACAACATCTCCATCAAGCAGGTCGACCATATCGAACTGATCACTGGCGGCGCGCCGGGCATCGACATGCAGGGCTACCGCCAGATCGTCAACGTGGTGCGCAAGACCGACGCCAAGGCCAGCGTGCAATTCGGCGGCAATATCAAGGTCTATCCCGACGAGGCGGATCCGGCCACCTTCCTGACCTATTCCAGCAACAAGAACGGCAAGTCGCTGGACGTTCATGTGGAACTGTTCCGCTTCCGCGACAACGGCGTCTGGCATACCAAACGCTGGATCTATACGCCCGATTTCAGCGACCCCAATCCCGTCTTCACCGATATCCCGCAAAAAGGCGGCGGCTGGGGCCACCAGGAAAAGATCGACTATTCGCGCCCGCTGTGGGGCGGCAAGCTGTCGTTCAACGGCAACTACAATCCGATCGACTACGACATGAACGCCGCCTACATCACGGGCGACGACCGGGCGCCGGAGCATCTCGACATCAAGCAGATGCCGTCGGACCTGGGCCTGCAATACGAGCGTTCGCTGACCAAGACCCTGACCCTCGATCTCAACGCCTTGCGCCGCTATGAACGGGACTCGACCGACGACGTCATCACCGACACCGGCGTCCGTTCGGAATACAAGGCGCTCAGCCAGTCGTCCGAGCAGATTTTCAGCGCCAAGCTGACGTGGGCGCAAAACGACAGGATGACCTACAAGTTCGGCGGCGAAATGGCGGACAATGTCGGCGACACGGCGTCGAGCTATACCCAGAACGACACCTCGCAGAACGTTCCTTCCGATATCGTCCGCGTCGAGGAAAACCGCGAGGAATATTACGTCACCGCCAACTGGCAGCCGCTCAAGAAGCTCAGTGTCGAAGGCGCGCTGAAGGTCGAGACCTCGACCATTTCGGTCAAGCAGGCCAACCGGTCGAAATCCTTCGTCTACCCCAAGCCGGAAATCCAGCTGGTCTGGTCGCCGACCGACAAGGTCAAGCTGAGCTGGCGCACAGAACGCGTCATCGGCCAGCTCAATTTCGGCGATTTCGCTTCGTCGGTGTCATTGGACACCAGCGTGGTCAAGGCCGGCAATCCCGACATCGTGCCGCAGAAGGAGTGGCAGAATTCCCTGAGCTTCGACTACAGCTTCTGGGACAAGGGCGCGCTCAACATCACCTACAAGCACTCCGCCCTGCAGGACACGCTCGACTACGCCCCGATCGTGACCGGAGACGGCGTCTTCAACGCCCGCGCCAATATCGGCGACGGCACGCGCGACGACATCTCGACTTCGCTGACCCTTCCGACCGACAAGCTGCACATCAAGGGCGGCCAGTTGAAGATCGACTATACCCGCACCATCACCAGCGTGAACGACCCCATCACCCACAAGTCGCGCGTGATTTCCAACTACAATCCGGAAAATTACGTCATCACCTTCGACCAGAACTTCCCCACCTCGCGGACAAGCTGGGGCATGGAAATCGACAGCCTCAACAACTCGCTGCAATATAACGCCAGCGACGCCTACCGCTTCGTGTCGCAGAACTGGTTCGCGCTCTACGGCCAGTACAAGACGAAGAACAACATCACCCTCGGCGTCGTCATCCAGAACCCGTGGGGCCGGCGCGACAAGTACGACCGCACGGTCTGGACAGGCCAGCGCGACCTGTCGCCCATCGATCACATCGAACACAACAAGGCGCTGCAGCAGCCGTTCGTCATCTTCCGCATCATGAAGGAACTGTAGACGGCATACCGAAGGGTATGCACAAAGGCCATCAACACTTGACAATAAAAAGGCGGCGCTTGCGGTGGCGCCGCCTTTCCTTTTTGTCATGAGGCCTTTAGCGCGCCTCGGACTTGACCTCTTCGACCGGCAGCGTGTCGTTGACGCCGCCCGCCCAGCCCTTGATGAAGAAGCTGAGCACGAACAGCAGAACGCCGAAGGCGATCGTCAGCAGGCCGACCTGGCTGAATACGGCCAATGACTTATGCAACGCGGCCCCCGGATCGACGACCTCTCCGTTGATGGTGAAGGCGCCGGTCATCGAGGTGATCTTGCCGCCGACGAACTGCGCCCACGACAGGCCTGTAAACCACAGCGCCATCATGGTCGAGACCACGCTGGACGGCGACAGCTTGGTCTGTTGCGACAGCCCCACCGGCGACAGCGACATCTCGCCGACCACGGTCAGGAAGTAGTTGAGGACCAGGAAGATCAGCGGCAGGCGAAAGGCCGAATTGACGAACGGCGCGCCGAACACCAGCACCATCAGGCCCAGCCCCGTGGCGACGATGCCGAAGGCGAACTTCTTGACCGGATCCGGGTCGCGGCCGCGATTGCCGAGATAGCTGAACAGGGCGGCGAAGATCGGCGCCAGGATCAGGATGAAGGCGGCGCTGAACAGGGTGGAGGACTGCGCCGCCGTCAGGCCGGTGTCGATCCACAGCGTACCGGAAGGTATGGCGCCGACCTGGTCCCTGGCGCCGAAAAGAAGGCCGCCGATGCGCAAAGGCGCCGACAGGACCTGGAGGTTGATATTGCGGTCGGTGAACAGGTTGAGCGCCGATCCCGCCAGTTCCTCAAGCGCGAAGAAGACGATCGAGGCGACGCTGAGCACCAAAGCCAGCAGGATGCGGAAATTTTCGGTCCGCGTGAACTTTGTCGCCATGTTGTAGCCGACATAGCCCAGCATCAGCAGCGACAGGCCGACCAGCACCAGAAAGACGATGTCGTTGCGCTGGACGAGGAAATAGACGGCGCCGACGCCGGCGAACGACAGCAGATAGATCAGGTTCTCCTTGCGCAGCAGCCCGCCCCCGCCGGCGCGCACGGCTTCATCTGGCGCATCGCCCCGGCCTTCCAGGTATTTTTTACCAAGCATGAAGCAGACGAGGCCCAGCAACATGCCGAGCCCGGCGGCGCCGAAGCCGTATTTCCAGCCATAGCTTTGACCGAGCCAGCCGCAGATGATCGCCGCCCAGAACGAGCCGAGGTTGATGCCGAAATAATAGAGCTGGAAGCCGGAATCGCGGCGCGGATCGCGGTCGCCGTACAGTTGTCCGACAATGGTTGACACATTGGGCTTCAGGAAGCCGACCCCCATGATGATAAGGGAAATCGACAGGTAGAAGGCATTTTCCGCCCAAGGCGTGACGATGTGCTTGTCGAGACCGAAGTCACCCTTGGCCAAGGTGGCGGGCAGCGGCGAACCGACCGGCAGGTTATCGATCGCAAGGCCGTCGTGGCCATCCGGATGATAGCTGTAAAGGCCGTCGCCGACTTTCAGCCTCGCCTCCTGGCCCGCGTCGGCGACAATGGCGTAGGATTGGCCGTGATAGCTCAGGGTCTGTTCCGCCGGCTTGCCTTCGAACGCCATGCCGAAATGGCCGAGCACCAGCAGCACGGCGCCGAAAATCGCCGCCTTGCGCGTGCCGATCCAGCGGTCGGCGACGATGCCGCCGACAAGCGGGATCAGGTAGATCAGGGTCATGTAGGAGGAATATTGCGACGCCGCGTGGTCGTCGGTGAACAGGAACTGCTTGGTCAGGTAGAAGATCAGCAGGCCACGCATGCCGTAAAACGAAAACCGCTCCCACATCTCGATCAGGAAACAGATCACCAGCCCTTTCGGATGCTTGCGCATCTGCAGGAAAACCGGAATGCCGGTCAGGAGGGTGACAAGGATGCCGCCGAGCAGGACGAGATTGATCATGGAAGGTTCCGCTGAAACTGTGGCGCAATCCCTCAGGATCGTTGCCTTGCCAGGCGACAAGACCAGCAATTCATGGCTTTGGCAAGCGCAACCCGTGCTGCGGCAGCGAAGGCGGCCACAAGGCTCAACGTTGATTTTGACGGCTCAATAGGCCTCTTCGGCGTAAAGGCGCGTGATATCGCCCTGCCATTTGCCGTTATAAAGGTCGAGCAGGCGTTCCGCGGGGGTGATGCCGGATTCGGCGATGTCGAACAGTTCGCCGAGATAGCCGGTCTCGTCGACCATGCCGCCCGACAGGCGGTTGCGGCGGCGCAGACCGTCCCGGGCGATGGTGACCACGTCCAGAGCCCAGTCCTTGACCGGCCGGCCGGCGATCTCGCCTTTCAGGCCCGTGCGCGCCGCCATGCCGCGCAGGGCATTATGGTCGGCGCTGGTCCAGCCCTTGACCAGGTCCCAAGCGGCTTCGAGGCTGGTCTGGTCGTACAGAAGGCCAGCCCACAACGCCGGCAGGGCGCACAGGCGGCTCCATGGGCCAGCGTCGGCGCCACGCATTTCGAGATACTTCTTGAGGCGCACTTCCGGGAACAGGGTGGTCAGGTGATCGGCCCAATCATCCATTGACGGATAGTGCCCCGGATAGGCCGGAAGCTGCCCCTGCATATAGGCCTTGAAGTCCTGGCCGGAGGCATCGATATAATGATCCCGGTGGACAAAATACATAGGCACATCAAGGGCATATTTCGCATAAGCCTCAAAACCGAAGCCGTCGGCGAAGACAAAATCAAGCATGCCGGTGCGGTCCGGATCGGTGTCGGTCCAGACATTGGCGCGCGCCGACAGGAAGCCGTTCGGCTTGCCTTCGGTGAACGGCGAATTGGCGAACAGCGCCGTGGCGATCGGCTGCAAGGCCAGCGAAACACGGAACTTGAGCACCATGTCGGCTTCGGATTCGTAGTCGAGATTGGCCTGGACGGTGCAGGTGCGCAGCATCATGTCGAGGCCGAGCTTGCCTTTTTTCGGCATGTAGCTGCGCATGATGTCGTAGCGGCCCTTGGGCATGACGGGCGTTTCGGCGCGCGTCCACAGCGGCGAAAAGCCAAGCCCGATAAAGCCCAGGCCCAATTCCGAGGCCACGGCCTTGACCTCTTCGAGGTGCTGGCCGGTTTCCTCGCAGATGTCATGAACGGTTTCGAGCGGCGCCCCGGACAGTTCGAACTGGCCGCCGGGTTCAAGCGTCACCGAGGCCCCGTTGCGCGTCAGGGCGATCAGGTTTTCGCCTTCGTAATAGCCTTGCCAGCCGAAACGCATCAATCCCTTCAGCATGGCCTCGATGCCATCGGGCCCGGCATAGGCAGGGCGACGCAAGTCGTTCAAATGAAAGGCGAATTTTTCATGCTCGGCACCAATGCGCCAGCGTTCTTTCGGCTTGCAGCCCGCTTCGAAATAGCCAACCAGATCGGCGAAGGAACGCACAGGCTCAGCCTCCCCATTATAAGCCATCGAAACGTTCCCTGTTACAGTTGAAATCCGCGCCTATATGGGCCGCGAAGGTGGGCAAGGCAAGGCGATGATGCGTAAAATTACCGCCAATCGCCTATGGCGGCCTGCACAAGCGTCAAGGCGCTGATCGCCGCCGTATCGGCGCGCAGGATTCGCGGCCCCAGATTGACCGGATGAACCTTCGGATGCGCGCGCAGCATCCAGCGTTCGGCATCATCGAAGCCGCCTTCCGGGCCTATCAGCACAGCCGTGGATGCGACCGCATTGGATGCGGTTGCGTCTATATGGCGCAAAACATCCAGCAAGGATCGGGTTCGGACGGCATCGACTTCATGCGTCGAGTCTTCATCGCCGAAAAGCACGAATTTACAATCATTAGACACAAGCCATGCCTCAAGTTTTACAGGCGAAAAAAGCGTTGGAACATTCAATCTTTCGGTCTGCTCAGCCGCCTCTTTAGCAATTAATTCAAGACGTTCAACATTTGTATGACTTACGTTTGATCTGCGCGTTATAACGAAATGAATCTGGCGCACGCCCAATTCTGTCGCCTTTTCGACGATCGTTTCCAGGGGGGCGCGCTTGATCAGGGCCACGACCAGAACCGGCCCTTCGTCCGCTGTCTGAGCGCGTAAGGGATGCCGCAATTCCAGCGTGACGGCCTTCTTGCCGATGTCGGCGACATGCGCCAGCCATTCGCCGTCACGGCCATTGAAGACAGCCAGCCCGTCATTTACATGCAAACGCATGACGGAAGCCAGATAGCGCGATTGATCCGGGTTGAGCCCAAGGCGCAAGCCGGAAGCAAAAACCGGGGTGGGTTCGGAGATATAAAGCCGTATCATGAGCGCGCTTTAAGCCGGGAAAGGCCTGGACTCAAGGCCTCAGGCGCTTTGGGCGGAAGTAATGCTGACGCTTCTGCCGGGAATGATCAGTCCCCGGTCGATGGAGACGGGGGTCTGGCCGGGCGCGAGCTTCATGCTGCCGGAGATGGGAACACCCGGGCTGCCGTCATAGTTCCAGGCGTTGAAATAAAGCGCGCCCGGCGCGCCCAGGGACAGGCTTTCCAGCTTGGTGAAGCTGCCATCGTCCAACTGGTCGAACTGGCGCAGCAGGATGACGCCGCCACCGCCACCGGTGATGTGCGAGATGGCATGTCCCCATACGCTGCGATAAGCGGCCTTGCACGGCGAGTCATCGCCTGAAGCCTGAGATTTGCGGCCTTCGGTGATGCCCCATGCCGCGACAAGACGTTCATTATGCGTGTCGAAGAGATAAAAGAAGTCCTCGAGATCGATGACCGCCAGCGAGCGCATGCTGGGCAGGGGCGTATAGCGCGTATAGCCGTCGACCCAAACGTCGACCAGGTAAGGGGCTATGACATTTTCGAGGCCATCGGCCACGTCGCCCGGATCGAGCGAACGCAGCAGAAGGTTGAGCCGGTGATATCGCGCCATGGCAAACTCGCTCGGGAGAAAATGGGCACACGTACGCTATGCCAGATGTTTAGCCCCCTCCCCGGCGGCGCGCAAGCGTCCCGCCCATGCTTGACTTAAACGTGTTTTGCCGGTCTTCTCCGGTGCAATGCGGGAGGCAGCATGAAGACCCACGACACACCGGAAAAAAGCTACGACCTGGAGCGGCTGATCTTCTTTTCGGACGGCGTTTTCGCCATCGCCATCACCTTGCTGGTCATCGAAATGCACCCGCCGACCGCGTGGGACGGTTCCCTGATCAGCCTGATGCAGGCGCTGGCGCCCAAGGTGCTTTACTACGCCATCAGCTTCTCGGCGATCGGCGCCTTCTGGATGTCGCACCGCCTGATCTTCCGCTATGTCCAGACGTTCCGTGAAACCGTGTCGTGGTTCAACCTGCTGTTCCTGCTGCTGATCGGCCTGATGCCGCTGGCGACCGCCGTGTTGCAGGAAGGCCAGGCGACGCATTCGATGAGCCTGGCCGCCGTCGAGGTCTATGTCGGCCTGATCTGCCTTCTGTCCGTCGTCGTCGGCCTGCTGTGGGGCTACGTCTCGCTGGTCGCCAGGCTGGTCGACCCGCGCGTCACGGCGCATTTCAAGTGGATCACCCTGGTCCGCCTGGCGATCATACCGCCGGTCATGTGCTCGGCGTCGCTGTGGTTCGGCGCCCGTTTCGGACTGTGGCCGGCGATGATCTTCGTCGCCATCTGCGCCTTCATTTCCGGCCGGATTCATTCCAGCCCGTTCGGCAAGGCGGCGCCCGCGGAACAGGCGCCGCCCATAACCTGAAGGTTATCTACTTCTTTTCGGCGAGAATATCGCCCCACATGTCGGGCGTGCCGTCGACACGGACGATATTGGGGTAGCGCAGGCCGCCGTGATAATCGATCCTGACGGTCTTGTACTTGTCGCCCGACTTGATCAGCAGTTCGATCGCATCGGCCGATCCGGCCTTGCCGTCCTTGTCCGGTCCCGCCGCCTTGATGGCGTCTTTCAGGTCATCGGCGTCAAAGGCGTTGCCGTTGACCGCAACGACCTTCATGCCGCTGGCCAGGCCGGCCTTGAAGGCCGGCGTATCCCAGTTGACGTTGCGGATATCGCCGTCGCCGCTGAGAATGAAACCGAGGCTGTAGTCGAGATCGGTCATCTTGTGCTCGCTCTCGCGCGCCTTCCAGTAGTCGTTCGGCGTGTCGGTATAGACCAGCTTGTAGCCGGCGCGGGTGATGCCATCGAGCGGCGCCCCCTTGCCATGGTCGTGCAGGCGCGTGTTGAGGAAGGTGGCCCAATCGTAGGGATAGACGTCGTTGAGCGCCTTGACGACGTCGTCGAAGCCATAGGTCACCTCGCCCCAGGCGCCGTTATCGACGCCGAAGAAAGCCCTGGCGAAATCGTCGAGCGACTTCTTGCCCTTGGTGCCCTGGCGGATCAGGGTATCGGCGTCGAGCCAGATCAGCAGGCCCTGGTCGTAATATTCCTCGCTGCCCTGGTAATTGCCCCACGATTGGCCGGCGCGTTCGGCGATGATCGGGTCGTTGGTGGTGTCTTCCAGGTCGCGCCACTGCCGCATCGACAGGTTGTCGTAATAGGCGGCCAGGCTGGCGATGCGGCCCATGTACTGGTCCTTGGTGAACAGGCCCGAACGCGCCGCCAGGACATTGCCCCAGTATTCCGTCTGGCCTTCATAGACCCACAGCAGGCTGTCGCGCATCGGCGCCTGGTAATCCGGCGTCCACAGGTCGTTGGGGCGGCGGAACTTGCCGTCCCACGAATGGGTGAATTCGTGGGCGAACAGGTCACGGCCGTAGAACTTGTCCTTGAAATCGGTGAAATATTCGGTGTCGACGCTGTTTTCCGAGCTGCGATGATGTTCCAGGCCGATGCCGCCGAGATTGTCGGTAGCGGCCGCCAGCAGGTCGTAATGGTCGTAGTGATGCGAGCCGTAGAGCTTGTAGGCCTGCTGCACCAGCTTGCGGTGGACGGCGATGACGTCATCGGGCACGTCCAGCATCGACTCCTTGTCGGCGACGATATCGAGATGCACCGGCACGGCCGCGCCGGGATCCAGGTCGATGCGCTTGAAATGGGCGCCGGCGAACAAGGGCGAATCGATCAGCACGTCATAGGGCACGGTCTTGAAATTGATGGTGTTGCCCGTGCTGGAATCGATATCGAGCGCGCTGCCCTGGCTCCAGCCCGCCGGCAGGGTGACCGAGGCCTGGGCCGGAATGCGGCTGGCGTAATAGCCGGCCGGATAGAGCGTCGAGAACGTCCATTGCAGGTTCAGCATGTCGGGCGTCATGACGATGCGGCCGACATCGCCGGTCACGGGCGCCAGGTAGGAGAAGTCAACCGTGACTTCGCTGACGCCGGCCGGCACGTCGACGTGGAAGGCGTTGATCTCGACGGGATCGCGCGTCCAGGTCAAGGCCTGGCCGTTGGCGGTGAAGGTAAAGCCCGCCATCTTCTGGACTTCGTCGATGCCGTCGGGCTCGTGGTCGCCCGGCAGCCATTTCGGCGCCAGCAGGATCAGGTCCCCTGCCCCGCTGACCGGCACGGTTTCGTGGATGCGGAAGATGCGGTGGTCGAGGTCGGTGGCGTCGACCGCGATCTTGAGCGTGCCGGCATAGGGCACGTCCTGGGCGGCCGGCAACGGCGCCGTCATCGGCGCCCACACCGGCTTCGGCGCATCCTGGGCCAGGGCCTGCGTGGCCAGGAGCGACAGAACCAGCAGGCTGGCGCCCGCGCTGAGATGCCATCTTTTCATAGGTGAAGCCTTCCGCGAAACGGGATTGATATAGTCTAACAGCTATCCGCAGATCGCCGGTTTTGTAAATGGCGGCGGGATTAAGCTTTTGTAATGTCGGGCATACGCCACAAAAAAAGGGCCGGTCCTGTGCGGGCCGACCCTCATATGCGATGCTTGAACAGACCTATTTCTTCTCGGCCAGGATATCGTCGAGCAGCTTGGGTGCGCCGTCGATGGGTTGCAGCACCGGATAGCGCAGGCCGTCGTGGTAATCGAAGTTCAGAGTCTTGTAGGTGTCGTCGACCTTGAACAGCAATTGAATCGGATCCTTGCCGCCCTTGGCCGCCGTGACGGCCGCCTTGAGGCCGTCGCTGGTGTAGGTTTTGCCGTTGACGGCGATCAGCATGGCGCCGGGCACCAGGCCCAGCTTGAAGGCCGGGCCGTTCCACAGCACGCTCGACAGCGAACCGTCGGCGGCACTGACGGCGAAGCCCAGCGAATAGGTGAAATCGGTCGATTTGCGCAGGGCCTCGGCCGCTTTCTGATAGTCGCTCGGTGTGTCGACATAGGCTAGCTTGTAGCCGCCGCGGGTGATGCCGTCGAGCGGCGCGCCCCCATCATTGGCCTCGCCATGGCCGTCGAGGCGCGTGCGCAGGAAGGTGGCCCAGTCATAGGGATAGACGCCGTTCAGCGTCTTGACGACGTCGTCGAAGGTATAGAGGTCCTCGTTCCAGTCGCCGTTGTTGACGCCGAAGAAGGCCTTGGCGAAATCGTCGAGCGACTTGGTGCCATTGGTCTTCTGGCGGATCAGGGTATCGGCGTCGAGCCAGATCAGCAGGCCTTCGTTGTAATAGTCTTCCGACCGCTGTTCGGACCGCCAGTTCTGCGGGCTGCGCGAGGAAATGATCGGATCGTTGGTGGTGTCCTGCAGCGCCCGCCACGACCGGCCCGGCAGGTTGTCATAGGAGGCCGCGGTCGCCGCCAGCACCTGCAAGGCCTGGTCCTTGCTGTAAAGGCCCGAACGGCCGGCCAGCATGATGCCCCAGTACTGCGTCTGGCCCTCATAGACCCACAGCAGGCTGTCGCGCATCGGCACGTCGAAGTTCGGCGTCCACAGGTCGGCGCCGCGGCGATACTTGCCGTTCCATGAATGGGTATATTCGTGGGCCAGCAGGTCGCGGCCTAGCCAGGCGTTCTTCCAGTCGGTGAAATACTTGGTCGGCACGCCGTCTTCGGAAGACCGGTGATGCTCCAGGCCGTTGCCGGTCAGCTTGTCCGACGCCGACACCAGGAAATCGTAGTGATTATAGTGGTGCGAGCCGTAAAGCTTGTAGGCCTGCTGGATCAGGTTGCGGTGAATGGCGATGACGTCGTCGGGCGCGGCCAGCAGGTCGGGGCTGTCGGCGACGACGTCGAGGTGGACCGGCACGCTAGAGCCCGGATCGAGGTCGAACGATTTGAAATAGCGGCCGGCATAGATCGGCGAGTCGATCAGCGTATCGTAGTCCGTCGTCTTGAAGGTGACGGTGTCGCCGTCGCGATTGGCGGTTTCAAGGCCGGTGCCATAACCCCAGCCCGCCGGGAAAATGACCTTGGCGTCGACCGGGATGCGCTTGACGTAATAGCCGGCCGGATACAGCGAGGCGAAGTTCCATTCCAGGTCCATCATGTCCTGGGTCATCACGGTCGGCCCCGCCGCCGCCGTGGTGGCGCTGAGATAATCGAAATCGACCGTGACGCTTGTGACGCCCCTGGGCACATCGATATGGAAGGCGTTGACGTCGGCCGTGTCGCGCACCCAGTCCAGGCGCTGGCCGTTGGCGGTGACGACCAGTTCGGCCACCTTGGCGATGTTGGTGCCGGGCGAATGGTGACCGGGCAGCCATTTCGGCAGCAGCAGGATCAGGTCGCCGGCCTTGGCCACCGGCACGGTTTCATGGATCTTGAAAATCTTGTGATCGAGGTCGGTGGCGTCGACCGTGATGCCGAGCGCGCCCGCATAGGGCGTGTCGACCGGGGCCGGAATCGCCGGCGGCGGGGCGGCCTGAACCTGGGCCATGGCCGGGGTGTGGGCCATCGCCAATGTCAGCGCCGCAAGGCTGACAAGTCCGAAAATGCGCTTCGTCATGCTGTCCTCTCCGTCCGAAAAGCAAGAGATGCAGCGAAGCGTAGATTGTTTCACTTGTAAAGGACGCCAAGATTAACGATCGGTAATGTTGCGGCGGACCGCCCTATTCCGGCAAGGGAATGAATTCGACCTCGTCGCCTGGCACCTTGGGGAAGCGTCCTTCCTTCCAGTCGGCCTTGGCCTGTTCGATGCGGTCGAGGCGCGACGACACGAAGTTCCAGTAGATATGGCGCTCGCCCAGCGGTTCACCACCGATGATGACGAAATGAACCTCCGGCGACAGGGCTTCGAGCCGGACGTGGGCTTTCGGCTCCAGCACCGCCATTTCGTAGGCCTTGACGCGCAGGCCTTCGACACCGAGTTCGCCCGAACAGACATAGATGGCGCGCATCTCGACGCCCATCGGCGCCTGCAAACGGCGGCCGCCCTTCATGCGCGCCTCGGCGTACAGCGTTTCGGCAAAGGTCTTGACCGGCGATTTCAGCCCGTAGGCCTGGCCCATCATGACGCGCACCGCCACGCCGTTGTCGTTGAAGGCCGGAATGTCCCCGGCGGCATAATGATAGAAGGCCGGATCGGTTTCCTCGTCGGTCTCGGGCAGGGCCAGCCACAGTTGCAGGCCGTCGAGATGGCGCGCCGTGGCGATCGCCTCGTCTTCCTCGCGCTCGGAATGGACGATGCCGTGACCCGCCACCATCAGGTTGATGTCGCCCGGCGCGATCACCGACCGCGTGCCCAGCGAATCGCGGTGAAGGATATTTCCGGAAAACAGGTAGGTTACGGTGGCGAGGTTGATATGCGGGTGCGGCCGTACATTGATGCCGATGCCGGGCGCGAAATCGGCCGGCCCCATGTGATCGAAAAAGGTCCACGGCCCGATCATGCGCTGCCTGGCGAAGGGCAGGACGCGGCGGACGTGAAATCCGCCCAGGTCCTTTTCGCGCGCCGGAATGAGCATGGTCACGCCATCGGGCAGGTTGTCGTGGTCATAGACTTCGGGGGCGCTCATGGCAGGCTCATTTCAGTGGCGGCGACGGTGACGGCGATGGCCCTTCGGCGGGGCCTTGGCGGGTGTGGCGCTGTCGTCGGGATTGGCGACCGGCGCCATGGCGCCGGCGGCCGGACCGTTTCCGGTCAAGGCGTTGGCGACATCGGGCGGCAGGGTCTGCGGCGTACCGCCATAGGCCTTGGCGAGCAATTCGACGCTGGTCTGCAAAGGCACGTTGCGGTGCGCGACATTGTCGTGGATCACCGCCTTCAGCGTATAGACGCCGGGCGCGTCCTGGTCCTCGAACTGCATCAGCACGATCTTGCCGCGGTTGTCGAAAACGCCCTGCCCCGTGCCGATCCTGCCATGCAGGGCGTCGAGGTTCTTGTAGTCGCTGCCCGCATAGACCTGGCCGTCGGGCGCCAGCACCTGCAGGTCGTAGGTCAGGTTGGCATTGCCGTTCCAGTCGCCCTGGACGCCGACGAAGACCAGCTTGACCGCCAGGACGGCGCCGGCCTCGGCGCGGCTGACGCGGTCGAGATGGCGGGATCCGCCATTGTCGCCGTTGAATTCGTCCAGTTCCGTCTGGGGGATGACGATCATCATCGCCGAAAACGGTCCGTCATGATCGGGAAAACCAAGTCGGGGATCGTACTGCGTGGTCGTCGGCGCGTTGGGGATCATCACCGGCGGAGCGGCCTGGGTGGCCGGTGTCACCTCCGACGCCATTGCCGGTCCCGCCAGGGCCATCGCCACAAGACCCATGCCAAGCGCACGCATTTTCATTCCTCTCGCCATCGCCGGCGACTATGTCATGCACTGTTTCGCCCGGCAAGCTTGCGCGCGGGCCGGTGCGCGAAATAGACTGCCGCCAACCAGGAGACACGATGTGAGCCAGAGCCATCACTGGGTGCTGTTCGCCCTCGCTTCCGCCGCTTTCGCCGCCGCCACGGCGATTTTCGGCAAGCTGGGCGTTACCGCGCTCAACGCCAACCTCGCGACCCTGATCCGCACGATCATTATTCTCGGCATGATCGCCATCGTGGTGACGGCGCGCGGCGAATGGCAGGGCCTGGAGGGTTTGAAACCTTATACCGTCGCCATGCTGGTGCTGTCCGCCCTGGCGACCGGAGCGTCATGGCTGTGCTATTACCAGGCGCTGAAATGGGGGCCGGCGTCCCGCGTCGCTCCGATCGACAAGCTCAGTGTCGTACTGGTCATCTGCGCGTCCGTTCTTTTCCTGAAAGAACCGCTGACGTGGAAGGTGGCGCTGGGCGGCGGGCTGGTCGCGGCCGGCGCCATTATTCTGGCTCTTTAGAAGAATGGTCCAATAATGGCCCTGAAAAAAGCCCCGCCGTCCGGGAGTCGAGACGGCGGGGCCAGGTTTGGAGGTCGGGTCACGACCGCTTAGGAACTCAGGTCTAAAGCTTGTACTGGAACATCACCCAGGTCTTGGTGCGCGACGCCGGCGCCGCCGGATCGTCCTTGTGGAAGTCGGCATATTTGAGCATCAGGCTGAGCTTCGAGGTCAAGGCGGCGGTGGCGACCAGGTCTGTTTCGGTGGCCAGGTTGCGCTTCAGGTGGACCGTGTCGAAGTCGTGATAGACCGCGCTCAGGACCGGCTTGTACTTGCCGGGCAGGTTGAGGCTGAGGGTCGCGCTCAGGTCCTTAATGCCGTCGGCGAAGGTCTTGTTGCCGCCGGTCGCCGAGAAAGCGTCGGCATAGCCCTGGAACGGGTGCGGGCTGGCCAGCGGCGTAATGAAGCCGACCGTGCCGTTGCCGCCCAGCGACTCGTAGTTCACCTTGCCGGAAACAAGCTTGTAGCTGCCGTTCAGCTCGAACATGCTCTCCTGCAACTTGAAGTTCTGCGGGTTGCCGTGGCCGTCCGTTTCGCTGGCGTACTGGGCGGCGTAACCGATGGCGCCGCTGGCATATTTGTGACCGCCGGCAACGCGCAGGCCCATGATATCGACCGACGAGGCGCGGGCATTGGCGGCGTCGGCCGCCAGGGGATGTTTGGCGTCGGTGGTGAAGCGCAGGCTGTAATCGAACCCTGTCACCTTGGCCACGGTGCCGAAATCGTAGCTGGCGTTCAAAAGCCAGCTGTTGGAATTCCAGTCCTTTTCGTCGCCTATGACGCGGTTGACGTGGCTGACATAGGCCGCCGTCACCTTGAACTTGCCCGCGCCGGTATCGAGGCGCAGGGCGTCGAAGGTCTGCTCGTCCTGGCGCCAGCCGGCATTGCCGACAAAACGCGCGTCGTCGAGGATGATGCGCTGGCGGCCAAGCGTCACCGCCGTCGTCTTGTCCGGCGCCCACGTCACCTGGGCGCGGTTCAGTTCGGTGACGTCGGGATCGTTGACGCCAGGGTACTGTGTCTTGCCGTTGACGGTGGAATTGTAGTGCTCCGTCAGCACGGCGGTGTTCTCAAATTCGACCAGGGCCGTGACGTGGTTGACCTCGGCGGTCTGGATACCGAAACGGTTGCGCCAGGTCAGGGCCTCGGCATCCTTGGCGAAGCCCTGCTGGTCGACATTTTCGAAGCGCAGGCTGGACTCGAGCAGCGGCTTGAAGGCCGGAGGGGACGCCGGCGGCGCGGCGGTATCGGCCGCGTGGGCGGCAGTGGCGAGACCGGCCAGTATGGCGACGGCGGCGGTCGTTTGCAGGCGTGAAGAAACTTTCATTGCGGCTTTCCTTGGGCAATGCGGCGCCGATGCACCGTTTGTGCGGTAGCTTATTAAGAGGAAAATGGGTTATCCAAGAGGAAGCTCAGGCGGATGCGCCGGAGAAAAGAGGGAGCGGCGCCGGGAGAGAAGTGACGCCGCTCCATAAACGCTCTCGGGAGCAACTCAGGAGGTCGAACTCATGTCCGGCACGGCATCCAGTTCGCCGCTTTCGCGGGCCTTCCGGCCGTAGACCAGTTCGAACAGGGGTGATGCCATGACCGTTGTGATGATGGCCATCAGGACCAGCATCGAGAACAGGGTCGGCCCGATGATGCCTTTCTGCAGGCCGATATTGATGATGATCAGTTCCATCAGGCCGCGCGAGTTCATCAGGGCGCCGATGCCCAGCGCCGTGCGGTTGTCTTCCTTGCACAGGCGGGCGGCGATATAGCAGGCGCCGAACTTGGCGGCGATCGAGGCCACCAGGATACCGCCGGCGATCAGCAGCAGGGTCGGCGTATTGACCATGTCCATGCGGGTGTTGAGGCCCGAATAGGTGAAGAACATCGGCAGCAGGACGATAACCGCGAACGGCTCGACCTTCTTCTTCAGTTCCTCGACGAACTTGCCGCGCGGCATGGCGGTGCCCAGGATGAAGCCGCCGAAGATGGCGTGGATGCCGACGGCGTCCATGAAGAAGGCGGCGACGAAGAAGGCGATCATGGTGATGGCCATGACCGTGTAGGTCATCTCGCCTTTCTGTTCGACCATGCGGCCGAGCGGCGCCAGCAGCGGGCGGCCGACGAAGACGGCCAGCAGGGCGAAGCCGATGCCGCCGGCAATGGCGACGACCGCGACGCCGGGACCGGCGCCGAAGGTGGCCAGCACGATGGCCAGCACGCACCACGAGCAGGCGTCGTCAAAAGCGCCGGCGGTGAGCGACAGGGTGCCGAGCGCCGAATTGGCCAGGCCGCGTTCGTTGATGATGCGGGCCAGCATCGGGAAAGCGGTCAGGGCGATGCAGGCGCCGAGGAACAGCGTCGCCTGCGGCGCGGTCACCTTGGCGGTGAACAGGCCGGGGATATTGAGCAGCATCGGCGCCAGGAAGATGGCGATCAGGAACGGCGTAGCAATACCGGCCAGCGACACGGCCAGCGCGCTGGCCCCCTTCTGCTTGAAGTGGTCGCCGCGGAACGTGGTGCCGACCATGAACATGTAGAGACCGACGCCGAACTGCGCGCCGGTGTAGAGCACGTTCCTGGTTTCCTTCGGGAAGATCATGCCCTGGATTTCCGGGAAGAACAGGCCCAGCAGCGATGGCCCGAGGATGACGCCGGCGATCATTTCGCCGACCACCTGGGGCTGGCCGAGGAATTTCTGGCCCAGCCAGCCGACGACGCGGCAGGTCAGGATGATGATGGCCAGTTGCAGGAAGAAGTGGATCGAGAAATCGCCCGGCGCATAGGTGTGGGTGATGCCGTCAGGGCCAAGCGGCCCGTGCGGGTTGAGCAGGTTCTGCAATTCGTGAAGCGTCTTGTCCCAGGTATCGGGAGGCAAAAGACCGGACATAATTTCCTCGCTGGACGTACATTGTTGCACCCGATCCATGCCGGGCTTCCCACAAGGGATGTCAGCTTTTTTTCGAGGCGCAAGCGGAAAAACGACGCCACGCCGTCTCGCAAGCCTTTTGTTTTTAAGGAAAATTTATTTGTTGCCAATTCACAACATAGTAGTAATGTAGCTACATATTCACCAGCTAGAATGTAGCAATGTAGATGCAATATGAGCACGATTTCCAGCCGCGACTTTAACCAGGACGTCGGCCGCGCCAAGCGCGAGGCCCGCCATGAACCGGTCTTTATCACCGATCGCGGCCGGCCGACTCACGTCCTGATGAGCTTTACCGCCTTTCGCGAGATTACCGGCCAGACCGAAAGCATCGTCGACCTGCTGGCCATGCCGGAGATCGGCGCGGAGAGCGATTTCGATCCGGCCGCCGGCGGCAGCTGGGACCGGCGCGAGGGGCTCGACTGATGTTCCTGCTCGATACCCCCGTCATCGCCGAGCTGCGCAAGGCCAAGTCCGGCAAGGCCGATCCGCACGTCACCACCTGGGCGTCCGGCATCGCCAGCCAGAACATGTTCATGTCGGCGCTCAGCCTGCTGGAACTGGAAAGCGGCGTCGCCCAGGCCGAGCGCAAGGACCGGGCGCATGGCGCCTCCTTGCGCACCTGGCTCGACGAGCAGGTCATGAAGGCGTTCGAAGGCCGCATCCTGGCTATCGACGCGGCCGTGGTCAAAAGGCGCGCCGCCCTGCACTTTCATGATCTGCGCGGCGATGAAGGTCAAAAGGGTCGCGACGCCCTGATCGCGGCGACCGCCCTGGTGCACGGCCTGACCTTGGTGACCCGCAATGTCGGCGCTTTCCGCACTGGACGCGTCAAGGTGTTCAATCCGTGGGGTTATACGCCGGACGTCGAGGAAGAGGTTGCCGACTGGCAGCAGGCGACGCAGTCCGGCCCGCTGTGGCTGAAGAACCTGTTCCTGCGCTTCTAATTTCTGCTTGCCAGTTCGCATGCGCGGTTTAGTGTCCCGTGAAACCAGGGGAGTACGGACATGCGCAAGTTTATGGTGATCTCGGTCGCGGCATTGGCATTGACTGGTTGCGCCGCCATGCCGTCGCCAAAGGCAGCCACGGCGCTCGCCGCGGTTCCGGCGCCGCAGGATGTGCTCGATGCCGCACCGGCTTCGGCGTGGAAGGATATTCCGGCCGAGGACATCGTCATCATGACCCTGGCCGACGGCACCGTCTTCACCTACCAGCTGGCGCCCGACTTCGCCCCCGTCCACGTCGCCAACATCCGCCAACTGGTGCGCAGCGGCTATTTCGACGGCGCCTCGATCCTGCGTGTGCAGGACGACTACGTCGTGCAATGGGGCCGGCCGGACGAGGACACGACACCGGCCCAGGGCATCGAGGACCACCCGCCGGCGGAATACGAAAACGCCGACAAGGGCCTGAAAGCCAAAGGCCTGGTGTTCAAGCCCCTGCCCTGGCCGGATGCCTATGCCGCAAAGGCCGGCTTCATCAAAAGCTGGCCGGCGGCCAGCGACGGCACGACCGACTGGCTGGTCCATTGCTACGGCATGATCGGCGTGGCGCGCGACGTGCCACCGGACACGGGGTCGGGCACGCAGCTTTACACCATCATCGGTCATGCGCCGCGCAAGCTCGACCGCAACCTGACCGTCGTCGGGCGCATGCTGAAGGGCATGGACATCCTGGCCGACCGGCCGCGCGGCACCGAGACGCTCGGCTTCTACAAGGACGACAGCCAGCGCATCAGGATCGTGTCGGCGAAGATGGCCAGCGACCTGCCCGAAGCCACGCGCCCGGCCTTCCAGATCCTCGACAGCGACACGACGACCTTCGACGCCTGGATCGACGCCAAGGCCAACAGCACCGGCGGCTTTCTCGTCCGCGCGCCCGGCGCCATGGATGTCTGCAACGGCCTGCCGCCGGTCAGGCCCAGGCCCTGAAAAAGCCGGCCGCAAAATACAACTTATAATTTTACATAGCCTCGCCGGCCTCACGCCTCGATCTGCCATGCAATACCAAGGATTGCGTTTGACCCTGCCCGGCACGCATCTGTAGACTACAAGTAATATCGGTCGATAATTACAAGAGGAAAAAATTTTCTCCGGATATTTTTGAAATAAACTATACTAATTAATCTATAATTCCAGAGCGTAATCGCGATTATCTTATTATTACGTAGTGACAATTTTCAACAGAGCAAAGCGCAATTCTCCCTCATACACCCATAAACTTATTGTTAAATATCTTTATTCAATTTCGGGTTTAGTTAGCGTGTAATCAGGCCGCGCGGCGATGACTTGGGTACATCTTACCGTAGGGAAATGAACATGTTCGGAAAAGCGAACGACAACAGCGACAAGGCTATTATTGCGGCACTGAATGCGTCACAGGCCGTGATCGAGTTTACACCCCAGGGCGTCATCCTGACCGCCAACGACAATTTCCTGCGCACGGTCGGCTACGCCCTGTCCGAAGTCCAGGGCCGCCATCACAGCCTGTTCTGCGATCCGGCCTACGCCGCCGGCGCCGATTACGCCCGCTTCTGGAGCGAACTCGCCCAGGGCCGCTTCGCCAGCAACACCTTCAAGCGCTTCGGCAAGGGCGGCCGCGCCATCTGGCTGCAGGCGACCTACAACCCGATCCGCGACCGGTCCGGCAAGGTGGTAAAGGTCGTCAAGTTCGCCAGCGACATCACCGCCCAACGCGTGAACGATATCGAAGCCCAGGGCAAGCTCGACGCCATCGACCGTGCCCAGGCCGTCATCGAATTCACCACCGACGGCCGCGTTCTCACCGCCAACGCCAATTTCCTGGCCGCCATGGGCTATGCGCTGGACGACATCAAGGGCCAGCACCACAGCCTGTTCTGCGAGCGCGACTACGCCCACAGCGAGGCCTACCGCCGTTTCTGGGACAGCCTGGCGAGGGGCGAATACCAGACGGCGGAATACAAGCGCCTGGCCAAGGGCGGACGCGAAGTCTACATCCAGGCGACCTACAACCCGATCCTCGACGACACGGGCCGCGTCACCAAGGTGGTCAAGTTCGCCACCGACGTCACCGAAGCCGTGCGCAAGCGCCTGCGCAACGACGCCGCCAACCGCAACCTCGGCGAGGTGGTGGTCAATATCAACACCGCCCACGAAAAGGCCACCGTCGCCGGCTCGGCCTCGACCGAAACCGGCGCCATCATCAACTCGGTCGCCGCCGCCACCGAGGAACTGAGCCAGAGCGTACGCGAAATCACCCAGAGCATGTCGCACGCGCGGATCAGCGTCGAGGGCGTGTTCCGCCATACCGAGGTCGCCACCGGCTCGGCCGCCGGCCTCAACCGCTCCGCCGCCGCCATGAACAATGTCGTGGCCCTGATCCAGGACATCGCCGGCCAAATCAACCTACTGGCGCTCAACGCCACCATCGAATCCGCCCGCGCCGGCGAGGCCGGCAAGGGCTTCGCCGTCGTCGCCTCGGAAGTGAAGAACCTGGCCAGCCAGGCGGCGCGCTCGACCCAGACCATCGCCTCGGAAATCGCCACCATGCAGGCGGCGACCGGCGATGTCGTCGACGCCCTCGGCCTGATCTCGTCATCTATGACCTCGGTGCTGGAAAACGTCACCTCGGTGGCCGGCGCGATGGAGCAGCAGAGCGCGGTGACGCGCGAAATCGCCGGCAACATGCAGTCGGCGGTGACGGCGGTCAACGAGATCAACGACAGCCTGGGCGACATCAGCCACACCTTCGAGGACGTCGCCGAAGCCTCGCGGAACCTGCGCGCCGAGATGGAAAACCTCGCAGCCTAAACCCTCGCTAAACACCTTAACCATAAGGGGATGGAAGGCTTTTTCCGCACAGATTTTTTGCAGCGCACTAACAGATTGTTGACTCTGCTTCGCTAGGGTGGTGCCCACGCCGGCACCTCCACGATCCGGCATTTCAAACACGCTTCGCCACCCTCCTTCGTCCCTTGCCGGGCGCGGGATCGTGAAGCCTACGCGGATGGTTATGCCCTTGATGACGCAGTCCTTCGACCTGTTGAAGTTGTTCCGCGTGCCCACCGGCAATCACGAACTGGCCCAGGCCCAGTTCGCTGCCTTTTCCAAGCAGATTCCGCTCCTTTACCTGATCCTCGGCAGCAATTCGCTGGCCGTCGCCTATACCTTCCGCAGCCTGGCGCCGGCGTGGCTCGATATCTACATCCCGGCCGGCCTGTGCCTTTTGTGCGTGCTGCGCCTGGCCTGGTGGCTGCGCCAGCGCCACGACATCGTCGATGGCGAGAAGGCGCTGAAGAACCTGCAACTGACCAACAAGCTCGGCCCCCTGATCGCGCTCTGCTTCACCGCCTGGGGCCTGACCATCTACCGCTACGGCGACGCCTACGCCCAGGGCCAGGTCGCCTTCTACGTGGCCCTCACCGTCATCGGCTGCATCTTCTGCCTGATGCACCTGCGCTCGGCCGCCCTGGCCGTCACCCTGGTGGTCAACGTTCCCTTCATCATCTTCTTCTTCCAGCAGGGCCAGCCGTCGCTGGCGGCCGTGGCGCTCAACATGGCGCTCGTCTCGATGGCCATGATCGTCATCCTGTTCGTCTATTACCGCGACTTCGCCAAGCTGGTGGAATCAAAGAAGACCCTGGTCGAGAAACAGGCCGAAACCCAGGCGCTGTCGGACGAAAACTTCCGCATCGCCAATCTCGACGCCCTGACCGGCCTGCCCAACCGGCGCTGCTTCTTCGCCGAGCTCGACCGCCAGTACGGCATCGCCATCGAGCACGGCACCGGCTTTGCCGTCGGCATCATCGACCTCGACGGCTTCAAGCCGGTCAATGACACCTACGGCCATGTCACCGGCGACCGCGTGCTGATCGAAGCCGGCGAGCGCCTGTACGAGGTCTGCGGCAAGGAAGTGCTGCTGACGCGCCTCGGCGGCGACGAATTCGGCTTCATCGTCGGTGGCGAACCGGACGAAGAGCGGCTGCTGCAACTTGGCGCCGCGATCAGCGAGATCATCCGCCTGCCCTACGCCATCGGCACGTCGCACGCCCTGATCGGCTCCTCCATCGGCGTGGCGCGCTTCCCGCAATCGGCCCAGACGCCGGAGGACCTGTTCGAGCGCGCCGATTACGCCCTCTACTACGCCAAGCGCAACCTGCGCGGCCACATGGTGCTGTTTTCCGAGAGCCACGAGGAACAGATCCGCAGCCACGGCGTCATCGAACAGACCCTGCAGAACGCCGACTTCGAAAGCGAGATGTCGCTGGTCTACCAGCCCATCGTCGACATCCATACAGGCCGCGCGGTCGCCTTCGAAGCCCTGGCGCGCTGGGACAGCCCATCGCTCGGCAGCGTCAGCCCGGCCAGCTTCATCGCGGTCGCTGAACGCGCCGGCCTGGTGCGCACGCTGACCAAGGTCCTGCTCGGCAAGGCGCTGAAGGCGATGGCGGCGTGGCCCGGCCACATGCGGATTTCGTTCAACCTGTCGGCCCACGATATCTCCCTGGCCGAAAGCGTGGTCCAGATCATCGCCCTGATCAACCGTTCGGGCATCGACCCAAAGCGCATCGATTTCGAGATCACCGAGACCAGCGTCCATTACGATTTCAAGCAGGCGCGCGCGGCGGTCGTCACCTTCAAGGCGCTGGGCGTCGGCATTTCGCTCGACGATTTCGGCACCGGCTATTCTTCCCTGAGCCACGTCCACCGCCTGCCGCTCGACAAGCTGAAGGTCGACCGCAGCTTCGTCACCGACATCAACAGCAACCCGGCCAGCCTGAAGATCGTCAAGTCGCTGCTGGCCCTGTGCGCCGACATGAACCTGACCTGCATTCTCGAAGGCGTCGAGAGCGCCGCCCAGTTGTCCACCCTCACCGAGATGGGCTGCACAATGGCGCAGGGCTACTATTTCGCCAGGCCGATGCCGGCCGAACACGTCGTGTCATGGCTTGAAAGCGAAAACGCGCGCACCCGCCTGCAGGCTTAAAGCCTGATCGCCGCCGGATGATGTTCGGCGCCGTAAAGCGCGCGCAGTTCGATCTTCAGCACCTTGCCGGTCGGTCCGTGCGGCAAGTCGTCGACGACGATGTAATCCTCGGGAATCCACCATTTCGCCACGTGCGGCTCGATGACGGCGCGCAAGTCCTCGCCGGTGATCGTCTTGCCGGGATAAAGCGCCAGGATGAAGCGCGGCCGTTCGCTCCACTTCGAGTCGGCCCGCGCGATGACCGCCGCCTCGCGCACGGCGGGGTGCGCCAGGGCCAGGTTTTCCAGCTCTATGGAGCTAATCCACTCGCCGCCGGTCTTGATGACGTCCTTGGACCGGTCGACGATGTTCATGTAGCCTTCGGCGTCGATGGTCGAGATGTCGCCGGTCTTGAACCAGCCGTCGGCGGTGAAGCGGCTGGCGTCGCTGTCGTTGAAATAGGCCGAGGCGATCCACGGCCCGCGCACTTCCAGTTCGCCGCTCAGCCTCCCGTCCCACGGCAAGGGCTTGCCGTCCGGGCCGGTGATGCGCATCTCGATACCGAACGGCGCCCGGCCCTGCTTGAGCAGCAGCTTCATCTTGTCGGCATCGCTCAGGCCATCGTGCCTGGGGTCGAGTGTCGCCACCGAACCCAGCGGCGAGGTTTCGGTCATGCCCCAGGCATGGACGGCCACCGCCTTGTGGGCGGCGAAGCGTTCGATCAGCGCCTGCGGACAGGCGGCGCCGCCGACGACAACGCGGCGCAGGGGCGCCACGCTCTGGCCTTCCTTGTCGCAGTAGTTCAGCAGGTTCATCCAGATGGTCGGCACGCCGGCCGAAATGGTGACGCCTTCGGAGCGGATGATTTCCAGCAGCCCGGCGCCATCCAGCCGCGGCCCCGGCAGCACCAGTTGCGCGCCGGTCAGGGCGGCGGCATAGGGCACGCACCAGGCGTTGACATGGAACATCGGCACCACCGGCATCACGGTTTCATGCGGCGTAAAGCCGAACAGGCCCGGCTGGTTGATGCCCATGGCGTGCAGCACGGTGGAACGGTGCGAATAGAGCACGCCCTTGGGATTGCCGGTCGTGCCCGAGGTGTAGCACAGGCCCGAGGCCGTGCGCTCGTCGAACTGCGGCCAGTCGAAGGTGTCGGGTTCGCCGGCGATCAGCTCTTCGTAACAGATGGCGCGCGGCAGCGACGGCGGCATGTGCTCGCGGCCGCACATCACCACCACGCCTTTCAGGGTCGGCAGTTTCAGGATATTGGCCTCGACGATCGGCGCAAAGCACGGATCGACGAACAGGTACTGGTCGGCGGCATCGTTGACGATGAACTCGATCTGGTCCGGATGCAGGCGCGGATTGACCGTGTGGCAGACCAGGCCGGCGCCGGGGACGGCGTAGTACAGCTCGAAATGGCGGTAATTGTTCCACGCCAGGGTGGCGATGCGGTCGCCGGTCTTCAGGCCCAGCTTCACCAGGGCGTTGGCCAGCTTGCGCACGCGTTTCGTCGCTTCGGCATAGGTGTAGCGATGAAGACTGGAGTCCTCGTTGCGCGAGGTGATCAGCTTGGCCGGATGATATTTGGCGGCGTATTCGAGGATATTGGGGATGAGCAGCGGCGCATCCATCATCAGACCGAGCATGTGGCGTTTCCTTGAGTTTCGCTGGGAAATGGCCTCTCACGCGGGGCCTTGGCCTCACGCTAGCAAAACTTGACGCGCACGGAAAGTATTATTTGGCGATGGCTAACCGAACGCCTTTTTCAGCAGTTGCGACGTCCGCTTGGCCGGATCGCGCCGTATGGCGGTTTCCTCGACGCCGACATAGTGGAACAGCCCGTCCAGCGCCATCGCGACGGCATAGCCGCCGAGCCAGGTCTTGGCGTCCGTCTTGATCACGCCCTGCAGGTTGTTGCGCTGGATGGCGCGGTTGAGATAGTCGACCGCGCCGGTCGATTGCAGGGCGTTTTCCATCGGCGGCGTGAAGGCGGTCGTCAATCCCGGGGTCGTCTTCTGCTGCAGGTACTGCGTACCCGAGGTCGGGCCGCCCTTGACGATGCCGACCGCGTCCTTGATGGTCATCGACTTGATGGCGGCGACGAACAGGCCCTGCGCCACCGGGGCGGCGTTTTCGGCGGCGCGGTTCATGCGCAGGTGGACGTCGTCGAGCAGGCCGCTTTGCCCCAGCGGCTTCATCGCCTTCTGCAGGCCGGACAACGGCTTCGGCAGCGGAATGCGGATGGCCGGGTCGTCCCAGTAACCGCCGGGCTTGCCGACCCGCGCAACCGCCGCGACCGTGCCGTTGTCGAGCGTCTCGCGCAGCGCGCCCTGGGCGTCGGCATCGCTGAGGCCGCCCAGCAGCGTCTTCAGCCTGACCTTGGCCAGGGCTTCGCCGCCAAGGCCGGCAGCGCCGAAAACCATCAAACCCGCCACAAGGCTACGCCTGTCCATACCGCTTCGTCCCTTTGCACACCGCCGGCCGGACTTTGCACATATCCCCCGGACCCTAGCAAGCCCGCCACACAATTTTAATCTCTCGTTAACCACGTTGTTTTTTAGCGCAAGCCTTTGTACCCTTTGACAGACTTGGGGAATCGTCAGGCGCAGGGTTCGCGCCGCCGGGGAGAAACGTGGCGAAAGGCTGGATCTACGCTCTGGGGTGGCTGGTCTTCGGACTGTTCGCGCTGATCGAAGTGCCGCAACGCGCTGCGGGGCTGCAGGCGGGGCTGCGCGACCAGATCGAGGACGACCTCGAAGCCAACGGCATGACCGATTTCCGCGTCCACATGAACGGCCAGGCGGCGACGCTCAGCTATCGCGACGATGCCGTGCCCGCCGGCAATCCGCACCAGCGCATGTTCCGCGCCGAAATCATCGCCGGCAATGTTTCCGGCGATTTTGCTCCCCATACCGCCAGCGGCGGCCTCCTGCTCGGGCCGGTCACACGGGTGCGCGCCGACGACAGGTCGCTCACCGCCATGCAGGCACGGCTGGACCAGGCCCGGGCGGAAGCTTCGGCATCGGCCGCCGCCGCCGCCTCGCTGGCCGCCGCTGAAGCCTGCACCGACGACGTCACCCAGGCGGTAGCGCAGCGCAAGCTGAGCTTCGTCACCGGCAGCGCCGAATTGACCCACGACAGCGACGCCATCCTGCAGGACATCTATGCCACCCTGCGCAAGTGCCCGGATGGCCTGATGCTCTATGTCGAGGGCCATACCGACAATGTCGGCGGCCTCGATCAAAATTTGAAGCTATCCAGCAGCCGCGCCGATGCGGCGGCGGCGGCGCTGATCCGTCTCGGCGTGCCGGCGGCTTCGGTGCAGTCGCACGGCTACGGTCCGGCGCAACCGGTCGCCGACAATACCACCGACGCCGGCCGGGCGAAGAACCGCCGCGTCGATTTCATCCTCCGGCCTTCGCAACAGGGAGGCTGACGTGCTGTACCTGATCTATGACCTGCGCTGGCTGATCCTGTTGGCCCTTCTGCTGGGCATCGCCTTCGGCTTCGCCGCGCGGAGGTGGGGCCGATGATCTATGTGTGGGTCCAGTCGCTGGTCATCCTCGGCCTGGTCTTCGGCGGCGGCCTGTGGTTCGGCGGCGCCCTGTCGAAATGGACGGAAAAGCCGGCGCGTCCCGCCCAGGTGCAGCCGGTCGCGTTTGACCCCGAAACGCCGATGCCCGTCTATCATGGCTTTGCTGCCATGCCCGAGCCGGACGTGGCGGTTGCCGTCCGGCCTGAGCCCGTCGTCGAGCCGTCCCCGCTGGTCCAGGTCATCAGCGACGATCCGCACCCGGTCAAGCGCTGGGACATGCTCTATCCGGTCAACCAGTTCGGCACCCTGTCGGTAACGCGGGCGCGCGTGGGATGAAAAATCGCGCATTGCTTTGGTTGAGCTTGGTCGTGATTTGGGCGGCGTCGGCATGTGCCTGCCACGCACAGACAAACAAGCCCTGTCCGATCTACGAAACGCGGGACTTCACGATCTATTTTCCTCCGGCAAGCGCCAAAATCGACGCGGACGGCAAGGCCGTTGTCGCCGCCTTTGCTGACTATTACAAGGCCGCCGCCACCTCTACCGACCCCTGTTGGCCGGCTATGAAGATGGCCAGGGTCTCGCTCAAAGGCCATACGGATACGGTCGGCGCACCGGACGACAACGAAAGGCTTGCGCTACGCCGTGCGGAAACCGTGGCTGACGCGTTCGTCAATCTGGGTATCCCCAAGGATATCATAACGGTTGAATCGGCAGGCGAAGATGACCTTGCCGTTTCCGGAGGCGACGAATTTCCGGAGCCGCTCAATCGACGCGTAACGATTGACTACAACTTCTAGCGCTTCAACTGCCCCTGATTGCCTCTATTCAAGAGTTGCAAATAACCGCGGCCTTAACTCGGGAAATCGCCATGATGTTGCGTTGGGCCAGTTTGATGGCCGCACTGATGATAGCTTTTCCGGCCGTGGCACAGACCTCCACACAGTCACAAGGTATGAAAATCATCGATGCGCGCGAGTTCGTTATTTACTTCGACGCCGGTGACAATAGCTTGACGAACGAAGACCAAGCAACTGTAGCAGATGTCATTAACTTCATAGACGGATTTGAACGCGAAAATCTTCCGTTGAAGCGCGTGATTGTTGTCGGCCGTGCCGACGCGTCGGAACGAAGCCTGGGCGACACCCTCGATTTATCAAAATTGCGAGCTTGGCATGTTGCAGACGCCCTGGTCAACGCTGGAGTTCCTGCTTCTCAGATTGCGGTGGACTGGAAGGGCGATACCGATCCCGTGACCTGGCCAGACCCCAAAGGCCCGCCAGTTAAGAACCAGTCCGTAACGATTGATTTTAACTTCTAGCGCTTCAACTGACCCAAATCCCGGACCGCGCCGGTATCCGCGCTCGTCACCAGGGCCGCATAGGCCTGCAACGCCGCCGACACCTTACGTTCGCGCTTTTTCGGTGTGTAGGCGGCCGCCCCCCGCGCCTCTTCCGCCGCCTTGCGTTCAGCCAGAACCTCGGCCGCAACCGCCAGATGGATCGAGCGGTTGGGGATATCGATCTCGATCGCATCGCCATCCTCGACCAGGGCGATCAAGCCGCCGGCTGCCGCTTCCGGTGACGCGTGGCCGATCGACAGTCCCGAGGTGCCGCCCGAAAACCGTCCATCGGTCAGCAAGGCGCACGCCTTGCCCAGCTCCTTCGACTTCAGATAGGTGGTCGGATACAGCATTTCCTGCATGCCCGGCCCGCCCTTGGGGCCTTCGTAGCGGATGACGACGACATCGCCGGCCGTGATCTTGTTGGTCAGGATGGCGGACGCCGCCTCGTCCTGCGATTCAAAGACGCGCGCCTTGCCGGTGAAGACCCAGATCGATTCGTCGACCCCGGCCGTCTTCACGATGCAGCCTTTTTCGGCGATATTGCCATAAAGCACCGCCAGCCCGCCGTCCTTGGTGAAGGCGTTGTCGACGCTGCGGATGACGCCATTTTCGCGGTTGGCATCGAGCTCGTCCCAGCGCCGCGATTGCGAAAACGCCTGGGTGGTGCGCACCCCGCCCGGCGCCGCCTTAAAGAACTCGGCGACGGTGGAGTCGTTCGAAGATTTGATGTCCCAGTGCGCCAGGGCCGCGCCCAGCGACGGGCTATGCACGGTCGGCAGCTCGGCATGAATCAGGCCGCCGCGGTTGAGTTCCCCCAGTATGCCCATGATGCCGCCGGCGCGATGCACGTCCTCGATATGCACGTCCGACGACGCCGGCGCCACCTTGCAGATGCACGGCGTCTTGCGCGAGATGCGGTCGATATCGGCCATGGTGAAATCGACGCCGCCCTCCTGCGCCGCCGCCAGGATATGCAGCACGGTATTGGTCGAGCCGCCCATGGCGACGTCGAGCGCCATGGCGTTTTCGAACGCCGGTTTGGTGGCAATCGAACGCGGCAGCACGCTGTCGTCGTTCTGATTATAATAACGGTCGCACATGTCGACGATCGTCCGCCCCGCTTCGCAGAACAGGCGCTCGCGGTCGCTATGCGTGGCCAGGGTGGTGCCGTTGCCAGGCAGGGACAGGCCCAGGGCCTCGGTCAGGCAGTTCATCGAATTGGCAGTGAACATGCCCGAGCACGAGCCGCAGGTCGGGCACGCCGCTGCCTCGACCGCCTCGACCTGGGCATCCGAAATGCGGTCGTCGCCGGCCTGGATCATGGCGTCGATCAGGTCGAGCGCGTGAGTCTTGGCCACGCCGTGTTCGTCCGGCCAGGTGACCTTGCCGGCTTCCATAGGCCCACCGGAGACGAAGATCGCCGGGATGTTCAACCGCATGGCGGCGTTCAGCATGCCCGGCGTGATCTTGTCGCAGTTGGAAATGCACACCATGGCGTCGGCACAATGGGCGTTGACCATGTATTCGACCGAATCGGCGATCAGGTCGCGGCTGGGCAGGCTGTACAGCATGCCGCCGTGGCCCATGGCGATGCCGTCGTCGACCGCGATGGTGTTGAATTCCTTGGCCACGCCGCCGGCCCGTTCGATTTCGCGCGCGACAAGCTGGCCCAGGTCCTTGAGGTGGACGTGGCCCGGCACGAACTGGGTAAAGGAGTTGACGACCGCGATGATCGGCTTGGAGAAATCGCCGTCTTTCATGCCCGTGGCGCGCCAAAGTGCTCTGGCCCCGGCCATGTTGCGGCCGAAAGTGGTGGTGCGGGAACGATAGGCGGGCATGACGGTATCCAATACGAAGGGAACGGACCCTATATAACTTCGCGGCCCGGCATGGCAAATCGCTGCGATGCAAAACAAAACTGTTGCGCGAAACGCGCAAAGGCTGTGGCAAAAGCAATGAAAAGGCCGCTGAACTGAATTATTTTACCAGAAAAGCCGCCTACAAAGACAAGTTTCACCTGAAAATTAGGCGCAAGCGCCTGAATCTCGGCAAATTTTTTCATTTTTTCGTTTGCAGTTGCGCAAGATTTCCGGTTATATGATGTCACGACGCGCTGCTTTGGTGCGATCGAGGAGTTTTGACACCATGGCCAAGGCCATCGCCATTACGCAAGACCGCACGCAGGAGCTGTTCGCTCTCGCCATGGGTTTTGTCGCGTCGGTGTTCATTCTTGACCTCGTATCGCTGCTTATTGGGGGCGTACTTCGCCCCCTGCATCCGGAGTGGTAGCGGAAGGTTGAACCCCGCTTTTCGAGGACAAAATCCTCCCGCTCCTTGCCAAGAGCGGGATTTTTCATACACGCCTGTCGCCAGCCACCGAGATTTGATCATGACAGCCCAAACACAAATCCGACAAGCCACCGCCTCCAGCCCCACCGGCTTCGCCATCCTCCATGGCAGCCTGGCGCCGGAAGGTTGCGTTGTAAGGCTTGAGGGCTTTGCAAGCGAAACCTTCGACGGCCCGGCGCGCGTCTTCGGCTCGTCGGATGAGGCTCTGCAAGCTATCCGCGCCGGCCGCGTCCGCTCGTGCGACATCATGATCATCCGCCATGACGACAGCGCCGACATCGTCGCGGCCGAAGGGCTGGACGACATCAGCGCCGCCTTACGAGACGCCGGCGCCGAGCGCGTCACCGTCATCACCGACGGCCGCACCGGTTCCACGACCGGCGCGTTTGTCGGCAATGTGGCGCCGTCGGCGGCGTCGCGCGGCCCGATCGCCTATGTCAATGACGACGACATCATCCATATCGACATCGCCGCCCGCCGCATCGACGTGCTGGCCGATATCGACATGCGCCGCAGCGCCAAAGCGAAGAAGCCCGGCGCGCAAACCTTCGGCGCCGGCGCGCTCGAAAAATACGCCCGTCTGGTGACCTCGGTCACCCGCGACGGCCACTTCTAAATCCCCTCTTTCCAGGAGCCTCACCCGTGAAAATCTATACCAATGACGACGTTTCCCCCGACAGCCTGAAGGGTGAGCGCATCGCCATCATCGGCTATGGCAGCCAGGGCCGCGCCCACGCCCAGAACCTGCGCGATTCCGGCGCCGACGTCATCGTGGGCGTGCGCAAGGGCGGCTCGGGCTACGAAAAGGCCAATCACGACGGCCTGGCCACGGCCGAGCTGAAGGACGCCATCGCCGACGCCACCATCATCGCCATCCTGACGCCCGACATGACGCACGCCGACATCTACAAGGATGTCATCGAGCCGTTCGCGCCGAAGGGCGTGGCGCTGCTGTTCGCGCACGGCTTCTCGGTCCTCTACGGCCGCGTCGTTCCGCGCCCCGACATGGACGTCATCCTCGTGGCGCCGAAGGGCCCGGGCGACCTGGTCCGCCGTGAATATATGCGCGGCCGCGGCGTGCCGTCGCTGTTCGCCGTCGACAAGGACGTTTCCGGCAAGGCGGCCAAGAAGGCCTTAGGCTATGCCCGCGGCATCGGCGGTACGGTCGGCGGCGTCATCGAGACCTCGTTCAAGGAAGAAACCGAAACCGACCTGTTCGGCGAACAGGCCGTCCTGTGCGGCGGCACCACCGAGCTGGTCCTGATGGGCTTTGAAACCCTGGTCGAAGCCGGCTACCGTCCGGAAATCGCCTATTTCGAATGCCTGCACGAACTGAAGCTGATCGTCGATCTGCTCTATGAAGGCGGCTTCGCCAAGATGCACTCGTTCGTGTCGGAAACCTGCAAGTACGGCGACCTGGTCTCGGGCCCGCGCATCATCAACGAGGAAACGCGCGAACGCATGCGCGCCGTGCTGAAGGACATCCAGTCGGCGACCTTCGCCCGCGAATGGATCCTGGAAAACCAGGCCGGCCGCCCGCGCTACAACGCCCTGATGAAGGCCGACCTCGAGCACCAGATCGAAAAGGTCGGCGCCGATCTGCGCGGCCGCATGAGCTGGCTGCAGAACAAGCAGAACGTCGAAGCCTGACCCAAAACCCCTCCCCTCCCGTGATCGCGCGGGAGGGGAAATTCCATACTTCCGATTCTCCAGAAACTAGAATGATGAGCAACCAACCCACCGGAGCGCAACTGGTCATCTCCACGCTGAAGGCGCTGGGGGTCGAAACCGTGTTCGGCTATCCGGGTGGGGCCATCATGCCCATCTATGACGCCCTGGCCGGCTCGGGCCTGAAGCACATCCTGGTCCGCCACGAGCAGGGCGCGGCCTTCGCCGCCGATTCCTACGCCCGCGCCTCGGGCAAGGTCGGCGTCTGCATGGCCACCTCCGGCCCCGGCGCCACCAACCTGATCACCGGCATTGCCAACGCCTATATGGACAGCGTGCCGATGGTCTGCATCACCGGCCAGGTGGCGACCCACCTGATGGGCACGGACGGCTTCCAGGAAGTCGATATCCTCGGCATCACCCTGCCGATCGTCAAGCATTCGTGGCTGGTCCGCGATCCCGGCGATATCCCCGCCATCCTGGCTGAAGCCTTCGCCATCGCCTCGGAAGGCCGGCCGGGGCCGGTTCTGGTCGATATCCCCAAGGACGTCGCCGCCGCCCATACCAGCCATTCGCGCGCCGCCGCCTTCCCGGCCTGGACGCCGCCCCAGCCCGATCCGGCCAGCATCCGCGCCGCCGAGAAGCTGATGGAGGCGTCGAAACGCCCGCTGCTCTATATCGGCGGCGGCGTCGAAATGGCCTTTGCTGTGCCGATGCTGCGCGACCTGATGGACCGCACCACCATCCCCGTCGTTTCGACGCTGAAGGGCCTGGGCGCCATCCCGACCAACGACCCGCTGTTCCTCGGCATGCTGGGCATGCATGGCACGCGCGCCGCCAATATCGCCGTCCAGGACGCCGACCTGCTGATCGCCTTGGGCGCGCGTTTCGACGACCGCGCTACCGGCAAGCTGTCGGCCTTCGCACCCCACGCCAAGATCATCCACGTCGATATCGACGCCGCCGAAATCAACAAGCTGCGCGCCGCCAATGTCGGCATCACCGGCGACCTGAAGACGGTGCTGGCTAATCTCAAGCCGAACATGGGCGACATCTCGGCCTGGGTCGATACCTGCCTGACCAACAAGAAGACCCACGCCTTCCGCTACGACGCGCCGGGCAAGGGCGTCTATGCCCCCGCCCTGCTCAAGCTGCTGTCCGAAAAAGCCGGCGACAAGTTCATGGTGGCCTGCGACGTCGGCCAGCACCAGATGTGGGTGGCGCAGCACTGCCAGTTCCTCGAAAACCGTGCCCACCTGACCTCGGGCGGATCGGGCGCCATGGGCTATGGCCTGCCGGCCGGTGTCGGCGCCAAGCTGGCCAAGCCCGACATGCACGTCGTCACCGTGTCCGGCGACGGATCGTTCATGATGAACATCCAGGAGATGGCGACGCTCAATCGCTATAACATTCCGCTGAAGATCGTCCTGCTCGACAATTCGTCGCTCGGTCTGGTCCGCCAGTGGCAGGAACTGTTCTACCAGGAAAACTATTCGGAAATCGACCTGTCGGACAATCCCGACTTCGTCGTGGTGGCGCAGGCGTTCAATCTCGACGCCTTCCGCATCACCCACCGCCACGAAGTCGATGCCGCGCTCGACCGCCTGCTGGCGGCGGAGCGCCCTACCCTTTTGCACGTGTTGATCGACCCGCGCGAAAACGTCTGGCCGCTGGTGCCGCCGGGCGCGTCGAACGCGGAAATGATGGAGGAGCGCTGGGATGAGCCACTTGATTCATATTGAGCTGGACCGCCTCGAAGGCAGCCTGTTGCGCGTCCTGGGTTTGGTCGAGCGGCGCGGCTTCCATATCGACGGTGCCGAGCTTTACGACCTGGGCCCGGACAGGCGCGGCCTCAGCCTCACCGTGCGGCCGCGCGATCCGGCGCGCAGCACCGACATACTGGGTTTGCAGATCGACCGCCTTTACGGCGTCGAACGCGTGGCTGCCGATCCGCGCATCACGGCGCGCCCACGTCAGGAGGCGCGGGCATGACAGGCGCGACGAGATCATCAGGAGAAGGTTATCGGGGCCGTGGTCGCGGCCCCGGTCTGGTAAATGAAAGGATCGGACGCGCATTACAGCGCATTTGAAAAATCCGTCTTTCGGGCGCCTCGCGAACGGCGTAAAGACGGTTCCAGCCGAAACCATCTCTGAAGAAACACACCATGAAAAAGCTCGCTGACAATATCTGGTTCAATGGCAAGATCGTTGCGTGGGAAGACGCGCAGGTGCACGTCATGACCCACGCCCTGCATTACGGCACCTCGGTTTTCGAAGGCATCCGCGCCTATGACACGCCGCACGGCCCGGTCGGCTTCCGCCTGACCGACCACCTGCGCCGTCTCGAGGATTCGGCCCGCATCTACGGCATCAACATCCCCTTCAACCTCGATCAGATGATCGCCGGCTGCAAGGACATCCTGGTCGCCAACAAGCTGAAGGGCGCCTACTGGCGTCCGGTCGCCTTCCTCGGCGAAAACGGCATGGGCGTGACGCCGAAAGGCGACGCCATCAAGGTCGACCTGGCCATCGCCGCCTTCGCCTGGGGCGCCTATCTCGGCGAGGAAGGCCTCAACAAGGGCGTCGATGTCTGCGTGTCGTCGTGGCAGCGCGCCGCGCCGAACACCATCCCCAACGCGGCCAAGATGGGCGGCAACTACCTGTCGTCCTACCTGATCGGCAAGGAAGCGCGCGGCCGCGGCTATGCCGAAGGCATAGGCCTCGGTACCGACGGACGTTTGTCGGAAGGCGCGGGCGAAAACCTGTTCCTGATGATGGGCGGCAAGATCCACACCCCGCCGGTGGCGTCGTCGATCCTGGGCGGCATCACGCGCGATTCGATCATCAAGCTGGCCAAGGCCGATGGCATCGAAGTTATCGAGCAGGCCCTGCCGCGCGAAATGCTGTACCTGGCCGACGAAGTCTTCATGTGCGGCACGGCGGCCGAAATTACGCCGATCCGCAGCATCGACGACATTCCGACCCGCGCCAACGGCCCCGGCAAGATCACCAAGCGCCTGCAAGCGCTGTTCCACGGCCTGTTCAACGGCACGACCGAAGACCGCTTCGGCTGGCTGGAACCGGTCGAGGAAACGGTGGCTGCTGAATAAGAGTAACTGAACCTCTCTTCGCCTCCCCCATGCATGGGGGAGGTGGATTTGAGCGCGCCAGCGCTCAAAGACGGAAGGGGCTTAAGGACGGATATGACAAGCGCTTGCGTTTGTTGTGAGCTTCTGAAAGCCCCGCCCACCACCCTTCGGGTGGTCCCCCCTCCCCGTAACGGGGAGGGCGAAGAGCCAACCTAAACCGAGTTGAGATCCTATGCCCAAATCCTTGTTTGAAAAAGTGTGGGACGCCCACGTCGTGGAACCCGAAGCCGCCGACAAGCCGGCCGTGCTCTATATCGACCTGCACCTCGTCCACGAAGTCACCTCGCCCCAGGCGTTTTCCGAACTGGATGCGCGCGGCCTGAAAGTGCGCCGCCCCGACCGAACCTTCGCGACGCTCGATCACTCGATTCCGACCCTGCGCCCTGACGCGCAGGGCAATCGCCCTTATGTCACCAAACAGGCGGAGATTCAGGTTCATACCCTTGAACAGAATGCCGCGAAGAACGGCGTCCGCCTCTTCGGCTACGATGCCGAAAACCGCGGCGTCGTCCACGTCATCGGCCCGGAAATGGGCCTGACCCAGCCGGGCTTCACCGTCGTTTGCGGCGACAGTCACACCTCGACCCACGGTGCCTTCGGCTGTATTGCCTTCGGCATCGGCACCTCGGAAGTCGGCCACGTCCTGGCCACCCAGTGCCTGGCCCAGCGCAAGCCGAAAACCATGCGCATCAATATCGAAGGCCAGCTTCAACCGGGCGTCACCGGCAAGGACGTGGCCCTGACCGTCATCGCCACGCTCGGCTTCTCGGGCGGCACCGGCTACGCGCTCGAATATGCCGGCCCCGTCATCGAGGCGCTCGACATGGAAGGCCGCATGACGGTGTGCAACCTGTCGATCGAAGCCGGCGCCCGCTGCGGCATGATCGCGCCTGACCAGAAGACGGTCGACTGGCTGCGCGGCCGCGAATACGTGCCGCAAGGCGCCGCCTTCGACGAGGCCGCCAAATCCTGGCTGTCCCTCGCCTCCGACGCCGGCGCCACCTTCGACAAGGAGATCACCATCGACGGCTCAAGCATCGAGCCGATGGCCACCTGGGGCACCTCGCCCGACCAGGGCGCCGCCATCTCGCGCGGCGTGCCGATCGCCGCCTCCGAGGACGACACCCGCGCCCTGAAATATATGGGCTTCACCGGCGGCGAAAAGCGCGAAGCCGAAAAGGTCGATGTCGTCTTCATCGGCTCGTGCACCAACGGCCGCATGGCTGACCTGCGCGCCGCCGCCGCCATCATGAAGGGACGTAAAGTGGCCGAGGGCGTCCGCGCCCTGGTCGTGCCCGGCTCGGAATGGGTGCGCATCGAGGCCGAAAAGGAAGGCCTGGACAAGGTCTTCACCGACGCCGGCGCCGAATGGCGCCTCCCGGGTTGTTCGATGTGCATCGCCATGAACGGCGATTTCGTCTCGCCGGGCCAGCTCGCCGTCTCGACCTCCAACCGCAATTTCGAAGGCCGCCAGGGCCCTGGCTCGCGCACGGTGCTGGCCTCGCCAGCCACCGCCGCGGCCTCGGCCATCGCCGGCCACGTCGCCGATCCCCGTCAATTCATGGTGCTTGAGGAAGCCTAAATGTCCAACCAGGAACCCATCAACACCTTTTCGTCGCGCGTCGTCGTGCTGACCGAAGCCAATATCGACACCGACCAGATCATCCCGGCGCGCTTCCTGACCACCACCACCAAGGCCGGCCTCGGCAAGGTGGCGTTCAACGACTGGCGCTACAATGCCGACGGCTCGGAAAAGGCGTTCATCCTCAATGAGATCGACCCTGAGGAACACCGCGTCCTGGTCGGCGGCAACAATTTCGGCTGCGGCTCGTCGCGCGAACACGCGCCGTGGGCCTTGATGGACTACGGCTTCAAGGCGGTGATCTCGACCGAGATCGCTGATATCTTCAAGTCGAACTGCCTGAAGAACGGCTTGCTGCCGATCGTCGTCGACAAGGCCACGCACGAAAAGCTGCTGGCCAATCCGCAGCAGCGCGTGACCATCGACCTCGAATCCAACACCCTGACCCTGGAAGACGGCACGACCTTCATCTTCACCATCGAGGCCTTCGCCCGCCAGTGCCTGCTCGAAGGCGTCGACGCCATGGGCTGGCTGCTGAAGCGCCTGCCCGAAATCGAACAATTTGAATCCACGCATGGAAAGGCCGCCTGATGGCTTCGTTCAATATCGTCGTCCTGCCCGGTGACGGCATCGGCCCCGAAGTCGCCGCCGCCGGCGTCTCGGCCCTGCAAACCCTCGGCGAAGTCTTCGGCCACAGCTTCCATTTCGAGGAAAAGCTGATCGGCGGCATCGCCATCGATACCGTGCAAAACCCCTATCCCGAAGACACCGACGCCGCCTGCCTGGCCGCCGATGCGGTGCTTTTGGGCGCCGTTGGCGGCCCGAAGTGGGACCTGGGCAAGATGCGGCCCGAGCAGGGCCTGCTGGCCGTGCGCAAGTCGATGGGCCTGTTCGCCAACCTCCGCCCCATGGACGTCAAGGCGTCGCAGGTCCACCGCTCGCCGCTCAAGGCCGAAATCGTCGAGGGCGCCGACATGCTGATCGTGCGCGAACTGACCGGCGGCCTCTATTTCGGCAAGCGCACGCGCACCGAAACGACCGCCACCGACGAATGCCTCTACACGGTGGCCGAGGTCGAACGCGTCGCCCGCATCGCCTTCGACGCCGCCCGCAAACGCCGCAACAAGGTGACTTCCGTCGACAAGGCCAACGTGATCGAGACCAGCCGCCTGTGGCGCGAAACGGTTATCAGGCTCCACGCCGCCGAATACAGCGACGTCGAACTGGAGCATAACCTGGTCGATTCCATGGCCATGCACCTGGTGACGCGGCCGAAGACGTTCGACGTTGTCCTGACCGAAAACATGTTTGGCGATATCCTGTCCGACCTGGCTTCGGTGCTGCCGGGCTCGATCGGCCTGCTCGGATCGGCCTCGCTGGGGGCCACCGGAAAAGGTCTCTATGAGCCGATCCACGGTTCCGCGCCGGATATCGCCGGCAAGGACCTCGCCAACCCCATCGGCACACTGAAATCGGTCAGCATGATGCTGCGCTTCTCGCTCAACCTGATGACGGAAGCCGACGCGCTCGACGCCGCCATCGACGCCATCGTCGAAAAGGGCGTGCTGACCCGCGATCTCGGCGGCACGGCGTCCGGCAGCGCCGTCGCCAAGGCGATCAACGACCAGATTCGCGCCGCCGCCTCGGTCGCCGCTTAAAAGATCACCCGCAAAGGTGTCACCTGGCCCCGCCGGACTTCGGTCCGCGGGGCCTTCTTATTATCCGCCGCCGGAAAGCTGGATCAGGCTGCGCTCGGCCGCCGGCAGCAGATAAATCTGCATGCCCTGGATGACGAGGATCGCGACCAGGAAGCTGAGGTCGAGCCCGCCCATCGGCGGTATAAGCCGGCGAAAGGGCTCAAGGATCGGCGCGGTGATCATGTCCAGCACGGACGTGATGCGATAAACGGTCGGATTGCGGGTATTGATGATGTCGAACGCGACCAGCCAGCTGACGATCATGTACACGAACAGCACGCCGCTGAAGAAGCTCAGTATGCCGCCAAGGATAAAAAAACAGAATTCGATCATGCAGACGTACCCCTTGCCGGTTCAAGCCGCGAATATAAGGGATTCCTGCCCGCGCACAAGTCACGCCGCGCTTGACATGGCGCAACCTTAAGCTAAAAGGTGCGCTCCTTCCGGACAGGAATGGGGCTATAGCTCAGTTGGTAGAGCGCCTCGTTCGCAATGAGGAGGCCAGCGGTTCGAATCCGCTTAGCTCCACCATTCCTTCTTCGGGGGTAGTCAACCTTTCAAAAAGCTTGAAGGGCATTGACGTTGCGGCGGTTCTATAGCCGCCATTTCTCGCATATTGCAGCTGATCGCAAAACACGAGCTTCAGCACCATTTGTTGGGCCTTGTAATGCCCTGAAAGCCATAATTTTAAAGGGTTTTCTAGAAACCCCATAGCGGTTCTATAAGCGACATCAAAACGTGTGTGCAAAGTACTGCGCGCGGCTGCCTTCTCGGCAAAACCGATCTTTTCGTTTTCGATTTGCCGAAGCCGTTTTTCGTACCGACTGCGTATCATCTCATCGTTGGTTTCCATCATCATATCGATGAGCTTTTCGGCCTGCTTTTCCAGCTTCGCATACTCTGCTTTCAAATTGGTCGCACCCGCTTTTGCTTTGACCATTTGTTCGTCCCATAGTTTGCGCAACACAACATGCATGGCTTCGAACAGTTCTTTGGTCGGCTGTATCTTGCGAAGCAGTTCTTCAAATTCGCCTTCGATATCGGAACGTTTGATAGACTTGCCATAGCCTGAGCAGTCGCGATTATGGCAGGCATAATAGGCGTAGTGCGTAGAACGGCCCTTAGTCCATCCAGCACGGTACGGCGTGTCACAATCAGCACAGACAACGAAGCCGCGCAGCGGGAAGTCTTCGTTGAAATCCTTTCGCGCGGGCGCGTGCGCCGCTCGCTGCTGGCGTTCCTGCACCTTCAAGAACGTCTCATAAGAAATGAGAGGTTTGTGATGACCTTTGCGGCGTGGGACATTCCATTCAGGCATTTCGATGTAGCCGGCATAGAGAACACGGCTTAGGATTTCAGGAATGCGCTGCTTGTGGACTTTACCCTTTATCTTCGGAAATTCAGGCTGACGTTCCAGGAATTGCCTTACTTCACTTTGTGTCCCAAAACGGCCTGAGGCAAATCCTTCCAAAGCTTCGCGAATTATGGAGGCTACCGGTTCATTCGGCACAAGCAACTTGCCGTGCTGTTTGTTCTTTGCGTAGCGATATCCAGTGGGAGGTTGAAAACACCAATATCCGTTCTGTGTACGTGCGCGCATGCGATTGAGGACTTGCTCCCGGTTTTTTTCGCGCTGATGTTGGGCGGAACTCGCAAGGATATTTTCCCGGAACATGCTGTCCGAGTCTTCTTTGAATTCAAGAGTCGGCGAGAGCATGATGCCGCCAGCGCTACGAACACTGTCTCGAATTTCATGGTGAGCGACAATGTGTCGGGCAACACGAGAAATGTCATCCACCAAGACGATGTAATGATCCTGGCGGTGTCGGCGCAGGAACGTGAGCATTTCTTTCATACCAGGCCGCTTGGAAGTTTTCCCTGTGAAGTCATCGCAAAAAACGTCTACCACTGAAAGCCTTTGATAGGCCGCGAACTCGCGGCAGCGTGTTTCCTGGCTTTCAAGCCCGTGTCCGTTTTTCTTCTGCTTAGGATCGGAAACGCGGCAATAGATTATCGCCTTTTGACCTTCATATTCATTCATGGCTTCGCCTCCCCGTCATTTGCGTTCTTAAAAATGCTCGAAATCGTTTTCCTGTATTCTATTGTTTGTGAGGTCGCGGCGGAATCATCATCGTCACATTGTCCACCGCAATCCTGATCGCAGTCGTCTGCGGTGCATATAATCCTCATGCATCTGGTTGATATGACGGGTGCGCCAGGTGGAGAATTTTTTTCACGATCTGGCCAGTGACATATCGCATGAGGCGGAATGAGTATCGGGGGGATAACGGCAATTGCACCAGAGCAGCCACGGCCGCTTCAGTCTCGCCATCAAATCTTGTCTTACACGAGTCCGGCTTGCTCACTCTGCGATGTGAGGCTGGCTTTGGTCGGCAAGTGACGGATAACTTCGCCCGTTTGCTTATCGGCGACGGCAAGATCGTATTGCGCCTGAAGGTTAAGCCAGAATTGCGGATCGGTGCCGAACCAATGGCCAAAGCGCAAAGCTGTATCACCGGTAATGGAGCGCTTGCCGGTGACGATCTGGCTGATACGGTTGGGCGGCACGTCAATTTGACGCGCGAATTCCGTGGGCGTAATGTTAAGTTCTTCCAACTCGTCCTTCAGAACGACGCCGGGATGTACGGCTCTTGAAAACATATGCGGGCCTCCTTTCAATGGTAGTCCACGATTTCAACGTCTCCTGGCCCTGGCAGATCGTCTGGCCACGTAAAGCAAATACGCCATTGCTGATTGATGCGAATGGAATATTGGCCTGCGCGGTCGCCCTTAAGGGCTTCAAGCCGATTGCTCGGCAAAGCTCGTAAAGTTTCCAGCGAAGTGGCCGCATTCAAGATAGCCAAGCGTTTAGCGGCTTGATCTTCAAACCCTTGGAAGGCTTTAACAAACCCTCCTGCGGCGAACTGCTCTGTCTTTTTATCAGCATAGGACAGGATCATCTAAATACCAGAATACCAGAAATGGACGATGTACGTCAAGCGTCAACAATACCTTGCAAGCTTACGCAGTCTTACCCTGGCGGTATTGGTCGATGAATTCTTGAGGGACATCGGGTAGATAGCAAAGCGGATCGAGCGGCGGCGTAAAGGGGACTTTGATGCCGACAACATCGCGGCCCCATCGATAGAGTTTGGCGCATTGGTGGGCGAGCGCGGTATCGAAATCGGTTTTGTGTACCTGGGCCAAGCGGTCGGCTTCCGCCACCAGGCCTTCGAGCGTGACGAAACGCCGAATGATGTAGTCGAACGCATCCCAATGAGCCTGCATCATGGCGACCTTGCGCATTTCGTTTCCCGGTAATTCGAGAATGCGGGTGATAGGCTCAAGTTCAGCGTTCACCAGGGTTTGAAACCCTGGACGTATGACACGCTGCCGTTTTGCAGTTGGGGGTATTGCGAAAGCTCCGGCGGCGTTGGCGCGGTAATGACGGCGTGTGTTTTCGATCCGAATATGCCGGGCAGCTTCACTTGGTCGAGGGGCGGATGATAGGGATTAGGAAGCCACAGACCGTTGAAAGACTGGCATGTGTAATAGGCGTAGGGCAGCTTCTTCACGGTCATTGTCGCCGGGTCGATCCTGCTCCAAACGGCGTGCGCATGTCTTCGGCCTTCCTTTTCGTGGAAGACCACGGCTCTGGGCTGGCCGGTCAAGCCACAGCGCTGCTCGATCTCATTAATAGCGGCTTCGAATACATCGATGCCAACCTCGTGTTCCTGGGGTGGCGATAGTGAAACCGAGAACAAGGGCTGGCCCGACTTCAAACCCTTCATCATGAGTCCGACTTCGGACATGGCTCCATGCAGGTCTTGGGAGACAAATCCATCCACGCTATGGACGTGAACGTGGTCATTGTCCCGCGTGTTCATGAGGTGCGCCGCCAGTCCTTTCGGCGCGCGCGTGGAAGCTTTCAGGATCATGGCTGATCCTCGACGGCAAATCCCAATGCCTTGCGGATCAGGCGGCAGACTTCCATGATCTCACGGCAGACGCGCTGCAATGCCGCTTCGGTCTCAGGCGTCACCGGCAAGCTGCCTGTATTGGCTGCGCGGGCCAGTTGGTTCAAATTTTGGGGGAGCCGGGTTGCGCCGATCCGCCTCTACGCACCGCCACCCCGCCGCCGTTCACCGAAACGCAAGCGCGACGAACCGGCCAATCCCCCGCCTCTCCATGTCCCTGGCAGCGAAGTGACCGCCGCCTCTTCTCCTCCCCATTTCCCAAATGGGGAGGTGTCGGCGAAGCCGGCGGAGGAGTCCCAATGGCAACGGTCCGGCGCCGCCGAACAAAAATCCCGGCTGCTTGGCGAACCGGCGCCCGCGCAAATGCGCGTCTCCGACGTTACCGGCCACATCGACAACCTGACGCACGGCTTCGCCCGTTGGGCCGGCATCTGGCCCGACGGCGCGCCCTACATCGCCAGCGAAGCCGGCTGGCGGGCCCACACCCTGACCGCGCCCATGCCCTTCTCGCCCGGCGACGATGTCGATCCCACCGAATGGATGCGCGAAGAAAGCCTTCATGGCGTCAATGCGATAAGCCGCGCCCACGGCGCTAAGACCGGCTACCGCCACGACCATCAGCCCTATATCGCCAGCGATCCCGACGACTGGTCGCTGTCGGCCAACGCCTGGTCGGAAACCCAAGCCCCCGCCGCCGGCGAAATCCCCGGTCCGGACTGCCTGCCATG
>FTDB01000778.1_pt1 | contig 44185 bp, 34 predicted proteins | sample 1639741 | NCBI WGS metagenome assembly FTDB01 (sample SAMEA3914869, study PRJEB12502) | metagenome | biome: forest; material: soil | place: USA | collected 2012-03-12 | depth 0.1 m | reverse complement strand
TGCTTGACGTGCTTCGACATCACCGAATCCGATACCGCGATGGCGTCGCGCACGGTGGCGAATTCGGCGGTATCGACGGCCGCCAGCAGGGCGCAGATCTGCAGGCGGCCGGGCGCGTGGATGACCGCGTCGAAAACGGGCGCGCGCATCAGCGGTCCAGCCCGTTTTCGCGGCGATAAACGGTGCGCCACAGCCGCGACCCGGCGAAGGCGGCGGCAAAGGCCAGGGTGCAGACCGCGAACGGCAGCCATATCGGCCAGGTCTTCTCATCGGCCCAGATCATGTTGAGCACCAGCAGCGGCACGATGCCGAGGCCCAGCCCGTAGGCCACCCAACGGGCGCGCGGCGGCGTGGTGCCGCTGAGCCAGACGCCGTAATGGCTGGCCCACGCCTTCGCCAGCAGCAGGAGCCCGGCGATGCAGACGGCGATGGCGATGACCTTGAACGGCATGGCCAGGGCCGCGCCGCCGGCCAGGCCGGCGACCAGGATCGAATAGGCGGTGTCGTAAAGCCAGCCGCCGCTCGATATGCGGTCGGCGACGGCGGTCTGGGTGGCGCGGACGCTGTTGAGCGCGTCGTTTGCCGAAAGGTCATTGTCGGTCATGGCTTGCTCCTCACTTTCCATATTGGAAACTTAACATGACTTTCCAATGCGTCAAGTCATAATTTTCCAAATTGGAAAGTCATGAAATATATCAAAAGCGACATCCCATGGCTTTCCAGCCCCGGCGCCATCGGGCAGTGTCGCCTGCCGTTTGAAGCCGACCGTTGCGCGATGCCATGACCGAAGCCCCCGCCACCCCACCCAAAATTCCGACCATCACCATGAGCCACGATCAGGAATTGTGGCGCCGGCTAGGGTCCCAGCCCAGCCGCCGGGCCGGGCGGACCATCGAATGGCCGGTCGCCAGGGTCTATCGCGGCGCGCCGCCGGCCCGCCTGATCGAGGACCAGGAAACCATCGGCTTCCATGGCTTCCCGACCTTTGCGCCCGTGCCGTTCGCCCTGCCCTTCGACTGGACGCACAACCCGACCGGCGGGCGTTCGATGGAATACCGGCTGATGTGCCTGCAACCGGCCGATCCCTATATCTACGAAGCCGAAAGCGGCAACCGGCCGGCCTGGGCGTGGCAACGCGCCGCCGCCATCATCCTCGACTGGTGCCGCCATCACATCGCCGAACGCCAGCGCAACCGCGCCAGCTGGAGCGACATGGCCACAGGCTACCGCGCCATGAAGCTGGCCCTGCTGATCGACGCCGTCCTGGCGAAGCAGGTCACACTCGACGCCGGACAGCGCCGCCTGCTGCTGCTTGCGGCGGAAACGCACCTGCGCGACCTGGCCAATCCGGCCAAGCTGTCGGTCGGCAACCACGGCCTGTTCCAGCTTCACGGCCTGGCCGTCCTGGCGCAGGTGGCGTGGCCCCTGCCCGCCGCCGCGCCGGGGCTGGCCTATGCCCAGGCGCAGATCGACCGCGTGGTCGACAACCAGTTCTTCGCCGACGGCGGCCACAGCGAACATACGCCGGACTATCACTTCTTCGCCGCCGCCGCCCTGGAACAGATCATGCGCCAGGGCTGGCTGCGCTCGAAGATCTACGACGAACGCGCCGCCGCCATTTCCGAGGCCAGGAACTGGCTGCGCGACCCGAAAAAGCGCGTGGTCCGCATCGGCGACATCCGCATCACCGGCGAGCCGGCGAAGGATACCTCAGACTATCCGGCCGAACGCCCGGATTTCGCCTGGCGCGACCTGCGCGTCCGCGTCTTTCCGCAGGCCGGCTATGCCGTCTGCCGGACCGAGCGCCCCTTGCGCGAATCCTCCATGCTGTTCTTCCAGGCCGCCTTTCATTCCGGCCGCCACAAGCACCGCGACGACCTGCATGTCGAACTGTTCGACCGCGGCCGCCCCATCCTGACCGATTCGGGCAGCAGCGGGCGCGAACGCGACAGCTGGCGCGAATACCTGGTCAGCACGCGGGCCCACACCACGGTCGAGGTCGACGAAACCAGCTTTTCGCGCGACCCCGGCCATGCCTACGGTTCGGGCCTGGGCGAGGTTCAGGCCTATGAGGACGGCGTCGTCTTCGGTGCCCGGGCCGTGCACGGCGACCTTGGCGTCACCCATGCCCGCAGCCTGTGCTTCTCCCCGCGCTGCTTCCTGGCGTTCGAGGATATCCTGACCGCCGACCGCGACCGCCAATTCACGCAATGGTTCCACTTTCATCCCCATTTCGACGTGCGCCAGGACGGCAACGACATCGTCGCCCGTGACAATTTCGGCACCTACAGGCTGGTCGTCGAGCCGGGGACGCATGTGCGGCTGGTTCACGGCGCCGAAGCGCCGCGCCGCCAGGGCTGGCACGTGCTGCGCGAAGGCGAGATCGTGCCGCGCTGGGCCGTCGGCGTCGTCAAGTCCGGCCGCCACGTCCGGTTCCGCACCACCCTGATCACCGCGACGGCGGCTGTGGACACGGACTTGACGGCCGTGACCGCGCCGGGCTGGGGATTGGCGCAACTGGGGCAAAGGCTCTGGTCGGCGGATTTCGATAAGAAGCTGAACGGATGACGGCGCCCGTGCTAGAACATCCGCCATGCAAGACGACCTGATCTCCCCGCCCGATTCGCCCGCCCCGCCGTCCAACGCCCTGCCCTATTCGGTCTCCGAACTGGCCGGCGCGCTGAAGCGCACGCTGGAGCAGACCTACGACCATGTCCGGCTGCGCGGTGAAATTTCCAAGGTGACCCGCCATGCTTCGGGCCACGTCTACCTGACGCTGAAGGACGACAAGGCGGCCATCGACGGCGTCATATGGAAGGGCCAGGTGTCGCGCCTGCAGACCCAGCCCGACTACGGCCTCGAGGTCATCGTCACCGGCCGCATCACCACGTTTCCGGCTTCATCGAAATACCAGATCGTCATCGAGCAGATGGAGGTGGCCGGCGTCGGCGCCCTGCTGGCCCAGTTCGAACGCCTCAAGCAGAAGCTCAGCGGCGAAGGCCTGTTCGACGCGGCGCGCAAGCGCCCGCTGCCTTACGCGCCAAGGACCATCGGCGTCATCACCTCGCCGACCGGCGCGGTCATCCGCGATATCCTGCACCGTATCCGCGACCGCTGGCCGTGCCGCGTCATCGTCTGGCCGGTGGTGGTGCAGGGCGATGCCGCCGCCCCGCAGGTCATCGCGGCGCTTCACGGTTTCCAGAACGATCCGAATGTGCCCCGGCCCGACGTGCTGATCGTGGCGCGCGGCGGCGGCAGCGTCGAGGACCTGTGGGCCTTCAACGACGAGGCCCTGGCGCGGGCGGTCTCGGCCTGCCGCATCCCGCTGATCTCGGCGGTCGGCCACGAGACCGACACCACCTTGATCGACTTCGTCAGCGACCGCCGCGCCCCCACCCCCACCGGCGCGGCCGAAATCGCCACGCCGGTGCTGGGCGACCTGCGCGCCTTCGTCGCCGACCTGGAACGGCGGCGCCAGACGTGCTTTTCCAAGCACCTGGAAACGCGGCGCGACCGCGTCGCCCTGCTGGGCCGCGCCCTGCCCAAGCCGCAGGACCTGATCCATGCCGCCCAGCAGCGGCTCGATTACGTGGCGCAGCGGCTGGGCAGCGGCCTGGCGAAAAACCTGGCGGCCCACGAAACGGCGTTTGCGAAGACGGCGGCGCGCTTCCGTCCCGGCCTGCTGGAACAGCCGCAGGCGTTGAAGCGCCAGCAACTGATGCAACTGATAGGCCGTGCCGACAAGGCCGTTGTCCGGCGGGTCGACCTGGCCCGCACCCATGCCCGCCTGCCCGACCTGGAACGGCGCATGTCGGCCTGCCTGACGCGGCTGGCGGAAAAGAAAGGCGAGCGCCTGCCCGACTTCGGCCGGCGCCTGTCGGAGGCGATGGCGCGAAGCTTGAGCCGTGCCGGCGACCGTCTGAAAAACCTGGAACAATTGCGCCTGAGCCTGAACCCGGACCGGCCACTCAATCTCGGCTTCGCGCGGGTCAACCGGCCCGACGGCCACCTGGTCAGTTCGCCCGATGGCGTGGCCGACGGCGAGCACCTGGTGCTGACCTTCAAGGGCGACCGCAAGCTTGATGTCACGGCGGGTCAGAGTACAGTGCCCAGACCGGCGCCCGCGGCGAAAAAGCCGCTGCCACCACCAACGCCGCAACAGGGCAGCCTGTTTTAATTGCATACGAGGTTCGCCATGGCCACCGCCACACTGACAACCCGAGGCCGGATGACAATTCCCATGCAAACGCGCCGCGCCATGAATCTTGGCCCAGGCGAAACGGTTGAATTCATCCAGACCGCGGAGGGCCGCTACCAGGTTGTCGCGTCCAAAGCGGTTCATGCGAAGGATCCGCCGGCATGACCTTGATTACGCCCAAATAAGCGCTTAACTTCCCTCGCATGAACATGCACACCAAGCCACCCCTGCCCGACCAGGCCATCGTCCATTACGGCGACGGCGACTACACCGTCATGCGGCCGGGCAAGTTTGTCATCTGCGCGGTATCCGGCCGGCACATCCCGCTCGACGCCCTGCGCTACTGGGACCCCCGCACCCAGGAAGCCTATGCGGGCCCCGAGGAGGCGACGGCGCGGTGGAAAAGCCTGCACACGTGAACCGCCGCAACCTGATCGCGCTGGGACTGGCCGCGGCCGCCACGGGCGCGCGGGCGCAGGACACGAGCGGCCTCAATCTCAGGGGCCGCTTCATGCAGAGCGGCTATGCCATCGGCCAGACGACGCCGGGCGCCACGATCACGGTCGACGGCGTGGCGCGCGGCCCGGCCTCCCCTGCCGGCTGGTTCTATGTCGGCTTCGATCGCGACGCGCCGGCCTCCGCCACCATTTCGGCCGGCGGCAAGACCGCCACCTTGGCCATCACGCCGCAGACCTACGACGTCCAGCGCGTCGACGGCCTGCCGCAGGAAACTGTCACGCCGACCGATCCCGCCGTGCTCAAGCGCATCGAACACGACATCGCGCTCAAGAACGCCGCCTTCGCCAGCCGCGCCAATATCGACGCCTTCAAGGGCGGCTTCATCTATCCGCTCGACAAGTTCGTGGTGTCCGGACACTTCGGCAACCAGCGCGTCCTCAACGGCACGCCGAAAAGCCCGCACATGGGCTTCGACATGGCCGCGCCTTCGGGTACGCCGATCCACGCGCCGCAGGCCGGGCTGGTCGTCCTGGCCGAGCCCGACCTGTTCTTCGAAGGCGGCCTCGTCCTGGTCGATCACGGCCAGGGCCTGATCTCGATGTACCTGCACCAATCGCGTGTGGTGGCCAGGAAGGGCGACATGCTGAAGCAGGGACAACTTATCGGCGAGGTCGGCATGAAGGGCCGCGCCACCGGCCCGCACCTGTGCTGGCGGCTGAAGTGGCTGGACCGTCACATGGACCCCAGCCTGATGGTGTCCTGATACTGCGGCCATCGTAAAATAACGACGTTATTCAAATGTTTCGTGGTTCGCGGCAGCCGGGATAACCCGTCGGCTTTCGTCCTTTCCGGGATTATTTTTCTGCGCCGGCACGAAAGATTCGCTTGAATCGGTTGCGGTTTTCATCATAACAGGATTCCGGTTGCCGGGGCGTTCGTCTCCGGGCGACCCGTTTCCGCCGACACCCCACAGCTTCGAGTCCATGGCCGATTACAGTAGTCTGAAAATCCTGCTGATCGAAGATAACCAGCATATGCGCTCGATTATCACGGCGATCCTGAAGGGTTCCGGCATCCGCAATGTTCGCGAATCGCGCGACGGCGCGGAGGGCCTCGACATGCTGCGGCAGTACCCGGCGGATATAGCTCTGGTTGATTTCAACATGGATCCGATAGACGGAGTTGAATTCACCCGGATGCTGCGCAATGCGCCGGACAGCTCCAATCCCTACCTGCCGATCGTCATGATCACCGGCCATTCCGAGCGCTCGCGCGTGGTGCAGGCGCGCGACGCCGGCGTCAACGAATTCGTCGTCAAGCCGCTGACCGCCCGCGCCCTGCTCGGCCGGCTCGATTCGGTGATCATGCGCCCGCGCCCGTTCATCCGCTGCAAGAGCTATTTCGGCCCCGACCGGCGGCGCAGCGCCGACAAGGCCTATCCCGGCCCCTATCGCCGCAACACGGACGGCGTATTCTAACCGCCGGAACCGCCATGCCAGGGCATACTTGCAGCGGATTCCGAAACGTCCCGAACCTGTTTACACATTTTAACGAATCGTTGGCGCGCGCCGCAAATCACGCAATAGTCGGCATGTGATTCTGCCCGCTGTCCGGGCGGTCCGGGATGTGTTGCATGGGAAAACTGACCTCCATTCTGCTGATCTGCACCTACGCCTTCGTAGGCCTGGTGTTCGCGGCCCTGCTCTACCACGATGCCGAGGGCGTCGGCTCCTGCGCCGCCGCCTTCCTCGGCACCATGGCCATCTGCATGGCCTTCCACGCCCTGGTGACGCAATATCTCGGCGAACGGCGCGTGACGCGCGACATCGACCTGGTGCGCGACGCCCACCGCCTGATGGTCGACGCCATCGATTCGACGCAGAAGGACATGATCGAACTGGCCGACCGGGTGCAGAACACGCGCACCACGCGTTCGGAGGAACTGACGTCCGAGGTGCGCATGCTGGAAGACCTGGTCAAGAAGCTGGGCGAAAGCATCGAGGACCGGCTGGCCGAATGGCAGGCCGGCCCGCAGGTGGTGCCGCTCTACGGCACACCGGCGCAGAACGCCAAGGAAGCCCAGGCCCTGGCGCTGATCGAGACCATCCGCGAGGCCCTGACCGAAAACCGCGTCGATCTCTACCTGCAGCCCGTGGTCAGCCTGCCGCAGCGCAAGACCATCTTCTACGAAAGCTTCTCGCGCCTGCGCGACATGACGGGCCGCGTGCTGATGCCGGCGGAATATCTCAATGTCGCCGACGCCGAGGGCCTGGTGCCGTCGATCGACAACCTGCTGCTGTTCCGCTGCGTCCAGATCGTGCGCCGCCTGGCCAAGCAGGACCGCCGCGTCGGCATCTTCTGCAACATCTCGCTGACCTCCTTGCGCGACGAGACCTTCTTCCCGCAGTTCCTTGAATTCCTCAGCGAAAACCGCGACCTGGCCGGGGCGCTGATCTTCGAGCTGGGCCAGGACGCCTTTGCCACGCGCGGCTCGGTCGAAGCGCGCAACATGGCCAAGCTGGCCGATCTCGGCTTCCGCTTCTCGATCGACAAGGTGAATTCCATCGATTTCGACCTGCAGGACCTGCATCGCTCGGACGTGCGCTACGTCAAGATCGGCGCCAGCCTGCTGCTGGAACAGCTGCTCGACATCGAGGGCAAGCCGGCGCTCAAGTTCCTCAAGGACATCCACGCCGGCGACTATGCCGGCCTGCTGGCGCGCTACGGCATCGAGGTCATCGCCGAGAAGGTCGAGAACGAGAAGCAGGTGGTCGATATCCTCGATATCGAGATCGGCTACGGCCAGGGCCACCTGTTCGGCGAACCGCGCGCCATCAAGGAACAGGTGCTGGCCGAAACCGACCCGCCGGCGGGCTTTATCAAATCCACCCTGCCCCAGCAAAGGCGCCGTGCGTAGGCTTGGCACTTGCTCCAATGAGCAGAATATCCGCCTGTGCCAATTGTCAAGTTTTACCTGAACGATTCGCAAGCAGCATTAACAACGCGGCTAGCCAACCTTCTTTACCATCAAGAAATTTTAAAAGTTCTGGAGATTTGATCACTAAAGCAAATATATCGGCAGCCCCCATGCCTGCAACCGAAGCGGCTGTTGCTACGCCAGCACAAACAACCAAACTAGCGAACAGACGATAGATGACCCGGCCAACCTTTTCGCCAGTTTCTTTATGCTCTTTCTTGAAGCCGCCTTTCGTCCAGTCCATCGAAATGTCAAGTAATTCGATAAACTTTCCAAGAAGTTCCTTTACAGTATTGCGCGCGCCCTCGCGCGCATCCATGGCAATAAGCACTTTATTGAATTCAAGACCTTCGTCCTCGACGCCATGAATTTCCCCAATTTGCACGGTCATAGCTATCGGAATCGCTGGATCTATGACTTTCTCCTCACCGGGTTGCAATGCATTGGCAACGGCCGCCATGTTTTTGGAGATATCGGTTATGTCCTTGCCTGTTAAGGTTTCCTGCTCAGCGTTCTGCTTGAACTTTCGCCAAGACTTAAATTGCCGCATAACGCGGTCAAACTGACGCATCGAACCAATCATGCGTCCGCTAAGAAAATCAGGCCATTCCTTTATAACGGTTGTTTGCAGATAATCCGCTAGATTCGACTCTGCTAGCCCAAGCCGATGAATTTCATATTGGGTCGGTGTCTGCATTGGCACGCGGTCGGCAAGACGCTCCAGATAGTTTTTTACGCGTCGGTCAATATTGCTTGCGTCACTAAGGTCGTCAGCCATCTCGCGCAAATCATCTCGCAAGGCCCTTAAAGCTTCTTCAATATGCGTACCTTCATCATAAGGTGCCGAAGAGGTTAAAAGTGTCAGAAGATCGTTCTGCCATGCAGGCTCGATCATTGCTGGACGTGCCGGTGGAATAGTTGGTAACGAATTGCGCAAAGCATTTGCCAATCGTTCTCCAATATCGGTGTTGACTACGGCTGGTTCTCGATCCCAGAACGCATTACCTTCCCTGATAAGCACAGCCGTAAAGTCGTCGTCAGCAGAATCGGGTGAAAGTGAAAAGGCAGAGTGATGGCCATTCAATCTACGGCGATACCAAGCATTCCATATCTGCCAATTCTCATTTGTTCGCATTACCGTCTCTGAGCGACTCCAAGCTTCCTCCAGCAAGACTGAAAGTCGTAATGGTTCACGCATTAAGCGAGATGCTATTTTATTGTCTTGTTCGTGCCCTTCACTGTCTAACCAAATTGCGTCTGCTTCAGTAGCACGCCATATACGTCCTGCAGTTGCGGAGGGATTGGCGTTTGGATACGCACGAGTCGCATAAGCTACAACAGCGTCAGCGGCAGCAGCTATCGCATTAACAGACTCAGTGGTGGCGTGAGCAGCGTCTGTTGTAGCATGAGCTGCCGCTTGGGCAGCATAAGCAGCAGCATCGCTTGCTGCGGCTGCAGCGTAAGCCTTGCTAGAGGCATAGGCTCGAGCGGCCGAATAGGCGCGAGTAGCTGCATCAGCAGCAGCATACGCGCAAGCAGAAGCATCAATTTTCATGCTGTGGGCGGACGAATTACTTGCCACCCATGAAGCAAATAATGTACGCACAACCGCAAGCGTTAAATAGCTTTGCGGTTTACCATAGACTGTTAACGGAAACACGCGCAAGGCCGCGCGTGCCGCTAAGGCTCGTCCCCATTCCACTGGCTTGCCTATGAGCCACTCTTCAAACTGCTCTCGATTGCCAATCTCAACCACGGTTCCGCCTCACCTGCGCCCATGGGTTGAATAGGCCGCAAAGTCGCGATACTGGCAAGCGAAATTACCCGCTGCCCCTCACCTGCACTCTCCAGAGCCAACACCCAAAAAAGCCCCGGATCGCTCGGGGGCTTTTCGCTGTCACCACACCTGGACCCGGTCGGCCGGGTCGAGATAAAGCTTGTCGCCCGGTTTGATGCCGAAGGCCGCGTACCAAGCATCGAGATTGCGCACCGTGTCGCCGCGGTACTCGTCGGGCGCGTGGCCGTCGGTCTGTATCTGCTGGCGCAGGGCCGCCTCGCGCTCGGTCTGGCGCCAGCTTTGCGCGAAGGCCAGGAAGAAGCGCTGGTCGCCGGTCAAGCCGTCGATCACCTTGTCGGGCTTGCCGCCCAGCGACAGCACGTAAGCGTCGTGCGCGGCCGAAAGGCCGGCGACGTCGGCGATGTTTTCCGACAGGACCTGCTTGCCGTTCAGGCACAGGTCGGGGTACGGGCAATAGGCGCTGTACTGGTCGGCCAACTTCTGCCCCGCCCCTTCGAAGTGAGCCAGGTCGTCCGGCGTCCACCAGTTCTGCAGGCGGCCCTGCGCGTCGAACTGGCTTCCCTGGTCGTCGAAGCTGTGGCTGATTTCATGGCCGATGGTGGCGCCGATCGAGCCGAAATTATAGGCGGCGTCGGCATGCGGATCGAAATAGGGCGGCTGCAGGATGCCGGCCGGGAAGTTGAGCGCATTGGCCAGCGGCAGGTTCACGGCGTTGACGATCTGCGGCACCATGGCCCATTCGCCGCGATCGGGCGTTTGCCCCAGCTTGGCCAGGTTGCGCTGGTAGTTGAACAGCTCGGCGCGGCGGACATTGCCGTAGGCGTCGCCACGCACCACGTTCATGGCCGAATAGTCGATCCAGGTGTCGGGATAGCCGACGCCGACCTTCAGGGTGGCCAGCTTGTCGAGCGCCTTCTGCTTGGTGTCGGGCGACATCCAGGTCAGGGCCGAAATGCGGGCATGATAGGCGGTCAGCAGATCGTCGGCCATCGCCTTGATCTTGGCCTTGGCTTCAGGCGGGAAGTACTTGTCGACATAGAGCTTGCCGACCACCATGCCGAGCGCGCCGTTGGTGGCGCCGATGGCGCGCTTCCAGCGGTCGGACATCTGCGGCGTGCCCGACAGGGCCGTGCCGTAGAAGGCGAAGCGCTCGGCGACGAAGGCCTTCGGCAGCACGCCGGCATAATGGTCGATGGCATGGAAGGTGGCCCAGTCCTTCCACACGCCGACCGGCTCGCTGGCCACCAGGGCCGACAGGCCGGTGACGGCGCCGGGTTGCCAGACAATGTAGTTGGCCTGCGCCCCCAGGCCGGCCGAAGCGAAATAGGCGTCCCAGTCGATGCCCGGCGCTTTCGTGGCGAAGTCGGCCTTCAGCCACGGATTGTTGGCCTTGTGCACGTCTTCCGAATCGACGCGGCTTTCTTGGACCTGCGCCATCTTGGTTTCCAGCGCCAGGATGCCGGCGGCCTTGGCGTCGGCGTCGGCAATGCCGGCCAGCTTCAGCACATTGGCGATGTGCGCCTGGTACTTGGCGCGCAGGTCGGCCATGTGCGGGTCGTCGCTCAGGTAATAGTCGCGGTCGGGCATGCCGAGCCCGCCCTGCAGGAGGTACGGCACGTTATGGTCGGGGTCCTCGAAACCCTGGGTGATCCAGACGCCGAAGAGATGGTCGGTATAGAAATTGGTCGAGTTGAGCGCATCGACATCGGCGCGCAGCGTGGTGCCGAGATAGGCCGACAACGACCGGGTGTCGCTGATGGCGCCGATATCGGCCAGGTCGCCGGCCAGCGGCGTCAGGCCCTTGGCCTCGATGCCGTCCTCGTCCATGTAGCTGGCGTAATAGTCGCCGACCTTCTGGGCGTCCGAACCCGGCGCCGGATTGCCGGCGGCGGCATCCTGGATCAGGCCGCGCACCTGCTCGTTGGTCTTGTCGGTCAGGACCTGGCCCGGGCCGAAGGACGACTTGTCGGGCGGAATGACCGCCGACTTGATCCACGCACCGTTGGCGTACTTGTAGAAATCGTCGCCCGGCTTGACGGACGTATCCATGCCGGCCTTGTCGACATTGTGCGTGGCCGCGTCGTCGGCGAAGGCATGGCAGGCCAGGGCGGAAAGGAAAACCACGCTGAGCGCGGTGGTGCGCAGAAGGGACATGACGTCCTCCCATTGGGGGTCAGTGACTGCCCCCAACTCAGGCCTTGCCATGAATACAGTCAAATTACAAATCGGCAATGTTGGCGGGCCGCCCCTACCCGCGCAGGCTGCGCAATTGCAGGCCGTGCAGATAGGCGGCCACGTCCATCAGGGCCACGTTCATCGCCTCGCGCACCCGCTCCAGCCGCGCTTCGGCGCCCAGATCATCGCCGCGCTCGGCCGCTTCCGCCGCCGCCGCCAGCAGGCCGGCGCCGATGCCGGCCGCCGCCCCTTTCAGCGTATGGGCGGCGTCGCGCCAGCCCTCATGCGCGGCATCCAGCAGCGGCGACCAGATCTCGCACTGCTGCTGGAACAGCCGCAGGACCTCCTCGATCACAACGGTATCGTTCAGCGTATAGGCTTCGAGATGGGCGAAATCGACCGCTCCGCTGAGGTCGCGCATGGCCATGTGAGGGCTCCCGGGAATCGCTGGCAGAAAAATGCACATACACCGATTTTGCGCTTGAAACGCGGGGAAAAATGGCTATGTTCCGCGCCTCACGCCGGGCGGCCCTGCCCCTGGCGATGATCTGAAATGGTTGGGGTGTGTAGCTCAGTTGGTAGAGCAGCTGACTCTTAATCAGCGGGTCCACGGTTCGAGTCCGTGCCCACCCACCATTTCTTTCTTTAAATTCATAATCTTAAGGCCGCAAAGGCGTTGCTTTTGGTTCACGCACTTCGGCGTGCGAGCACCTACATAAATAACTTGCGCTTTTTCAAGGCCCGGATGTCCTGAGCCGTGAGCTTAAAAAATTCGCTATTGTTCTCGGCACGCTTGTCGTGAAATCGTCGATGCCAATACCCGCTATCGCCGCATCAGGATCGATGTCATACCTGCGGCAAGCGGGCATCAGACATGACCGCAGACATCCAACCCAGGACGTGTCATGAACAGTTTCAAGGCCTTGTTGATGACGGCCGTGGCCGCCTTCGCCGCCGCCCCGGCTTTTTCCCAGTCCGTGCCCTATGACTGGTCGACCATCCCCCTGGGCGGCGGCGGGTTCGTCGACGGCTTCCTCTATCATCCGAAGCAGCAGGGCATCCTGTACGCCCGTACCGATGTCGGCGGCTCATACCGTTTTGATGTCAAGGCGGACCGCTGGATTCCGCTCATGGACGGCTTCGGAAAGGACGACTGGGACTGTTTCGGCAATCTCAGCCTGGCCGTCGATCCCCAGCACGCCGAGCGACTTTACGCCACCTGCGGCCTCTACCTCGGCGTCAATGCCGGCAACGCCAAGTTCATCCGGTCGGATGACCAGGGCCGCACCTGGAGCAAGACCGACCTGCCGTTCAAGCTCGGCGGCAATGCGCTCGGGCGCGGCACGGGCGAACGTCTGGTCGTCGATCCGCAGAATTCCGACCGCATCCTCCTGGGCACCAACCGCGACGGCCTGTGGGAAAGCACGGATCGCGGCCTGACCTTCCATCGCGTGGCGGGGTATCCGGACGCCGGCGTCACTTTCCTGCTGTTCGCCAACGGCAAGGTCTATGCCGGCTCCGGGACCAACCTGTCCGAGTGGGCGGGTTCAGGCGGAGGCGGCGTGCTCGTATCGGCGGACGGCGGCACGACCTTCAGCCGCATTCCCGGCTCGCCTGCGTTGATACCGCACCAGGCCGCTGTCGATGCCTCCGGCAACCTGTTCGTCACCTTCGCCGACGGCCTGGGGCCGCATACAGTGAGCAACGGCGCCGTCTTCAAGCTGACAACCGGCGGTGACTGGGTCGATATTTCCCCGGCCCATCCCACGCCGGATGTACCGTTCGGCTATGCCGGCCTGGATTTGCAAGCCGGCGTTCTCGCCGTTTCGACCACCAATCGCTATTCGACCGGCGACGACATCTATGTCAGCGTCGACGACGGCGCCTCCTGGAAAGCGGTCGGCCTTCATGCCGAGCACACGTCAGGCGCCTATCCGTGGCTGACGGCCTACCAGAGCGGTTCCGATAAAAGCGCCACGGCGCGCCGCAACATGGGCCACTGGATGGACGGCCTCAAGATCAATCCCTTCAATCCCGACGAACTGGTTTACGGCACCGGCTACGGCGTCTGGCGCACGCGCGACCTGTCGGACCTCCAGCACGGCAAGACCGTCACCTTCGATTTCGACGACGACAACCTGGAAGAAACCGTGATCCTGGGCCTGGAAAGCCCGCCGTCCGGGCCCAGGGTCCTGATGGCCGCCGGCGATATCGGCGGCACGGCCTTCGACGATTTCAGCAAGAGCCCGTCCTCGGGCTTTTTCACGCCGATGAACAAGACGAACCAATCGGTGGCCTTTGCCGCGCTGAAGCCGAACGTCATTGTCCGCGCCGCCGAAACCGAGGAGGCGGGCGCCTACATTTCCTACGATGGCGCCGCGTCGTGGGCGCCGCTGGAAGCTCTGCCCGAACCCATTGCCGACAAGGCCTGGGACAAGCATCGCGCCGGCAAGCTGGCGATCTCGGCGGACGCGACATCGCTGGTCTGGGTGCCGGAAGGGCAGCCGGCCTTTTTCTCGCGCGACATGGGCAAGACCTGGACGCCGTCAACGGGATGGCCGGCGGCCCATCGCGGCCAGGAAGCCATTTCAGACCAGGCGAAGGACGGCACCTACTATGCGTGGGACCGCGATGCCGGCCGCGTCCTGATCAGCGAAGACGCCGGCCAGTCCTTCCGTCCATATATCGAAGCTCTTCCAGCCGGCGGCACGGGCGAATTGCGCGCGGTTCCGGGCCATGCCGGCGATCTGTGGCTCGCCAGCGGCACTGGCCTCTATCACCTCAAGGACGGAGCCAAGCCGGAGCCCCTGGCCGGTGTCGACAGCGCCTGGCGCGTTACGTTCGGCATGGCCGCCGCTGGCGCCCGCTACCCCACCGTCTTCATCTGGGGCAAGGTGCACGGCGAAGAAGGCCTGTGGCGATCGACGGATACGGGTACATCCTGGGTCCGCATCAATACCGACGCCACGCGGTTCGGCCAGATGCGGGCGATCGCCGGCGATCCACGGCAGTTTGGCGTCCTCTACATTGCCCCCGACGGCCGAGGCACTCTGGTGGGCCGCCCGGCCGGCTAGACTGTCCGTGCGCCGAAGCCAGGCAAGATTACAACACCGGCTGACAAACTCCGCCTGTTGATAGACGGCCTCCGGCAAGAATCGTAACGTCTGCAAGGGAGAGCCGTAAGAGCCGTGAAGCTGGCGGCTTGGGCAATTGGGGGCACAATCGCATGACATCCGAGGTCAAAGATCAGGAAAAAGGGAAAGCGCTTTTGCGCTTATTGGCTTTGATCGTCTTCGGCGCCATCGGAATCGGGCTTTTTGTGACGCTCATTGTCTATTTCGTCATGGCGCTTAATCAGCATGGAATAGTTTTCGCTGTTCATGCCAGAACCTTACTTGGGCATATCAGCTTTCAACCCAACGAATCCCTGGGCCGCTTCTCAACCGTCCTGATCATCTCGACTCTGTATTTTACGGTCTGGCGATACAGCAATATGCGCTGGACGATGGCGGAAAGCACGATATTCAGCCATTTCCCGGCGCTTTTTTTCAATGTCTTCATGATGGTGCTTGGCTATGCCTGTCTCTATTTCGTCCATGGCCTCAATTGCCCCAAGGATTATTCAGGGCACCTCACCATGCCGGATGCCCTTTATTTCTCGGCCGTCAGTTGGACCACGGTCGGCTATGGCGACTTCTCGCCCTCGCCGGCCACGCGTTTCATCGCCGTCAGCGAGGCGTTTGTCGGTTACCTGACCATGGGCCTGGTCGTCGCCATCCTTGTCAGCGCGCTCAACAGGGCAAGCCGGAATGGCGAACGGGCTTCTATCGAGGATTAAGACCCGAGCTTGCCTCTTGACATATGCATAGCCGGATAGCTATACGTCAATTCATAGCCAATTGGGTATGTATTCCGGATGCACGCCGCCCACGACATGATCTTCAGAACGCTGGCCGACCCCACCCGCCGGGCGATCTTCGAGCGCCTGTGCCGCGACGGCGAAGTCACGGTGGCGGCGCTGACGTCCGGCGCCGGCGTGTCGCAGCCAGTCGTTTCCAAGCACCTCGGCATGCTGAAAGAGGCCGGCCTGGTGCGCGGCCGCCACGAAGGCCGGCAGACACACTATAGCGCCCAGCCCGGCGCCCTCGACCCGCTGGTCGACTGGACCCGCGAAATGGCCGGCTTCTGGCAGGGCCGCTTCGACGGCCTCGAAGACCTGCTGAACAGGATGGACCAATGACCGCCGCCCCGCAGACACGTTCGGTCGTCATCGAGCGCGAGGTCGCCTTTCCGCCGGAAAAGGTATGGCGGGCGCTGACCCAGCCGCACCTGATCGAAGAATGGCTGATGCCGGGCGGCTTCGCGCCGGTCGCAGGCCATCGCTTCCAGTGGCACAACCGGCCCAGGCCCGATGTCCATATCGTCATCGACAGCGAGGTCCTGGCCATCGAGCCGCACCGCACCCTGGCCTATCGCTGGGACGCGCTCGGCCTGGAAAGCATCGTCACCTGGACCCTGACCGAAACGGCGACCGGCACGCGCCTGCGCATGGAGCATTCGGGCTTCCGGCCGGACCAGGAGCAGGCCTTCCGCGGCGCCACGGCCGGCTGGCACGCCTTCCTGCCCGCGCTTGAGCGCGTCCTGGCCGATATGGATTAACCCCGCCCCCCTTTCTCACACGGAGACAAGACCATGAAAATCAAGCTGACCACGATCTATGTCGACGACCAGGACAAGGCCCTGGCTTTTTATACCGACAAGCTCGGCTTCGCCAAAAAGGCCGACTTCGGCAACCACGGCTACCGCTGGCTGACCGTCACGGCACCTGGCGACGGCGACGGCGTCGAGCTGCAACTGGCCGCCGACAACAATCCGGCCGGCAAGGCCTACCAGCAGGCGCTGTTCCAGCAGGGCCAGCCGGCGCTGATGCTGTTCACCGACGACATCAAGGGCGATCACGAGCGCCTCGCGGCGCGCGGCATCGCGTTTCGCATGGCGCCGACCGAGGTCACCGGCTCGACCATCGCCCAGCTGGACGACACCTGCGGCAACATGATCCAGCTGACGCAGCTGGCGCGCTGGTTGTAATGCCCGAGGCTTCCGAGCAGATCGACGCCCTGGTTGCCGGCCTGACCGACTGGCGCGGCGGGACCCTGGCCAGGGTGCGGCGGATTTTCCTGGCCGCCGACCCGGCCGTCACCGAGGCGTGGAAGTGGATGGGCAGCCCGACGTGGGAATGCGGCGGCATCCTCGCCGTCGGCAACGCCCACAAGGACAAGGTCAAGCTGACCTTTTCGCACGGCGCCAGCCTGCCCGATCCGGCGCACCTGTTCAACAACGGCCTGGGTGGCAAGGTGTGGCGGGCGATCGACCTGTCCGAAGGCGACGCGATCGACGAAGCGGCGCTGACCGCCCTCATCCGCGCCGCCATCGCCTTCAACCATGGCCGGTTGCAAACGAAGGCGTCCAAGGGCAAAAGCAAGGCGTGAAACCGTCATCCACGAAGAGAACCCAGCCTTGACCCAGCCCGACTACGGTTCGATCCTCATCCGCGGCGCGCGCGAGAACAACCTGAAAAACGTCTCGCTCGATATCCCCAAGCGCCGGATCACGGTCTTCACCGGCGTGTCGGGCTCGGGCAAGTCGTCGCTGGTCTTCGGCACCATCGCGGCGGAAAGCCAGCGCCTGATCAACGAGACCTATCCCGCTTTCGTGCAGCAGTTCATGCCGCACTACGGCCAGCCCGACGCCGACCTGCTCGAAAACATCTCGGCCGCCATCATCGTCGACCAGCAGCGCCTGGGCGGCAATTCGCGCTCGACGGTGGCCACGGTGACGGACGCTGCGCAGATGCTGCGGGTGCTGTTCTCGCGCCTGGCCGAACCGCGCCTCGGCTCGCCCGGGCTTTATTCCTATAACGATCCGCGCGGCATGTGCCCCGCCTGCGAAGGCATCGGCCAGGTGGCGGCCATGGACATGACGGCGGTGGTCGACGAAGCGAAGTCGCTGCGTCAGGGCGCCCTGCTGGCGCGCGGCTTCGAACTCGACAGCTGGTGGTCGTCGATCTACTTCCAGTCCGGCATGTTCGACCTCGACAAGCCGATCCGCGACTACAGTCCTGAGGAACGCGCCAACCTGTTCGACCTCGACGACGGGCGCAAGGTGAAGGTCGGCAAGGTCAACCTGACTTACGAGGGCGTCGTCGCCAAGCTGAAGAACGGCCTGGGCAGCAAGGACCCCGACTCGCTGCAGCCGCACATGCGCCTCGAATACGACCGCATCTTCACCCGCGCCGTCTGCCCGGCCTGCCAGGGCGCCCGGCTGAACGCGGCAGCGCTGGGCAGCAAGATCAACGGCCGCAACATCGCCGAACTGTCCGCCATGCAGGTGAGCGAACTGGCGTCGTTCGTGCGCGCCATCGCGGCGGCGCAGGTGGGTCCGATGCTGGAGGCCCTGGCGACGCGGCTCGACAACCTCGTCATCATCGGCCTCGGCTATCTCAGCCTAGACCGCGAGAGTTCGACCCTGTCGGGCGGCGAAAGCCAGCGCGTCAAGATGGTGCGTCACCTGGGCTCGTCCCTGACCGACATGACCTACGTCTTCGACGAGCCGTCCGTCGGCCTGCATCCGCACGATGTCGGCCGGCTGGCCGGCCTGATGCAGCGCCTGCGCGACAAGGGCAATACGGTGCTGCTGGTCGAGCACAAGCCGGACATGATCGCCATCGCCGACCACGTCGTCGACATGGGACCGCTGGCCGGCTCGAAGGGCGGCGAGGTGGTATATGAAGGCGATTTCGAAGGCTTGCTGACCTCGGGCACCCTGACCGGCAACCACATGCGCAGGTTCCAGCCGGTCAAGGACAAGGTGCGCGCCCCCAGGGGCGAGCCCCTGCGCATCGAACATGCCCGCCTCAACAATCTTAAGGACGTGTCGGTGGCGATACCGCGCGGCGTGCTGACCGTGGTGTCGGGCGTGGCCGGCTCGGGCAAGTCGTCGCTGATCCAGGGCTGCCTGCCCCTGGCCTATCCCGACACCGTCATCATCGACCAGGAGCTGGCGCGCGGTTCGCGCCGCTCAAACACCGCCACCTATACCGGCATCCTCGACAATGTGCGCAAGGCCTTCGCCAAGGCCAACGGCGTCGACGCCGCCCTGTTCTCGGCCAATTCGAAAGGCGCCTGCCCGGATTGCAACGGGCTCGGCGTCATCTTCACCGACCTTGCCCACCTCGATCCCATGGTCACCACCTGCGAGACCTGCGAGGGCCGGCGCTTCCAGGCCGAGGTGCTGGAGCACCGCCTGCGCGGCCAGTCGATCGCCGACGTCTACGACATGGGCGTCGACGACGCGGCCGCCTTCTTCACCGAGCCGGCCATCGCCAAGGTGCTGCAGGGCCTGGTCGATGTCGGGCTGGGTTATCTCACCCTCGGCCAGCCGCTGTCGACCCTGTCGGGCGGCGAGCGGCAAAGGCTGAAGCTGGCGGCGGAACTGGGCCGGTCGGGCAATCTCTATGTGCTCGACGAACCCACCACCGGCCTGCACATGAACGACGTCGATACCCTGATCGGCCTGTTCGACCGGCTGGTCGACGCCGGCTCCACCGTCATCGTCATCGAGCATAACCGCGACGTCATCAGCCGCGCCGACTGGGTCATCGACCTCGGCCCCGGCGCCGGGCACGAAGGCGGCGCCGTGCAGTTCGAGGGCACGCCGGCCGGCCTGGCCGGCAGCCAGACCCTGACCGGGCGCTATCTCGCCGACCGCCGCGAATCCTAAATCCCGCCGCCCAGCGCCTGGTAAAGGGTCGACTGGTTGAGCAGTTGCTGCAGCCGGTTGTTGTCGACGCCGAGCTGGGTCTGGCGCAGGCTTTCCTGGGCGTCGAGCCAGGTCCTGAGCGGGATGGCGCCGGCGCGGTACTGGATGGCGTTGAGCGCCTCGACCTTTCTGGCATTCTCCAGCGTATCGGCCAGGGCCGCCCCCTGCGCCGCCAGTTGCGTGCGGTTGGAAAGCGCGTTGTCGGTATCGGCCATGGCCTGCAGCAGGGTCGTCTTGAAGCTCAGCACATTGGCCTGGTACTGGTCCTTCGACACCTTGATGGCCAGGTTTTTGCGCGGGAAATCGAGGAACGGCAGGGTCAGGGCAGCGCCGACGCTGCCCGTGGCGTTGCTGAGCACCGAGCCCAGTTCATCGCTGGCGCCGCCGCCCGACGCCGTCAGGGACAGGGCGGGATAGATATCGGCGCGCGTCTCGTCGACATTGGCCAGGCTTTCGCGCAGGCGCAGTTCCGCCGCCTGAAGGTCCGGCCGGCGGCCGAGCAGCTCGGCCGGCACCCCGGCGCGCACGTCCGGCAGGGGATTGGCCGGCAGGGTCTGCGGCTCCTCGTCCTCGGTCATCGGGATGCCGCCCAGGATGACGCCCAGGGCCGAGCGGTCCTCGACCAGTTGCTGCTGGAGGCTGGCCAGGCCGGAGGTCTGCGAATTGACCGACTGCTGCGCCTCGGCGACCTCGAGCCCCGACACCGCGCCGGCCTGGTGCTGGATATTGACGAGGTCGAGGATCTTCTGCGCATAGGCCAGCGAGGCCTGGCCCGTCGTGATCTGCTGGTGGGTGTAGCCGATGTCCCAGTAAAGCTGGCAGACCGTGCCGGCCAGGGCCAGTTGCGCCGCCTGGCGATCCTGCTCGGTCGCCTGCGCTTCCCAGTTGGCGGCCTTGCTGGCATTGGCCAGACGGCCCCACAGGTCGACCTCGTAGGAGACCGAAAGGCTGGCGCGGTAGGTCTGGCTGCCGGAGCCCGAGGCCGCGTTGACGCCGCCCGACACCGTCGGGAACTGGTCGAGGCGCGTCAGGCCGGCCTGGTCGCGCGCCTGTTGCACACGGATGGCGGCGGCGGCGAGGTCGTTGTTGCCGGCGATGGCGCGCTCGACCAGGGCGTTCAGGCGGTCGTCGCCGAAGGCCTGCCACCACGCTGATGGGGTTGGTGCATCGGTGGTGGCGGTGCCCGCGTGGGCGAAGGTGGCCGGCGTCGGCACGTCGGGCGTGGCGTAGGGCGTGCTGAGGCAGCCTGACAGCGCCAACGGTAAAGTCAGCAAGGCCCCCACCACCATCCGCCGAAGAGGCGGATGGTCCCCCTCCCCGCGTAGCGGGGAGGTACAGGATTTAGAGAAGCATGGAAATTTGCGCATCAATCCCTCGCGAGGGCGGTGACGGGATCGAGCCGGGCGGCATTGCGCGCGGGCAGGAAACCGAAAACCACGCCGATCAGGGTGGAACAGAGGAAGGCCGACAGGATCGAGGAGGCCGAATAGACAAGAGTGAAGTCGGTCGAGAACAGCGAGAAGACGCCGCCGAAGGCCAGGGCGAACAGGATGCCCAGGATACCGCCCATCAGGCAGACCAGCACCGCCTCGATCAGGAACTGCTGCAGGATGTCGCGCGTGCGGGCGCCCACCGCCATGCGCACGCCGATCTCGCTGGTCCGTTCGGTGACCGACACCAGCATGATGTTCATCACGCCGATGCCGCCGACGATCAGCGAGATGATGGCGATGGCCGAGATCAGGATGGTCAGCGTCTGGGTGGTGGCGGTGATGGTCTGGCGGATCTGGTCGGTATTGATGATGAAGAAGTCCTCGGTGCCGTGGCGGTTCTTCAGCAGCGCCTCGACGCCCGACTGCGCCGTCTGGCTGTCGGTATTGTCGGCGACGCGCACAGTGATGCTGCGCAGCGAACTGGTCCCCAGCATGCGGGCATTGACCGCCGTATAGGGCAGGTAGATGTTGAGCGCGTCCTGGCCGCCGCCGAAACTCTGGCCGCCCGACGCCGAGGCGACGCCGACGATCCTGACCGGCACGGCCCCCAGGATCAGCACCTTGCCCATCGGGTCCTCGCCGTCGGGGAAGAAGGTCTTGAGTGTGTTCTGGTCGATGATGGCGTTCTGGGCGTAGGAGGCGACCGCCGCGTCGTCGAAGAAGGCGCCCTCGGCCATTTCCAGGCCGCGCACGCGGGCATATTGCGTGCCCACGCCGTTGACCGTGGCCGAGGCCTCGACCGAACCGTAGCGGGCGGTGACATTGGTGGTCACGGTCGGCGTCACGCTGTCGACATAACTCAGGCGCGACAGGGCATTGGCGTCGGCCACCACCAGCGTCCTGACCGCCGCCGAACGCCGGTCGCCGAAGCCCGATCCCGGCATGATCTGCAAGGTGTTGGTGCCGATGGAGGCGATCTGCTGCAGCACCTTTTCCCGCGACCCCTCGCCCAGCGCCACCACGCACACCACCGAGGCGATGCCGATGATGATGCCGAGCATGGTGAGAAATGTGCGCAGGCGATGGGCGTTCATGGCCAGCAGCGCCATGGCCAGGGCCTCGCGGAAGCTGTCGACGATCTCGCCGATGCCGCCGCCCTTTTGCAGGGCGACCGGCGGCAGGGCCTGGTCCGACGCCTCGCCCTCGCTCTTGCCCTTGCGGTCGCGGATGATCTGGCCGTCGCGAATCTCGATGACGCGCTCGCAGTGCTCGGCCACGTGCATGTCGTGGGTGACGATGATGACGGTGTGGCCGTCCTTGTGCAGCCCTTTCAGGATGCGCATGACCTCCTCGCCCGAGGCGGTGTCCAGCGCGCCGGTCGGTTCGTCGGCCAGCACGATCTCGCCGCCGTTCATCAGGGCGCGGGCGATCGAGACGCGCTGCTGCTGGCCGCCGGAAAGCTGGCCCGGGCGATGGTCCATGCGCTCGTCGAGGCCCAGCCGCTTCAACAGGTCCGACGCCCGGTCGCGCCTGGCCTCGCGCGCCACGCCGGCATAGATGGCCGGCACCTCGACATTGCCGCGCGCCGTCAGGTCGGTCAGCAGGTGGTAGCGCTGGAAGATGAAGCCGAAGTGCTCGCGGCGCAATTCGGCCAGTTCGTCGGGCAACAGGTCCGAGGTGGCGCGCTCGCCGACGCGATAGACGCCCGAGGTCGGCCGGTCGAGGCAGCCCAGTATGTTCATCAGGGTCGACTTGCCCGAACCCGACTGGCCGACAATGGCCACCATTTCGCCGGGCTCGATGGTCAGGTCCAGGTCCTTGAGCACGACCAGGGTGCCTTCGCCGGCCGGAAATTCGCGGCGCAGCTTGCTGATTTGCAGGCGTGGCGGCTGGGTGTTTGGAGGTGTGGTCATGGCCTCAACCTCCCCGGCGACCGCCGCCTCCCCCGCCGCCGGCGGCGCGCATGGCCCCGCGGGCGCCGCCGCCACCTGTCAGCGGATTGCCGCCGCCCGGCGGGCCGCCGGCGACCTGGCCTGAGCCCGAGGCGGAGCGTTGCGCCACCACGACCAGTTCGCCTTCCTTGAGGCCGGACAGTATCTGCACGTTGCTGCCGTCATTGATGCCGGTGGTCACCTGCCGCGCCTCGGGCTTGGCGCCGGGCTTGGCCACCACCATCACCGTCGAGCCGCCGCCCTTGCCACGCCGGCCCAGGGCCGCCGACGGGATGACCAGCACGTGCTGCGCGCCCTGCTCGACGATCGAGACATTGGCGGTCATCGACGGCCGGAGCGTGCCGTCGCTGTTGTCGACGTCGAACAGGCCGTTGTAATAGATGGCAGCGGCCGTGGTGTTGGTCGAGGTGCCGGTGTCGGGCTGGTAGGCGGTGTTGGCCGGTTCGATCGAGCGCAGGGTGGCGTTGAACTTGCGGGTGGGATCGCCCAGGATGGTGAAATAGACCGGCATGCCGGGCTTGACGTTGATGACGTCGGCCTCGGAAATCTGCGCCTTCACCGTCATGCGGTCGAGTTCGCCGAGCACGACGATGGTCGGCGCCGACTGGTTGGAATTGACCGTCTGGCCCTGCTTGGTGACGATCGAGATGACCGTGCCGTCCATCGGCGCCACGATGCGGGTATAGCCCAAATTGACCTGGGCGGTGTTGACCGCCACCGTGGCCGAGGCGATCTGGGCGTTGACGGCGTCGATGGCGCTCTGGGCGTTCTTGAGCTGGGCCTGGGCGGTGTCGAAATCGGCCTGCGAGCCGGCGTCGGCGGCATAGAGGGTCTGTTGCCGGGTGAAATTGCTCTGCGCCTGGACCAGGTTGGCCTGGTCGGCGATTTTTTGCGCCTGGATATTGTTGAGCTGGGCCTGGCTGGTCTGCAGGTCGTTCTTCTGCTTGGCGGAATCGATCTCGGCGATCAGGTCGCCCTGGTGAACCTGCTGGCCCAGTTCGACGGCCAGCTTCGTCACCTGGCCCGAAACCTGCGCGCCGACACTCACTTCCTGGTAGGGCTCCAGCGATCCCGTCGCCAGCACGCTCTTCTCGACATCGCCATAGGCCACGGGCTGGGTGACGATATCGGGCGCCTTCTTGTGATTGAAGAACAGCAGCCAGACCAGGATAATGACCACAAGGATACCGGCCGCGACGGCGGCCCAGGTGAGGTAGCGTTTGGTTTTGGGAAGCATTCAACCTGCCGTTTGCGCGCGCGGATAGGACCTGTCACCACCCCCGGCGTGGTCATTCATCTCTATTCGCAGGATATGGCGATAAAATTTCAATAGTGTTTCACGACAAGGTTAAACCGTGGCGCGTTCACGGATGCAGCCGGGCGACCTGGTCGAGATAGGCCGGCATGTGGCGGATGGCGGCGAAACGATCGTCGGCCACGGTATCGATGACCTGGAGTTCGCGGCGGTCGAAGGCCAGACGCAGATAGGTGACGGCATCGTCGCCGTGGCCGGTCTGGGCCATCAGCGCCGCCACATTGTAGGCACTGGTCTGGCCGCGCCGGAACTGGTCGAGCCTGGCCCGCAGCAAGGCCTGCAGCATGCCGGCATGGCCGCCGCGCGCCAGCCCTGCCGCCGCCGCCGCCAGGGCCGCCTGTTCGCCGGCGTCGTCGTTGCGCCGGGCCAGGAAACCGGCCTCGCGCAGGAAACCGGCGTCGTCGCCGGCAAGATAGTCGATATTGGCGAGATAGACGTGCGGCGACGGAAAGTCGGGATAGGCGGCTTCCAGCCCGGTCAGGATGGCCTTGTCGCCCGCCTTGTCGGCCGGCTTGTCGCAGGCGTAGAGAATCTGGCCGCGGTCGGCCTGGATCGAAACCGACTGCGGGTCGAGGGCGAAGGCGCGGTTGATGTGGGCGCTGGCGGCGGCGCACTCGCGATGCGACAGCAGCGTGGTGGCGTACCAGTGCTCGGTATTGGCGTCGCTGGGATCCAGAACCAGGGCGCGTTCGTATTCGCGCCGGGCGCCCTGGTAATCCCAGAAGCCGAAGAAATCGGCGAAGGCCAGCGCCGTGTGGGCGCTGGCGACACGGTCGTCGAGCGCGATGGCGCGGCGGGCATTGGCGCGGGCCAGCGGGAAGGCCTCGCTCGACGGCATGGCGGTATATTCGCGCAACAAGTCGTAGGACAAGGCCAGGCCGGCATAGGGTTCGGCATAGTCGGGCGCCAGGTGGATCGCCTGGTTGAATTCGACGACCGCGCGGTTGAGCGAATCGGGCGTGCGCGCCTGCCAGTCGCGCATGCCTTTGGCATAAAGGTCGCGCGCCGCCTGCGGCACCTGCGGCGGCGGCACGATGAGCGGCCGCAGCAGGACAAAGGCCACGGCAAGGACGACGGCGGCCACCCCGGCAGCCAGCCACGGCCACGAGCGGCGGGCGGTGGCCGGGCGGATGACGGGCGGGCGGGCGTCGTCCTGCGGGGCAACCTCGTCGACCGCGCCGCCCTGCCCCTTCAGCCAGGCTTCCAGTTCGTCGACCTCGGCATAGATGCCGCTGCGCGCATCGCCGGGCAGGCGGTGGATCGGCAGGCCGCGCCGCGCCTCCCAGCGCTTGACCGTGCTCTCGTTCTTGCCGAAGAAGGCGCCGACTTCCTTCCAGCTGTTGAGCCGGCGGCGATGGGGTGGCGGCGTGTCGTTCGGCATGGGGGGCTTGCGCGTCCGGTCAAAAAGCGGCGTCACGACGGAACCACGTTCTCGCGGCTTTGAGAAGAGCGCCCGCGCCGATTTCCACAAGCGGCATGGGCGGGCCCACGATCGCCGGACCTTGAAAAGCCAGCGGATTTCGCAACCCTTGCCCCGTCATGCCCCTTCCTGCGCCGACAGGCTCTGCGACGTGTCCCTTCCCGGCCTGCTAGCTCAGGGCATCAGGGCAAACCGGGAGCGGACGCATGGGCGGCAAAATCGGGTTGGGCACGACGGCCATGGTTGTGGCCCTCACGCTGGCAGCCATGCCGGCGTGGGCGCAGACAGCGCCGGGCGACGCCGATATCGCGGCCGTCAGCGGCGATGACGGCCCGATGCAGCCTTTCGCCGACGAGGTGAAAAGCGGCAAGCTGTCGCTCGACGATTACCAGAAGCTGGTCGATATCCGCAACCAGGGCCAGCAGGCGATCAACGCCAAGCTCGAACGCGACGTCGCCCGTTCCAACCTGCAGGGCCTGGTGGACGCGACCGTCAACGGCGCGGGCCAGGTCGCGGATGCGACGCGTAGCCAGAACGGCATGGCCGTGGCCGACCAGACCATCGCCATGCAGCGCGGCCAGATCAACAATTTCGCCATCCCGATGCAGAACATGGCCGCCGACCTGGAAGACGACGCCTTCGACCTCTATACCGCCATCTATCGCGCGCGGGCGCAGATGCCCAATGCCGACATGGCCGGCATCAACAAGGTGCTGAACCAGCTGGACAGCGCCAAGCGGTCGCTCGACAGCGACAATTACAGCCGCGGCGTCGGCCTGGAAAAGGCCGATGACGCCCTGGCCAACATGCCGCCCGCGCTCAAGGCCCAGATGGCGGGCGGCATCGACAACGCCTTCCGCAACGGCGGCATCACCATCGCCGCCGACGGCGGCATATCCATCAACCAGACCCAACTCAACGCCGCCATGACGGCGGCCGGCCTGAAACCCAACAAGGCCGTACCTCCGGGCAGCCAGCCCAATATCGCCAGCAACGGCAGTTCGCGCGGCAGCAACGGCTCGGTCTACAGCGGCCTGACCGGGCAGACGACCTATGCCGTCCATGACCAGGCGACCGGAGACACGATGCCGGCGTCGGCCAACACCTCCGGCAACGGCGATCCCGGCCTGAGCGCAAGCCGGCCCGCCTCGGGCCCTTCCACCGGCGCCGGACAAACCGGAGGCAAACCGACATCCGGCGGCACGCAGACGGGATCAGGCACCCTCGCCGGCAACGGCGGCGGCGATCCGGCCCTGAGCGCGACCCGATCGTCATCGAATGGCGCGGGACAAGGCGCGGCAACGCCGAATGGCCAGGCCGGCGGCGGTTATGCCTCGAACGGCAGCGGGAAAACCACAGCACCATCGGGTTCCGGCTATTCCGGCCAACCCGGCGCGGCGCCTCCGACTCAGACCTCGTATGAAGAACCGACCGTTTCCGTGCATACCGACTACTCGACCGGCATCACCACCACGACGCTGAGCGGCTTCGGCTACCGCGAGGACGGCACCACGCCGAACGGCACCTATACCACCTACGATCCGGCCGATGTCGATCCCAGCGTCGGCGGCCCGCGCGGCTACAACACCACCAGCCAGGCGTCGGCGCCGGCCGGTTACAACAGCCAATCGCGATACAGCAGCGATTCCACGACCAACAACGGCGGCGCCAGTCCACAGGCCGGCGGCGGCGGTTCCAGCGACGACGGCGTCAACAGCCTGGCCGACTCCGGCAAGGGCCCGACCGTCCTGCCTCCGGGCCAGTCCGTGGTCAGCGCGGCCAAGGCGGGCACGATCCAGCCGGACAGCGTGAACGCCGGCGGCGCCTCCACGCCCTACGGCATCTCGCTCGACCCGATCTACAAATATTACGCCATCCATGTCGGCGACGGCGGCTCCAACGTGGCGCTGGTGCCGACGACGCAGGTGGAAACGCCCTCGTCCGTGCTGACCGCGCCGTCGAACCAGGTGCTGGTGCCGTCCACCCAGGTCAATACGCCGTCGCCCCTGGCCAACATGCCGGGCTCGCAGATCGTGGTGCCGTCGAACCAGGTCAATACGCCCAGCACCCTGGCCGACTTGCCGTCGAACGTGATGGGCCAGGGCACGCTGCCGTCGCTGTGCGGCTGGTAAGGGGAATGACGATGACGCACCGCGCAAAACCCCTGCTGGCCGGCACCGCCCTGGCCCTCGTTCTGGCGCTGGCCGGCGCCGCCCACGCCCAGACGGCGGCCTCCCTGGTCGATCCCGGCACGTTCGGCGGCTATACCGGCCAGGTCAGGGTGATGGCCTTTACCGATGCCTATGGCGACGCCGTCGAAACCCATACCGATTATTCCAAGGGCTACGGCGTCACCGCCGACGGCACCACCCTGTTCGGCGCGGCCGGCATGTCCAGCGGCGTGGCGCACGCCTTCACCTGGACAGCCAGCGGTGGCTTTGTCGACCTCGGCTCGCTTTATGGCCCTGACAATGCCTCCGTGGCCCTGGCCGCCTCGGCCGACGGCAGCGTCATCGTCGGCCTGAGCGCCCTGCCCGCCGGCGGCTGGTACGGCTTCCGCTGGACGGCGGCGACCGGCATGGTCAAGGTCGACGACACCGTCCCCGGCACCCTGGGCGCGCCCGCCGTCTGGGCGATCAGCGCCGACGGCTCGGTCATGGCCGGCGGCGGCTATGAGCCCGGCACCAACGACCGGGCGCTGCGCTGGACGCAGGCCACGGGCTGGGTCAATCTTGGCACGCTCGATGGCGGCAATGGCGGCTTTTCCGATGCGCTGGGGGTTTCCGGCGACGGCAATGTCATCGTCGGCCACTCGACCTCGGCGGCGGACGGCGGCAACGTGGTCGCCATCCGCTGGACCCAGGCCACCGGCCTGATCGACATGGGCACGCTAGACGGCGCGCGCGGCGAGTCCGGCGCCTTCGCCGCCGACTATGACGGCGGCGTCATCATCGGCAAGAGCGTCACCGCCACCTCGCCGGCCCACGCCTACCGCTGGACCGCGGCCACGGGCATGGTCGACCTGGGGTCGCTCGCCGGCACATCGGGCACCTCGTCCGCCTATGGCGTCAGCCGCGACGGTTCGGTCGTCGTCGGCTCCAGCAGCGTCACCGGCGTCGTCGGCACGCACGCCTTCGTCTGGACCAGGCCAACCGGCATGCAGGACCTCAACACCCTGCTCAGCACGGCGGGCGTCGACATGACCGGCGTCGATCTCCAGGTCGCGCGCGGTGTCTCGGCCGACGGCAATGTGATCGCCGGCGCCGGCAGCTTCCCCAACGACCCGGCGGCCACCCATGCCTTCCTGGCGCGCATCGGCGGCGGTACCGCCGGAGTCACCACGCCCGACTCCGTCGTCAAGTCGATCCAGGACCTGGCCGCCAGCCACCAGGCCCAGATGATCACGCAGCTTCTGTTCACCCAGACCTATCTCGGCCTCAACGAGGAACTGAGCTGTTCGGACTGCGGCGGCGCCCAGGCCTCGTTCGGCAGCTTCAACCTCAGCGCCCACGGCCGCAAAAGCCTGTCGCCGGACTGGACCCTGCTCGGCGGCTTCGGCTACGGCCAGTACCGCGAAAAAGGCGCGCGGGTGACCTCATCCTTCAGCGCCGCCGGCGCCCTGCGCTACAGTCCGAAAGCCATGGGCCACGAACGGCCGTTCGTCGAAATCGGCGGCGCGATCTCGCCGTCGCAGACGGTCGATTACCGCCGCGACTACGCCAACGGCGCCGGCACGGCCACCGGCACCGGCCGCACGAAATCCAGCCTGACCTCGGCCTATGTCCGGGCCGGCTGGATCGCCATGCTGTCGCGCGCCGACGAACTGGGGGTGTCGCTGTCGCTGAGCCATACGCGGCAAAGCCAGGACGGCTATGCCGAAACCGTCGGCGCCGACAATCCGTTCGACGCCACCTATGCCCGTGGCAGCGACCGCATGCACGCCACCAGCGCCAGCGTGCAATATACCCACCTGTTCGGCAGCCGCTGGCAGGTGACGGCGGACGTCACGGCGTCGCGCGCCCAGGGCTCGCGCAGCGGCGTGGTCGCCACCGTCGCGGGGGCCGGCACCCTCGCCGCCACGGCGAAGAACATCAGCTGGACCCAGCCGGGCCTCAGCGTGTCCTACCGCGCCAGCAACCGCATCAGCTTCGACGCCTTCGTCAACGCCACCATCGGGCCGAAGTCGATCGGCGCCGGCGTCCACGGCGGCCTGGGCCTGAACCTCAGGTTTTAGAGCAAGATGGCATGAAGTAGAACCAGTACACTTTTCCTTCCCCGTTTACGGCAACTCCCGTTACGAGGAAGGTGTCGGCGCTTCAGCGACGACGGAAGGGGGATTTGTCATCTTCCGCCAGTCCCCCCTTCCGTCATTTGCTTCGCAAATGCCACCTTCCCCGTGAACGGGGAAGGAAAAGGCATAGCGGTTCAATCTAAAATCATCTCGCCTTAAAGCCTTTTGCCAAAACGTGGATCACTACTTTTGGGATAAACATGAGGCGACTACACTAAGGCCTTATTGCAAATTGACGAACAGGCCGCCGTCGGCCAGCACCGACGCGCCGGTCACATAGCCCGACAGGTCCGAGGCCAGGAAGACGACCACGTTGGCAATGTCTTCCGGCCGCCCCAGCCGGCCGAGCGGAATGCGCTTTTCCATGTAGGCGCGCTTGCCGGGGTCGGCCAGGTCGTCCTTGTTGATGTCGGTGGCCACCGTGCCCGGCATCACCGAATTGCAGCGGATGCCATGGCGGCCCAGCGCGATCGCCGTCGATTGCATCAGCGAATGGACGCCGGCCTTGGTCGGCGTGTAGTGGCTCTGCATCTCGCCGCCGACCAGGGCCGAGATCGAGGATATGGCGACGATCGACCCGCCCTGCCCCTGCGCCACCATCCGGTTGGCGGCGGCCTGGACCATGTAATAGCTGCCCATCAGGTTGACCCCGACTGTGCGTTCCAGAACGTCCCGCGGCATGTCGAGGAAGCTGTGAAACGGGCAGATGCCGGCATTCGACACGAAGGTATCGAGGCCGCCCAGGCTTTCGACCGCCGCCGCCACGAAGGCCGGCGCCGAGGCCGGATCGGCGACGTCGCCATCGAAGACGATGCATTTACGGCCAAGCGCCCGCACTTCGGTCGCCACGGCCTGCGCTTCGGCGTCGTCGTTGAAGACATTGATCGCCACGTCGGCGCCGTGACGGGCGCATTCGATCGCCGTGGCCCGGCCGATGCCGCGCGAGGCGCCCGTAACCGCAACCCTTTGTCCTTCAAGAAGCATGGGGTCCCTCAAGCAGCATATGGCCTCCCGCCTAGCTTTTCTGGTGCCGGTCGCTCCAGCCGAATTCGGCCGAAATGGCATGAACGGTCTCGATGACGCGGTCGGTCAGGGCCTTCATGCGCGCGTCGTCCATATATTGCGCCGCCGACGACACGCTGATCGAGCCGATGATATGGTTGGAAGCATCGCGGATCGGTGCCGCCACACAGCGGATGCGGTCCTCGTTTTCCTCCAGGTCGAAGGCATAGCCGGCGCTCTTGTAATGGCGCATGCGCTCCAGCCAGATGGCCTCGCTGACGCCGTAGTCGGGCCATTCCCTGGCCTCGCGGGCATAGACGTCGCGCAAACCGTCCTCGCTTTCGTCGAGCAGCAGCGCCTTGCCGAGGCCGGTCGAGCGCAGCGGCTGGCGCTCACCGATGCGCGAGCTGATCTCGATGCGCCGCGAACCGGAAATCTTGTCGAGATAGAGCGCCATGGTGCCGTCGAGCACGCCGAGGTGGACGGTGTCGCCGCTGTCCTGCGACAATTGCACCAGATAGTCGTGGGCGATGCGCGGCAGGTTCATCTGGCCGGCGGCCAGGTGGCCCAGTTCCAGCAGCTTCGGCCCCAGGCTGTAGCCGATGCGCGGCGTGAAGTTCAAAAAGCGCTGCTCGACCAGGGTGGTGGCCAGGCGGTGCGTCGTCGACCGCGTCAGGCCCAGTACCGTCGACAGGTCGGGCAGGTTGCGCACGCCATTGGCCACGGCCGACATCACGTCCAGCCCGCGCACCAGGGTTTGCGCGCCGGCCAGGCCCTTGGCCGCCCCGCCTTCGTCGTCCTCGCCGGCCCGTTTATCAATTGACGCTGCTGGTTTCATTCTGTAGAACTCATATCTAAATTATGGGATTTCGGCAAGGCCGGGCGCTTGTTTTGCCGCCGGAAAGGCCGTAGAACCGGCTTCAGAGCCTTATATCCCAAAATGTGAGCCTGGAATGAAATATTCTAAAATAAAACAGGTCAGGGCATGGGTGGTCAAGGGCGGCGGCGGCGCCGACTACCACGACCAGGGCGAAGGCCACTGGATCGACAACCATATCGCCACGTCGATGGGCCGTTACCCCGAATATCGCCAGAGCCGCAAATCCTTCGGCATCAATGTCCTCGGCACGCTGGTCGTCGAAATCGAGGCCGAGGACGGCACCATCGGCTTTGCCGTCACCACCGGCGGCGAGCCGGCCGCCTACATGGTCGAAAAGCATTTCGCCCGCTTCCTCGAAGGCCGCGATCCCGCCGATTACGAGACCATCTGGGACCAGATGTACTTCGCCTCGCAATATTACGGCCGCAAGGGCATCGTGGTGAACGCCATTTCCGGCGTCGATCTCGCCTTGTGGGATTTGCTCGGGCGCCTGCGCGGCGAGCCGGTGTACCACATGCTGGGCGGGGCGGTGCGCGACGAACTGCAGTTCTACGCCACCGGCGCGCGGCCCGACCTGGCCAAGGCGATGGGCTTCATCGGCGGCAAGCTGCCCCTGCTGCACGGCCCCATCGAAGGCGACGAGGGCCTGAAGAAGAACGTGGCGTTGTTGGCCGATATGCGGGCCCGCTGCGGCGACGATTTCTGGCTGATGTACGACTGCTGGATGGCGCTCGATGTCAACTACGCCACGCGCCTGGCCCATGCCTGCCAGCCTTATGGCCTGAAATGGATCGAGGAGGCGATTTCGCCCGACGACTACTGGGGCTACCAGCAACTGAAGAAGAACGTTCCCGCCGGCATGCTGGTCACCACCGGCGAGCACGAGGCGACCCGCTGGGGCTTCCGCATGCTGATGGAGATGGACTGCTGCGACCTGATCCAGCCCGATGTCGGCTGGTGCGGCGGCATCACCGAACTGCTGAAGATCTCGGCCCTGGCCGATGCGCGCGGCATCATGGTGGTGCCGCATGGTTCCAGCGTCTACAGCTATCATTTCGTCATCACGCGCCACAATTCGCCGTTCGCCGAGTTCCTGATGATGGCGCCCAAGGCCGACCACGTCGCACCGATGTTCCACCCGCAGCTGATCGGCGAACCCGTCCCCGAAAACGGCCGCCTCAATGTCAATAAACTCGACAAGCCCGGCTTCGGCGTCGAACTCAACCGCGACATCGCCCTGTCGCGCCCCTATACGCACTGAAAGCTCCGGAGAGCCCCGCATGACCTATATGGAAATCGCCTCGGCCATGACGGTGTATAAGGACCGCTTCAAGGGCCGCAAGGCCATCGTCACCGGCGGCGCCTCGGGCCTCGGCAAGGCGGTGGCGGCGCGCATCGTCGCCGAAGGCGGCGAGGTCGTGCTGTGGGATATCGATGCGCCGGCGCTGGAAACCGCGGCCGGCGACACCGGCGCCCGGGCCACCTTCCGGGTCGACGTCTCGGACGCCGATACCGTCGCCGCGGCGGTGAAGGACAGCCTGGCGGCGCTCGGCAAGATCGACATCCTGGTCAATTCCGCCGGCATCACCGGCGCCACCGCCACGCTGTGGGACTATCCCGTCGACTCGTGGCTGCGCGTCATGGATATCAACCTCAACGGCCTGTTCTACTGCTGCCGCGCCGTGGTGCCGCTGATGCTGGAAAACGGCTACGGCCGCATCGTCAACGTGGCCAGCGTGGCCGGCAAGGAAGGCAACCCGAACGCCTCGGCCTATTCGGCGTCGAAGGCCGGCGTGATCGGCCTGACCAAGAGCCTCGGCAAGGAGCTGGCGACCAAAGGCATCATCGTCAACGCCCTGACGCCGGCGACCTTCGAATCGCCGATCCTGGAGCAACTGCCGCAAAGCCAGGTCGATTACATGCGCGCCAAGATTCCCATGGGCCGGCTGGGCGAGGTCGAGGAATCGGCCGCCATGATCGCCTTCATGGTCAGCGAGGAATGCTCGTTCACCACGGCGTCGGTGTTCGACACATCCGGCGGCCGCACGACGTACTGATCCTCACAGCAAGACGGCCCACCGCACCTTTTCCTTCCCCGTTCACGGGGAAGGTGGCATTGAGCGAAGCGAAATGACGGAAGGGGGAAACCCAACCGTCAGTAACCCCCTTCCGTCGTCGCTACGCGCCGACACCTTCCTCGCAACGGCAGTTGCCGTGAACGGGGAAGGAAAAGTCACGACGCGTCTCATAAATCCTAAGCCTCAAAAAAACTTATCCCCGCTGGCACTGGCTTATCCGACAAGGGTTTCCGGCCTTTCCGCCGCGACTTCTCCCCCTCGCTTAAAGCCATGGCACCCTGTCGCCATGGAAAACGCACACACAGATTACGACAACCGTCTCCGCGCTCATGGCGAACGCCTGCTGAAAGCGCTCGACGCGCAAGCCATGCCCGAAACCTATGTCGAGATCCTGCGCGCCGCCCGCGCCCTGATCGCCGTCAAGAAGGCGCTCGACCTGATCCACAAGGCCGAGGCCGTGACCGCGCCCCCGTCCCGGCACGCCGCCAGGGCCAAGCCGCCAGCCGAGGCGCCCGCCGAAGAACCGGCGGCGCCGGCGGACGAAGCGCCGCCGGTCATGAACCGCCAGATGCGGCGCATGGCCAAGGCCCTGGCGCGCAAGGCGTTCCGGGGCGAGGAACCGCTGCACGCCAGCGGATAAGCGCAATCCGATAAAGGGCCTTGAAAGCCTATTTCGACAGCATGTTGCCGATGCCGATGATCACGGTCGACACGACCAGGGTCAGGATGCCGGTCCACACCAGCAGGCGCGTCTTCGCCGGCGTCCCCTGCCATTCCTTCAGCGCGAAGCCCCACAGGGTCGAGAACAGGATGATCGACGCCATGTGCAGGGTCCACGACGAAAAGCCGTACTTGCCCATCTGGCTTTCGCCCATGGTGTAGAAGAAGAACTGGAAATACCACAGCGTCCCGCCCAGCGCCGCCAGCAGGTAGTTGGCGAGAAGCGGCGTCTTGACGTCGGAAACGGCCGCGGTTTGGCCGGCCCATTCCCCCGCCGACCTGTTCTTGACAATCAAATAGCCGCACCAGATCAGGTTGGTGGTCAGCCCGCCAGCCAGCACCACGCACAGCACCGGCAGGCCCACCCACAAAGGCCCGGTGCCGGCGGCGGCCGAGGCGGCGCGGATCGGATCGCCCGCCGCCAGGCCGAAGGCGAAGAACGACGACATCACGCCGGAAAACAGCGCGATCAGGAAACCCTTCCTGAGGTCGAATTCGCCGCGATCAGGAGCCTTGGCATCGCCCGACACGTTTGCCAGTTGCTTTTCCTTGGCATTGCCGGCCAGGGCGACGATGATGATGCCGATGATGACCACGGCGATGCCGGCGAAGGTATAGATGCTGCCGGGCTTGGCGGCCAGCGCGCCCAGGGTGCCCTCGAAGATCGGCGGCCCGAGCGTGCCGATGACCGTGGTCAGGCCGAGCGCCACCGCCATGCCGAGGGAGAGGCCCAGATAGCGCATGGTCAGGCCGAAGGTCAGCCCGCCCAGGCCCCAGCCGGCGCCGCAGGCATAGCAGGTCAGCAGCGTCTGCGGCGCGATGGATGACAGCACGCCGAACAGGTCCTTGCTGCCGATGAAGGCGAACAGCCACGGCGCGAACAGCCACGAAAACAGCCCGCCGGTCAGCCAGAAGATTTCCCACGACCACAGGCGGATGCGCTTGTACGGCACGTAGAAGCTGGCCGACGACAGGCCGCCCAGCCAGTGGAAAAAGACGCCCAGAAGCGGGTTCGGGTTCATGCGCGGGTCTCCTCAGATCCGGTAGATGCGTTCGGCGTTGCGGCCAAACAGGGCGGCGCGCTCGTCGGCGCTGAAATCAAGGGTGATGGCGTCATAGGCGTCGAGCGCCCTGGCGTAGCTGTTCCACAGCTTGTCGGTCGGAAAATCGCTGGCGAACAGGACGCGATCCATGCCGAAAAGCCTGATCGTCTCCAGCACCAGCGGCCGCATGGCGTCCATCGTCCAGGCGCGGTCGATGAAACCGAAGCCGGAAATCTTGACGGCGACATGCGGCAAACCGGCCAGGGCCTTCATGCCGGCGCGCCACTCCGTCCGGTCAAGGTCAACCGGCATGCCCATATGGTTGAGAATGACGGGAATGTCGGGATGGCGCGCCGCCAGGGCCGCCGCCTTCTGCATCTGGTTCGGATAGATCTGCAGGTCGAACGACAGGCCGTACTTGGCCAATAGTCCATAGCCGCGTGCGAAGGCCTCGTCATCGAGCAGGTCGCGCGGCGTATAGGTGCGTTTCGGATCGGGGTGCCAATTGAGAATATGGCGGATGCCGCGCACATTGGCGCTCATCGTATGCGCCGCCAGCAGGCGCTCGACGTCAGGATCGTCGAGCCCGGCAAAGGCGACGATGGCGTGCGGAAAGCCGCCGTCATCGGCCAGCGACTGCAGCCAGCGCGTCTCCTCAAGCGCATCGCCCGCCCCTGCCCCGGCGTCGATATGGACGATCTTGACCGGGCGATGCGCACCGGCATCGCCGAAATAGTCCTTCAGTTCATAGTCATGGGCGATGGCTGCGACGCTGCCGTTGGGACCGTCGTCGGCGAAGGGCGGCCGCAGCCACGGATAGGCCAGGCGGTCCAGTTGCCACAGGTGCATATGCGCGTCGACAAAGCGCGGAAGGCTCATCCTGGTCTGCCCTGCCTGTGGAAGTTAATCCCATTTTTTGTCGTTATAAGGCGGCATGTGGGAAGACTTGTCAATCACCTCCGGTCGCGATTTGTATCATCATTTGGTATTTCATATTAATTATTGACAGTTTAGCGCCGGCATGGCCCATTTGCGTGCATCCAGGGAGGATCGCCAGACGCCCGACACAAGGGCGCGCGGTCCATCGACATCCGTTCAGGACCAAGGCCATGCCCCCTTCCCTTTCCCGGCGTCAGTTCGCCCTCGGCGCTTCCGCCCTGGCCATAGCCTTTCCGGCCGCGGCCGCCACCTGCGCCCTGCCGGCGTGGGTCGATCCGTTGCGCGCCGATCTCGAAGCCATGGCCGAGCGCCTGACCGCCACCCTGAAGCCGTGGTCCGGGCCAAGGCGCGTCCATACGCCCGAAGGCTTCGGCTATGTGAAGGGCCAACTGGCCACCGCCGCCATCCAGGCGGCCATCGACGCGGCTTCCGCCAAGGGCGGCGGCACGGTGCGGCTGAAACACGGCGACTATGTCAGCGGCACCATCGTGCTTCGCGACAACATCCGGCTCGACATCGCCAGGGGCGCCCGCCTCGTGGGCTCGCTCGACCTGAAGGACTGGCCCGAGCACGTGGCGAAACGGCGCACGGTCCAGGACACCAATATGGGCATGAACCAGTCGCTGATCTTCGCGGAGGGCTGCCGCAACATCGCGCTGTCCGGCGGCGGCGAGATCAACGGGCGCGGCGACCGTTTCCACGGCGACGAGACCATCCACGGCACGCCCGGCCGGCCGTTCCTCCTGCGCATCCTCGACTGTCGCGATATCCACGTCAGCGGCCTCAGCCTGGTCGATTCGCCGTGCTGGATGCAGAACTACCTCAACTGCGACAACCTGCTGATCGAGGACCTGAGCGTCGTCAACCAGGCCAACTGGAACAATGACGGCTGCGACATCGACGGCTGCCGCAATGTCATCGTGCGCCGCTGCAGCTTCAATTCCGGCGACGACGCCATGTGCTTCAAGGGCGCGGCCCAGGCGCCGACCGAAAACGTGCTGGTCGAGGACTGCACCTTCGTCAGTTCGTGCAACGCGCTGAAACTCGGCACCGACTCGCAGTCTGTGTTCCGCAACGTGCTGGCGCGGCGGCTGAAGCTTGGCGGCGTCACCGCCGACATGCGCCATTTCAAGCCCGTCGGCGCCATTTCCGGCATTTCGTGGGAAATCGTTGACGGCGGCACCGCCGAGAACATCCTGGCCACCGACATCACCATCACGAACGCCAGAAGCCCGCTGTTCCTCAGGCTTGACGATCGCGGCCGCGTCCAGCCGGACCAACCGAAACCGCCGGTCGGCACGCTGCGCCGCGTCGTCTTCGACCGTATTTCGGGCAGCGGCAACGGGCCGCGCGGCTCGTTCTTCACCGGCATCCCGGCCAAACGGATCAGTGACATTGTCCTGCGCGACGTCGACCTGCACCAAATGGCGGCCACGGCGGCGCCGATGGACCAGACGGCGATCCCCGAGCTTTACAACGTCTATCCCGATGCTGAAATGCTCAAGGACTATGGTAACCTGGCCCCCGCCTATGGCCTGTGGGCGCGCCACGTCGAGAACCTGAGCCTGATCAACGTCAGGATCACGCCCGACGGCCCCGATCCCCGGCCGATGGTGCTGGCCGACTTCGATGTGATCGGATTGTGCGAGGGATAGAATATTCCACTTCTCCCCTTTCAAGGGGAGAAGGTGGCGCGAAGCGCCGGATGAGGGGTCAACCTTGCCGGCGTCAAAACCCCTCACCCGGATCGGCAAGCCGATCCGTCCTCTCCCCTTGAAAGGGGAGAGGTGGAAGAGAAAGATGTTCGGGATGAAGATATATATTGCCGCACTGCTGGTATCACTCTTAGCCCTCCCCGCCGCCGCCAAGCCGCCGGCGCACAGCTACGCCAACCCCGTTCTTTACGCCGACTATTCCGACCCCGACGTCATCCGCGCCGGCAACGACTATTACCTCGTCGCCTCCAGCTTCCATTTCTCGCCCGGCCTGCCGGTCTTGAAATCCCACGACCTGGTGCACTGGAAAATCATCGGCCACGTCCTGCCCAAACTGACCTTCGCGCCGGAATACGACCTGCCGGGACCGTTTTCCATCGACGACGCCACCTCGAAGCCGGTGACCGGCACCAAATACGCGTCCGGTGTCTGGGCGCCGGCGATCCGCTATCATGCCGGCCTGTTCTACGTCTATTGGCCGACGCCCGACGAAGGCATCTTCATGGCCACGGCCAGGGACCCCGCCGGGCCGTGGTCGGCGCCGGTCCAGGTGATCGCCGGGCCGGGCTACGAAGACCCGTGCCCGTTCTGGGACGATGACGGCGAGGCCTGGCTGGTCCACGGCATGAAGGGCGCGGGTCCGCTGATCCTGCACCGCATGTCGCCCGACGGCACGCGCGTTTACGACGCCGGCACGGTGATCGCCCAGGACCCGGTCAACCTGCCGGTGCTGGAAGGACCGAAGGTCTACAAGCGCAATGGCTGGTACTATATCTTCGCCCCGATCGGCGGGGTCGACAAGGGCGGCGAAGCCATCGGCCGGGCGCGTTCGATCCAGGGCCCTTACGAGTGGAAAACCGTGCTCACCCAGGGCACGACTGCGGTGCAGGGTCCGCACCAGGGCGGCTATGTCGAGACGCCAGGCGGCCAGGGCTGGTTCCTGCATTTCAATTCGACCGGCGCTTTCGGCCGCATCGATTACCTGGAGCCGGTGACCTGGGCCGACGACTGGCCGGTCATGGGCGACATGATAAGTCAGTATGGGGGCCAGCCGGTGCTGAGCCACGCCGCGCCCGACGCCGGGCCATGGTCGCCGCAGGACCGCCTGCAGGAGTCGGACGAATTTTCCGGGCCGACGCTCGGCCTGCAATGGGAATGGAACCACAATCCCGACGACAGCAAGTGGAGCCTTTCCGCCCGGCCCGGCTTCCTGCGCCTTGAGGCCGGCCCGGCCGATCATCTGGTCACCGCGCGCAACACCCTGACGCAAATTCTGCAAGGTCCGGAAGCGACGATCACGACGCGGCTCGACATTTCCGGTTTATCGGAAGGGCAGCGCGCCGGCCTGGTGCTGTTCGGCGTCCATGTGCCGTGGATCGGCGTGGTGCGCCAGGGCGGCGTCACCCATGTCGTCACGGCGCAGGGCGGCGTCGAGACGGCCGGCCCGGTGGTTGCCCGCAGCATCACCTTGCGCGCCGAGGTGACGCCGGACCAGGTCGTCCATTTCAGCTACAGCCGCGACGGCCGCCATTTCATCGCCATGGCCGATCAGCCGCTGTCGAAGTTCTCATGGTGGAAAGGCTCGCGGCCGGGCCTGTTCACCTATGGCGGCAACGGCGGCCACGTCGATGTCGACTGGGTCCGCGTCACCCACAGGGGTCACTAAAATGGACCGGCGCGCCTTCCTGGCCGGCGGCGCGGCCGCGCTCGCCTTGCCGGCGATGGCGCAAGACGCGCCTACGCCCGAGTTCCGCGCCGCCGACGGCCAATGGCAGCAGGCCTACGACAAGGCGCTGGCCATCCTGGCCGGCAATGTCCAGATGATGCCGCGCTATTCGCAGCCGGTGCTGATCGAGGGTTCGGTCTACCAGGGCATCTGGATGGAATGCGGCCCGCAGGAGGCCCTGACCTACCGCAAGTTCCGGCCCGACGTCGCCCGCAACAGCCACGAGACCTTCTTCGAGCTGCAACGCGCCGACGGCCAGTTGCCGTGCAACAACAAGGTCGCCGAGACCGGCTTCGGCCAGATCCAGATGGTGGTGCCGATCGCCGCGACGGCGTGGGAACTGGCCCGGGCGACCGGCGACGAGGCCCTGCTGGCCCAGGCCTACCGGGCCTGTGCGATGTGGGATGGCTGGCTGCTGAAATATCGCAATACACGCGGGACCGGCCTGACCGAGGGTTTCTGCACCTACGATACCGGCCACGACAATTCACCGCGCTGGGCCGGCATCCCGCCGCAGTGCCCCAACAAGGACGCCAAGCGCTTCCCCGACGGCTTCGGATTGCCGCGCCTGTGCCCGGACCTGTCGGCCACCACCTATGGCGCGCGCATGGCCCTGAGCCAGATGGCCAAGGCCTTGGGCCAGGACGACGGACCGTGGCTGGAAAGCGCCGAGACGATCCGCCGGGCGATCCTAGACCAGCTCTATGTCGCCGGGGACGCCGCCTTTTACGACCTCGATGCCAACGGCAAGTTCGTGCGCGTGCGCACCGATATCCTCAGCCGGGTGTGCGGCGAGCACGTCGTCGACCAGGCGCTGTTCGACGAGTTGTGGACGCGGCAGATCCATAATCCGGCGGCCTTCTGGGCCACCTACCCGCTGCCGTCGGTGGCGCTCGACGATCCCGCCTTCGTGCGCCCGATCACCGGCAATTCGTGGGGCGGCCCGGCGCAGGCCCTGACCGCGCTTCGGGCGTCGCGCTGGATGGAGCCCTACGGGCGGGCGGCGGAATTTTCACAGATGATGGAAGCCTGGTGCAAGGCGCTGATGGCGGACATGACGTTCCGCCAGCAGGTCGATCCGGTCACCGGCGCCTTCACCCAATCGGATGCGCCGGGCTATTCGCCGGCGGCCCTGGTGATGATGGACTACACCTGGCGTCTCTGCGGCGTGGTCGAGGGAGACGACGAACTGTGGTGGAACGTCCGGCCGGGCCATGCGGCGGCGGGATCGTTCCGCCTGCCGCTCGATGGCGGCGGCACGGCGGCGATGACCTATGACCGCAAGGGTGCCGGTCTGACCCTGAACGGCAAGGCGGTGGCGCGCATCGAGGGCCCGGCCCGGCTGGTGACGGACAAGGCGGGCAAGCCGCTGAAGCTTTTAGGTATCGAGGAAAAGCCGCAGAAGGTGGCCGTGAAAGCGCCCGGCCACACGCGGCATGTCACCATCGCGGCCAATCAGAAATTGGCACTTTAGGCCTTGCTTTTCCTTCCCCGTTTACGGGGAAGGTGTCGGCGCTCTTGCGACGACGGAAGGGGGGAAGCGGACGGTTGGATTCCCCCTTCCGTCACTCGCTGCGCTCGTGCCACCTTCCCCGTAAACGGGGAAGGAAAAGATTGGGCGTTTTTACGGTACACACATAAAAAAAGTGCGGCCCCCGGGTCTCGGGAAGGGGCCGCACCAGTCAGGAAGTTCCGGGGAGTAAGCTTTTGTTGGGTCGCGTAATTTATCCGAAAAGTGGTACCCGCTTTATCGGATTGCGCTCTAGAACTTCGTGTCCACGCTGAGGAAGAACAGGCGGCCGGCGACGTCGTAGGCGATCGGGTCGGTATTGTCGGCCGGCAGCTGCGACGAGCCCAGCACCGGCGGATCCTTGTCAAAGACGTTGCGGATGCCGAAGGTCAGTTGCGTCCTGGTGCCGAGGTCGTAGGCCGCGGTCAGGTCGAAATAGGTGTAGGCGGGAATGACCGGGTTGGTCAGCGTATTGAGCGCCGGATAGGACTTGCCCTGCTCGCGCGGCACCACGACGGTGTCGATCGTCACCTTGCCGAGGTAGCGGGCGCGCGCCGACAGGGTCAGCGCACCGGTTTTCCAGGTCAGGCGTGTCGTGCCCTTCCAGTGCGGGATCGGCTGGCCGCAGGTGCCGCCGAAGGCGCCGACGCAATAGTTCTTGATATTCGGAAGGGTCTGGTCGGGCGTCACCGTGTAGTCCTTGACGTAGGTCCAGTCCTCGGCGACGTCCCAGCGGCTGGCGCCCAGCAGGCCCCAGTCCGTGCCGAAGCCGTAATGGCCTTCGATATCGATGCCCGAGGTGCGGATGCCGCCGATATTGGCGTTGGTGGTGGTGACGTAGTCGGGGCCGGCGATCTGGCCGGTCGAGTCGCGGTGGATCGCCTTACAATAGACACTGTTGGCGTCCTGGAGCACGTTGTAGCACATGTTCAGCACGCTTTGCAGGCCGCCGCCGCCGAGCGGCGCGATGGCGTCGTCGAGCGTGATCTTGTAGTAGTCGACGCTCAGTTGCAGGCCGCTGATGGCATGCGGCGTCAGGACCACGCCCACGGTCGTGGTGTTCGATGTTTCCGGCGCCAGGTTGGCGTTGCCGCCCAGCACCTGGGTGATGAAGTTCGACGGCTGGACGGCCGGATCGAAGACCAGGGCGTCGGGCACGCCGGTGGCGACGCAGACCGCCTTGACGGCCGCCGTCTGCTGCGACGCCGGCTGGCGGCTGGAGCACGGATCGGTGGCCGACGGGCCGTTGGTGCCGCGGCCGCCGTACAGTTCGCCGGCATTGGGCGCGCGGATGGCGTGCTGGTACTGGGCGCGGAAGGCGACATCGCTGGTCACCGCCCATTCCGAACCGATCGAATAGGTCCAGACGCCGCCGACGCCGGGCGTGTCGTAATCCGAATAGCGGAAGGCGCCGTTGAGGCTGAGCCGCTTGAAGCCCGGCACGTCGGACAGGATGGGGGCGCGGAATTCGCCGTAGAGTTCCTTGACGGTCGTCGAACCCTGCGTGGCGCGGGCGGCGTTCCAGCCGGAGACGTCGCCCGAGGCCAGGTAGCTGTCGGGAATGTACTTGCCGAAGTCGTAGCGCCACTCGAAGCCGGTCGAAAAGTCGACCGGGCCGGCGGGCAGGTCGAACAGTTCGCCGGTCAGGTTGCCGGCGAAGACCTGCTGCTCGGCGCGCAGGCCGGCGTTGGAATTGATCAGGATGGCCGCCTTGCCGGCGTCGGTCATGTTCTGGCCGAACGGATTGAGCACCGGCGCCGCGCCACCCTGGCTGAGGATGGCGTTCTGGAAGTGGCTGAGCGAGATCGAGCCGGTCTGGGTGTCGGCTTCGGTCGTCTGGGCGTAGCTGTAATAGACGTCGTAGTGCAGGTCGCGCAGGAAGCCCGCCGACACGTCACCGAGCGCGCCCTTCACGCCCAGGGCCACCCGGAAGACCTGGTGGTCGGAGGTCGAGAAGCGCGTGCCGACGTCCGGCAGGCGACGGTTGAGGTTGAGCACGGCGCGGCCGTCGCCCGGCGTGGTCGACAGGGTCTGGGTGCCTTCGGTGACGTTGGTCGTGCCCGTTTCCTTGAGGTCGAGCTGGTGCAGGACCTCCTGCATCTGCGGGCTGAGGTAGGGATTGTTGACGTCGACCAGGAAGTTGCCCGAGGCCGAGGTCGGCGCGATCTGCACGTCGGCCTTGTTGTCGCTGTAGTGCAGTTCCATGTAGCCGGTGGCGTGGCTGTTGAAGTCATAGTGCGCGAAGACATTGGTCATCCAGCGCTTCTGCGGCGTCACGATCAGCGACAGCGGGCCCAGGTCGTAGGCGTCGTCCGGCGCCACATAGGGACGCACGGTCTTGCCGGTGGTGTCGAAGATGGCGCCCAGCGTCGTCATGTTCTGCAGGCCGGCGGCGATCAGGGCGGCGTCGAGGCCGGCGTTGGAGCCGGACGAACCCACGGTCGGCAGGTTGCCGATGCGGCCGTTGGGCACGGTCGAGGAGCCCGAGAAGATCAGGCCGGGCTTGCCGACATCGAGGCAGGTCTTGCCGGCGGGGATGGCCACCGGCGTGCCGGCATGGTCGTCCGACCACGAATCGGAGGTGACGCAGCCGTCGCCCAGCGACGGCAGGGCCCAGCCGCCGCGATCGGCGCGGGTATAGCCCTGGCGGTCCATGTAGTCGAGCGAGACGACCATGTTGCCCTTGCCGTTGTCGAAATTGCCGCCGAAGGTCAGGTCGACAGTCGAGGTCGGGGT
>FTDB01002798.1_pt1 | contig 44687 bp, 35 predicted proteins | sample 1639741 | NCBI WGS metagenome assembly FTDB01 (sample SAMEA3914869, study PRJEB12502) | metagenome | biome: forest; material: soil | place: USA | collected 2012-03-12 | depth 0.1 m | reverse complement strand
GCTTCGGGAGCAGAAGGCCGGAGGTTCGAATCCTCTCGCCCCGACCATTAAAAAAGGCCGCCCTTCGGGGTGGCCTTTTTTAATGGTCGGGGCGAGAGGCTCTCAAAACCGATAAGAGGTTCGACCCGGAGGCCTTCAGGCCGCAGGGCGGCGGAGCGAAGCGCAGCCAAACGAGTGGCTTGCATCAGCAAGTCGCGAGTTCGACGAGGCGTAGTCTCGTCAATCCTCTCGCCCCGCGGTGCACAGGCCCTGACACCCGGTCCTTAAGATCATTTCGGCGGTGAGCCCTTCCGGATTCTCTTTGTCAACGCTCTGGCCAAAGACCACTTGGCGCACGAGCCGCTTTGCTTCTCGTGACCATAAAGGCGGTCTGGCGGTGATATCGCCAGGTGGCTGTCCATTTGGTGGGCAACACGACTTCCGATGCCAAAAACCCCTTGCCATCGCTGGCCTTTGTAGTAACAGACAAGGACCACGAAGCGGATTCTAAATGCGGGTCGCGCTTTTTAACCCGAAAAGTGCGATGCACTTTTCGGAAAGCGCTTAGGCGCTTCCAGGAGAGATCTATGTTCGCGCGCATTTTCAAGCCGGCTAAGACCGCCATGCAATCCGGCCGGGCCAAGACCCACGATTGGGTGCTGGAATTCGAACCGAAGTCCGCGCGCACGCCCGATCCGTTGATGGGCTGGATTTCCTCGGCCGACACCGACGCCCAGGTGCGCCTGACCTTCGAGACCCAGGAACAGGCCCAGGCCTTCGCCGAACACCATGGCATTCCGTACCGCCTGATCGCGCCGGAAGCCCCGCCGAAGATCATCAAGGCCTATGCCGACAACTTCGCGGTAAGCCGCCGGCAGAGCTGGACGCACTAACCCAATCCGGCTCCGTAGCTCAACTGGATAGAGCATCCGCCTTCTAAGCGGACGGTTACAGGTTCGAGCCCTGTCGGAGTCGCCAGTCCGCGGCTATTGCGCGCCCGTAACCACCGGCGTGTCCAGCGTCTCCTGACCCCATTGCGCCCACGACCCGTCGTACAGCACCGACTCTTGGCCGATTTCGGCCAGGGCCAGGCTGATGATCGCTGCCGTTACCCCCGATCCGCACGTCGTCACGACCGGCGCCGCCCCATCGGCGCCGCGGGCATCCAGGATGGCCTGCAGTTCGTCGGCCGGCTTCAGCGCGCCGTCCCGCAGCAACTCGCCGAAGGGCAGAGAGCGGCTGCCCGGCATATGGCCGGCGCGCAGGCCGGGGCGCGGCTCTGGCGCGGAACCGGCGAAACGGGCCGCCGGACGGGCGTCGAGCACCGTCGCGCCGTGCGCCAAGGCCTGGCGCAGGCCGTCCATGTCCATGACCCTGTCGGCCTGGAAATCGGGCGTGTAGACGGCCGGCTGCGGCGTCGTCACGGCATCGGTCACCGGCAGGCCCGCCGCGTGCCACGCCGGCAGCCCGCCCCGCAGCACGCGCACGTCCTTGTGGCCCATCAGCCGGAAGGTCCACCACACGCGCGCGGCGGAAAACAGGCCCTGTTGATCATAGACGACGACCGTATCGCCGGCGGAGATGCCCATGCGGCCCACGGCATCGGCGAAGACCTCGGCGGACGGCGCCATGTGCGGCAGGCCGGTCGAATGGTCGCTGATCGCCTCGATATCGAAGAAAACCGCGCCCGGAATGTGCGCCTGGTCGTACAGCGCGCGCATGTCGGTGCCGTCAAGCGCCCAACTGCCGTCGACGACCCGCACCGCGGCGGCGTCGATCAGGGTTTTCAGGGCGGCGGGATCAATCTGTGTCGTCGTCATGATCGGGGTCCTTCTGGGCGCGCATCTGTTGAAAAGCCGCCAGGGCGCGCTTGCGGGCGAAGTCGTGGTCGACTATCGGACCGGGATAGCCATCTTCGGAACTTTCATCAGCTTTGTCAAATAGATCGGCGTGACTCCTTGTCTGCTTTTTGCCAACTGGTTCTGGTTTATACCCCTGTATAAACCGCGCGCGGTAAACGCCGTCGGGATCGAATTTTTCGGCCTGGGACAGCGGATTGAAGATGCGGAAATAGGGCGCGGCGTCCGCGCCGCAGCCGGCAACCCATTGCCAGTTGGCGGGGTTGTTGGCCGGGTCGGCATCGATCAGACAGTCCCAGAACCATTGCTCGCCGTGGCGCCAATCGATCAGCAAGTGCTTGATTAAAAAGGAGGCGGCCACCATGCGTACGCGGTTGTGCATACATCCGGTCTGCCATAGCTGGCGCATGCCGGCATCGACCAGGGGGTAGCCCGTTTTACCCCTCTGCCAGGCATATAAGCCCTTATGGTTTGTCTCCCAGGGGAAGGCATCGAAGGCCCGGCGGACGTTGGTCGTGTGAAGACGGGGCTGCTGGGCCAGCAAACCGTAACAAAACTCGCGCCAAAGCAGCTCCGAGCGGAATTTGGCGGCCCCTTCGCGCAGGTGCGGGTCGTGCCGAGCGGCGTCGTCGATGTCGTGGAGCACGCGCTGGGGGCTGATTTCGCCGAATCGCAGGTGCGGCGACAGGCGCGACGTCGCCTCGCGGTCCGGCCGGTCCCGGCCGTCGGCATAGGCCTGCAGGCCATGGGCGATGAAATGGTCCAGCGCCCGGTGCGCACCGCGTTCCCCGGGCGTGTAGACGGCAAAGCCGGCGGCCCAGTCGTGACCCGATCGCGTCCGCGTCGACAAGGGCAGGTCGTCGACTGTCAAGGAGGCAGGCCAAACCTCCGGATGCGGCCATATAGTACCGGAATTCGCGGATAGTTTATCCACAGCCGTAAAACCCTGATCAACCATCGCCCGGGCGAACGGCGTGAAAACGCGGTACGGCTGGCTCGTCTTCGTTTTCAAATGGTTAGCCGGCACCAGCAGCGTCGAATTGACGATTTTCAGCGCGATATGTTGATCGTCGAGATGATTCCGGATGTCTCGATCCATCTCTTGCATCGCTGGATCAAAACTGTCGCTGCAATAGACTGTTTTTACGTCATATTCTCTGGAAATATGACTCAGGGCTATGCCCGCGTGGCCACTGGCGAGAATCAATCTTGATCCGCGTTTCCGCAAATCTTCATCCAAAGCTTGAAGCGAACGCTTCAGCCACCATCGTGATGCCGCGCCCAGGGGCCTTGTGCCGAGGTTTTCATCCCATATGTATAGGGGCAGGACCGGCCGCCCGGAGGCCAGCGCCGCCGCGACACCCGGATGGTTGTCGAGGCGCAGGTCGCTGCGGAACCACAAGATGACGTGATCAGTCATAACAATCCCTTAAGGAGAAAAAATCTTGCCTGATCAACGCGCATTCGGCACAAAGGCGCCATCATGAATGCCCGCACCCTCGGCCTGAGCTGCTGTATCATTACGAAGAACGAAGCGCTTCGGATCGGCGATTGTATTCGCGCGGTCGCGGGCATAGCCGACGATATCGTCGTGGTCGATAGCGGATCGACCGACGATACGGTGGCGATCGCCGAAAGCCTGGGCGCGCGCGTCATTCATCACGACTGGCCGGGCTATGGGCCGCAAAAGCGTTATGCCGAGGATTGCGCCAGGCACGACTGGATCCTGAACGTCGACGCCGACGAGATGGTGACGCCGGAACTGGCCAATGAAATCAGAAGCTTGCTTGATGCTGGCCCGGCTTTGCACGCCTATAGGTTCCATATCCGCAACGTCTATCCCAACCAGTCGAAGCCGCGGCTGTGGGCCGATTTCCATAACTATGTGCGCCTGTACGATCGTCGCGTCGTGCGTTTTCGCGAAAGCGCCGTGCACGATACGGTCGACACAAGGGACGAAAAGGTCGGCCAGCTCAAGGGATCGGTCATTCATTTCTCGGCGCGCTCCTACGCGCATATCCGTCAGAAGCTCGACTCCTATTCCAACCTCCAGGCCAAGGTGCTGAAAAAGCCGGCCTGGACGCTGTGGGCGCGCGTGCCGTTCGAATATCCCCTGGTTTTTACGCGCTATTTCGTCTTCCGCCGTCACTTCACCGGCGGCTGGGACGGGCTCTACACGTCGCACCTGGCCGCCGACGCGCGTGTCAAGCGCCTGTTCAAGATACTGGACGCGCAGAAGGCCCAGAAGCCGGGTAAAGGCTCATGAGCGAGCGTAAAGTCCCGTTCATGCAGGACCTGGCCTGGCGCGTGGAAACCGTCGGTTACGATATCGTGACGGGTCTGGTGCGCCTGTTGCCGGTCGACCTCGCCTCCGACCTCGGGGCCTTTATTTTCAAGGGCTTGGGCCCGTTGACCTCATTGCGTAAACTGGTGCGCAAGAACCTGGACCTGGCCTTTCCGGACAAGGACGACGCCTGGAAAGCCCGCGTCACGGTGGCGCAGTGGGACAATCTGGGGCGCACCTTCGCGGAACTGATCATGATGGACCGGATCAGCGTCGCCAATGGCCGCATCGTCGTCGAGAACATCGAGCGGCTGAAGGCCATCAAGGAAGCGGGAAAGCCGGTCGTCTTCATCTCGGGGCATTTTGCCAATTTCGAGATCATGCCGTCGGCCATCCTGGAGGCCGGCATCGACTGCCAGATCACCTATCGCGCCATCAACAACCCCTATATCGACAAGCGGGTGCGCACGGCACGGGCGCGTTACGGCGTCAAACTGTTCGCGCCCAAGGGGGGCGACGGCGCCAAGGAAATCCTGGGCGGCATGGCGCGCGGCGAGTCCGCGGCCTTGATGAACGATCAGAAATTCAATCGCGGCGTGGCCACGCCCTTCTTCGGCCGCATCGTCGAAACGGCGCCGGGACCGGCCAAATTCGCCCAGAAATTCGATACGGTGCTGCAGCCGATGAGCGTTCATCGCCTGGGCAAGGCGCGGTTCAAGGTCATTGTCCACGATCCGATCGCCGTCGACCGCACCGGCCAGCGCGCCCGGGATATCGACACAACCGTCTGTAAAGTCAGCAAATTCATCGAAGATGTGGTTCGCGAATACCCCGAGGAATGGTTCTGGGTGCACAAACGCTGGCCCAATGACGCCTATCGCGCGCCCGACGTCCCGGCCGCCGCGCAATAGACGGCCACAATTTGTGGCTTGCAACGTCCGGCGCCCCCGCTACTCATAAACCATGAAGATGACGCCGCTGATCGCCATGGCCAAGCGTGTCACGCGCCGCCAGTGGCTGGTGGGTGGCGCGGCCTGCGCGGCTGCCGTGCTGGGCATGGCATGGACCTATATGCAGAACGACCTGCACAAGGACCATCTGGATCCCAAGACGCCGTTTCAGATCTATTCGCCGCCTGTGGCGCCGGATTATACGCGCGCCGCGTCCTGGTACCTCAATCCGCAGCTGGCGGGCTATTTTGCCGATCCACGCAAGGTGGACGTCTTTTTCGTGCACGCCACGAGCTTTGACGGCGGCCGCCAATGGCTGGGCTCCATCGACAGCAATTCCGCCCAGCAAGTGGTGCAGAATGTGCAACTCCCGAATTACGCCGGACCTTTCGCAGTGGCTGGAAATATCTACGCGCCGCGCTATCGCCAGGCCAGTCTGTTCACGCAGCTGACCCTGCGCGAGGATTCGATGGAGGCGCGGGCCTTTCCTTACCGTGATATCGAGGCCGCTTTCCGGCGTTTTCTGAAGACACGGCGCGGTGGGCGCGGCTTTGTGGTGGTCGGTGTCGAGCAGGGCGGCGTGATGGCCGAGCGGCTGCTGAGCGACATCGTGGCGCCCGATCCGGCGTTGAAATCGCAGCTGGTCGCCGCCTATCTGCTGGAAACCGTGGCGCCGGCGTCGAGTGCGGCGAACGCCCTTCCGGCCTGTGCGTCGCGCTCGGAAACAGGCTGCATTATCAGCTACTTAACGGTCGATAATGGTCGACCGGACAAGGCGATCCAGGGGCTGCAAAAAGCGGTGACATGGGACGCCAACGGTACCTTGACCACCCTGGCGTCGCAGCGGGCGATCTGCGTCAATCCGGTCATCGGCGCGTCCAGCGAAGAGCAGGTCGATGCCCGTCGTTCCCTGGGCGCGACCAATGCCACGGGGCTGGAATGGGGCACCGATCCGGCGACCATTGCCCACCGTGTGGCCAGCCATTGCCTGAGCGGATTGTTGTTCGTCGACAAGCCCAAATCGCCGTCTTTCCGCGACACCGGCAGCTGGGAAGATCACCATAAAGTCCCACCATACAATCTGTTCTACGGTGATCTTGAAGCGGATATGGCTGCGCGCTGGCAAGCCTTTCAGCTTGAGAACGGTATTTAATATTTCCCATCCGCTGGAATGTTTATTTTGTCCAACGCTTGTTGGACAAGGCTTTGCGCGGTCTTTTTATCCACAAGGCGCTGTGGATAATTCTTAAAAATAAGAATAAATTGAAATAAGCTATTATTTTTAAAAGCTATTTTCTGTTCTCGCTTATCCATTTTGCCGGCGACGGCCAAATAATTGTCTAACCCATGTTCTGGGGCTTCGATGGCGTGGCTTCGGGAGGTGGCGCGGCTGCCTCAGCGGTTCCGTCGCCGCGGACCGTCCAGCGTCGAACGTCGCATGAGAAGCCCCGGCGACGGGGTAGTCACGCAAAATCGCGACCTATTGGCGAAAATGGCAATAGGTTAGCGTAATCGATTGAAAATGAAGATTGTTTTTGACTGCCGTCAATCCTGCTTGTCGGCGGCGTCGGGCCGCCAGTCAAACAGGTGTTTAAGGACCTCGATTGCCCGACGGCGCGGTTCGGGCAGGCGGTCCCAGTGGCCCAGAAGGTACATGGCGTCGCGCGCCGCCAGCGCGATCATGTCGACATGACGCGTCGGATCGACAAAACGATAGTCCGGGAAGCCCGATTGCTTGGCGCCAAGGATGTCGCCTTCGCCGCGCAGCTTCCAGTCCATTTCGGCGATCTTGAAGCCGTCCTCGGTGTCGCGCAGCAGTTCCAGCCGGGCCTTGGCGGTATTGGACAAGGGCGTGTCGTACAACAGGATGCAGGCGCTCTTGTCGCGACCGCGGCCGACGCGGCCGCGCAACTGGTGCAATTGCGCCAGGCCGAAGCGTTCGGCCTGTTCGATGATGATGATTGTCGCCTGGGGCACGTCGATGCCGACCTCGACCACCGTGGTGGCGCACAGGATGCGCAATTCGCCGGCGGCGAAGCGCGACACCACGGCGTCCTTGTCCTCGCCCGGCATGCGCCCGTGCACCAGGCCGATGTCCATGCCCAGGGCCTCGCCCAGCTCGCGGTGGCGCGCCTCGACGGCGATCAGGTCGGACTCCTCGGTCTCCTCGACCAGGGGGCAGATCCAATAGGCCTGGGCGCCCTCGGCGACGGCCGAGCGCAGGCGCTCGAAGACGTCGTGCAGGCGGGCGCGCGGCAGAACGGCGGTGTGGATCGGCTGGCGCCCGGCCGGCTTTTCGTCGAGGATCGACAGATCGGCCTCGCCATATTGCGTCAGGGCCAGCGTCCGCGGGATCGGCGTCGCCGACATCGACAGGTAATGAACCGCGTCGCCCTTGGAAAACAGCTTTTGCCGTTGCGATACGCCGAAACGGTGCTGCTCGTCGATGACGGCCAGTTGCAGCGCGTGAAAGTCGACGCCTTCCTGGAAGACGGCATGCGTGCCGAACACCACCCGGACCTCGCCCGACGCCACGGCGTGGCGCTTTTCGACGCGGGCCTTGCCCTTGTCGCGCCCGGTCATCAGCTGTGAAGCGATGCCGAGAGAGGCCAGAATCGGCAGGGCTTTTTCGTAATGCTGGCGGGCCAGGATCTCGGTCGGCGCCATCATCACGCTCTGCTGGCCGTCTTCGGCCAGGTCGATCATGGCCACCAGCGCCACCAGCGTCTTGCCGGCGCCGACGTCACCCTGGATCAGCCGGTTCATGCGGTGGCCGGAGCGCAGGTCCTTGCGGATATCGGCGACGGCGCGATCCTGGGCGCCGGTCAGGGCAAAGGGCAGGGCGGTTGTGGCCCTGTCGGCCCACAGGTGGCGGTCGACGATGCGCGCCGGCGTCGCCTGGCGATGGTCCTTGCGCGCCTTCAGCGCCAACTGGTGCGCCAGGGCCTCGTCATAGGCCAGGCGCTGGCGGAATTTCGCGTCGGGCGACAGGTCGAATTCGCTCTGGGGTGCGTGCGCCGAGGTCAGGGCGGCCCTGAAACTGGTCCAGCCATGCTTGTCGACCAGGGCCGGATCCAGCCATTCGGGCAGGTCGGGCAGGGTGGCGAGCCCCGCCTGGATCAGCTTGCGTAACTGCCGCGACGACAGGTCCTGGGTGGCTGGATAGACGGGCTCGACGGTCGGGATATCGTCGGCCTTGTCGAGCGTCAGGAAATAGTCCGGATGCGGCATCTGCAGCTGGCTGCCGAACTTCTCGATCTTGCCGCTGACGATGCGCTCGCTGCCGACCGGATGCTGGACGTCGAAGCCGCGGATACGATGGAAATAGACCAGGTTGAGCCGATCGTAGGCGTCGGAGACCTCGATGCGCCAGGGGCCGTTGGGTGGTGACTTGGGATAGCCGGTGACCGTGACATGGGCCGTCTGGACCTCGCCCGTGCGCGCCATGTCCAGCGTCACCACCGGCCGCTTGATGACGCCGGCGGGCAGCAGGAAGCTCAGGTCGCGGACGATCGGTCCGACGTGCTGGGCCAGCGTCGGGGCGATTTTCGGGCCGACGCCTTTGATCGTGGCGACGCCCGCGAAGTATGGGAATAAGATTTCTGGCCGCATCTTTTTTTACGGGGCTTATCAAGCAAAAAAAATGCTTTATGAGAAGGCCAAATGGTTACCGGAGCAAAGTTATGAACGATGTCGATTCCCGTGCCGCGCGGCTGAGGAAGCTGTCGTTTCGCGCCTGGCGTCGCGGCTTCAAGGAGGCCGATATCATTCTCGGCAACTTCGCCGATGACTACCTTGAAACGATGAGCGACGCCGACCTCGATACGTTCGAACTGTTGTTGGAAGTGCCGGACCAGGACCTGTACGGCTGGATCATCGAGCGCGAACCGGCGCCCGCCGAGTTTCAAAGCGAAATCATGAAGCAACTCAACGTTTTCTACAAGACGGCTTACACGAAATTATGAACGCTTTCGCTGACATTGCCAAATCCGACCGCGCCTTGATCCTTTCCGGCTCTCCGGAAGGGTTCGGCGCCATGGTCGCTGCCGACCTGGCGCGCCAGGATGGTGCGGTCAGCGTCTTCGTGGCGCGCGACTTCGCCCGGCTGAACGCCGTGGCCGACCAGTTGAAGTTCTTCGCCCCCGACCTTGAAATCCTTAGCTTTCCCGCCTGGGACTGCCTGCCTTACGACCGGATGAGCCCGACTCCGGGTATTGTCGCCCAGCGGATGTACGCCTTGTCGCAGTTGGCGGGATGGCGCACGAGCAAGCCCGGCAAGCCGGTGCTGGTGATGACGACGGCATCGGCGGTGACGCAGAAGGTGCCGCCGCTGGCGGCGATCACCGAAGGCCGGCTGTCGCTGAAGCCCGGCCTGTCGATCGAGATGTCCGAGCTTGAGACCTATTTCCTCCGGCACGGCTATACACGCGTGTCGACGGTGGCCGAACGCGGCGAATTCGCCGTGCGCGGCGGCATTCTCGACGTGTTTTCGCCCAGCATCGACGAACCGGTGCGGCTCGACTTCTTCGGCGAAACCCTGGAATCGATCCGCAGCTTCGATCCGGAAACCCAACGCTCGCTGAAGCAGATCCAGAGCCTGGAATTCACCGCGGTGTCGGAAATCCGCCTCGACGCCGACAGCATTTCGAAGTTCCGCGAAAACTACCTGAAGACCTTCGGCGCCGCCGGTGACGATCCGACCTATGCCGCCCTGTCGGCGGGCATCCGGCGCCAGGGCGTCGAACACCTTCTGCCGCTGTTCTACGACCGGCTCGACTCCTTGTTCGACTATCTGCCCGACGATACGCTGCTGATGTTCGACGCCCTGGCCGACAATGCCGTCGCCGAGCGCCAGGCGACCGTGCGCGACGCATATCAGTTGCGCGCTGACGCCGCCGAGAAGAAGGACAGCGGTTACGTCCGGGCGCTGGCGCCGGAGCGGCTCTACCTGGAAGACGGCGAATGGACGCGGGCCCTGGCGCGGCAACGCGTACGCCGCTTCGAACCCTTTGAAAAGGAAGGGAAGGACGTCGTCGACCTGGGCGGGCGGCCCGGGCGCAGCTTCTCGCAGGAACGCCTGCTCGACGCCACCAACCTGTTCGCCGCGGTGGCCGACCACGCCAAGGCGCTGGCCAAGGCGGGAAAACGCGTGATCTTCGCCTCGTGGACCGACGGGTCTTCCGAGCGGCTGGGCGCCATGCTGACCGACCATGGCATGGACAAGCTGCGCCTGGCCTCGTCGTGGGGCGACGCGCAGAGCTTCGGCGTCGCCGGCACCAAGGTCAAGCCGATCCAGCGCGCTGTTCTGCCGCTCGACCACGGCTTCGAGACGCAGTCCCTGGCCGTCATTTCCGAAACCGACATCCTGGGCGACCGCCTGGCGCGGCCACGCAAACGCCGGCGGGCGCAGAACTTCCTGGCCGAGGCCTCGGCCCTGTCGCAGGGCGACCTGGTCGTACATATCGAGCACGGCATCGGCCGCTATATCGGGCTGAAGACGCTGAGCGTCAACGACGCACCGCACGACTGCCTGGAACTGGACTACGCGGCGGACGCCAAGCTGTATCTGCCGGTCGAGAACATCGACCTGCTGACGCGCTATGGCGCCGACAGCGACAGCGCGCAACTCGACCGCCTGGGCTCGGCGTCGTGGCAGGCGCGCAAGGCCAAGGCCAAGGAACGCCTGCGCCAGATGGCTGACGGCCTGATCCAGCTGGCCGCGGCGCGCGCCCTGCGCGAAGGCCAGGCGATCGATCCGCCGGCCGGGCTCTACGACGAATTCTGCGCCCAGTTCCCGTACGACGAGACGGACGACCAGCTCCACGCCATTTCCGATGTGCTGGAGGACCTGGCCAAGGGCCATCCGATGGACCGGCTGATCTGCGGCGACGTCGGCTTCGGCAAGACGGAGGTCGCGCTACGCGCCGCCTTCGTCGTCGCCATGTCCGGCCAGCAGGTGGCGGTCGTCTGCCCGACGACGCTGCTGGCGCGCCAGCATTTCAAGACCTTTACCCAGCGCTTCCAGGGCTGGCCCGTCCGTGTGCGGCAGCTGTCGCGCCTGGTCACGCGCAAGGACGCCGACGAGACGCGCGAAAGCCTGAAAAAGGGTGAGATCGAGATCGTCATCGGCACCCACGCCCTGTTGTCGGAGCAGGTGGCGTTCAAGGACCTGGGCCTGGTCATCGTCGACGAGGAGCAGCATTTCGGTGTCAAGCATAAGGAAAAGCTGAAGACCTTCCGCGCCGACGTACACATGCTGGCCCTGTCGGCGACGCCGATCCCGCGCACGCTGCAGATGGCGCTGTCGGGCATTCGCGACATGTCGATCATTGCCACGCCGCCGGTCGACCGCATCGCCGTGCGCACCTACGTGCTGCCCTACGATCCGGTGGCCCTGCGCGAGGCGCTGCTGCGCGAGAAGTATCGTGGCGGCCAGGCCTATTACGTCGTGCCGCGCCTTTCCGACCTGCCCGACGTCGCCGACTTCCTGCGCGTCCAGGTGCCGGAGATCAAGTTCGCCACCGGCCACGGCCAGTTGTCGCCGACGCAGCTGGAAGACGTGATGAACGCCTTCTATGACGGGCAATACGACGTGCTGCTGTCGACGACGATCGTCGAAAGCGGGCTGGACGTGCCGACGGCCAATACGCTGATCGTGCATCGCGCCGACATGTTCGGCCTGGCGCAGCTGTATCAGATCCGCGGACGGGTGGGCCGGTCGAAGGCGCGGGCCTATGCCTATCTGACGACGCCGCAGCACAAGACGCTGTCGGTCGCGTCCGAAAAGCGGCTCAAGGTGTTGCAATCGCTGGATAATCTGGGGGCAGGCTTCCAGCTGGCCAGCCACGACCTGGACATTCGCGGCGGCGGCAACCTGCTGGGCCACGAGCAGTCCGGCCACATCCGCGAGATCGGTGTCGAGCTGTACCAGCAGATGCTGGAGGACGCGGTCGCCGAACTGCGCGCCAAATCGTCGGAGAGCCTGACCGACAGCCGGTCGTGGTCGCCGCAGATCAATGCCGGCGCCGCGGTGATGATTCCGGAGAGTTATATTCCGGATCTGAACATTCGCCTGGCCCTGTATCGCCGGGTGTCGGAGGCGGAAAAGTCGGCCGATCGCGAAGCGCTGGCGTCGGAGCTGATCGACCGTTTCGGGCCGATCCCGGAGGAAGCCGAGCAACTGCTTAAGGTGGTCGGAATCAAGGGCTTGTGCCGGGAATCTAACGTCGCCAAGCTTGATGTCGGGCCCAAGGGTGCGGTGGTGACCTTCCGCAATGACAGCTTCCCGAACCCGCTGGGCCTGGTGAAATTCATCCCGACGCGGCCGGACTGGAAGATCCGGCCGGACCAGAAGCTGCTGGTCAAGGGCGAATGGCCGGATGCGGCGTCGCGGTTGGGTGCGGCGGAAAAGATCGTCAGGGAACTGGCGCGTCTGGCCGCGGAGGCCTGAACCCGTTTCGGGGTGTGGGGCCTGCGGCCCCACGTCTTTCTTTTTCTTCGGAATTTTCGCCCCTTGGGGCGTAAATGCCGAAGAAGATGGAGATGCGGCTTCGGTCCTGTGTTTCGGGACGCGTTCAGACTTCCAGGATCAGATCGGCGGCTGTGTCCGCGCCGGTTTCCCGTGCGATCGCTGTCGCCACGTCCACGGCGCGTGCGGCCATCGCCGGCGACTCCAGAACCAACTTCAACGCCCTTGTCGCGCGTTCCTTCGTCCAGTCCTTGTAATTCAAGGCTTTCGCCACGCCCAGCCGCTCACATCGCCAGCCATTGTCGAACTGATCGACGAAGGCCGGGGTGATGAGTTGTGGCTTGCCGGCGCGCAGGGCCTGGCCGGTCGAACCGATGCCGCCGTGATGGACGATGGCGCGGACGCGTGGAAAGAGCAGGGAGTGCGGCGCATAGGCGGCCATGCACACGTCCGGCCCGAAATCGACGCCAAGCAAGGGCGAATCCAGTCCGCACAACACAACGCAGCGCTGTTTCAGCGCCGCGGCAACGGCAATGGCCGTGCGATAGAAGGCTTCACCGTCGTGGACGACGACGCTGCCCAGGCTGAAGACCACCGGCGGCGGACCGGCGCCGAGAAAGGCGTCAAGCTTCGGATCAAGCGCCACCGGTCTGCCGTTTTCGCTGTCGTAGAAGGGAAAGCCGACGATACGGGTGTTGGGCGGATTGTCGGACTGCGGTCCCATCAGCAGCGGCGAATACAGCGCCAGGGTCATGTGGCCCGACACGACACCGGCCACGCCGGCGTCCGGCGCCAGACCGGCGCGGCGATAGGCGGCATTCACGCCGGACAGGGCGGACGCCATCTTGCGCTTGCCGAGCGCCAGGACGGTGCGGTTGATGCCGCGCGCCCAGGCGTTTTTCGGTTTGAGGATCAGCGGCGCGCCCGGCCATTTCGGCGGATCCAGGGCGGACAGCAGGATGGCGGGGCTGAGCGCGGCGGTGACGAAGGGCTTGGCGAAGGTTTGCGCGACGATATCGGCACCGTAGGCCAGCGACGTGCCGACGACGACATCGGCGTCTTCGACGACCGGCGTCATCGCCTCGATCCAGGCATCGAGCGTGGCGGCGACGAAGTGGCGATGGAGGAAGGCCTGGTCGCGCGCCATGCGGTCGATGACGGCGGCGGGTGTCAGGCCGAGGCCGACCTTCAGGTCCTGGAACGACGGGCCGCAGGGATGGAAGTCGAGGCCGGCGGCTTCGACCTTGGCGGCGTAGTCGGGATGCGAGGCGATAACCGGATGCGCACCCCTGGCTTTCAAAGCCAGCGCCACGCCGAGAATGGGATGAAGGTCGCCATAGCTGCCTAAGGCGGCCAGGATGACCTTTTTCATGATTAAACGGCCTCTCGGTCGCGGTTACCCACCGCATCGGCGGCGCGCATCAGGGCGGCGGCGGCCGGTTCGCCGGCCTGGATCTGGGCCGAGCCGACGTCGAATTCGACGACATAGGGCGGTTTGCCGTTGCCTGAGCTGAAGGCGGTGCAACTGATGACCGCGCTGATGCGTTCGCCGACGGCGCGCGCCGCGGCTTCGCTGGTGGCGGGCAGGGCCAGGGCGAAGACGTCGTTGCTCAGCCGGCCGGCGCTGTCCTCGGCGCGGATCAGCCGGGCGATCATCGAGCCGATCTGCGGCACGGCCTTGTCCAGCGCCTTGCGTTGCCGTGCCTGGGCGATGTCGGGTGTCTCGGCGATCTTGAGCACGCAGATCGACAGGGTGCGCTGGCGCTGGGCGGCGGCCTGCGACAGGTGGGCCAGGTGGGCGGCGAACAGGTCACGCCCGAACAGGCCGGTCGCCTTGTCCATCTCGGCGTGCCCGCGCATGGCTTCCAGCGTCTTGCGGATCGTCAGCTGCCGGCGGTGGCCGCGCGCCAGGCGTTCCAGCCGGTCGGCGATCTCGGCGGCGGAAGCCCGCGGATTGGCGACATCGGTGACGCCGCGCAGATAGGCGTCGCCCAGGTCGAGTTCGGTTTCTTCCTGAAGGCGCAGCAGCACCGGCGTGTGATAGAGGCGGGTGTTGCGGCGCATGCCGGCGGCGATGGCCAGCTGTTCCGACGGCTGGTCGCCGCCCCATAGCAGCACGGAATCGAAGGTGCGGTCGTGCAGGTAGTCGAAGGCGCTGTAACTCGACAGGGCGGCTACGACGTCGAGCTTGCGCGTGCGCATCTCGTGAGTCAGGGCCAGGAAGTCCGGATCGGGCGAACCGATCGACAGGATGGCCAGCGGCGTATCCAGCCGGTCGACGCGCTCGATTTCGTCGGCCGGGATGTTGAAGGTGGCGGCGCGCGTGTCGAACTCTTCCTCGGCGACGCATTCGCGCACCAGGTGCTCGGCCATCAGCACGATCTGCTGCGGGTGGGCGTCATGGGTGAACACCATGTCCCAGCCTTCGGGTACGTGGTAATCATTGTCCTCGCGCATCAGGATGACGGGCACGCGGCGCGGCCAGGCGGCGTGGCGCAGGCGGCCGGCGATGTCGGGCCACAGCGCCGCCGCCGTATCGGAGATCAGCACGGCTTCGATCGGCATGGCGGCCAGCGCCGCCTCGGCGGCATCGGGGTCGCTGGCGCCCAGCGTGCGCAGGCCCAGCCGGTCGATACGGTCGCTCAGGCTCTTCAGCCAGACGTCGTCGAGGCTCAACAGCAACAGGCGCGCGTAGGGAAGCAACAAGCGGAACGTCTCCAGATACTGGCCCTTTGGCCGGGCGACTCACTCGATCTGCGCGTCAACATGACGGCGCAGATGTAAATAACATGTTTCAGGCGTCGGGTTTCACAATATCGAAGCGCCAGCCTGTGCCAAAGGCCTCGGTCGATTGCAACAGGTATCGGTGCTGATTGCAGAAATGCGGCACGTCGATCTGCGCCATCGGATCGTCGGCGATCAGTACGACGGCGGCACCGGCAGGCGTTTTGCGCATCTGCTTCTGCAGTTTCAGCGTCGGCACCGGGCAGCGGTGACCGCGCGCATCGATGACGACCGGTTCGGACATGGCCTTGTCGTATCAGTTTGAAGAGAAGTAAGAAACCCCACCACCACCGGCCATTTCGGGCTTGGCTTCTATCGCGCCGGCCGGCGGTCCCCCTCCCCAGACAAGCTGGGGAGGAATGATAAGAGGCTTATCTTCTCGTGCCTCTCCAGCTTGTCTGGGAAGGGGTGTGCTGTTTGTTGCTCCCTCACGTAATCCGGTCGTGGAACTTCAGCACCAGGAAGTCGACCAAGGTGCGCACGCGGCGCGGCGTGCCGCGGCCCTGCGGCATCAGGGCGCTGATCAGCGTGGCGCCCCATTCGAAATCGGGCAGGATCAGTTCGGCGTCGCCCGACTGCAGCATCTCGCCGGTGATGTAGGCGGGCAGGAGGGTGACGCCCAGTCCGGCCTTGACCCATTGCATCAGCTGCGTGGCGCTGTTCGACACCTGATACGGCCGCACCTTGATGACGCCGCCGCCGTTCGGACCATAATAGCGCCAGAGGTCGAGGGTACGCCGGCTGCTGTAATGCAGGATATCGCACGCCGAAAGGTCCTCCGGCCGGGCAATGGCGCCGTGGCGCGCCAGGTAGGCGGGGCTGGCCACCACTGTCCGACGCGAGCGGCCCAGCGTGCGCGCGATCATCGTCGAATCTTCCAGGTCGCCCAGGCGGATCCCCAGGTCGAAGCCTTCGCCGGCCAGGTCGACCATGCGGTCCTCGAAGGTGACGTCGAGCTCGATCTTCGGATACATGACGATGAATTCGGTCAGGACGGGCGCCAGGAAACGCACGCCGAAGTTCAGGGGCGCGGTGATGCGCACCGGACCCGACAGGTCGCGCACCGACTCGCTCAGGCATTCGGCGGCGGTTTCCAGTTGGGTCAGCGCGGCCCGCGCCTGTTCGTAATAGGTCTGGCCGGCTTCGGTCAGGTGCGTGCCGCGCGCCGTGCGTTGCAGCAGCAGGGCCGACAGGGTGGCTTCCAGGCGCGCCACGCGACGCGACACGATCGACTTCGAGGATTGCAGGCGTTGCGCGGCGCGGACGAAGCTGCCGGTCTCGGCAACGACGAAGAAAGCACGCAGATCGTCGAGGTCGAGCGGATGCTGTTCCATTTTATGCAACCCTGAAATGCTGAAAGGTTCACTTCTGTAAACGACGGTAGTGGATTATTTCCCTCTCCACAAGCTGGATAACACGGTTCGGCTTATGACTGGGAAGGAGAGGGACATGTTCATGTCCACCGTTTCGAACATACCGGGGCCGCGCGCGATCGCCAGGCTGCTGCGCGGCGTGCCCGCGACCGATGGCGCCGGCGTGCATATCAGCCGGATCATCGGCACGATGGCCTTTCCGGACGTCGACCCGTTCCTGCTGTTCGACGAAGTGCGCATGGACGGCGCGCCCTCGGGAAGCTTCCCCGAGACGCCGCACCGTGGTTTCGAAAGCCTGGCCTATGTCCTGGAAGGACGGCTGAGCCACAGCGACACGGCCGGCCATGCCGGCGAGGTGACGAATGGCGGCGTGCAATGGCTGACCTTCGCCCGCGGCCTGATCCACGCCGAAGCCACGCAGGCCGATCCCGACACCCGTCGCGGCCACGGTTTCCGTTTATGGATCAACCTGCCGGCGCGCGAGAAGATGCTGCCGCCGCAGTGGCGTGCCATCGCCGCCGAAGACATTCCGGCGGTGATCTTCAAGGACGCCGAGGTGCGGGTTCTGGCCGGACGCTATCACGGCCTGGAAGGCCCGGTGGCGCCGCCGACGACCCAGCCCTTCATCGCCGACATCACACTGAAGCCGGACGGCGAGGTAACCTTGCCCGTGCCGATGGGGTATCGCGGCTTCGTCTATGCCTTCGAAAACGACGTGGCGGTCGGCGAAATCCTGGTCAATCGCGGCCAGGCCGGCATCCTGGGTAATTTCGGCGACAGCCTGACCTTGACTGCCGGCCAGTCGGGCGGACGCGTTCTGCTGGTCACCGGGGCACCGTTGAACGAACCGGTGGCGCGCCACGGCCCCTTTGTCATGAACACGCTCGAAGAGATCAAGCAGGCTTTCACCGATCATCAGAACGGCCGGTTCGGCCGCTGATTTTCCCGTTGGCGCGCGACATGCCCCCCTAACGCGCGCCGCCTGGCCGCGCCGTCTCTCCCCGGACGGCGCGGCTTTTTTTGTGCGCGATTTTTTGTGCGCTCAAGCGCCGCGCGGCTCCTAGCATGGGCTCGGGCGGGCGGTCGCCCTTGCCGAACGCAAGAGCGTTCGGAGTTTTCGGCGGTTGGACGCGCCTTCCACATGCGCTATGCGGTCTTGATCTGCGCCAGCCGGCCGGCATGCGCCTTGATCAGCGCCTGGGTCGAGGTATCGGTATTGAACACGCTGTACCAGCCCTGGGGTTCGTGCGGTGGATCGCCGACATAGGCTGTCTCGCCACGCAGCATGCGATAGTCGGGATGCAGGGCGCGGCCCGCGCCGCCCCAGGCCCAGAAATTCGATCCGGCCACCGGGGTATTGTGCGCGACGGCGTCCTCGACCGCCGCGTAGATCAGGCCGTAGAACTTGTCTTTATATATAGTCGGCGTCCCGGGCTCATAGGCGACATTGTCGCGCGGGAAGCCGAACTCCTCGAAGACCAGCGGCTTGTTCAGCGATTGCGCCATGGCGATATGCCGCGCGATATAGGTCTTTACCTTGGCCGCGCCGGCGTCGAAGGTGCCCGGCAGGTCCTTGGGATCGACCCAGCCCCAGTTCTGCGGCCAGATATGCGCCGTCAGGTAATCGATATGCTCATGCGCCCTGATCACCACGTCCTGGCGATTGTTCGCCCCCATCAGGCCTTCGTGGCCCAGTGAAATCAGGTGATTGCCATCGAGCGAGCGGATCAGGGCGCAGGTGTCCCGGATCCAGCCGAGATAGGATTCGGTATTGCGGTCGACCGCGGCGTCGCTGCCGCCGGGGCGCGGTTCGTTGCATAACTGCCAGGCCATGATCGCCGGATCGTCGCGGTACAGCTTGCCGGTCACGCCGTTGCGCCGGCCGACCAGCATCCGTACATAGGCCCAGTAATCGGCCTTGGCCTGTTCCATGGCATAGAACTGCGCCGAAACGTCGGCGAATTCCGGCCACGGGTGCGCCGGATCGCCATTATTGATGTAATGGCCGCTGTGATAATACTGATAGGTGACCATGCCGCCCGACCACTCCCAGAAATTGGTCAGGTACAGGACGGCCTTCATGCCGCGACGGTTCATCTCGCTCAGCAGAAAATCGAGCCCGTTCAGCAGTCTAGCGTTATAGCTTCCCGGCTTGAGGGTGAAGGCCGGATCCAGCGAGTTTTTCAGCGGCGACAGTTCGCTGGACGCCAGGACGCGCAGATTGACGATGCCCAGCGCCTTGAGGTCGTCAAGCTCCCTGACCAGCCGTGCGCGATCGCCGAAGGCCGCATCGGCCCCCAGATAGGCGCCGTACCAGATATTGGCGCCGGCATAACGATAGGTCCGGTTGTTCAGTTTGAACTGAATCCCGTCGGTGGTGACGAAATCGTTCTTTTTTACCTTTGGGGCGGTATGCGGATGGCGCGTGCGCGCCTCCGCTTGGAAGGCCAGGCCGCCGGCGACGAGGCCAGCCAGGCCGGAAAACGCGGTACGCCGTGTAACGTATGTCATTACGATCCTCCCAGGGACTTCTTAGCCCGGAAGTTTAGCGCAGCCAGCCTTGAGGCGCGAGTCGAATAACCAAAGCAAATATAAGAAATGGTAAGTCATGCCGGGTATCACTCGGCCATACCAAGTGAAACTTACAGCCATGCTTCGGGCAATAAGGTATTGCGCAGGCTTACTTTTTCAGCGCCTGTTTCAACAAACGATTTAACGGAGAAAAAGCCGCCCCGGCGGCGAGGTCCGCAAGCTTAAATTAGACGAAATGAGGTTAATAAATCCTCACCGCGGTTAGAACTGAACGACCTCTGTGCCTTTTTTGAGCAGGGCGAAGCCGTTCATGCGCCTGAAAGGACGTAAACGCGTTTCGGACATAAAACGGATGAAAATTTGCGACAGCCAGTTGCCCGGCAGGCCGCGACCGATGGTCGTGCCTTCCTCTCCCGTGAAGCGCATTTTATCCACAGTCCACCCGTTTTGCGAGAAAAATATCGGCCAATCCTGCGTCTCCGGGCCTGGATCGAAGCGAAAAGGCGCGTTTTGCGCCAGGCGCCGGCGTATTTTTCCGCGCGCCGAAAGCTTCAGGAAGAAAGGAGAAAAATAGTCTGTAATCCAATGAGTTATATGGTTTTGTTGATGAAGGTCGCGGGCCAGGGCGCTGGTATCGTCATTGCTTAAATAAGGTACGACACCCTCGGTAAGGACATAGAGATTCTGCCCCATTCCATTGAGTTCTTTAAGTAAATGGTCGCGCGCCTCAGGGTCGGAAAGGTCGCAGCCGATCCGCCGCAACCGGCATGCCGGAATGTCGTTCTTGAGGATATCCGCTTTATAATCGACGACGTGCGGGAAATCGACCTCGACCCAGGGAAACGCCTTCGGCAGGTCCAGGCGATAGGGGCGCGTGTCGAGGCCGGCGCCGAGATTGACAAAGCCGTCGCAGCCGTTCGCCAGGGCTTCGGCGATATAGCGGTCGATGATCCAGGTGCGCAGCGACATAGACCACGCCATGGCGCGCTCTATGCCCATATGCCTGGCCAGTTTCGGGCCGCGATCGCCGACCAGCTTGATCGACAAAGGGTCCTTGAACAGGGCATCCGGGCGCTGGGTTTCCAGCCAGCGGTAATAGGCGACCCAGAAGGCGGTGTCGGATACGTGCTCGATCAGTTCGGCCATGGCGTTCTCCCGATACGCCACAGCTAGCGGGTTTCAGAGCAAAGATCCAATAGGCGTTATGAATTTCGTCTCAGCGCCAGAATATGGTATAAAATCAAAGCTGCCGCGGCCGAAAGCGCGATGCCGCCCAGGGCGAAATCCCCCAGGGTCAGCGACATGTTGCCGGCCGCGATGACCGTTACCGCGCCAACGACCAGCATGTTTTTCGACTGGGTGAAATCGACCTTGTTGTCGACCCAGATACGCCCGGCCGCGGCGGTAATCAGGCCGAACACCACCACCGACAGCCCGCCGACCAGCGGCCCGGGAATGGTCAGGATGACGGCGCCGAACTTCGGCGACAGGCCCAGAAGGACGGCGAAAATCCCGGCGGCGACGAAGGTCAGCGACGAAAAATTCTTGGTGACGGCCATGACGCCCATGTTTTCGGCATAGGTGGTGACGCCCGTGCCGCCGGCGGCGCCGGAAATCATCGTCGCCACGGCGTCGGCCAGGAAGGCGCGGCCCAGCATCGGGTCGAGATTGCGTCCGGTCATGGCGCCGATGGCGCGCACATGGCCGAGGTTTTCCGCGACCAGAACGATGGCGACCGGCGCGATCAGCGTCATGGCGCGGATGTCGAATGCGGGCGCGGTAAAGTGCGGCCATCCGATCCATGCGGCCTGGACGACGCCCGAAAAATCGATGGGTTTCCCGTAGCCCAGGCGGTTGCAGAGCCCGTAATAGAGCGCGTAGCTGAGGCCGCCGCCGATCAGGATCGGCAGCCGCGCCAGGGTCTTGGGCAGGAAGACGGCCGACAGCGCCACGCTCAGCACGGTGAACAGGGCGAAGCCGATGTCGAACGGCGTCTTGCCGGCATCGTTTACCGCCACGGGGGCCAGGTTCAGCCCGATGGCGGCGACGATGGCGCCCGTCAGCACCGGCGGCATCAGCTTTTCGATCCAGCCGTGGCCGGCGATCATGACGATCAGCCCGATGACGCCATAGACCGCGCCGGCGGCGATGATCCCGCCGAGCGCCAGGGCGATATGGGCGTTGCCGCCGCTGCCGCCATAGGCCGTGGCGGCGATGATCGGCGCAATGAAGGAGAAGCTGGAGCCCAGATAGCTCGGCACCTTGCCGCGCACGATCAGGAAGAACAGGATCGTCGCCACGCCGGAAAAGAAGACGGTCGTCGACGGATCGAAGCCGATCAAAAGCGGACACAGCACCGTACCGCCGAACATGGCGACGACGTGCTGCAGCCCGGCGACGGCCGTCTGGCCGGCCGGCAGTCGGTCTTCGGGATAGAGGAGGGTTTCGTTTCGCGCCATGTACAGCCCCTATGACATGGTGGTGAAACGTTTAACCTTATGCCGAAATCCGGTTTCGGCAAGGGCTATTTTGCAGCGCACAAGCGGGCCGCGTCCGCCGCCAGCTGGCGGGTCAGCGCCGCGGCGGGCAGGCGCGGCGACAGGGCAGCGGCTTGGCCGGCCCACAGGTTGGTGAAGTCGTCGCGGCCTTCGGCCTCCGCCTTGGCACGCAGGGGCGCCAGGGCCCGGCCGGCGAGGGGGAAGGCGGGCGCTGCCGCGTTCATCGGCCCCAGGTCGCGCATCAGCCGGTTGACGATGCCGCGCGCCGGGCGGCCGCTGAAGACGTTGGTCAGCGCCGTATTGTCGTCGCGCGCGTGGGCCAGTGCCGCGGCGTGGCGCGCATTGAGCCTGGCTTCCGGGCAGAACAGATAGGCCGTGCCAACCTGCGCCATCTGCGCCCCCAGAAGGCGCGCCGCGGCCACGCCGCGCCCGTCGGCGATGCCGCCGGCGGCGATCACCGGCACGGAAACCGCGTCGACGACCTGCGGCAGCAGGGCGAACAGGCCGACCTGGGTGGCGAGATCCTCTGTCAGGAACATGCCGCGGTGGCCGCCAGCTTCGGCGCCCTGGGCGATGATGGCGTCGACGCCTTGTGTTTCCAGCCATTGCGCCTCGGCCACCGTCGTCGCCGAGGCCAGCACCACGGCGCCCGTCGCCTTGACGCGCGCCAGCAGATCCGGCGCGGGCAGGCCGAAATGGAAGCTGATCACCGGCGGGCGGAGGGTTTCGACAGCAGCGCACATCTCTGCGTTGAACGGCAGGCGCAGAGCAAACGGCGCCGAGGCATCGGGCGCCAGGCCGGCGGCGTCGTAATAGGGCCGCAACATAGCGCGCCAGGCCTGTTCGCGGACAGGGTCGTCAACTTCAACCGGGGGGCAGAAGAAATTGAGGTTGAAAGGTTTTTGTGTTTCACTGCGAATGCGTTCGACCGCCTGTTTTACACTTTCAGGCGTGAGAAGAGCGCAGGCGAGGGAGCCCAGGCCTCCGGCATTGGCCACGGCGACGCACAACTCCACGCTGTCCGACCCCGCCATGGGCGCCTGGATGACCGGCAGGTCAACGTTCAGCCTGCGCATCAGCTCGTTCATCGCTTCATCCTCTTGACCGTTCGGTCTAATGCGGTGCGGACGTCAGGCGCCCTGCAGCTTGCGGCGCAGATCCTCGGGATTGAACGGCTTGGCGATATAGTCGTCCATGCCGACATCGAGGCAGCGTTCGCGATCGCCGGCTAGGGCGTGCGCCGTCATGCCGACGATGCGGCGCGGCGCCGTGCCGGTCTGCACTTCCCACTGGCGGATGGCGCGCGTGGCATCAAGCCCGTTCATGCCGTGCATCTGGACGTCCATCAATATCGTGGAGTAGGTGTTTTCCCTCACCTTTTCAACGGCTTCAAAGCCGTTGCGGGCGACGTCGAAACGATAGCCGAACTCATCGAGAAAGGCGCCGGCGACCATGATATTGGGCTCGTAATCCTCGACCAGCAGCACCAGGGGGCGCGTGGCGCGGGCCTCTTCGGCGCCGGCTGCATCGGGCGGCGCGTCGGTGCCCAGGGTGTCGCCGGCAGCGACGCGCAGCGGCAGGCGCACCTCGAACACCGATCCCCGGCCGGGCGCGCTGTCTACCGTAATGCCGCCGCCCATCAACTCGGTCAGCGTCCGGGTGATGGCGAGGCCCAGCCCGGTACCGCCGTATTTGCGGTTGATTGAGGTGTCGGCCTGAACGAACTTGTTGAAAATACCGTCGATTTTTCCGGCTGGAATGCCGATGCCGCTATCGGCGACGCGGATGGTGACCTGGTCTATGCCATCGCCTCCGGGCGCCACATCGATGCTGAGCCGCACGAAACCGCGGTCGGTGAATTTGATGGCGTTGCCGCACAGATTGACGATGACCTGGCGCAGCCGCGTCGGATCGCCGATGTGCAGGTGCCCGGCCGCGCCCGTGACGCCGCCGGTGAAGTCCAGGCCTTTTTCGCGCGCCTGCACCGCCATCATCGACGTCACCTCCTGCATCAGCCGCGGCAGGCTGAAGGCGATATGCTCCAGCTCGACCGAACGCGCCTCGATCTTGGTGATGTCGAGCAGGTCGTTGATCAGGGCCAGCAGGGAATCCGCGCTGGTCTGCAGCGTGCGGATGAACTCCTGCTGACGCTCGCTCAAGGGTTTCGAATGGCCCAGGATCGCCGACAACCCGATAATGGCGTTCATCGGCGTGCGGATCTCGTGCGACATGTTGGCCAGGAACTCGGTCTTGGCGATACTGGCGGCCTCGGCGGCGTTGCGCGCTTCCAGCAGCGCTTCCTGTGCCTGGCGCTGCTGGGTGCGGTCGCGGGTGATGAGGATGTAGCCGCGCAACCGGCCGGCCTCGTCGTGCATCGGCGCCAGCGTGCCGCTGACGAAGAAGGTTTCCCCCGACTTGCGCATATGGAAACGCTCGGCCGTCAGCCGGCCCTCGGCGGCCTCTTCCAGCGACCGGCGTAACGGGTACAGGTCGCGGTTGTCGGGCGGCTGGATGAAGTCAGCAAAGCGGCCGATCGCTTCCTGGGGCGCGTAGCCGTAGATGCGTTGCGCGCCCGCGTTCCACAGCACGACACAGCCTTCGGCGTCCAGGGTGATGATACCGTAATCGAGCGCGCTTTCCAGGATCAGCCGCAGATAGTCCTGGCTTTCCTTGAGCTCCAGCGCCGCCATCTTACGTTCGGTGATGTCCTGGACGATGCCGATCATGGAGACGGGCTGGCCGTCGCCGTCGCGCAGGAACTCGGCGCGGCGGTAGATCCAGCGGATTTCGCCGTCATTCGGCCGGCGGATGCGGTATTCGGTCTCGACCGGCGTGTTGCCGGAGGCGCGGTTTTCCGACGTCGACTGGGCCGGCTGGTCGACGTCCAGAACTAGCCTGGATGTATCAATCATTGACAGGGAAGGCGCCGCCGGCACCCCGAAAATGGCGCAGAATGCCTCTGATACATCGACCCGGTCGCCGCCCGCCGGCACCGAGAACACGCCTATGCCACCGGCCTTCTGCGCCAGGCGAAGCTGTTCGTTGACCTGGCTCAGCGCCTCGTCGGCGACGTCCTGGACACGGGTGAGGGTGGCATTGGCTTCCAGCCGCTCGCTGATATCGAGGAAGGTGCAGATGGCGCCGCTGAGCGCGCCGTCCTTGACGATCGGCTGGACGCGATATTCGACATCGAGCCGGGAGCCGTCGCGGCGCGTGAAGCGGTCGTGGATGACGTGCTGGCCCGTGCCGGTGGCAACCGCGTTCAGCACCGGCCAAGTCTCGTCAACGGCCATCAGGGCGCGGATATCGCGGCCGATCAGGGCTTCGGCGCTGTCGTAACCCAGCATGGCCAGGCCCGACGCGTTGCACAGCGTCACGCAGCCCGCGGCATCGACGGCGAAAACACCTTCCAGCGTCGAGTCGAGCAGCAGGGTGAGAAAAGCCGTCTGCTCGGAAGGGCTAAGCTTGGTGAGCGGCATCTGAGGTTTTGGGCACGGGTCCGTTGGCCGGCGCATGTGAGGCCAGCCATGTCCCCTCTGTCAATACGGATTTGCGGTAGAAGGCTACGCCTCGACGTTGTCGCCGTCGATAATCTGGGTGTCAATGCCGGCGCGCAGGAAACCGCGCAGTTCGGCGTCGTCGCGCGCCGCGGCGGTGATGATGTGTTCGAGATCGGCACGCGCCTTGAACTGCTCGATATCGCCCCGCGCGAACAGCGTCAGTATGCCGTCGATATGGTGGTTGAGCGCCTTCAGGTCGTCTTCGGTCAGGTCCAGGGCCATGGAAATCTCCTTCGGTGCCGCCAAACATGGGCCGGGCGGCATAAATAGGCAATGGGGCGCGGCGGCGTTTTCACGCTGGACGACTCGCGGGAAAGCGCTCATCTTTGCGTTGATACTTCAGGGGTGCGATGCGGTTGGATGCCAGGGTGCACAGGACGGAAGCACGCAGGATGGGGCCTGGCTTTGCCGGCGCCGGTCTGGTGCTGTTTCTCACTCTGCTGGCCTTGCCGTTGAATGCGCTGGCTGAGGCGGCGAAACAGGTTCTGTACCGCCACGCCATCCTGATCGACGGCAGCGATGCTGCGCCGCGCGCCGATATGGACGTGCTGGTCGAGGGTGAGCGTATTCGCGCGGTCTTTCCAGATAGGGCACCGGATCGAACCCTGTCCGGCGACGCGCGCATCGTCGACCTCAGCGGCAAATATCTGATGCCGGGTCTGATCGATTCCCACGTTCACCTGGCGACACCGCCCAATCAGCGCCAGGCCCAGGCGATCCTGCGCCGTGACCTGTACGGTGGCGTCACCGCCGTGCGCGACATGGCCGACGACCTCAGGCCCGTCGGCGAGCTGACGCGCGAAGCCCTGGTCGGGGACATCCCGTCGCCGGACATCTATTACGCGGCCCTGATGGCGGGCCCTGAATTCTTCACCGATCCGCGCACGGCGGAAACCTCTGTCGGCGGCGTGCCGGGCCACATGCCTTGGATGCAGGCCGTGACGCCGCAGAGCGATGTGCCGCTGGCCGTCGCCATGGCGCGCGGCACCGGCGCCACCGCGATCAAGCTCTATGCCGCCCTGACGCCGGAAATGGCGGCGCGCATCACGGCCGAAGCGCACCGTCAGGGGCTGCGCGTCTGGGCCCACGCTACCCTTTATCCGGCCAAGCCGTCGGAAGTGGTCGCCGCCGGCGTCGATGCGATTTCCCATGCCTGTCTGCTGGTGCGCGAACCCAACGCGCACGTGCCGGCCTTCGGCGCGCCCCGGCATCCGGTCGATCTGTCCGTGTTCCGCAAGGGCGACAATCCGACTTTGGCGCGGCTGTTCGCCGACATGGTCAAACACGGCACCGTCCTCGATGCGACGGTATGGACCTATGCGCCGCCGCCGCCCGGCGCGGTGGTGCCCGCCGACATGCCGCCTCTGCTGCCGGGAAGCTGCGACGACGCGGTTGGCGGAGCCATTGCCGGTCAGGCTTTTCGCGCCGGCGTGGCGGTGGCGGCCGGCACCGACAATGTCGCGCCGTGGAGCGATCCCTGGCCCGACCTCTTCCACGAACTCGACAGTCTGCACACGCAGGCCGGCATGCCGATTGCCGCCGTGTTGCGTTCGGCGACCACTGTGGGCGCCATGGCGGCGGGGCAGGACCAGGATATCGGCCGTATCGCGTCCGGGAAGCTGGCCGACATGATCGTGCTTGAAAAGAATCCGCTCGACGATTTGAACAATCTCAAGAGCCTCGACCTGACGATCAAGCGCGGCCACGAATATCCGCGCAAGGACTTCGTCCCCCTGGTCGCGGCGGATATTACCGACAACTGACGGCGCTGTAGACTGCATTGAGCATCGGCGTTGCATGCCAAATCTGTGCGTTGGCATGTGCTATTGTACCAATCGGTAAATGCTCGTTTTCCCGGAAACGCATCCAAACATCGGCTCCGCCCGCCAGCGGGCAATGTCCCGCATCTGTGTCGCCCTGGTGGGAAGAGAACGGGCGACGAGGCCTTGTAATGAAGGTGAGTGGGGCCGCAGCCGTGCGCACGAAGCGGTTGCCGTTCAAATACTCGTCTGTACTGAACGGTAAACTGTGGGCATGTCGGTTTACCAAAGTGCGTTCACCTCCAGGCTTAAGCCTTCCCGTATGATCGACTCCGTTGGCCGCAGGAATCCGCGTAAGCATTTTTCAGCCGCAGTGAGCGGCGGGCAGGCGTGGCGACCGATGGCTTCGCTGCGAGCATGGCCGAGAGGGTCTTGCGAATCCTCGCGCAGTTCTGTACTGATCGGTAAATTCTTATCTGATCGGTTTGGGAATCTCCATGTCTCGCCCCCCTTTGCCGCCTTTCGATGCAGTCACCGCCGCCCAGAAGGCTCGTATGGCTGAAGACGCCTGGAACAGCCGCGATCCCGAGCGCGTATCGCTGGCCTATACGGAGGACAGCCTCTGGCGCAACCGGGCCGAGTTCGTGTCCGGCCGTGCCGAAATCGTCGCGTTCCTGCAGCGCAAGTGGTCGCGTGAGCTCGACTACCGTCTGATCAAGGAGGTCTGGACCTATGGCGGAAACCGGATCGCCGTGCGCTTCGCCTATGAATGCCATGACGACAGCGGGCAATGGTTTCGCGCCTATGGCAACGAGAACTGGGAATTCGACGAAGCCGGCCTGATGCGCCGGCGGATCGCCTCGATCAACGACCTGCCTATCCTGGAAAAGGACCGCCGGTTCCACTGGCCGCTCGGCCCGCGGCCGGCCGATCATCCATCGCTCAGCGAACTGGGGCTTTAGGCATGCCGCGCATCGTCGCCGAACGCGCGGACGCGCTGCCGGGACTCGCCGAAGTCTTTCGTGAGCACGGGTTCGACGGGGCAAGCCTGTCGTTGATATCCGTCGCCACCGGATTGGGCAAGGGCAGTCTCTACCACTTCTTCCCGGGCGGAAAGACGGAGATGCTGGAGGCCGTACTGGCCGATATCGACGGCTGGTTCGAGCGCGAAATCTTTACCCCGCTGACCGTCGCCACCGCGCCGGCGGCGGCCATCGACGCCATGTTCGCCGCCGTCACCGCCTATTTTAACGCCGGCCAGCGCACCTGCCTTCTCGGCGCCTTGGCCGCCAGCGCCGCCCGCGAACCGTTCGGCGAAGCGATTGCCGCCTATTTCCGACGCTGGATATCGGCTCTGCACGACGCGATCGAGAGGGGCGGCTTGCCGCCCGACGCCGCGCAGACCCTGGCGGAAGAAGTCGTAGCCGGGATCCAGGGCGCGATCATCGTTTCGCGCGCCTTGAACGATCCGCAGGCCTTTCATCGTATCATCGATGAGCTCCGCGTGCGCGTCACCAGACCAATGAAAAAAGCCGGTTCCGCCCGCCGGTTCGGCTGGTTTGGCCGGTAGCAGGCGCTGCTATTACACGTCGCTGGCAGCAACCTGCCCTACCACTGGGCGCGGCCATGCCCAGCGAACGAAGAGGCGGAGCCTGGGTCTTCACCCGGGCTCCGGCCCCATTCAGCATCAGGCCGTGATGGCGGCGCCGCGCGGGCGTCACACGACGCTCGTCGTCGTCCGTCGGACGTCAGCGTCATAGAGGCGAACCGCCGTTGCCGTGGCCGTCGCCGTCTTGCTCAGCGTCACCGTCGTGCCGCTGACGGCCGTCACATAGGCCCCCGCCGGAATGCCGACGCCCAGGATGCGGTCGCCGGCCTTCCATGTCGTCGGATTGGTCACGTTGACGAGGCTGGTGCTGGCGCTGGTCGTGTCGCCGCTGGTCGGCTTATGGTAACGCGACCACCACGCCACGGAGAGGTTCAGGCTATAGGGCGAGGCCGACGTCAGGAAACTCAGGCCCACGCCGGCGACGGTGACCGTCGAACCCGAAATACTGTCGATTGTACCGAACGTTACATTGGCACCGTTCAGCGAATTGGTGCCGTCGACGTTCTCATAGTTGAAGTTGCTCCTCAGGATGATCATGTCGCGTGGCTTCAGCAGGCTGACATCCGGCGCGGTGAAGGTGGCTGTGCCGTTGCCGTTGATGGTCACGCTCAGCGTGCCCAACGCCAGTTCCTGTACCGACTGGGCGACGTGCTGCAGGCCATTGACAGCGTCATTGGTGAAGACGATCTCCTGACTATTGGTGCAGTAGTTGCGGTTCATCAGGTCCTCGCTGGACATCACCTCCTTGCGATCGAACGGCGAGTTGCCGTCGATGGTGCCGCCGGTGCTGTCGCCGATGACGAAGCTGGCCAGCATCTTGTAGCGGTGGGCATCGGCGGCCGACGGAGCGACCAGCAGTTCGCCGCCCATGGGCGTCGTAGCGCCGCCGGAGATGTCGCTGTTCAGGAAAGTGAAGGTCTTGCCTTCGAAGCCCCACATCTTGAACGGCGCCTGGTACGGGTCGGTGGTCTCGAAATGGCAGGTGTCGAACAACACCGGCACCTGGGTCGCCAGAAACAGGTCGTTATAGGCGTCTGTCCCGCTTGAGAAGCCCATGTTGAAATGGCAGTCGCGCAGGACGGCCGAGCAGATCTGCGAGGCATTGTGCGACCCGAAATAGCCGAGGCCGCCGAAGGACTCACAGTGTAGCCCTTCCGCCTTGACCGTTGCTTCGCCGGCAGAACCCCAGGCGGCGAAGACGTGCTTTACCGAACCGATATTGCAGCCCCAGATGTGCGGCACTGGCCCCTGCTGCTTGCCGTAATGCACCCCGCTGAAGGCGTACAGCGCGGCGAAGACTTCGCCGCTGTACCAGTGCAGGTTACGCGACTGGTTCTGGGTGGTGGCGATGCCGACACGGTTCCATACGATCGCGCACTTGAACCACGCTATCTCCGAGTCCTGCAGCGAATTACCGACGGCATCAAGCAGGTAGCCGGTGACGAAATTGGTGGTGCTGACGCGTTCGAAGACGGCGCCCGCCGTATAGGCGGCGCCGGCCCCGTAGTAAGAGGTAAAGCCGGGATAGCCTCCGTCGGGCGGCACGACATTGCCGATCGGGTCGATGGCGATGCCGGCATAGGGCGAGTACTGGCTGTCGCGCACGCCGTTGTTGATGTATTTTATCGGATTGAGGACATCCGCCCCAGTTGGGAAGGTGGCGTAGCCCATGTCGTTGCGGCCGATGAACTGCATGTCGGCCATATGGATAGCCCGGCCACCCTGGATGCCGACGGCAAAAGTGTCCTTGAAATCGGCGGCGAACACGGTCAGGGCCCCGCTCGTGCCTGTGCCCGCCCCGGCGCCGCGCCACTTCAGCGTGGCAAAGCCGAAAGATGAACCGTTCCACGACCAAACCTGCAGCGGTGCGGTGTGACGATAGCCGCCAGCCGGGGTAAACAGCGGTACGCCGTTCTTGATGCAGTAGTCGATCGCCGCCTGCAGCGCGATGGTGTCGTCCGGCAGGCCGGTATAGCCGGTCGACGACAGGGCGGTGGACGCCAGGCCGCCCAGGGCGCCGAACCACTTGGAATTGACTTCGTGCTCGACGAACAGACGGAAACCTCGGCCGTTGGCCGATATGAACGAACTGCGCGGATTGGCCGTGACATAGGCTGCGTTGACCGTCGAGTCGTACTGATAGCGCGCCGTGCTGCCGTCACCGGACGCGCCGTACCCCGAGACCTCGACCAGATCGACGCCGACCGGAATGGAGACCTGCGAGGCGCCGGTAAAGGTGCCGATGATCCACGGGCCGGACACCGGGAAGATGTCATTATAGATGTGCAGGGGCGTGCCGCCGCTGTCGGTGATCTTGACGCTGACGGCGCCGCCGCCATTGACATAGATCAGCGGGAAGACGCCGGCGGCGTCGGCGACCACCGGACTGGCGTGCGCCGTCGTCATCGCCGGCGTCGTGTAGACGGTCAGCGGTGTCGTCGTGCCGTCGATATAGACATACAACATCGCCCCGGCGGACGAGGGCATGGAATTGGGCACGGCAAGAAGAGCTGCTGTCATGGAGTGACCTCATTGAAGGGGCATAATGCCTTGAGTTGTAAGGGATATACACAGTGAGGCGGGCTCAAGGCGCCAGGGGAGACCCGAATGCCAAGAGATGAAACGGGCACAAAAAAACCGCGCGCCGGTGAGGCCGCGGTGTGTGTTTCACGCATTTCGCTGATGTTTGTAATTACACAGCATTTCGCTCGCGCCGGCAAGCGATTTGTTCTTTAAATGTTCTTATTTGCCACAAGTAATGCCGGCCCGCTGAGGGCGGCATCAGCACATAAAAAAAGCGCTTATATTCCAAGCCGCTCTTCTTCAAGAATGGCGGACAAGGTGGGATTCGAACCCACGGTAGGCTTCCACCTACGGCGGTTTTCAAGACCGCTGCCTTAAACCACTCGGCCACCTGTCCTTTGAGCCTTGCGAGGGAAGGCGCTTGTAGCGCGTGTGCTGGAGTCTGCCAAGCGTGCGGCGGCATTTTTTTGAAACCCAAATGAACACGAACAGACGCAAATAAAAACGGCAAATCCCGACCTTCATTCACGTCCATTCGCGTTCATTTGTGTTTCAATCCTTGGTCTAGGCTGGGGTTCACGCACATGTCAGTGCCCGTTTAACGCGCGCCATGATAGAAAATCTTAACCAAGATTTTTCATTTTCGACCTATAGTGACTATTGCGTTCCCAACAGTGCCCCGCCTGAAAAGCCGCCCGATGACCGCGCCCAAGGGTCTTTCCTTCCGCTCTATTCCTGCCCTTATCGGCCTGATTTCGCTCGGTTTTCTGGGTGCGTGCGCCAGCGTGCATCCGCATTACAGCGTCGGCGGCGAGGGGCCGCGCGTGGCCTCGGACGCCCATTACCGGTCCTCGACGCTGCGGCCCTATACGGTGCACGGCCGCACCTATTATCCCGAGGTGCCACAACCGGGTTTTGTCGAGACCGGCCTGGCCTCGTGGTACGGCTATGAAAGCCCGTCGCACACCACGGCTGACGGCGAGGTCTTCGACACCGACCTGATCACCGCAGCCCACAAGACCTTCCCCTTGCCCAGCATCGTCGAGGTCACCAATCTCGACAACGGCAAGACCATCCGCGTGCGCGTCAACGACCGCGGCCCGTTCGTTGACGGCCGGATCATGGATCTGTCGCGCGGTTCGGCCAAGGCGCTCGGCGTCTATGGCGCCGGCACCGCGCGCGTGAAACTGACCTGGCTGGGCCCCGCCGACATGATTTCGGCGACGCCGACCTATGTGGCGCGCGCCGATCCCGACGCGCCGCCGGTCCAGGCCTCGGGCGACGCCTTCAGCTATATCGTGCAACTGGGCGCGTTTTCGCAGTCGGACAATGCCAGCACCGTCCAGAGCCGCGTCGACGGCGCGCAGGTGTCCCGCCGTGGCGACCTGTACATCGTCTATCTGGGGCCGTTCAAAGGCGCCGGCGCCGCCGAAAGCCGCCGCCAGGCCGCGATCGACGCCGGTTTTCCGGGCGCGATCCTGAAGAAATACGAATAGCGGTCGAACGCAATTGACCAAGGATGTCCGAAAGCGCGGCTTTCGGCAAGGCCACCCGGCCGCCGCGCTCCTTGGCGCGCGCCCGCGCGGCGCCTGAACACACAAAAATATCCTTTCCGCTGCCGCAAAAGATCGCTATTTCCACGGCGTGAACCCGATATCAGAACATGAACAACGCGGCCGTTTCATCGCCTTCGAAGGCGGTGAGGGGGCCGGCAAGTCGACCCAGGTCAAGGCCCTGGTGGCGCGCCTGCGCGATCGCGGGCTGGAAGTCGTGCAGACGCGCGAACCCGGCGGATCTCCCGGCGCCGAGGCCCTGCGCGACCTGCTGGTCCAGGGGGACGCCGGCCGCTGGTCGCCGCTGTCTGAACTGCTGATGATGTACGCCGCGCGCGCCGATCACCTGGAAAAGGTCATCCGCCCGGCCCTGTCGCGCGGCGCCTGGGTCGTCTGCGACCGGTTCGCCGATAGTTCGCGCGCCTATCAGGGGGCCGGCGGCGGTGTGGCGCCGGCCTTTATCGAACAGGTCGACCGTGCCGTCGTCGGCCCGACCCAGCCCGATCTGGTCGTCGTCATGGACATGCCGGTCGAGGCCGGACTGGCGCGCGCGCTCAGCCGGGGTGACAAGGAAAATCGCTTCGAATCCAAGGGTTTGATCTTCCATGAGCGGCTGCGCCAGGGCTTTCTCGATCGCGCCGGCGCCGTGCCGGACCGCTATCGCGTCATCGATGCGGCGCGCAGCGTGGAGGCGATCGCCGCCGATGTCTGGGACGCCGTCTGGCGCGCCTTCGCCGAATTGCGGGTCGGTCAATGAGCGATGACATCGTCACCCATCCGCGCGACAGTTTCGCCTTCGAACACGGCGAAGCCATGGATCTCGCCTTCTTCAACGCTTACGAAAAAGGCCGCCTGCATCACGCCTGGCTGCTGACCGGGCCGCAGGGTCTGGGCAAGGCGTCGTTCGCCTATCGCTGCGCGCGCTTCCTGTTGGGGCGCGATCGCGACCAGACCTACGGCCCGCTCGGCATGTCGCCCGACGACGCCGACCTGCGCCTGATCTCCGCGCAATCGCATCCGGATTTCCTGGCCCTGGAGCGCGAGGTCGAAGGGGGCCGGCTGAAGAAGAACATCAGTGTCGAAGCGGTGCGCGAGATCGGCGAATTCTTCTCCAAGGCGCCGTCGCGCTCGGCCTATCGCGTCTGTATCATCGACTCCGTCGACGATCTGAACATCAATTCCGCCAACGCCTTGCTGAAAATCCTGGAAGAGCCGCCGGCCAAGGGCATCATCTTCCTGATTTCGCATTCGCCGGGCCGTTTGCTGGCGACAATCCGTTCACGCTGCCGTCGCCTGGGCTTTCCGCCGTGGAGCGACGCCCAGGTGGCAAGCTTCGTCGAGCGCCGGCTGGAGACGGTCGGCGATGAGGATCGTTTCCGTCTGGTGCGGCTGGCGCACGGGGCGCCGGGCCGGGCATTGACCCTGATGAACGAGGGCGCGCTGGAAATCGACGCCTTCGCCGGACGGCTGCTGGAAAAACCGGCCATGCCGCGGCCGGAAATGGCCGCCGTCGCGGCGACCTTCAAAAACAACTCCGCCAAGCTTGACGGGGCGAAACGCTTCGCCACCTTCATCGATTGCCTGGGGGAACGGCTGCGCGAACGCGCCCTGGCGGCTGAGACGCCACTTCAAGCGGACAAGCTGTCGCAACTGTGGTCACGAGTTGGTTTATCCACAGGGGAGGTCGAGTCCGTCAACCTTGATAGAAATGACTATTTCTGGTCTATTTTCAACGAATTGAATGAAGTTATATAAGGCTTGATCTTAGCTTATGGTTGATTGGCGATATATTGACTCTCACGTGAACCTGCACGCGCCACAGTTCGATGAGGATCGTGCCGAAGTCATCGCGCGCGCCCAGGCGGCAGGTGTCGACCTGATGGTCAATATCTGTGATCGAGTATCGAATTTCGAAGCTGTCTATGCGGTATCTGAGCACCATGAAAACATCTGGGCCACGGCCGGGACGCACCCGCATGAGGCGCGCGAGGACCCTGACCTCAGTATAGAGGCTCTGCTCGACCTGGCGCGCAGGCCGAAGGTCGTCGGCATCGGTGAATGCGGCCTCGATTTTCACTATGACTACAGTCCGCGCGATGTTCAGGCGCGCGTTTTTCGCACGCACGTCGCCGCGGCACGCGAAAGCGGGTTGCCGCTGGTCGTGCACACGCGCGAAGCCGACGCCGAGATGACGCAAATCCTCGAAGAGGAATATACGGAAAACGGCGCTTTCACGATGTTGCTACATTGCTACACGTCGGGTGCCGAGTTGGCGAAACGCGCCGCCGCGCTTGGCGCCTATTTTTCGGTGTCCGGCATCGCGACCTTCCGGGCGGCGCAGGATGTCCGCGATGTGATCAAGGATATGCCGGCGGATCGCATCATTGTCGAGACCGATTGTCCGTATCTGGCGCCGATACCGATGCGCGGCCGGCGCAACGAACCGGCCTTTGTGCCACATGTTTACGAAAAACTTGCGGAAATTCGCGGTTGGAGCCTTGAGGATACACGTCATCGCACGCACGATGCCTTCTTCCGCCTGTTCAGCAAGATTCCGAGATGAGCCAGACGCTTACCGTGACGATATTGGGCTCGGGCTGTTCGACCGGCGTACCGCGGTCAGACGGCTACTGGGGCGCCTGTGATCCACATAATCCGAAAAACCTGCGCTCGCGCTGCTCGGCATGGTTTGCTCTAAAAGATAATAAAACCAATGGCTTGACTAGCGTCCTGGTCGATACCTCGTCGGATCTGCGCCAACAGGTCCTGGCGGCGGGTGTACCGCACATCGACGCCATCCTGTGGACCCACGACCATGCCGACCAGGTCGGCGGCATCGACGATATCCGTGCCTTTACCTTCACCCGTGGGCCGATCGACGGCTATAGCGATGTGGCCACGTTTTCGACGCTAAGTGGCCGATATGGTTATGTTTTTACCGGAAACCTCGGCTATCCGCCGATCTGCCGGCACCAGTTCATTCCGCCGCACGGCACGCATTGGGCGATTAAAGGGGAGGGGGGCGCCCTGCCCGTTTTGACCTTCGACCAGATCCACGGTCCGATCCAAAGCGTCGGCTATCGTATCGGCGACATCGCCTATTCCAGCGATATTTCGGCCATGCCCGAAGACAGCTTCGCCGCGTTGGACGGCGTGAAGCTATGGATCGTCGACGCCATGCGTTATAAGCCGCACACGACGCATTCGCATCTGGAACAGACCTTGCAATGGATCGCGCGCGTCAAACCCGATCACGCCGTCATCACCAATCTGCATCAGGACGTCGATTACGAGGCCGTGAAGGCGTTTTTGCCGGCAAATGTCGAGCCGGCCTACGATCAGCTTCGATTTTCGTTCGAGATATAGTCATCTGAGTCAGAGTGTTAATGGATAAAATTAACATTTTTGATCCGGCAGGTGTCAACTATAGACTCAATGTGGATAAAATGACCCCGGGGACCGATGTTTTGTAAAATCGGCCCTGTGGTGAATTTGAAGCGGCAAAACGCATATCGTTACAGCCAGAGTCGCCAGAATGGCGATTGGTCTTTTCTGAAACGGACTGGACAGAGGCCTCGGAATGAGGTTCGCTGAAGCCCGCCGGATCTGACGTGCCGTCCGATCGGTTTTCAAAAATCGGAGTGTGCCGTGGCGTTATCCCATCTTTCGCGCCGTGGCTTCGTGGCGGGCGCTATCGCTGCAACGGGACTGGTGTCGGCGGCCCGGGCGGCCAATGCCGTCATGCAGGTGCCGGTTGTCGACAGCCTGGCGACCCAGGTCCTGGTCGACAGCACCTTGTTCGGCCCGTTTCTCGATGACATTACGCGCCCGGGCCTGACGCTTCAGCGCGGCAGCCGCCCGGGTCCGCCCGAGCCACGCATGAACGGCAAGACGCTGGAGGGCGAATTCGGCCTGTCGCTGCTCAATGAATCCCAGCGTGCGGGCCAGACGCGGCGCGTCCTGATCGATTTTGGCTTCACCGCCGACGTCCTGGCGAACAATATCGGCGAGCTGAAGATCGATCCTTCGCACATCGACGCCGCTGTGCTCAGCCACGGCCATATCGACCACTACGGCGGCTACAGGGGCCTGTTCGCGGCCGGCAGGCCGGGTAGGCCTTTGCCGCTCTATGTGGGCGAGGAGGAGGCCTTCTGCGAGCGTACGGGCGTGGGTGGTAATCCGCCGGTCATCATGGGCGCGCTGGACCGCGCGGGCCTGACCGAGGCCGGTTTTGCCGTCGAAATTCATCCCGAACCGACGGTCGTGGCCGATCACGCCTTCACGACGGGGATCATTCCGCTGACGACATCGGAACGCGCGGCCATTCCGACCCAGATGCACCCGGGTGTCGGTTGCGACGCCGGACAGCTGTCGCCGGCGAAACGCGGCAAGGCCCTGGTGCCGGACGACGGAGAGCACGAACTGGCGACGGCCTATGTCGTCAAGGGGCTGGGCCTGGTGGTGATTTCGTCCTGCGGACATCGCGGCATTCTGAACACCATCCGCCAGGCGCAGCGTGTTTCCGGCGTCGAGAAGATCCACGCAGTCATGGGCGGCTTCCATCTGGTGAAGCCACGGACCGAGGCCGAGGCCAAGGCGACCGCGGCGGCCCTGAAGGAGCTCAATCCGGCCTACATCGTTCCCATGCATTGTACCGGCGAGGTTTTTATTACCGAAGCCATGCGGCTTATGCCGGACAAGGTTATCCGTCCTTATGTCGGAAACCGCATCGTTTTTTCCGCGTGACGCGCGCTGACATGGCGTGGTCCGTCCAAGTGTTAACGGACATATTTGATCCAAGATCTTCGGTGGCGATCAATCACGTGCGGCCTGTGGAATAGATCCGCGGCGTAAACGGCGTTTTGCGAAATCGGCTCTGTGGCGAATCTGGCGCGATCAGCGGCACATCGATACGCCTTGGGCCGCTAGGCACAATGTCTGTTGCTAGGCTGTATATCCGGTTATCTTTATTTCCCATAATATTTATTATGCGATAAAAGTCTGTGGCTATTCCGGCGTCCCTCAAGGCACTGTCCTGCGCGCTTCTGAGCCTTGTCAGGCTTGCCAAGGCACGGCTTTGTCGTTCTGGCGCTGCACGGCCTGAGGCCCGATTACGCGCCGCTGACCCTATGATCAGCGGTCATGCCGCCGGCTGTCTCGTCCTGTCGCTTGGCCTGTGGCGCGCCGGCCCTGAAACCCTGGCCGCCTTGACTGGTCGTGTCCTGCCGATCGTCGCTGCACTGGCCTTATGGTTACCGCTTCCTTTCCAACCGATCGGGAAACGGCGCCGGAAACCCAGTACGGCAATATCCAAGCCATCAGCTTCCCGGTGAATATACAGTCAGCCTTTCAGCGGCCCTGGTCGTCCAGGTAATGACGCGCCCTACGGCATCACCAATCCTGATCGCCTGGCTTGTCGGCCTATCCTAGCGCCTGCGCGTCATCAGCACCGCCGCCTGACGCCACCCTCGCTTTCCTTCCAGAAGGGGCGATCCCGTTTGCGCGCTTAACTCGATAAAGCCTTATGAAACATCACGCCGTCGGCTGTGGATAAGTCCGCCTTGTGGATAAAACGGTCCTGTGGATAAAAGCCGCGTGCTGAGCTGCGACTGCGCCCTTCGACTTGCCGTGTGCAGGATTCGAAGCGCTTCGTAGATCGTGCCTCCGGGTTTCGCCTGTGGATATATCGTTGGATATATTCTCCACAGATGCTCAACCTATGGAATCGGCTATCACTACTTTGACTGAGTGATCTGAGGTAATAGCATTTAGCTAGCTGGATTATATGGGGATTTTGGAGCCTGGCTCTGTGCGGGATGTTGATTTCTTCGCCAACACATTCTGCTGCGACAAGGGATGGGTGGCTTGCATACGCCGGTCCCCCGCTTTGGCTGTATAGGCTAACTCCGCATATAACCTGTTGCTTTAATTGCCTATATATTCGATATTCACGGCAGATCCACCGATGTGCCATGGCGATTGTGGCGCGATTATATTATCCACAGACCGCCGATTGCATATTACCCGGCCAATAGATTGAAAAATCGACAAGAGTCGGAAATTCAGCCTATCTGCTGAACCAAGACTTTCAATATTGATGGCGATGCTGATCCATAATATCAATTGAACGTCGTTCAAATCTTTCATTGGCAAAAGCACTCGCCTGCCCTATCATCGGCCCTGAAAGTCGCGCCCGGCGCGACGTGGGGAAACGTCATGGCCACACCGAACGCAACCGAAGGCCCGGAATCCCGGGTATCCATGGGGCATGTCCTGGCCTTTATCGGTCCGTGCGTGCCGTTTGCCGCCCTGGGACTGCCGATGGCGGTCACCCTGCCCGAATTCTACGGCACGCAACTGCAGCTGGGCGGCATTGTTGGCGTCGTTTTCATGATCGTTCGCGCCTTCGACATCTTCGTCGATCCGCCGCTTGGCTACTGGATGGACCGGACGCGCACCAAGCTCGGCCGTTTCAAGCTGTGGATGCTGCTCTGCCTGCCGATCCTGTTCGTCGCCACCGGCTTTATTTTCCTGGCGCACAAAGGCGTTTCGGCGACCTATCTCGGTGCATGGCTGTTCGTGCTCTATGTCGGCTTTTCCATGGCGGCGCTCAGCCAGGCCAGTTGGGGCGGCGTGCTGTCGAACGACTATAACGAACGCTCGCGCATCTTCGCCTGGTGGCAGGTCGGCAATATCGTCGGCATCATCTGCGCCGCCCTGATCCCCGTCGTCGCGCAGGCGCTGAACTACAGCTATATCGTCGGTGTCGAGGCCATGGGCGTGTTCATCATGATCGTCCTGCCGCTGACCATCGGCCTGGCCGTGTGGCGCGTGCCGGAAAAGGTCTCCAATGCCGCGACCGATGATATCAAACTCAGCCATTATTTCGACATGTGGAAGCGCGCCAATGTGCGCCGTCTGCTATGGGCCGACCTGTTCCTGGGCCTGGCGCCGGGCGTCATGGGCGCCCTCTTCTTCTACTTCTTCGAGGAAACCAAGGGCCTGACACGGTTTCAGTGCAGCGTCGCCATGCTGCTCTATTTCGTCGCCGGCATCGTCGGCGCGCCGATTTGGGTTTTCGTGTCGAAGCGCCTGGGCAAGCATATCACCCTGATCGTCTCCAGCGTGATTTTCGCCGGGCTCTACGCCGTCATGTATGTCGTGCCGAAGGACAATTTCGTCCTGGCCGCCGCCGTTACCTTCGCCAACGGCATTCCCTATGCGGCGTCGCTGCTGCTGACACGCGCCTGCATGGCCGATATCGGCGACGAGGTCATGCTGGAAACCGGCCACGACCATAAGGGCACGCTGATGGCCATCCTGTCCGCGACGACCAAGATCGGCTATGCCCTGTCAGCCTTCACCATCACCATTGTCGGCCTACTGGGATTCAACGTAAAATCGCCGGTGGACAGCCCGGCGGAGTCGCTGATGTGGCTGCAGGCCCTGTTCATCGGCCTGCCGGTGCTGTTCCTGCTGCTGGGGGCGCTGGCGATGCGTGGCTACGATCTTAAAGCCGATCGTCATGCGCAGATACTCAAGGCTTTGAAGGAAAAGGATATATTGTGAGCGACGCGTCCAATGCCGGCCTGAACGATCTGCTGGAAGTCATGCGCCGGCTGCGCGATCCGCAAACGGGGTGCCCGTGGGACAAGGAACAGACCTTCGAATCCATAGCGCCTTATACAATTGAGGAATCCTACGAGGTCGCCGACGCCATCGCACGGGGTGACCGGCGCGACCTGAAGGAAGAACTGGGCGACCTGCTGTTCCAGGTCGTTTTCCACGCGCGCATGGCCGAGGAACAGGGCCTGTTCGATTTCGACGCCGTCGCCGCCGGCATGGCGGAAAAGCTGGTCCGCCGCCATCCCCACGTCTTCGGCGACACCGCGCACCGCACGGCCGACGAACAGACCGTCGCCTGGGAAGTGCAGAAGGCCGAGGAGCGCAAGGCCAAGAACAAGACCGGCGTGCTCGACGACGTGCCGGTCGGCCTGCCCGCCCTCACCCGCGCCGCCAAGCTGACCAAACGCGCCGCGCGCGTCGGTTTCGACTGGCCCAGCCTCGCCGAGGTATTGGACAAGCTCGACGAGGAAACCCAGGAGCTGAAGGTCGAAATCGCCGCGGGCGACCTTGACAAGGCGCGTGCGGAATTGGGTGATTTATTGTTTGTTATGGCAAACTTGGCGCGAAAACTTGATGTCGAGCCCGAGGATGCCTTGCGCGGCACCAATGCCAAGTTCGTACGCCGTTTCCGCAGTATCGAAGACGCGCTCAAGGCGCGCGGCAAGACGCCGGATCAATCCGACCTCGCCGAAATGGACGCGTTGTGGAACGCGGCCAAGGCGGCCGAACGCGAGCCGCATGGGGACGGGGCGGCCTGATGGCCCCCTCGCCTGTCCCGCCGTTCCGCATCAAGCCGCTGCACCCGCGCCTGCGCAATGTGCTGCTCAGTGCCGGGCTGTGTGTGGCGCTGATCGCCGCCTACTACATGGCCATCGGCAATGAGACGGTGCCGGAGGATACGCGCGTCGTCTTCAGCCAGTCCGGTCCCGTTCAGCATCGCATCGAGGTCGCCGCCGACGGCACGGCCCGGGTGACCCAGCCTGGAACGGCGGACGTCGTGCGGCGCCTGACCAAACCGCAGATGCGCCACGTCCTGCGCGCCTTTCGCCACGAAAACTTCCTGGAGCTGGACGTGCTCAGGTTCGCGCCGGTGGCGGGCGACGACGCCTGTACGCTGGGTCTGACGCTCGATCACCGCAAGACGATGATCCGCTATGGCTGCGAACACCCGCCGGCCGAAGCCCTGGCGCCGCTGAAGAGCCTGGCGCACGAGATCCAGGCCGCGAAGCCCGGGGTTTCAAGCTCAGAACCATAAGTCCTTATTTATAGCGTCCCGGCCTGGCCGGGGTGGGCACGCCGGCGTTAGCAAGTTGTTAATAATTCGCTTTCGTTACGCAAGTTGCCGTCCCGTTCTCTTGCGAATCCGGCATTCGGGGCGCACTCAGGGATGGGCGCGGATGGCGCTCCAATCATGGTGTCTGAGTGATGGTATCGGTGATGAAGCGTCCCGCGCCCCCGCCGGCAAAAGCCGGAGCCGTTTCCCAAGCCAAGCGCCCGGCCAAGGCGTCGATCAAAACGTCGGGCAAAACGTCGAGCAAGGCGCCGGCCCGCCCGATCAGCAAGGCCGTGACGGCCAAGGTACCGGCCGCAAAGGCCAAGGCGGCGCCCGCCAGGATTCACCGCTCGCTGTGCCCGATCAACCTGGTCCTCGAAGCCATCGGCGACAACTGGTCGCTGCTGATCCTGCGTGACCTGATGTTCCGCGGCCACAGCTCATACCAGGCCTTCCTGCGCTCGGAAGAAGGCATCGCCACCAACATCCTGGCCGACCGGCTGCAAAAGCTGGAACAGAACGGCCTGATCAGCAAGGGCGCCGACCCGGCCGATGCGCGCAAGTTCATCTATGCGCTGACCGAAAAAGGCGCCGACCTGGCGCCGCTGCTGGTCGAAATGACCCTGTTCGCCAACCGCCATTCGCCGCGCATCGACATGCCCAAGGACGTCGTGGCCGACATGATGCGCAACAAGTCGGCCTTCGCCGCGCGCATGATCCGCGCGTGCTCGCCCAAGCCACGCACGCGCGCCGTCAAGCCGGAGGTTCCGGAGGCGGAAGAGACGTTGAGCCTGTTCTGAGGTCAGACCCAAATTTTCCTCGGGGCTCCCCCTCGAAACCGTCGTTTGTCCGCCTGAGCGCCCGCCTTTAGATATGACGGCAAGCGTATGGGAGGATTAGAGAATGCCGTCACATGGCCGCGCGCGCATTGCAAATTCAGTTAAGTTTTCGTTAATCCTGGGGCTGGCCGCCCTGCCCTGCGGCGGCGCCCGGGCCGGGCCATGGGCGCCAGGTCCCGGCGGCACGCAGGCGCCGGTGTGGCCGGATGGCGTGGCGATCGCCAGGCCGGCGGTGAGCGGCGACGAGGCGGTCAAGGTCGATATCGGCAAGGACGGCAAGCCGATCACCGGCGTCAGCAATGTCACCCGCCCGACCTTTACCGTCTACCCGCCCAAGGGACGCAACAGCGGGGCCACGGTGGTGGTCTTCCCGGGCGGCGGTTACCAGATCCTGGCCATCGACCTGGAAGGCACCGAGGTCTGCGACTGGGCGACCGCGAAGGGTATGACCTGCGTCGTGCTGAAATACCGCGTGCCGGACGGCGGGCCGCACTGGGACGGGCGCTGCCGTTGCCAGCAGACGCCACCGGTGCCGATGGCGCTGCAGGACGCGCAGCGGACGATCTCGGTCCTGCGCCACAGGGCCACGGCGCTGCATATCGACCCGCACCGGATCGGCATGCTGGGCTTTTCGGCGGGCGGACACCTGGTCGCCGATGTCAGCACCCACCGCGTCCGCGCCTATAAGGCGGTCGATGCCGCCGACCGCGAGGATTTCCGCCCGGACTTCGCGGTCGCTTTGTACCCCGGCCATCTGTGGTCGGGGCGCGACAACGACCTGAGCCTGCAACGCGCGACCGCGCCCGACGCCCGTACGCCGCCGACCTTTATCGTCCAGGCCGAGGACGACCCGGTTGACGACGTGCGCAATTCGGTGACCTACTTCCTGGCCCTGAAGGCGGCCAAGGTGCCGGCGGATCTGCACATCTACGCCCACGGCGGCCACGCCTTCGGCCTGCGGCCGACATCACAACCAATTATCCACTGGCCATCAATGGTTGAGGCGTGGCTGCATACAATTGGTAGGGTGAATTAGCCTCTTACCGCAACCCATTGACCAAGCGGATTAATCTTGCCCGTCGCAGCCCGCTTATAGGTATCGGGTCCAGGGTCCGCGACCCTGGCTACTCGAAGGCGGCGAGTTCGACTTGCTCTTCCTGTTCCTGGGTGGCCTTCTGCTTCTTCGGCACCTGGATGAGCAGCAGCAGCGGCAGGGCCAGCAGGGTCAGGATGAACATCAGCTGGAAGTCGTCGACATAGGCGATCATGCTGGCCTGGCGGGTGATTTCGCCGTTCAGCGCGGTGATGGCCGAGGGCGAGTTGCCGCCATAGACGCTGTTCTGGATGGCCGGGCTGTTCAGGTTGAGGTTCGACACCAGGCCTTCATGGGCGGCCTGGGTGTTGGAGACCAGCAGCACCTGGACGATGGCGATGCCGATCGACGAACCGATATTGCGGATCAGCGAATAGATGGCGGTGCCGTCCGGGCGCAGGTTGCCGGGCAAGGTGGCGAACGACGCGGCCGACAGCGGCACGAAGACCAGGCCCAGGCCGAAGCCCTGAATGACGCCCGGCCAGATGATGTCGCCCTGCGACAGGACGATGGTGTACTGGCACATCCACCACAGGGAGGCCGCGGTCAGCACGAAGCCGATGCCCAGGATCAGGCGCAGGTCGACCTTGCCGACCAGCCGCCCGACGATCATCATGGCGGCCATGGTGCCCAGGCCCGACGGAGCCGACACCAGGCCGGCGATCAGCGGCGTATACTGCATCAGGCCCTGCAGCATGGTCGGCTGCAACGCGCGGGTGGCGAACAGCACCATGCCGACGATGAAAATGAACAGAAGGCCGGTGGCGAAGTTGCGGTTGAGCAGCAGGCGATAGTCGAAGAAGGACTGGCCGGCCGGACGCGTCGCGGTGTGGATGACGAAGACGCAGAAGCTGAGCGCGGCGATGATGGCTTCGATCCAGGTTTCCGAGCTGGAGAACCAGTCGTTCTGTTCGCCGCGGTCGAGCACCATCTGCAGGGCGCCGATGAACAGGGACAGGGTGGCGAAGCCCAGGGTGTCGAATTTGATCTTGCGCGCCGCGTCGACGCTGGGGATGAACTTCCACACGCCGAAGAAGGCGGCGGCGCCGATCGGCACGTTGATGAAGAAGCACCAGCGCCAGTCGTAGCTGTCGGTCAGCCAGCCGCCCAGCGTCGGGCCCAGG
>FTDB01002299.1_pt1 | contig 45032 bp, 32 predicted proteins | sample 1639741 | NCBI WGS metagenome assembly FTDB01 (sample SAMEA3914869, study PRJEB12502) | metagenome | biome: forest; material: soil | place: USA | collected 2012-03-12 | depth 0.1 m | reverse complement strand
CGCTCGCGCGCCGTCGAGGCGGCCGAGGACACGCTCAACAATGTCGAGATGGTCGCCGCCGCCGCGGAAGAGATGAACGCCTCGGTCGCCGAGATCGCCGGCTCCATGCTGCGCACCAAGCAGTCCGTCGACCAGATCCACGCCCGCACCAATGCCGCCGACAAGTCGACCGGCGAGATGCGCCAGGCCGCCAAGGCGATGGACGACGTCATCAAGCTGATCGCCGACGTCGCCGGCCAGATCAACCTGCTGGCGCTCAACGCCACGATCGAAAGCGCCCGCGCCGGCGAGGCCGGCCGCGGCTTCGCCGTGGTCGCCAACGAGGTCAAGACCCTGGCCACCCAGACCAGCGCCGCCACCAAGCGCATTTCCACCGAAATCGCCGGCATGCAGGCCCTGGCCGACGACGTCGTCGAGGCCCTGACCTCGATCACCTCGGCCATCGGCGAGGTCCAGAGCTATGTCGACGGCGCCACCCATTCGATGCAGGAACAAAGCGTCGTCACCGAAGAAATTTCCTCCAACATGCACGTCGCCGCCAACGGCGTCGCCTCGATCGGCCGCAATCTCGACGACTGGATCATCGGCATGGAGGAGCGCCGCTTCGACACGCGCGAGCGCGTCTCCAAGCCGGCAGTGATCCACACGGCCAACGGCGGTGCGATCGAATGTTCGCTGCGCAACATCTCGCGCAGCGGCGCCAAGCTGATCCTCAACGACGCGCGCCGCGTGCCGGAGCAGTTCCGGCTGGAGATCGTCGGCGAACCCGGCACGCGGACCTGCGCCGTCGCACGCCGGACCGACAGCGAGATCGGCGCCCGTTTCACTGATTAAAGCCGCTCAAGCGCCGCGGGGGCTCCTCGCATAGGCTCGGGCGCGCGGTCGCGCTTGCCAGATTGCCTTGCAATCTGGAGATTGAGGCCGCTCAAGCGCCGCGGGGCGCCTCGCATAGGCTCGGGCACGCGGTCGCGCTTGCCAGATTGCCCTGCAATCTGGAAATTTAAGTCCAACTCGGATGCCGTACGCCCTTCATAAATCTGTCGATGCCCGTTGCTAGAGGTTTCCCATGCAACGGAGGATGACCGACATGTGGCGCGCGCTGACCCTGGCTTCGACCCTGGCTCTGACGGCGGCTTCCGCAACCGCCGCACCCGTGCTGATGATCTCCATCGACGGCCTGCGCCCGGGCGATGTGCTCGACGCCGACAAGCGCGGCGTCCACGTCCCCGTGCTCAGCGGCCTGGTCGCCCAGGGCACCTACGCCACCGGCGTGCGCAACGTGCTGCCGACCGTCACCTATCCCAATCACACCACCCTGATCACCGGCGTGTGGCCGGCGAAGCACGGCATCGCCAACAACACCGTGTTCGACCCGCTGAAAAAGAACATGGACGGCTGGTACTGGTACGCCCGCGACATCAAGGTAAAGACCCTGTGGGACGCCGTCCACGACAGCCACGGCACGGTGGCGGCCCTGTCCTGGCCGGTCAGCGTCGGCGCGGCGTCGATCGATTACGACATCCCGGAATACTGGCGCGCCCGCAATGCCGAGGATCTGAAGCTGCTGCGCGCCCTGTCGACGCCGGGGCTGGTCGACGAACTGGAAAAGGACACCGGCCTGACCCTGGCCGCGCAATACGGCGAGATGCCCGACAATGACGACGCCCGCGCCCGCATGACCGGCGCGCTGATCGCCGACAAGCATCCGCAGCTGGTGACGCTGCACCTGGCTTCGCTCGACCACGCCCAGCATGAGAACGGCCCGGGCACGCCGGCGGCCGTCGCCGTGCTGGAAAAGCTCGACGGCACGGTCGGCCGTCTGATTGCCGAGGCGCGCAAGGCCGAACCCGACCTCGTCGTCGCCATCGTGTCCGACCACGGCTTCGCGCCGATCGAACACGACGTCAATATCCTCAAGGCCTTCGTCGACGCAGGGCTGATCACGCTGGATCCCAAGACCGGCAAGGCCACAAGCTGGGACGCCGCGCCGTGGGGCGGTGCCTCGGCGGCGGTCGTGCTGGCGCGTCCGGACGACGCGGCGCTGAAGGCCAGGGTCAAGGCCGTGCTCGATAAGCTGGCCGCCGATCCGGCCAACGGCATCGACCGCGTCGCCGACGCGGCAGAGATCGCGACCATGGGCGGCACGACCGACGCCACCTACTGGATCGACTTCAAGCCGGGTTACGAGATGGGCCAGAACCCGGCGGCGCCGCAGGTCGGCCCCGGCGGCGTCAAGGGGACGCACGGCTATTTCCCGACCCATCCGGAAATGCGCGCCACCTTCATCATCGCGGGCCCGGGCATCCCGGCCAAGGGCTCGCTGGGCGAGATCGACATGCGCGACATCGCCCCGACCCTGGCCAAGGTGCTGAAGGTCAGCCTGCCCGACGCCGACGGCAAGCCTTTGTTCTAATCAGCGGCAGTTTTGTCACTATTATATGACAATAGGCCGAAGCGGGCCGGCGCCGATTGACCGGCGCCGGCCGCTTTGCCATCGTCGGCGCAGCGCCGCGCGAAGTCCATCGCTTCGATTCACATAAAAAATGCAGCGGCGCCGGAGGAAAACATGACGCCGTTCGTTTCGGAATCAGGGAGGCAGCATCATGCGTGGCGCCGATCCTGAAGTTGTTGCGTGGGTCAGTTCGCATATCGTGCCCTTCGAAGCCGAACTGCGGCACAAGCTCGGGCATATCTGCAAGGGGCAGGGAGAGGTCGATGACCTGGTCCAGGACGTCTATTACAGGCTGCTCAAGCTGTCGTCGGTCGCGCACATCGACGACCCGCGCAACTACCTGTTCCAGATGGCGCGCAACCTGGTCATCGACCAGGTCCGGCGCAAGGCCGTCGTCCGCATCGAGACCATGCACAATCTCGAAGACCTGGTCGTTCCCGACGACCGGCCGTCGCCCGAAAGCGTGGCCATGGCGCGCGCCGAGCTCAAATGGGTGCTGGGTGTCATCGCCAACCTGCCCGACCGCTGCCGCGAGGTCTTCCGCCTGCGCAAGATCTACGGCATGTCCCAGGCCGAAGCCGCGCGAAATCTGGGCCTGAGCGAAAACGTTGTCGAGAAGGAAACCATGCGTGGTATGCACATCATCTCGGATCTCGTCGCGCGCGTCGGCCTGTCCCGCGAGGACAGCGGCCGCAAGGCGAAATCCCAACCCAAAGCGGCGCCCGGCCGGCACAGTGGATAATGTCAGACATCGATAAACAGGCGCTGGACTGGGTGGTGAAGCAGTCGTCGGGTCCGCTCGACGATGTGGACCAGCGCGCCTTCGAGGCCTGGTACGACGACCACGAACGCCACCAGGGCGCCTATCTGCGCGCCCAGGCGATCTGGCATACGCTCGACAAGACGACGATGCAGGCGAACCTGCGGCCGCGCTCGCCCGGCCGGGCGCTGAGCCATGACGCCAGGCCGGTGTCGCGCCGTGGCCTGCTGGCCGCCGGTATCTCGGCCGCCGCGGCCGCCGGCGGGGCCGCCTGGTGGCTGGCGCCACGGTTGCGCGCCCGCACCGTGCTGGCCTCGGCCAGCGGCGAAATCCGCAAGATCCCCCTGGCCGACAAGAGCACGGCCAGCCTGAATAGCTCAAGCCAGATCGAGGTCAACCTGACCCCCGACCTGCGCCGCATCGTGCTGACCAGGGGCGAAGCGCTGTTCCAGGTCGCCAAGAACCCCGAACGCCCTTTCATCGTCGAGGCCGGCAATGTCCGCGTCCGCGCGGTGGGCACCGCCTTCGGCGTCAACCGCCACAGCGGCGGCGCCGAGGTCCTGGTCACCGAAGGCGTGGTCGAGGTATGGAATGACGCCAGTCAAGGCGCGCGCCAGCGGCTGACCGCCGGACAATCGACCTTCGTCAGCGAACAGGCCGCCGCCATCGTCGTCGCCTCGACACCGGCCGATGTCGAACGCAAGCTGGCCTGGCACGACGGCAAGATCATCCTCGACAACGAGACACTGGACGACGCGGTCGCCCAGTTCAACCGCTACAACGCGACCAAGCTGGTCATCGCCGACCCGGCCATCCGCGACCACCGCTTCGTCGGCCAGTACCGGCTGGACCAGCCCGAGGACTTCGCCGACACGGTGCGCGCCCTGCTCGATATTCCGGTGTCGCGGACGGACAAGGAAATCGTCCTCGGCCGGCAAAATCGCGGCGCCTGAGTCGCGGCACTGAATTTTTCTTGGCGGAAAATTTTCGCCCGCTCGTTTCGGGAGTCAAGGGGCGGTGTATTCAGGCCGCCCATCTAAAAAACAATAAGACGGGGCACAGGGTGAGGACTACGGCATGAACGCCGCCACCGCGGGCAAGGGAAGGATAGCGCTTTGCCTCGCGGCGGCGATGCTGGCCCTGGCCGCCGCGCCGGCGCGGGCCGGAGACAGCCCGGTCGTGTTCAGTGTGCCCTCGGGCCCCGCGCGCACGGCGATCCCCGCCTTCGCCCGGCAGTCCGGCCTGCAGATCCTGGCCAATACGGCCGACCTCGACAATGTCACCACCCACGCCGTGTCCGGCGCCCTGCCGCCCGAAGCCGCGTTGCAGAAGCTGCTCGAGGGCAGCCCCCTCGCCGCCCAGGTCAAGCCCAACGGCACCGTGCTGATCGTGCGCACCGCCGCGACGGTCCTCGCACCGCCGGCGCCGGAGGAGGCACCGAGCGTCGTGGTCATCATCGGCTTCCGCAAGAGTTATCTCGACGCCATCGACATGAAACGAAAGGCGGTGGGCGTCACCGACTCGATCTCATCGGACGGCATCGGCCGCTTCCCCGACCTGAACGTCGGCGAGGCCCTTCAGCGCATCCCGGGGGTTCAGGTCAATCGCGAAGCCGCCTCGCGCGACGCCACCATCAACCTGCGCGGCCTGCCCGGCACCTATGCCCGCTACACCATCAATGGCCAGGCCTATGCCGACCCGATCCTCGACGGCTCGACGCCGCTGGGCGCCTTCAATTCCGATTTGTTTTCGGCCTTTACGGTGATCAAGTCGCCCGGTGCGGCCGATCCGGCCGGGGGCCTGTCCGGCAATATCGACCTGCGCATTGCGCCGGCGCTATCGCGCAAGGACGGTGGCACCTTCAAGGCCGCCGAGGAGTACGACACGCTGGGCCAACTTTCGAGCCCCGCCTTTACCTTGGGCTACAACAAGCACTTCAGCCCGGACCTCGCCGTCTTCGGTATCGTCGCCTACAAGAAGGAAAAGTTCCGCCGCGACTCGGTCTATTTCAACGCCTATTCACCGCTGTCGGCCGCGACGACGCCGAACTTCGCCAGCCTCTATTCGGACTATTACGCGCCGTTCAACGGCAACGGCTCCTGCCCCAGCGGCCAGGTCTGCGCCACCACCGGCACCGGCCTGAAGTCGAAGACCGGCGTGCTGTTCGCCTCGGATAACCGCCAGGCGGTCAAGTACAACGAAGGCGACCTGGTCACCGCCGCCACCGGCGTCGAATGGAAGCCCAACGACCAGACGAAGCTCGGCCTGACCGGCTTCTACACCCGCCGCAACCTGGCCCAGAACCTGACCGACCTGTTCGAAATCGACATGCGCGGCGCCCGGACCGTCATCAGCCCCACGACGGCACCGGTCCTCGAAGGCGACGGCAATTATTACGTCCAGGGGTACACCTACGCCAATGCGCAGATAAACGACTCCTTCCGCTCCGAGCCCCTGACCGAACAGGCCTGGGACCTCGACGGCCGGGTCGAATGGAAGACCGACCGGTGGCATCTGACCGGCACGCTGGTCGACTCGCGCGGCGAGAACAACTCGGTCCAGACCCAGATCGACATTCGCAACCTGCCGACGGCGGCGGGCAACGGCGTCAACGGCAGCTTCAATTCAGGCGGCGCCCATATCGCCAACTACCTGTTTTCGCTCAACCGCGCACCGGCGGTCGTCGTGCCTACAGGGCCGTGGACCTGGGCCGGTACCGGCAACCAGGCGACGCAGATCGCCGCCAATGGCGACCAGCTGATCGTCGCCGGCAGCTCGGAATACGGCCTCAACGAAGTCCAGGCCGCCCAGGGCGATGTCGAACGGCAATTCGCCGGCGGTCTCCTCAGCAGCCTCCAGGGCGGCGCGCGCGTCGAACGCGACCGCTACGTCTCGCGCGGCTACCGCACCAGCGCCAAAGGCGTGAACACCGCGAATATCGACAGCGCCTTCGTCACCGCCGATCCCTACGCCTCGTCCTTCTTCGATGGCCAGGCGGGCAGCCCGCTCGGCAACTGGACGCAGTTGAACTATAATTACGCCGTCGCCCGGCTTGAGCCCGTGACGGTCGCGTCGGGCGACACGCTGACCTCGACCGGCTGGATCAACGACCCGACCAACGCCTCCTATTCCAGCTATAATTTCACCGTTCGCAACGATATCGGCGCCGCCTACCTGCTGACGAAGTTCGCCTTCGACCTGGGTGGGGTGCCCGTGCACGGCAATGCCGGCGTCCATTACGAACAGACGGACCAGACGATCGACGCGCTCAACAAGCAGATCGATGCGTCGGGCAACCTGGTCTTCGTTCCGGAACAGTTTCGCCAGAAGTACCACGACCTGCTGCCCTCGGTCTTGGTGGACGCCAATCTGCGCGACGACCTGATCCTGCGTGCGGCCTATTATAAAACCTTCGTCCGGCCGCAGCCGCGCAACCTGACGCCGTCGACCACCGTCAGCAGCAACTCGACCGGCTACTCGATCTCCTATGGCGGGTACGATCTCAAACCCTACTGGGCGGACTCGGAAGACGTCTCGCTGGAATGGTACAACCGCCCTGGCGGGCTGGTGTCGATCGATGTCTATCAAAAGGTCATCCACAACCTGATCGCGCCGGACAACAGCCTGGCCCAGCTCTGTCCGGCCGACGCCACGGCCTTCGGCCTGGGTCACCTGCACACGGTGGGCACCACCTGCTATAGCGACCTTCTGGTCAACGGCCAGCCGGCGATCATCCAGGCCTCGGGCTATTTCAACGAAGCCAATCCGATCACGGCGCGCGGCCTGGAGTTCAGCATCCAGCAGAACCTCGACTTCCTGCCGGGCGTCTGGAAGAACTTCGGCGGCATGGTGAACTATTCCTACACCCAGATACAGGGTCACAATGCCGACGGCAGCAAGGCCATATTGCCCGGCGTTTCCAGCAACGCCTACAACCTGATCGGCTATTACGAGACGCCGAAGTTCGGCATACGCATCGTCTATAATTACCGGAACCGCTATGTGCTGTCCGGCGGCACGACCTTCAGTGGCGGCCTCAGCCGCGTCGCCGGCCGGGGGCAGTTGGACGCCGCCCTGTCCTACGCCCTGACGCCCCGGCTGTTCGTGTCGCTTGACGCCTTCAACCTGACCGATGCACGCCGGGTGCAATATCAGGGCGACCCCGACATCCCGCGCGAAGACGATTACGACGGGCGCACCTTTACGGTGGCCTTTCACGCGACTTTCTGACGGCTCACGTCCCAAACCACAATGCCTCCGATGCCCTATGGCATCGGCAAGCGCGACCGCGCGCCCGAACGAGTGCGAGGAGCCCTCGCGGCATCTGAGCGAAAAAAAGATGGCGGAAGACTTCCACCCCGCTCGTTTCGGTTAACAGAGGGGCGTTGCATCGAACCCCTCGCGAGCAACGGGCGCATGGCGCCGGGGAAAGAGGAAACGTCAGATGAAATCCAAAATCAGCGCCACACGGTGCGGCCTTATGCTGGCTTCGGTCAGCCTGATCGCGCTGGCCGCCGCGCCATTCGCCGCGACCGCCCAGGACGCCGCCGCGCCCGCCGCGGCGCCGGCGCCCGCGACCGACACCGTCGTGGTCATTACCGGCTTCAAGAAATCCTATGCCGACGCCGTCAAGATGAAGCGCGACGCCGTGGGCATCACCGACTCGATCTCGTCGGACGGCCTGGGCCGCTTTCCCGACCTGAACGTCGGCGAAGCCCTGCAGCGCGTGCCCGGCGTACAGATCAATCGCGAAGCCGCGTCGCGCGACGCCACCATCAACCTGCGTGGTTTGCCCGGCACCTATGCCCGCTACACCATCAACGGCCAGGCCTATGCCGATCCGATCCTCGACGGCTCGACGCCGCTCGGCGCCTTCAACGCCGACGTCTTCTCGGCGATCACCGTGATCAAGTCGCCGGGCGCTTCGGACCAGGCCGGCGGCCTTTCGGGCAATATCGACCTGCGCATCGCCCCGGCGCTGTCGCGCAAGGACGGCGGCACCTTCAAGGTCGCCGAGGAATACGACACGCTGGGCAAGGAAAGCAGCCCGGCCTTCACCATCGGCTACAACAAGCACTTCAGCCCAGACCTCGCCGTGTTCGGTATCGTCGCCTACAAGAAGGAAAAGTTCCGCCGCGACTCGGTCTATTTCAACGCCTATTCGCCGCTGTCGGCCGCGACGACGCCCAACTTCGCCAGCCTCTATTCGGACTATTACGCCCCGTTCAACGGCAACGGTTCCTGCCCCAGCGGCCAGGTCTGCGCCACCACCGGTACCGGCCTGAAGTCGAAGACGGGCGTGCTGTTCGCCTCGGATAACCGCCAGGCGGTCAAGTACAATGAAGGCGATCTGGTCACCGCCGCCACCGGCGTCGAATGGAAGCCCAACGACCAGACGAAACTGGGCCTGACCGGCTTCTACACCCGCCGCAACCTGGCGCAGAACCTGACCGACCTGTTCGAAGTCGACATGCGCGGCGCCAAGACGATCATCTCGCCAACCACCGCGCCGGTTCAGCAGGCCGACGGCAACTACTACGTCCAGGGCTACAACTATTCCAACGCCCAGGTGAACGACTCCTTCCGCTCGGAACCGCTGCTGGAACAGGCGTGGAACCTGAACGGCACGGCGGAGTGGAAGAACGACAAGTGGAAGCTCACGGGCACCGTGGTCGACTCGCGCGGTGAAAACAACGGCGTGCAGACCCAGATCGATATCCGCAACCTGCCCACCACCGCGGGCAACGGCGTCAACGGCAGCTTCAACTCCGGCGGCTCGAAGATCAGCGACTACCTCTTCACGCTGAACCGCACCCCGGCCGTCGTCGTGCCCACCGGCACGTGGACCTGGGGCGGCACCGGCAACCAGCCGACCCAGATCGCCGCCAATGGCGACCAGCTGATCGTCGCCGGCAGCTCGGAATATGGCCTCAACGAAGTCCAGGCCGCCCAGGGCGACGTCGAACGCCAGTTCTCAGGCGGTATCTTCAGCAGCCTGCAAGGCGGCGCGCGCGTCGAGCGCGACCGTTACGTCTCGCGCGGCTACCGCACCAGCGCCAAGGGCGTGCAGACCCAGAACATCAACAGCAACTTCATCACCGCCGATCCGTACGCCTCGTCCTTCTTCGGCGGCCAGGGCGGCAGCTATCTGAGCAACTGGACCCAGCTGAACTACGATTACGCCGTGTCGCACCTGCAGCCGGTCACCGTGGCCTCGGGGGACATCCTGACCTCGACCGGCTGGATCAACGATCCGACCAACGCGTCTTATTCCAGCTATAACTTCACCGTGCGCAACGACATCAGCGCCGCCTACCTGCTGACCAAGTTCGCCTTCGACCTGGGCGGCGTGGCCGTGCACGGCAATGCCGGCGCGCATTACGAGCAGACCGACGAGACGATCAACGCGCTCGACAAGAAGACGGACACATTGGGCAACATCACCTTCGTGCCCGAGACCTTCCATCAGAAGTACCATGACCTGCTGCCGTCGGTCTTGGTCGCCGCCAATCTGAGCGACGACCTGATTCTGCGCGGCGCCTATTACAAGACCTTCGTCCGGCCGCAGCCGCGCAACCTGACCCCGTCGACGGCGGTCAGCAGCAATTCGACCGGCTATGCGATCTCGTACGGCGGCTATAACCTGAAGCCCTACTCGGCCGACTCCGAGGACCTGTCGCTGGAATGGTACAACCGTCCGGGCGGCCTGATCTCGATCGACGTCTATCAAAAGTACATCCACAACCTGATCGCGCCGGACACTAGCGTCAACGACCTGTGCCCCGCCGACGCCACCGCCTTCGGCCTGGGTCACCTGCATACCGTCGGCACCACCTGCTACAGCGACGTCCTGGTCAACGGCCAGCCGGCGATCATCACGGCGTCGGGCAACCACAACCAGCCCAACACCATCACGGCGCGCGGCCTGGAGTTCAGCGTCCAGCAGAACCTCGACTTCCTGCCGGGCTTCTGGAAAAACTTCGGCGGCCAGTTCAACTACTCGATGGCCAATATCTCCGGCCACAATCCGGACGGCACCAAGGCCGTGCTGCCCGGCGTGTCGAAGAATGACGTCAACCTGATCGGCTATTACGAGACCAAGACCTGGGGCGTGCGCGTCATCTACAGCTGGCGCGACGAGTACTACCTGACCGGCGGCTCGACCTTCACCGGCGGCCAAAGCCTGGTGGCGGCGCGCGGCCAGCTCGACACCTCGATCTCGTACAACATCAATTCGCGCTTCTCGATCTCGCTGGACGGCTACAACCTGACCGACGCCCAGCGCGTGCAGTACCAGACGAGCGACTCCATCCCGCGCGAAGCCGACTATGACGGCCGCACCTATACCCTGACCTTGCACGGTTCCTTCTGATCCTGCGAGGCCGGTCCCCTGCGGGGCCAGTCCTTTTCTAACGCCTCATGTTTATCCCAAAAGTGGCAATCCACTTTTGGGCATGAGGCTCGGGGCTGGCTCCGCTTTTTTCATTCCTTCACATAGCGTAGAGTCGCCCCATGCGCCGCATCCTCCCCGCCATCGCCATTTCGTTCGTCCTGGCGTCCGCCGCCGCGGCGCAGACCTTCACGCCCTCGCCCGGCGCCTCGCCGACGGTGACCGCCGATGTCGTGTCGAGCGACGCCATCGACCGCGTCTGGTCCGGCCATTCCGTGCGTTCGGCCCTGCTGGTCACGAAGGACCGCATCTATATCGGCTATTACGACGCCAGCCGTCAGCTGACCGTGGCCGTGCGCCCCCTGGGCGGCGGCGGCTGGACCTACCAGAAGCTCGACACCTGGAACGACTGGGACAGCCACAACTATATTACCCTGGCGGAAGACAGCGCAGGCCGCATCCATGTCGCGGCCAATATGCATGCCAGCCCGATGACCATGTTCCGCACGGACACGTCCGGCGACGTGCGCACGCTGAAGCGCATCGACGTGCTGGTCGACCCCAAGCTCGAACACTCGTCGACCTACCCCATCTTCCTGCACGACCAGGCGGGCCGGCTGATCTTCAAGTATCGCGACGGCTCCAGCGGCAACGGCAATGAAATATATGACGTTTTCGACGCTCAAACGGCCAAGTGGTCGCGCCTGACCGCCGACCCGCTGACCGACGGCGAGGGCCACCGCAACGGCTATTTCATGGGCCCCGTCCTCGGCCCCGACAAGCAATTCCACATCGCCTGGGTGTGGCGCGAAAGCCCGATGGCCGAAACCAATCACGACCTCAGCTACGCGCAGAGCCCCGACCTGGTCCACTGGTTCCACGCCGACGGCACTTCGTTTGCGCTGCCGATCCGCCTGAAGGACGCTGAGATCGTCGATCCCGTGCCGGTCAAGGGCGGCATGATCAACAACAATACCATTATCGGCTTCGACGACCGCGGCCGGCCGATGATCACCTATCACAAGTTCAACGCCGCCGGGGACACCGAGATCTACGTCGCCCGCTATGAAGGTAAAAGCGCGGGCGGCAACGGCTGGCACATCGCCCAGGTATCGCAGTGGAAGGGCTATCGCTGGGACTTCGGCGGCGGCGGTTCGCTGGATGCCGAACTGTTCGTCTCCGGCGCCGAGCCGGCCGGCCCCGGCCTGCTCAAGGTACCGGTCATCCGCAAGGGCCAGTCGATCGACTTCCTCATCCGCGCAAGCGACCTGTCCTTCGTCGAAGAACGCCCGGTCGTATCGCTGAAGGACCAGCTCAGCCAGACGGCGAAAATCCCGGACGGCATGCAGTTGAACGTCGTCACGGCGCCGGGCGCCGGCGATACGCTCTACGCCCTGGTCTGGGCGGCGCGGCCGCCGCACCGCGACCTGCCGTCGGCCGATATCCCCGACCCGACGACGCTGTCCTTCCTGACGCTGAAGACCAAGCCAACCCACTGAACCGGCGCGGTTTCGGACGGCGCCGCCGGGTGCCGTCCGAATCTTTGCAAATTCTTAAGCGCCATGCGAGAGATTGGCCGCGGTCAGTAGAATGAATGACCACCGCCCTTGAAGGGCCCGTGATCGACGCCGTAACCGGCCCGATCGGCAAAACGCCACCGCTTTTCATGTACCCTTGAAAGTCCGGTTCCGGCGATGAGTCTTGCCCGATTGAATGACGTAGTGCCCGATTTCGCCGCGTCGGATTCCGAAACGCCTTTTGCGCTTCAGGCCCTTGCCGCCCAGGCGTCGACCAGCCTCGATCCGGTGGACTGGACGGCCTTCCGGACGCAGGCGCATCAAATGCTCGACGACATGATCGGCCACCTCCAGCACACCGCCGATGAACCGTTGTGGCGCGAACCGTCCCCGGCGGCGCGCACCGCGCTCAGAGCCGAAGTTCCCGAAGCGCCGACGGCGCTGGCCGAGGTCTACGACCAGTTCAGGACCAACATCCTGCCCTACGGCAGCGGCAATATCCATCCGGGCTTCATGGCCTGGGTCCAGGGCGGCGGCACGCCGACCGGTATGCTGGCCGAGATGCTGGCTGGCGGCATGAACGTCAATGCCGGCGGCCGCGATCACATGGCGATCGAGGTCGAGCGCCAGATCACGGCGTGGGTCCGCGACCTGTTCGGCTTTCCCGAAACCGCCGGCGGCCTGTTCCTGACCGGCGCCTCCCAGGCCAATTTCGTCGCCACCGTCATCGCCCGCACCCGGCGCCGCGGCAGCGACGTGCGCCGCACCGGCCTAGCCGGCGCGCGGCCACTGACCGCCTATACCTCTGTCGAAGCCCACGGCTGCATTCCGCGCGCCCTCGACATGTGCGGCGTCGGCACCGACCATCTGCGCCGCATCGACGTCGATGGCGACGGCCGCATCCGCCTCGACGCGCTGAAAACCGCGATCGCCGCCGACCGCGCCGCGGGCTTCGAGCCCTTCCTCGTCGTGGGCTCGGCCGGCACGGTCAATACCGGCGCCATCGACGACCTCACCGCCCTGGCCGCCCTGGCCAGGGCCGAGGACCTGCATTTCCACGTCGACGGCGCGCTGGGGGCGCTCGGTGTCATGGCGGCGGACCTGAAGCCGTTGCTGCGCGGCATCGAGCTGTGCGATTCCCTGGCCTTCGACTTCCACAAGTGGGGCCAGGTGCCCTACGACGCCGGCTTCCTGCTGGTCCGCGACGAGGCGTGGCAGAGGCAGACCTTCGCCTCGGACGCCGCCTACCTCACCCGGGCCGGGCGCGGCCTGGCCGGCGGCGACTGGTGGCCGTGCGATACTGGCCCCGACCTGTCGCGCGGCTTCCGCGCCCTGAAGACCTGGTTCACGCTCAAGACCCACGGCACCGAGGCGCTGGGGCGGTCGATGAGCGCCAATTGCCGCCTGGCCCGCCGCCTGGCCGAGCGGGTCGACGCCGACCCGCGCCTCGTCCGGCTGGCGCCGGTGGCGCTCAACGTGGTGTGCTTCGCGCGCACCGCCGCGACGCCGGAGGCCACCGACCGGCTCAACAGCCGCATCGTCGAACAGTTGCACATGGACGGCCGCGCCGCGCCGTCCCTGACCCTTATCCATGGCCGCAAGGCGATCCGCGCCGCCATCGTCAACCACCGCACGACGGAGGCCGATATCGACGCCCTCCTGAACGGCGTCTTGAATTATCCCGCAGAGGACTGAAGTATGTCAGCGTTCCCCATTCCGGACTTCATCGATCCGGCCTCGGTCACGATGGGCCTGAACCGTATCCTGCCCTACGCCTTCGATGGCATGGACGTCACGCCGCTGTGGGACCAGTTGATCCAGCGCTACGGCGCCGACAATGGCGATGCCGCCGCCCTGGTCGACCTGTCGACCATCCTGCAAAGCCAGGGCCGCACCGAGGACGCGCTGCACATCCTGAAACAGGCGCTGGAGATACGGCGGACCTTCTGCGTCGTGCACGGCGACGGTTCCGGGCCGCGCGTCCTGGCCTTCCTGACGCCCGGCGATTTCATGGCCAATACGCCGCTCGACTTCCTGTTCGACGGCAGCAACGGCGTGCTGTGGCTGCACTATGTCGATGCCGACACCACCACGCTCAGCGACCTGCCCGACCACGACATAGCCTTCATGGCGATCGGCGAATCCAACGAGAACGGCCCGGTCCTTGAGCGCATGGCCCAATTGCTGGCGAAATGGCCCGGGCCGATCTTCAACAACAAGCCGCTACTGATCAAGGACCTGACGCGTGACGGCGTCAACGCCCTGCTGGCCAACGAACCGTCGCTGGTGTCGCCCGAAACCCGGCGCGTCCATCGCATCCAGCTCGAGGCCGTGGCCAACGGCCTGCTGAGCCTGGAATCCGCGACCGACGGCTTCGCCTTTCCGATCATCGTCCGCCCGATCGGCACCCACGCCGGGCACGGCCTGTCGAAGATGGAGACGGCGGTGGAACTGGCCGGCTACCTGGCGCAGGGGGACAGCGACCGTTTTTATATCGCGCCGTTCATCGATTATCGCGGCGCCGACGGCCTGTTCAACAAGCAGCGCATCGTGCTGGTCAAGGGCAAGCCCTTCGCCAGCCACATGGCGCTGTCGTCGAACTGGATGGTCCACTACATGAACGCCGGCATGGCCGAAAGCGCCGAGAAACGCGCCGTCGAAGCCGAATGGATGGCGACCTTCGACGACGATTTCGCCCGCCGCCACCGCGCCTCTTTCGAAGCCCTCTACAACCGCATCGGCCTGGACTATTTCGGCATCGACTGCGCCGAACTGCCGGACGGCCGCCTGCTGGTCTTCGAACTCGACGTCGCCATGATCGTCCATGCGCTCGACAGCGAAAGCCTCTATCCCTACAAAAAGCCGGCCATGCACCGGCTGTTCGCCGGCTTCTTCACCGCCGTCGAGGCCAGCCGTACCGCGTCGCGGGCGTGCGACGCCGCGTGACCCTCAACGACGTGCTCTCCGGCCTGCTGACCTCGGGCGGCGACGACCGCCTGCGCGTCGACGCACGCACGGGCCGCAACCGCTATCAGTGCGCGCCGCGTCCGTTGCCGGGCGAGATCAGCCTGTGCTCATCGACGGCCTCGACCATCTCGGCCGAGGCCTTCGCCCAGCTCGGCCCGGCCTGGTCCGCGCTGCAGGCCGGGATCGTGGCCTACGGCGCCGCGCACGCCTATCAGCGGGCGGTCGACGACATCCGTGACGATCTGCGCGACATCTATGCGCTCGGCGACACCGATATCGTCGTGGCCGCCTCGGGCACCGACCTGCACCTGCTGGCCGCATCCCTGCTGGCCTCCGCCCATGGCGGTCGCCTGACCACCCTCACCCTGCCCGGCAACGAGTCGGGCAGCGGCGTCATCCACGCCGCCGCGGGCCACCACTTCACCCCGGCGCCGCCGTATGGAGCGCCCGCCCCCCTCGGCGCGCCCGTCTGCCTGGGCAGTCGCATCCGCAATGTGACCTTCCGGGCGCGCGACGACGCCGGCCGGATGCGCCCGGACGACGAGATCGAGCAGGAACTGGCCGGTCGCATTACCGAGGCCCAGGCGGCGGGCGAGCACTGCCTGCTCGTCGTCGCCGACGTGTCGAAGACCGGCGCCATCATCCCCAGCCTGGAGACGGTCCAGCGCCTGCGGCTGCGTTTTGCGGGCACGCTCGACGTCCTGATCGACGCCTGCCAGATGCGGCTGTCGGCGGCGACGCTGCGCGCCTACCTGGCCCAGAACCTTCTGGTGGCGATAACCGGCTCGAAATTCTATGCCGGCCCGGTGTTCAGCGCCGCCCTGCTGGTCCCGCCCGCCCCGTCGCGCCGCCTGGCCGGCGCCTCCCTGCCGCCCGAACTGTCCGCCTACAGCCTGCGTGCCGACTGGCCCGCGCACTGGCAGGCGGGACGCGCGCTGATGCCCGGCGTCAATTTCGGCCTGGTGCTGCGCTGGCGGGCGGCGCTTTGCGCCATGCGCACGTTTGCCGCCGTCCCGGAGCCGGTGACGCATCACACGATCGCTGCTCTGGGTCGGGCCGTAAGCCAGGGACTGGCCGCGTCGCCCGTCTTCGCCCCGGCCGCCGTCCCGTCTCCGGATCGTTCCGCCCTGCACGCCGATGGGGGCTTCGACCGGCTGCCGACGATCTTTCCGTTCTATCTGGCCAATGCGCAAGGCCACCACGCCACGGCTGCGGACGTCCGGGCGATCTACGACGCCCTGGCCACCGGATCGGCAAGCCCCGCGGTGCGGCTGGGCCAGCCGGTCGCCATGGCCGGCGACGCCGACGCCCTGCGCCTGTGCCTGAGCGCGCCGCTGATCGTGCGCGCCAGCCGCAGCGAGGCGGCCCTGCAAGCCGCGATCGCCGACATCCACCTGGCGCTCGACCGGGTGGCAGGCCTGGCCACGGCCAGGCTGTGGTCCGGCCCCAGGCGCGCCGCCGGATAGAAAACCCGGATGGCTATAGCCCATCGGGCAGGCGCGGGCCTGGCACGACTATCTTAATGACTCTGCGGTACTATGGGCATGAGTTTCGGATCGAGATATGTCGCAAACCGCAGAACCCCTTTCGAACAGGCTAGGTGCCCTCCTCGAATTCATGACGGAGGAAAAAGGCAAGCCGCTGGCCTACCTGATCGAGACCGCCGGCGTGAAGCGCGAACGCATGATCCGCTGGTCCAACCGTCGCATCGAAACCTTCCTGACCGAAGCCTATCTGGGCCTGGACGTCCTGGCGACGCTCAAGGATCGCGGCATGGCTTCGTTGTATCTCAACGACCTGAAGGATGTCCTCGGCGCCGAGCGCAGCCGCGACTTCTACACCCAGTTCGAGCCGAAGCTGAGAACCGCGCCGACCGCAGCGGACGCGAAACCGGCCGGCAACAAGGACGCCATAACACCGGCCGAATGGGCGATCATTGCCGGCGGCCTTGCCGTCCTGGGCGCGGTCATCTGGGCGCTGATTGCTTTCGCCGAATTCGTGAGAGGCGCGTCTTTCCTGGTCGCCTGCCTTTGCGGCGGCATCCTCCTCCTGCTTCTCAAGGCGCATCAGTCCGGCGGCCTGAACCCCGTCGGAAAAACGACATTGCGATATTCACTGGTCATCGGCGGCGCCGCGGTCTTTCTGATCTTCGCGACGGATCCCTTCTGTTCGCCATCAAGGATGCTGCTCGACTGGGGTGGGAAGAAGTCGGCCTTCGAAGCCGCCGAACAGGCGAAGGCCCGGGCCAAGGCCGAAGCGGAAGCCGCCGCCGAGCGAAAACGGGATGAAGCGGCGGAAGCCGCCAATCCGGCGCCTTCCCGCGAGGTGGCCGACTCCGCCGAAGAAACGCCGCAGCAGGCGCGCAAACGCGTCATCTTCACGAGTTGCATCGGCGCCATTCCCAACGGCTTGAGCAAGGACGAGATGTGGGTGCAGATCGGCCGCTGCACGCGCCTGGCGGACCAGATTCAGTAACCGCCGGCCCTGGTTGGCGCCTAGACGACGCCGAACAGGCCGCGCACGGTCTGGACCGAGACCGATACCCCGTTGACCAGCAGCAGTACCGCAAAGGCTACGATGGCCAGCGGCTTGAGCAACAGGCCGACCAGGCTGAACCGCCAGTCCGCGCCCGGCTCGCGCGGGCTGAACGTCGACCGGCTGGCGCGGATTTCGGAGCCGTCCGCGACGCGCCAATCCTTCTCCATGCACCGGCACAGGGCGCAGCGGCGGATGGCGCGATAGCTGATTTCCTTGCCGCCATCGAGCGGATCGACAATCGATTCATGGACCGTCGGCAACCATCTGTGGCCGCCGATTTTCAAACGCCGATGGAAAAACGACTCTACGGACACGCGACAGCCTCCGTACAAATTCGCCCAATAGGTTAACAAACATGAATGGGCCCGGCTGTCCAGCGGCTTCGGCGGGTCGATGATGGCCCGGGCCGGCCGCAACCGCCGTTTAGCGGCGGTGCATCGAATAGGCTTCGCCTTCGGACCGCTGGACGACCAGGTCGATGCCGAACAGCGCCGTCAGGTTTTCCGAGGTCAGGACCTCCGCCTTGTCACCAAACGCGAAGACGCCGCCGTCCTTGATCAGCAGGACCTTCTGGATCAACGGCACGACCTCTTCGAGGTGGTGCGTGACCATCATGATCGTCGCCGACTGGCCGGCGTGGTCGAGATAGTCGAGGAACTCGCTCTGGGCGCGGACATCCAGGCCCAGGGTCGGTTCGTCGAGCAGGATCAGATCGGGCCGCAGGACCATGGCGCGGGCGATCAACACCTTGCGCATCTGGCCGGTCGACAGGGTCTGGATCGGTCGTTTGGCCATCGGCGCCAGGTCGAGCCGCGCCATCACCTCGTCGACGTGCGCCGCCATGTCGGCGCTGAGGTCCTCCGGCTTGAAGAAGCCGTAGGTGCCGAAATAGCTCGACGCCACGCTGTCGCGCACGCTCATACCGCCGATTTCGAGCAGGGCATCGGCGAACTTCATCGACACCAGGGCGATCGACTGGCGCAGTTCGGCCATGCTCCAGTTGCCGCGGCCCTTGAAGAGGTTGACCGCCTCGTTGCCCCGCTCGAAAACGGGATAAAGATCGCGCATCAGCAGACGGATGAAGGTCGACTTGCCCGAACCGTTCGGCCCGACGATGGCCGTGTGCTGCAGCGGGGCAATCCGGAAATCGATCCTGTCGAGGATGACGTGCGGCCGCGCCACCGTGGCGTTGCGGATATCGATCAGAAGCTCGGTCATGGTCAGGCTTTACGCACCGGCGCCGAGCGAAGCAAGTCGAGCATGGATTCGAGGACCTCGAACCGCACGGGCTTGGTCAGGTGCAGGTCGAAGCCGGCGGCCGCGGTCTGCTTGCGGGCGTCCTCGTCGCCAAAGCCGGTGACGGCGATGATCTTGAGCGCGCTGGGGCCGCGCGCCTTGCGCAACGCTTCTGCCACCTGCACCCCGGGAACATCCGGCAGCGACAGGTCCAGCAGCAGGACATCGGGTTCGGTCGAAAGCGCCAGCGAAACCGCCTCCCGGCCGTCGAAGCCGACCGAAGCCGTATCGCCCAGGTCCTCGATCGCCTCCTTGAGGCTGAGCGCGGTGTCGCGGTCGTCATCGATGATCAGGACGCGCAGGGGCTCGCCGGCCTTGCGGGCGGACTCGCGGTGGAGGTGGGGCGCATAGTCGGACATGCGCTCCTGCTACGAAGAGATCGCGGCCAGAATGCGGAAGAGAATTGAAATAATGACGAATTCGACCCGCCGGTCGACAGGTATCGTAACCGTCAGGCGGGCGCCGCCTCGGCGGCCGGCGAGACCAGGCTCGCAAAGGTCCGGGCAACAGAAGAGACGTCGTCGCTGCGGATCGCCAGCGCCAATGACACCTTCAGGTCGACACCGTCGATCGGCCGGTAGATCACGCCCTCGACGGCCAGTTGCGCGATCGACGCCGGCACGACCGCGACCCCGAGGCCCGCCGCGACCAGGTTGATGATGGCGCCGCTCTTGGGCGCTTCCTGGCCGATGAGCGGTTCGAACCCTTCGGCCAGGCAGGCCTCGCGGATCAGGCTCAGGAAGGATTGCCCCTGATCGCGCGCATAGACGATGAACGGATCGTCCTTCAACGCGGCGACCGGCACGCTGACCTGCCCGGCCAGCGCATGGCCAACCGGCAGGGCGAAGATCAGAGGTTCGTCATCCATCGGTGTCAGGCGCACGCGGCTGTCGGCGACATTGCCCGGACGCACGAAGGCGACATCGAGCTCATGATTGACCAGCCGGTCGACCAGGATCGCCGTGTTGTTTTCCTCGATCACTAGGCTGGTTTCGGGATATTGCCAGTGAAAGGCGGCAAGGGTCCGGGTGACCACCGGATTGAAGTTGGCGGACGAGGTGAACCCCACCCTGACCGCGCCGCCCTGGCCGCCACCGGCCCAGCGCGCCGCGCGCACGGCGTTGTCGACCTGGGCCAGCACCTGGCGGACCTCGGCCAGGAAGGCCAGGCCCGCGCCCGTCAGGGTGACGCCGTGCGGCCAGCGGTGAAACAGCGGATAACCGATTTCGCTCTCAAGATCGCGGATCTGCTGACTCAACGGCGGCTGGCCGATGCCCAGCCGCGCCGCCGCACGCGTGAACGCCTGCTCTTCGGCGACGGCGAGGAAATAACGAATATGGCGAAGTTCCATCGATGCAAAAACCCGCCGTCTATGGAAGCGGACGCCGGCGGCGTCCCGCCTTCGCCGACGGAACCACCGTTTTCCAGATCAGGCACCCCAGCGCGATAATCGCGGCCGGCCCGATGGCCAGCAGCCAGATTAAGGCAAGCGCCAGCAAGTGCGCGGCGGCACCCAGCGTGGTAAGCACCTGCCTATACGGCGCCGCTCGGGTAGATGACTTCGAAGGGTCATGCACGGAACGTGCCTCTTGATCTATGCGGGCTTCACCAAATACTCACGCGAATACTCTTTGGAAGCATCGCAAATAATACCGGCGACAGCACACAATTCTAAAAATTTTGGCGGATATGTTCCGTATACCGTATATATCACGGCCGGGTGCGCCGCAATAAAATTCAACGTTAATAATAGTTTATTAGAATGTGAACCCTATAGGCGCCACGAATACCATTTCGGCACTACGGATATCTCTCAAATATATACCCCAATACATTGTTCAAATACTGATGTTCTCCACGACATTATAATTAACGGCGGCCGGAAGGCGCCGCGCCCTCTCCCGGCTTGACTCGCGGTCTTCGAGGACGGCCTGATACGCCCCTGCTTCATGAAAGGGGCCGGACCATGCCAACCTCATCGACCGTTCTGGGCTTCGGAATCCTGATGTTCTTTGCCGGCATCGGCATCCCGATCATGGCGGCGCTGAACGGTGGCCTGGGCGCCCGGCTGGCCAGCCCGGCCGCGGCTTCGCTGCTGCTGTTCTGCCTGGCGGCCCTGATCAGCGCCATCACCCTGGCCTTCACCGGCTGGCCGGCGAAACCGGTTGCCGCCATCCCGCCGCAGTACTTCGCCGGCGGCGTCTTCGTCGCCTTCTACGCCTTGTCGATCACCTGGGCGGCGCCGCGCATCGGCGTCGGCAACGCGGTCATGCTGGTGCTGTTGGGCCAGCTGTTCGCGGCGGCGGCGATCGACCATTTCGGGCTGCTGGGCGCGGTTCGCTCGCCCATCACGCTGCAACGCGCGGCCGGCATCGCCCTTATGATCGCCGGGGTCTTCCTGGCCCGGAAAGTCAGTTAGGTCAAGGGATTGCGGAGGCCGGACAGCCGTCCTATAGACGGGTGTTCCCAACCGGCCGGTTCCATGCCCGACATCCTCTCCCCGACCCGCTATGATCTTATCGTCGTCGGGGCAGGCATCATCGGCCTGGCCCACGCCTATGTCGCCGCGCAGGCTGGGCTCAGGGTCTGCGTCGCCGAGCGCGACGCCAAGGCCGTCGGCGCCTCGATCCGCAATTTCGGCTTCATCACCGTCACCGGCCAGCAGCGCGGCGAGTTCCACGCCATGGCCCGCCGCACGGCCGAGGTGTGGCGCGAAGCCGCCGCGCGCTTTGACCTGCCCATCGCGCACAACGGCCTTTACATGTGCGTGCGCCGCCCCGAGGCCGAAACGGTGCTCGACGCCTTCCTGGCAACCGAAATGGGCGAGGGATGCCGCCGGATGCGGCCGCAGGATGTCGGCCTTCCCTTGTCCGACGCGGTCAGCGCCGTCCTGCATTCGCCGCACGACCTGCGCGTCGAATCGCGCGACGTCCTGCCACGCCTGGTCGAAGGCCTGACCGACGCGTTCGGCGTCGACTTTTTCTTCAATACCGCCGTGACCGGTATCGAGGAGGGCTATGTCGAAACGGCCGCGGGGCGGTTGCATGGGCGCCGGATCGTGGTCTGCCCCGGCGATAACCTGTCGGGTCTCTACCGGGACCGCCTGGCGGCCTACGGCATTGGCCGCTGCAAACTGCAGATGCTGCGCCTGGAAAGCCCGGGCTTCCGCCTGCCGGGCGCGGTCATGTCCGACCTGGGCCTCTTGCGTTACCCGGGCTACGCCGAACGGCCCGAGGCCGAAGCCCTGCGCCGCGTCGTCCAGGCCGAACAGCCGGAGCACCTGCGCGACGGCGTCCATCTGATCGTCGTGCAAAGCGCCGACGGCTCGCTGATCGTCGGCGACAGCCACGACTATGCCGACCCGGCGACACCGTTCAGTTCCGAGGCCGTCGACCGCCTGATCCTTGACGAATACCGCCACGTCCTGGGCCAGCCACCGGCGGTGCGCGAGCGCTGGATCGGCACCTATGCCACGGCGCCCGGGCACCAGTTTATCATCGACCGGCCCGCACCCGACGTCCGCCTGGTCGTCGTCACCTGCGGCGCCGGCGCCTCGACATCGTTCGGCCTGGCCGAAAAGACCCTGGCCGATATGGGAATAGAGACACATGCCCACAGCCATTAAGGCCTTCGTCTTCGACTGGGCGGGAACCATGGTCGATTTCGGCTGCATGGCGCCGGTGCGCGCCCTGCAGGCGGCGTTCGCCGAACACAGGATTGAGCTGACCGAGGCCGAAGCCCGCGCCGACATGGGCATGGCCAAGCGCGCCCACATCGCCGCTATTTTAGGACGCCAGCCGTTGCGCGAGCGGTTCCGGGCGGCGTGGGATCGACTGCCCGATGCGTCGGATATCGACACCTTGTTCGCCGCCGTCGAACCGCGGATGATCGAAGCGGCCGCCGACTGCGCCATGCTGATCGACGGCGCGGCCGACCTGGCCCGGCAGTTGAAGGCGTCGGGCGTGAAGATCGGTTCCGGCACGGGCTACAGCCGTTCGATGATGGGCGCGATCCTGCGCGAAGCCGAGGCGCAAGGCTACAAACCAGACGTCGTCATCTGCGCCGGCGAAACCGCGGAAGGCCGGCCGTCGCCGCTGATGGCCTGGAAGGCGCTGGTCGAGCTCGGCGCGTGGCCGGCGCGTGCCTGCGTCAAGGTGGATGACGCCGCAGTCGGCATCAGCGAAGGCCGTGAGGCTGGTATGTGGACGATCGGCCTGGCGGCCAGCGGCAACGGGGTCGGCCTGACGCGGGCGGCGTTCGACGCCCTGGCCGAGGACGACCGCCGCGGGCGCGTGGCGCATTCCGCTCAGGCGCTGCAAGCGGCCGGCGCCGACTATGTCGTCTCCAGCGTCGCCGACATTGCCGGGTTGTTGGGCGAGCTCGAGACGCGCATCGCCGCCGGCGAACGCCCGGGCGTAACAACGGTCCTGCGGCTTTAGGCTTTCAGACGCCGCGCCATGTACAGGGTGGCGTAGATCAGCAAGGCGATCCCGACTCCGCCGGTGACCAGGGCGCAGGCTTCGAGGAACGGCACCCACGGCAGTTGCAGGCTGGAAAAATTGCGGAACAGCAGCAGGCCCACCGACCCGGCATAACCGCTGGAATCGGCGACATAGATCAGGAACCCCGCCGTGCCGACGCGGCCGGTCGCGGCCAGCAGGCGGTCGAACAGGATGCCGTTGAACGGCGTATAGGCGAGATAGAGCCCGCCCCCGACCAGCATCATCCACATGAAGGGCGCAATCAGTTTGGCCTCGAAGGCCAGCGTCGCGCCAGCGGTCAGGACCAGGCCGATGCCGACCAGGGCGAAGTTGGCCCACAGGGCGGCGCGGTTGTCACGGAACACCGTCAGGACGGCCATGGCCACCAGGACGACGGCGCCGATCGGCAGTTCCGACGCGGCGAAGACGTCGGCCTTGTCGCCGAAGCCCAGGCCGGTCCAGATCTCGGCGGCGAAATTGTCGCGGAAATCGCGCAGCGCCGTCAGGAAGATATAGAGCACCACCAGCGCGATCAGGCCCGGCGCATAGCTGCTGAACAAGGCTTTGCGCGCCGCCTTGTCCATCGGCCGGCGCTCGGTACGCGCGGCGACGTCGGCAACGTCCGGCGGCGGCAATTGCGCCAGGCCCCAAACGCAGACCAGCAGCAGCGGCGTGAAGATCAGCCCGGTCATGGCCGGCATGGAAAAATCATTGGCGTAGTGCGAGAGCAGCAGCCACTTGCCGACCGATTTGACGACGCCGGACGACACGATGAAGCTGGCGCACAGGATCGAGCCCAGGATTTCCGAGGTTCGCCGCCCTTCGAGGAAGCCGAAGACCAGCCCCCAGATCAGGCCCAGCGGCAGGCCGTTGAGGAACAGGCAGAGGATGTTGTAGGGCGCCGGCACGACGGCGAAGGCGCACAAGGCCGCTTCGGCCACGGCGATCAGGGCTAGGATGGCCACCGCACGCCACCGGCCGGGCAGTTCGGAAATGATGCGGATACCGGCGAACTTCGACAGGGCGTAACCGAACACCTGGGTGATGACCAGGATGATCTTGTAGTCGATCCCCCACAGGCTCATCCCGGCGAACTCGGCGGCGGTGAATGGCTTGCGGAAGGCGTACATGGCGAAATAGGCGCCGAACGCCATCACGCCGCCATAGAGGGCGAAGACCGGGGCCGGCACGCGCGACAGCCAGCGGGTCAGTGGCGACGCCGGGGCGATAGGCTGGGAAAACATGGGCCTGGTTCCTTTGAGCGTCGATGGATGGGATCAGACGACCATCGGGCCGATGCCCGGGTCGGTGCGGCTGGGGGCGCCGGTTTCGATGTGCCCGGCGTAGCGCCGCAGCCATCCGGGCACGGCGTCCTGGGTCAGGGTGAAGTCGAACCAGTGGTCGGCGGCGGCGACATCGAGGCGTACAGCCTGCGTCGTGCGGCCGGCCACGCTCAGGACACGCCGCGCCGGCAGGGTTTCGCCGCGGACGTAGGCCGCCGCGAAGGCCAGAGTCAGCGCGGCCGGCGCGTCGCCGTCGTTTTTGACGGTCACGACCAGTTGCCCGGCCGCCTCACCGACCGTGACGGCGACGGCGTCGATGACCGGCTTGTCGTCGTGCTGCAGACGGCCGGCGAAGTGGCGGTAGAAGCCGTTCGGACCATGGACCGCTAGGTCGTAGACCTCGCGTTGGTCGTCGTTCCACTGCCCGGCGGCGTGGGCCTGGCCGGCGTCGAGCGTGTAGCGCCACGGGCCGCGCGGATAAGGGGCGTAGTCGTGGACGGTGAGCACGGCGGCCTTCGCACCGGTATTGGCGAAGTCGACGAAGACCTTGCCGCCGTCGCGGCGCACATCGGCAACCGTGCGATACGGCAAGGCGCGCGCCGGACGCTGGTCCGCCGGCTGTCCGCCCGCCACCTGCTGCGCCGGAATGTGCAACGACGGCTGGGCGGCGGCATGGGCCAGGCGGTCCTTGTAGTCGTCGGTCGACGGCAGGCTGAGGCTCTTGACCCCGGCGTCGGGCGCACGGAAATCGAAGGCCGAGGTCAGGTCGCCCGACACCGCGCGGCGCCACGGGCTGATGTTCGGTTCGGCCACCCCGAAGCGCTTTTCGAGGAATTTCAGTGTCGAGACGTGGTCGAAGACCTCGGAACAGACATAGCCGCCGCGCGTCCACGGCGAGACGATGATGGCCGGGATGCGGATGCCGAGGCCCAGCGGATGGCGGCCGCGGATCGGGCCGACCGGATGCGCGTCATAGTCCTCGAATTCGCCCGCGATGGAGACCCCGCTCCAGCCCTGGCTGTCGTCGGCCGGCGGCATCGGCGGCAGCACGTGGTCGAACAGCCCGCCGGCTTCGTCGTAATTGATGATGAAGACGGTCTTGGCGAAGACCTCCGGGTGGTCGGTCAGCGCGGCGATCAGTTTGGCGCAGACGTTTTCGCCCTCGGCCGGCGTATAGCTCGGATGCTCGGACAACGCGGCGGCGGTGACGATCCACGACACCTGCGGCAATTGGCCCGCGGCAATGTCGGCGCGGAAGGCCTCGACCAGCTGTTCGCCGTCCGAGCGCTTGCGGTCGGCGCCGGTCTTGTGCTCCGACACCCACGACCGGCCACGCTTGTAAAGGTTCGACGACGTGTCGCAGGGCCGGAACGACGCAAAACAGTGCAGGATATTGTCGCCGAAATTGTCGTATTCCTGATAGACCTTCCAGGTAATGCCTGCCTTTTCCAGGCGCTCTGCATAGGTAGTCCAGGTATAGGGCGTCATCGGCCGGTCTTCGGCCATGTCGGCGCTGGGCGTCTCGTCCTCGCCGTAATTGCTGAGCACCGGCTCGCCGCCGACACTGCCCGCGCCGTTGCAGCCCGTCCACAGGTGCAGGCGGTTGGGATAGGTCTGGGTCAGGGTCGAGCAGTGATAGGCGTCGCAGATCGTGAAGTTCGACGCCAGGGCATGATAGAAGGGCAGGTCCGCCGCCTTGTAGTGCGTCATGCGGTTGTGCATCTGCCGCGATGTGCCCCAGCCGTCGAAATGGCCGCCATTGACGATCGGCACGGCCTCGGCGTGGCCCTGGTCGCCGCCACCGACGACGTAGGCGCTGCTGGTCTTCGAATCCGCCCAGTAGGGCATGACGTAACCGTCGGCGTGCTCGTCGCTGGGCTGGCGCCAGACGCTGTGGCCGTTCTGCAGACGCAGGGGCCGCGGATCGCCCTGCCCGCGCACGCCGGCGAAGGTGCCGAAATAGTGGTCGAAGGCGCGGTTTTCCTGCATGAAGATGACGACGTGCTCGACATCCATTAGGCTGCCGGTCGTGCCGTTGGCCGGAATGGCCATGGCCTTGCGCAAGGACGCCAGCGCGGCAACAGACAGGCCCGCGACGCCCAGCTTCAGCAGGTCGCGGCGGTGCGTCGATACAGGCGGCATGAGCAGGCTCTTCGTGCGGATACGCTTCTGGTATAGACCAGATGACCCGACCCGGTGTTTTAATTTTTTATGACATTTGCTCCGCTGAACGCCTTAGCCGACAAAGCGTTTGTGGCGCGCCAAGCCATCTGGTATAGACCAATTTAATCTACTGCCGATATGAGTCGTTGAATGCCCAGCCCTGCCCCCGCCGCGCCGAACGTCCACCGGTCCGGCTTCGTCGAGCACATCCTTGATATCTACACCGCGCGGGGAGCGGAGCACTATGGCGAGGATGTCAGCCAGTCCGAACACGCCGAACAGTGCGCCCATTACGCACAGGCGGACGGCGCCGGCGACGCGCTGGTCGTCGCCGCCCTGCTGCACGATATCGGCCATCTCCTGCAAAAGCAGGGCAGCGACGCCGCCGACCGCGGCATCGACACGCGCCACGAACGCATCGGCGCGGGCTTCCTGGCGCGCGGCTTTCCGGCCGAAGTGACCGAACCCATCGCTCTGCACGTCCAGGCCAAGCGCTACCTGGCCACCATCGACCCGGCCTATATCGGCCGGCTCAGCGCCGCGTCGCTGCAAAGCCTGGCCCTGCAGGGCGGTCCCCTGTCCGAGGCTGAGTGCGATGCCTTTCGCGCTCATCCGCACCACGAAGCGGCCCTGCGCCTGCGCCGCTATGACGAGATGGGCAAGGTGGTCGGCGCCCAGCCGGCGCCGTTTGCCAGCTACGCGCCCCTGCTGCACAGCCTTTGCGTCGGACACGACGTGGCCTTGGACGAAGCCTGAGAACTAGGCTAAGGGGCATTCGCTCCTTATCGCGAAAGATCACGCCTTGCCCTCTCAAAGCGCCGGCTGGATGACGCCCCGGGCGTCGTCCGATCCGCATACCTATCTCGACGTGCGCGATCTCATTGCGCGGCACATCGGCCAGGACGAGCTGCCGCACGGCGCGCGCCTGCCGTCCGAGCGCCAGATGCAGACCTCGACGGGTGCGGCACGCGGCACGGTACGCGCGGCCCTGGCCCAACTCGAAGCCGAGGGCCTGATCTACCGCAGGAACCGCAGCGGCTGGTACGTCGCGCCCCCACCGATCGTCTACGACCCGACGCGCTGGGAAAGCTTCACCTCCTACGTCGCCGCGCAGGGGCGCGAGCCGCGGACCGAAACCCTTCAGACCCGCACGTGCGCGGCGACCGCCGACCTGGCCCAGGTCTTCGGCATCGCCTTGGGCGCGACCGTCTTCGAGATTCGCCGCCGGCGCCATATCGACGACCGGGCGGCTCTGGTCGAGACCATCTATGTCGACCCGGCCATGGCCCCGGCCCTGCTCGACCACGACCTGAACGGCTCGCTGACCGCGGTGCTGCGCGACCATTACGGCATCACCGTGGTGCGTAACCGTGTCGAGATGAGCCCCTGCGCCCTGACCCAGACCGAGGCCGAAGCGCTGCGCGTCCGCTCGGGCCTGCCGGGCCTGCTGGTCAAGCGCATCAGCTACGATCGCGACGGCCGCGTCGTCGAATACGACCACGAATACTGGCTGCACGACGCGCTGAAGATCAGGGTCGATATCCGATTGGCCGATTAGTCGATTAGCCGACCAGAACCTCGATATTGGTCAGGGCGCGCATCAGATCGGCACCGGGTTCGGCTTCGGTGACGAAGGCGTCGATCTGGTCGAAGTCGAGCGTCTTGACGATGCCCTGGCGTTCGAACTTCGACGAGTCGGCCAGCACGACGACCTTCGACGCCAGCGGCGCCAGCCGGGCCTTCAGCGTCGCTTCCGGATAGTGGAAGTCGAGCAGGCCGCGCCTGGAATCGACCGCCGAAATCGAGAAGAAGGCGATCTCCGGCGTAAAGCCGCCCATGAAGGCCTCGGTCTCCTGGCCGAAGCACGACTGGTAGTCGTGATTGATCTCGCCGCCGCCGAAGAAGACCTTGCAATTGTTCTTGCCGGCCATTTCGCGGGCGACTTCCAGCGCATTGGTTATGACGGTGAGATTGCGCCGCTTAGCCAGGGCCCGGCTCAGCCAGTAGGCGGTCGAGCCGGAATCGATCAGCACCGTCATGCCGTCCTCGACCAGGGTCGCGGCCTTCAGGCCGATGGCGCGCTTCTGCGGCGCGTTCTGGTTACGGCGGATCAGGTACGGCGCCTCGAACGCCGTCTCCTTCAGCTTGACCCCGCCGCGCACGCGATGGGCATGGCCCTCGGCTTCAAGCTGGCGGACGTCGCGGCGCACCGTCTCCTCGGAGACGTCGAAGTGCTGCGCCAGGTCGGAAATCTGGCGACTGCGGTGCACGTGGAGAAGGTTGAGAATTTCCGCTTGTCGCGTTTCTTGTAGCATGCGTTTCAACAAACCTGTTGGGGAGACCGCCCCGGCCGAGAGCGGCCATGCTTCACCCAGTCGAATCAAGGAGTCAATATGCCCGGCGCGGCCCGCCGGACGTGCGGCGGGTTCAGGTGCGCGACAGGATCATGGCCTTCGTTTCGCGGTTCAGCACGGCCGGTCCACCGGCGGCGGGATCGCTCAGGCCCTCCGCGCCGGTCTCGGCATAGCCGGCCAGGCGCATCACCTGGCCGTCGCACAGCACATCCAGATCGTACCAGTTATGGCTTTGCGACAGGTCGAGCGGCAGGCGGACGGGATCGGGCCCAAGGTCGGCAACGCGGCCGGCCTGACCATAGCTGAGGTCGGCAACCTGAACGCTGAGCGGCTTGGCTGTCAGGTTGGCCAGGTCGAGATGGACGCCGCTGCCATCGCGGACGAGCGAGGCCGAAAAACGAACGGCGGTCGCGGTGAAGCGGCGATGGAAGCCATCCGGCCCCAGGATGAACAGGTCGACGCCGGCCTTCAGGTCACCCAGATCGGCGCTCAGCGACCGGCCGGCGCCGACGGTATAACGGCGTGGATCGGCGGTCAGGTTGTCGACGTCGTAAACCTGGAAGACCGCGGCGCGATCATGGCTGTCGTTGTGAAAGGTCAGACGATCGGCCTCGACCGCCATGGCCAGATGATAGGGCGTGGCACGGCGGCGGCGCGGACCGGTTTCCTGCACCGGTGCGGTCAGGCTTTCCGGCGGGAACGGCCGCGTCTTCGGCAGGCTGCCGGCGCGGTCGGACAGGGCGCGGGTCTTTGGCAGGGCCTCGAGGAAGGCCTGGTCGTTCGGCGTTTTGAAGTCGAAACAGCTCATCAGGTCGCCGCACACCGCGCGGCGCCACTGGCTGATATTGGGTTCGGCGACGCCGAAGCGCGCCTCCAGGAACCGCAGGACGCTGGTATGGTCGAAGACTGCCGACGACACGTAGCCGCCGCGGCTCCACGGCGAGACGACGTACATCGGCACGCGCATGCCCAGGCCATAGGGCCGGTTGAGGTAGACGGCATCCGAGGCGTCCTGGCTTTTGACGTGGTATTCGTCGTCCGCCGGGATGGTTGTCGCGCCATAGGTCCGGGTCGCATCGCGGGCCGGCGGCGCCGGTGGCGGCACGTGGTCGAACAGGCCGTCATTCTCGTCGAAATTGATGATCAGCACCGTCTTCGACCACACCGCCGGATTGGCCGTCAGGGCATCGAGGAGCTGGGCGGTGTATTCCGCGCCCTGATAGGGCGAGGACGGGTCGGGATGTTCGGAATAGGCGGCCGGAGCGACGATCCACGACACCTGGGGCAGTTGATTGGCGGCAACGTCGCGCTTCAGCATGTCGAGGCCGCGCGTTGTCAGGGTGCGCTCGACCAAAGCCTTTTGCGTGGGCGTGCGCGCCGCGCTGGCCAGGGCGTCGCGGAAGACCTTGAAGCCGGCAACCGGATTGTCGGTGAAATTGTCTTCCATCAGTTGGTAGATCTGGAAGCTGATCCCCGCGGCCAGCAGGCGCTCGGGATAGGTCGTCCACGTATAGCCGCCGTGACCATAGGCATCGGCGCCCAGGCTGTCATAGGCGTTGTCGATCGCCGGCCCGTGGTGCCGGCCCAGCGGATCGTGCGTGCCCGTCCAGATGTAGAGGCGGTTGGGATTGGTGCACAGGTGCATGGCGCTGTGATACGCGTCGCATACGGTAAAGGCTTCGGCCAGCGCGTACTGGAACGGAATGTCCTCGCGCGTGAAATGGCCCATGGCGTGGTTGTGCTTGCTGTGCGTCCACGCGCCGATGCAGCCGTTGTCCCACGCGGCCTGGCCGCTGACGAAGCTGTGCGGCGTGCCGTCGTGGCGGCCGACAGCGAAGTTCTGGCGGGTGTTCAGCCGGAAGGGCGCGATCAGGTGCGGCTCGGTATCGTGCTCGTTGGGCTGGACGAAGATGGTACGTCCGGCGCGCCCCCCCTGGTCCGGGGCGGGAATGACGAAGCGGTCGCCGAAGCCACGCACGCCGTTCAGCGCGCCGAAATAGTGGTCGAAGGCGCGGTTTTCCTGGGTCAGGATGACGACGTGTTCGACGTCTTCGATCGTGCCGGTGCGATTGTGGGCCGGGATGTCGAAAGCCCGAGCCAGCGACGGATAGAGCGATGCCGCTGTCCCTGCCGCCAGCAGGCCCTTCAGCAATTCGCGACGGTCACGACCGGACATGAAGCCTCCATCGAGGAAAATGAAACCGCAGGGCGCAGGTCAGACGGTTAGCGCCGGTTTGTGACAAATGTGTATTTTGAAGTCACAAATGTGAGAAATTATGCGAATAATTCCGCATAGTGACGAATTGATGTGATTTATGCCAGCGCCCGCAGCCTCTGCCAGGTGGCTTCCAGGCCCGGCAGAACGCGCAGGATCTCCGCTGCGTTGCGCCGCCACTTATCCGCTGCCGGCGCGGTGTGCGTATGGCGCGACGCCGGCAACTTTTCGTTTGTGCGGGCGCGCAACGCCGCGTCGAACGGCACTCCGGCGAAGGCGCACAGGCGCCGGACCTCAGCCTCCGGGTCCGCCAGAAAATCATGATAGTTGACGCTCGTCCAGTCCCCGGACGGCAATTGCCCAAGGTCGTCGAGCGCGGTCTGGTTGGCGCTTTGCCATTGCCAGGCAGCCACCGTTTCCAGCGGCGCGCCGCGCAACAGCGGCCAGCCGGGCGGCAACAACAACGACCACGGCCCGTCCCAGCCCGGCAGGGCGCGATAGGTGATCCAGCCGCCGGCGCGCCAGGCTTCCATGATGCTGCTCACATTCTCGCGAGGGTCGCGCCACAGGAAGATGAAGCGCGCATCGGGGAAGACCTTTTTCAGGAACGGGATGCGCAGGGCGTTTTTCGGCGTCTTTTCCAGCAGCGGCACGCCGGCGGCAGGCGTCTTGCCTCCCGGACCCTCCAGCCTGGCTAAGGCCGCCTGGCGAATGGCGGCGATAATTTCGGGGCCGGCATCGGCACCGGTCAACCGGTTGCTGTCCAGCCCCGGCGCGCCGGGGCGCAATGCCGCATGATCCTCGATCAGCCAGTGCGCCTCGCCGCCGAAGGAGTTGAAGCCCGGCGAACAGGCCAGGGTCTCGAACAGCAGCGTGCTGCCGGAGCGCGGCGCGGCGATGATGAAGACCGGTTTTTCCAGCGGGCGGAGGCTGGCGCGCGGCACGGCGTCATCGGCGACCAGATGTTGCAGCACACGCTTTTCCAGCACCAGCAGCGCACCAGCCTGATTGGTGCGCATGACCAGTCCGTCGGCCATCGGCCGGGCAGCGGTGTGCACGGCGCCGGCCAGGCCCTGGAAGACCTCCCGCGCCTCCCCGTCCGTGCCGTGCAGCGCACAGAGCTGACGCCAGTCGCGCACGAAATTATCGAGCAGCGTGCCGAACCGCGTAGCCCGGGTGTTGTCGCCGCCCGTGGCCACCAGTTCCTCGCGCAGGTCGTCGACCAACAGCTGCACCTCGGCGGCCGGCATGACCGGCGAGCGCCGGTTGGCTTCGGTGAGCAGTTGCGGATGTATCCCGCGATCCCAGGCGAGGGCCGGCCATTGGTCGCGCGGCGGCACGGGGCCACAGGCGAACTGCCAGAAGGCCGCCGTGCCCGTGGTGTCGGCGACGAGATGGATGCGTTCGACGTCCGCCTTGTTCTCGACGTGGTGGCTGCGCCAGTTGTCGAAGATCCAGGCTTCACCGGCGGCCATGTGCACGGATTGCCCGTCGCAGTGAAAGCGCACTTCCGGTCGGGTGAAGACCGGGATGTGCAGCCGCACGCGGGTATGCCAGTGATAATTTATATCGGCGTGTTCGGGCACACCTGCTCCCGGCGCCAGGCGCATCAACCGCGAACGGCCCCAGACCACGCCGAAGCTCGCCAGGACCTGGCGCAGGTAAGGCATGTCCTCAAGCCACGGTGTCGGCGCCATCTGGCCATGAACGGAATCCGTCTCTTCGCCGCCGGCGCTGATCAAGCGGACGGCGCTGTTGCCCGGCACCTGGTCCGGGTGCGCCACCCAGGCTTCGGCCGGCAGGGCCGCGACCTCCGCCTGCAAACGCGCCACGTCGAACAGGACCGGAAGCTGGAAGAAGGGTTGCGACAGCTTCATGATCCGTCCCGGTAGGTCGTCAGGGCATCGCCCAGCGCGGCCTGCAACGGCCCAAGCCACGGCGCGTAGTGCCGCCATTGGTCCAGGCCGTCGCGGCCGATCGGCTGGCGCACCTGCTCGGAACTGGGTGTGCGTATGCTGCGCCGGGTCTCATGGAAAGCGAGGCAGGCCGTTTCGAACGGCAAGCCGCAATGCGCGAGCATGCGCCGCACGCCACCGTCGAGATCCTCGACGACGTCCTCGTAGGACATCCGCAATACCCGACCCGGCAGAACCGCGCCCCAGTGGCGCATCAGATCGAGATAGGTGCGATAGTGCCGCGCGATATCGTCGATGCCGTAGGTAAAGGGATGGTTGGTCGTGCCGAACAGCTGCTTGAGATTGCTGAAACAACAGGCCATGGGTTCGCGCCGTACATCGATGATGGTCGCGCGTGGCAGGATCAGCTGGATCAGGCCGACGTGCCAGAAATTGTTCGGCATCTTGTCGATGAAGAAGGCGCGTCCCAGCCGGCGATAGGTGCGCGTTTCGGCCAGGAAACGCTCCCCGAGCGCCCTCGCCTCGACCTTCGTCAGACGCGTCAGCGCCTCAGGATCGAGCGGCAGGCCGCAATCCGCATCGAGACCACACAGTTCCCCCATGTAGCGGCCGATCTGGGTCAGCTCCTGCGTACCCTCGACAGCGGAATGCGACGCCAGGATCTGTTCGATCAGGGTCGAGCCCGAACGCGGCAGCCCCAGAACGAAGATCGGCGCCGCATCGTCCGCACCCCACCCTGCCCGCGCCGCGAAGAAGTCGGCGGTGAACACAGACTTCAGGCGCTCGGCGCAGGCATCGGCGACATCCGGGCTGTAACGCCCGGCAGCACGGCGCAGCGCATTGCCGCGTTGGTAATATTGCCACGAGGCTTCGTAGTCGCCGCGATCCTCCAGCGCCTTGCCGAGCGCGAAACACAGATAGATCCGGTCCATGTCCTGGACGTCCCGCTGGGCCTCGGCCGCCCGCATGCGCGCGAGGTCGTCGTCACTGAAGCGATAGGTCTTGAGGTTGGCCAGGCTGAACCAGGCGACCCCCCAAGAATCGCCGATGTCCGGTCGCGCCTCCAGCGACGCGCGATAGTCGGCGACGGCCTCCGCCTGCCGGCCGGTGACCTTCAGGGCATTGGCCCGGAACAGACGCAGCTCGGCGACCTCCGCCCCCGATGACGGTTGCCCCGCCAGCAGGCGCTCGTAGAGATCGATCACCGGTTCGTGGTCGCCCAGGGCGACGCAGGCCGCGCCATAGGCCTTGAGATATTCGCGATTGTCCGGCTCGACCCTGAGCAGGCTTTCGGCCTGCTGCCGCGCGGACAGGGACTTCTGCTGCTGCAACAAGGTCAGGGCGTAGTCGAGGCGTGCGGCATGATAGTCCGGCGCCCGTTCGAGCACCGAAGCCAGCAGGGCCTCGGCCTCATCAGGGGCGCCGGCCGCCTGGCGAATACGCGCCAGCAGCCGCAAGGCGCCGACATTGCCGCCGTCGCGGCGCAGATAGTCGCGGATGACATCTTCCGCCGGGCTCAAATCGCCGTCGGCGAACAGACTGCTAGCCACCACCACTTCCGGCGGCAACTGCTTCAACATCGTCAGGTGCTGCGCCGCCTGGGCCGCCTGGGCGGTGTCCCCCACCAGGCGGAAAAGCTGTTCCAGCATGTCCCAGCTGGCCGGCAGGGTCGGGTTGAGGCGCACCGCCGCGTGCAGCGCTTCGATGGCCGCCGGCGTCTCGCGGCGCAGGACGTGGCAATGGCCGCGCTCCTGGTACAGGCGGCTGAAGCCGGGATACGCCGCCTGCAACCGCGCCAGCACGGCCAAGGCCTCGGGCACGCGGGTTTGGACGCGCAGGTCCCGGGCCTGCTGCAACAGGGCGTCGCGATCCGGCATGTCGGCAAAAGCGTTCATCGCGCCGCGCCGGCCCGCAGAAACGGCTCCAGCCAGTCGGGATCCGGCTGGTCGGCGTCGTAATATTCGAAAATCAGATGGATGCGATCCGTGTCCCCGTCATTGCGCACCCAGTGCGGGCCAAGGTTGTTGACCTCGACCGCCTCGCCCTGCGGGAAACGGTGCTCCCGGTCGCCGAAGAAGGACACGACGCCGGGATTGGTCGTCAGCGGCACATGGATCTTGTGCGGCCACTTCGCCGCCGGATTGGCATCGATATGCGGGTGGATCACGCCGCCGGGCAACATCTTCGCCAGCATCACCCGCGGGAACACGCCACGCGCATAGCCATACCCGCCGACCGCCTGAGCCAATACGGGCTCCAGCGTCTCGCGCCACGACGCCCAGGCCCGGCGGTCATGCGAGCCGCGCCAGTCGCGCGGGCTGTCGATGAAGCGGAAAACGATATGCTGCGTCGTATCCAGCGCTTCGAACTTGTTGGGTTTGCCGGCGTTCTCCGCCGCCCAGACGTCTTCGGGAATGGCCAGCACGGCCGCTCGCAAGGCGGCGATATCAACGGGCCCGAGCTGGCGGACGGTCGTCGTCTTGCGCGGATTGGCAGCCGGAGTCATCGCAGCCCTTCGAACGTGTAGCCGAACAGGTCCAGATCCTGAGCATAGCGCGCGGCGACACCATCGGCCAGGATCCGGTCGTAATACTGACGATAGTCGCCGTGCTGGCTTTCGTTGACGCGGTCGAGCGGACGGGCGGTAATGCCGATGCGCGCGCAGATCGCCTCATAGGATCCCTGCATATCCTCGACACGGCCGACCGCATCCGTCAACAGGGTCTGGCCATCCTCGCCGACCAGCAGCGAGGCCTGCGGCTGGAACAGGATATGCTGGGTGGGCGGTTCGACGAAAAGAAAGTGGTGCATGACTTCGCGCGGCCGCTGCCGGAAATCGTCGCCGCCGCGCGTCATGAAGGCGCAGTACGAGACGAAGCGGTCGAACGGATTACGCACGAAGGCGAACTTGAAATAGCGGGCGAAGGCGTCCTCGCCGAGATGGGGCCGTACCTGCGACAGGGACAGGTGGCCGTGGCGGATCGCCGCCAGATCTTCCCACGGGAAGCGCTTGTTGACGAACAATCCCACCTGCTCGACATCCTCATCGTCGAGGTGTTCGCGCAGGGCCTGGCGCACGGCATGGGTACCGGTCTTGGGCACGGCGGCGAAGATGAACCGGTGGCGGTGGGAAACAATCACGCTTCAGATGCTCAAAGGCGGCGCCCCGCCTCCGGAGAGACAGGGCGCCCAGGTTAATCCATACCCTTTTAGTACTTGTAGCTGACCCCGACCATATAGGTCGCGCCGCTTTGGGTCTGGTTATAGAGGTAGTGCGCCTGGCCCCAGAACTGCGTTTCCTTCTGGTTGGTCAGGTTGATCGCGTCGAAGGTCACCTGGAGGTTCGGGCGGATATTGTAGAAGGCCGCCGCGTCGATATAGGTGGTGCCTTCGAAACCGCGCGTACCGGCGTCCATCGGGCTGTCAGAGTACCCGGTATAGTACCGGCCACGGTGGTTCAGCGAGGCGCGCGCACCCCAGCGATCGGTTTCGTAGTAGAGGGTGGCGTTGTAGCTGACCGGCGAGATGCCGGTGAGCGCCTGGTCGGCGTCGACATAGGTGTAGTTCAGCACCGTACCGAAGTTTTTCAGAGCGCCCGGCAGGAAGAAGAACTGAGTCTGCGCGACCAGTTCGATACCGGTCAGGCTGTGCTGCTTCGGATCGTTGACCGGCATCGAGAAGTCGTCGACCAGGGTGCTGGCCGTCGCGCCGGGGATCACGCCCGCCGGAACGCCCGTCTGGCTGAACGGGATCGGGTTGTTGTTCGGCGCCGCGGCATGGATGCCGATATTCTCGCTGGTGATGTAGTTCTTGATGTACTTCTGGAAGACGCTGGCGCCGATCAGGCCGACCTTGCCGAAATAGTATTCGGCCGAGAAGTCCAGCGTGTTGTCCAGGAAGGGCTTGAGGTTCGGATTGCCGCGCGACGCGCTGATCTGGCAATCGTTGACACCGTTCTTGGGGTCCTGGGGCTTGGTGATATCGCAGGAGTCGTTGCCCTGGAACGCGCTGCCCTCGGCGGCCAGCGAGCTCAGCGACGGACGGTTCAGGTTCTGCGTGGCGGCGAAGCGCAGCAGCAGGTCCGGCGTCATTTCCAGCACCGCGTTCACGGCCGGCAGCACGCCCGAATAGTGGCCCTTCACGTCCGCCGTGCCGAGATAGGCGTAGCTGTCGCCCTGGATCCAGCCCTTGCTTTCGGTGTGGGTGTCATAACCGCGCAGGCCGATATTGCCGCGGAAGCGCTTGCCGAACAGTTGGCTGTCCCAGTCCGCCTGCACGTATTCGGACAGCGTACCTTCGGTGACGGTGTAGACCTGTTCGATATCCTGGATCTGGCCACCCGTGCCATCGGCCTTGGGCGCCAGGCGATGGTATTCGTTGAACTTGGCGAAGGCGGCGTCGTAATCGCCGATCAGCCACGAGCCGATGCTGTTGGTGAACACGTCGTAGACGCCGGTGATGGGCTTGCCGCGCATCTCGCCATTGGTGCCGTTGACGCCGCCGTCGTAGAAATAGTTGGCGCCGTCGTTCTCGAAGCGGTGATAGGCCACGCCCGCCTTCAGCGTCCACACGTCGTTCAGCGAATAGTTGGCGTTCAGCACGCCTTCCTGCAACTGCGACCCGTTGTTGAACGCGCGGTAGTAGAAGTCGTCCAGCGCGTAGTTGGCCGGGTTGGTCAGGTCCGAGTTCGGATAGGAGAACGAAGCCGATTGGCCGTCCGCGCCGTAATTGGCGACGATATTGCCCTTGGCGCGCATGTAGAACTTGTCGTCATAGGGCGTGTCGTAGGTCGACTTCTCGTAGCCGATATGCCCGTCGATCGTCAGCTTGTTGCTCACCGTCCACTTGCCGGTCAGGGCAATCTGGTTGAAGCGGTTCTTGTCCAGTTCGCGGCGATGCTCGGTGCCGAAGGTCGAGTTGGTGACGGCGATGTCGGTGACGTAGTTGTTCTTGTCCACGACCAGGTTGGTGATGCTCGACGCCGTCTGGAAGGCGGCCGGCCAGGGCGAGCCCGCCGGCGTGTCGAAGGCCCAGGATTCCGTACCGGAGGCAAGCGGCCGCGACGCCAGGTGAAGCTCGTCGCGGTGGGTGGTGAATTCGCCGTGCAGCGCGTCGAGCGTCAGCAGCACGTTTTCAACCGGGCGCCACTGCACCGCGGCCGTCAGGCCCAGGCGTTCCATCTTCGAGTTGAAGGAGGAGATGCGGTTGCCGTCCGGGATATACAGGCCGCCGGCCAGGAACTTGGCCTGCTGGTCGGCGCTCAGATGGCTGATGTCCAGGCCATTGGCGACCAGGTCTTGCGCGCCGGTCTTGCTGAGCACGTCGTAATTGTAGTTGTCGTGGCCCTGTTCCGTCGTCTCGCGCTTGGTGTAGGCGGCCGAGACCAGCACGCCGAACTTGTTGTCCCAGTTATAGCTGTACAGCCCGACGACACGCGGCTGCGTGTCCTTGGTATACTGGTTGGTGCCGACCTTGACGCCGAACGCGCCCTTGGCGCCGGGCTTGTAGTCGAACGGCTTGCCGGTGAACAGGCCGATCGTGCCGGCCATGCCGCCTTCGTTCTGCGAGGCCTGATAGGTCTTTTCGACCTCGACCTTCGAGAACAGTTCCGAGGCGAAGATGTTGAAGTCGAAGGCGCGGTCGCGCGAACGCTGGCCACGGCTGTCCATCGCCGAGTCGTCGTTGCCCAGCACTTCCATGCCGTTCAGCTGCACGCGGGAGAAGTCCGGGCCCAGGCCGCGCAGTGCGACCTCACGGCCCTCGCCGGCTTCGCGGGTGATCTGCACGCCTGGCAGGCGTTGCAGCGATTCCGCCAGGTTCAGTTCCGGAAACTTGGCCATGTCTTCGGCGACGATGGCGTCCTTCTCGATGGTCGAGTCCTTCTTGATCTTGCGCGCGTCGCTCAGCGACTTGCGGAAGCCGGTGACAACGACTTCGGTCGGCGTCGTGTCCTTGGCGGCCTGGCCGTTGGTGTTGTCCTGTGCGGCCGTGGTGTCGGTTTGCGCGAAAGAGGGCGCGGCGAGAAAGAAAAGCGCGCCTGCGGCCGCGCCTGTCATGAGCATTTTCATAAAATCTCTCCGTGGAATAAGAGCGTGCGGGGCGAACGCGATGCACGGAAGATGCCCCCCGCGGCCGGCCACGGAGGCGACGGTTAGCCCCTGTTTGTGACAGATGTGTAATTCGAGATCATAAATGTGAGAATTTGTGAGATTCTTTTGGAGTGGTGTTGCATTTTTGTGGATTGATTGTGCGCGGCCGGGTCAGGCCGTCAGCAGCTCGGCGCGATAAAGGCTGGCGCCGGTATAGTCGCGGAACTCCAGCTGCACCTGGCTACCGCGCAGCCTGACGATCGAAAAACCCGACCGCGCCACGCAGAACCGCGTGCCGGCGATCGGCGCGACCGGACGCACCTCCGAGCCCGCGCCGGTGCAGACGACGTCTAGGCCATCGCGGACGATGTGCTGAAGATCGTGATCGTGACCGTTGATGTAGGCCGAAACGCGATGTGCCTTCAGCACCGGCAGCAGGCGGGCGATCAGGTCGGGCGTATCGCCGTGCGTGCTGCCGCCAGAGAACAGCGTGTGGTGGCCGAAGACGAACTTGATCTTCGCCTGCGATGCCGCCAGTTCGCGGTCGAGCCAGCGCAACTGCGCCACGGCGTCCTGCGTCCGGACATTGACCGCCATGGCATGGTCCCCCAGCGCGTTGTCGGCGATCAGCGGCGAGGTATCGATGACGAACAGGTCGAGCGAGGGATTGCCGAGGCTTGCGCCGTCAACCTTGAAATAGCGTGCCGGCATGTTCCAGCGCGAACTGTGGGCCGTGTAATCTATCTGCGCCTGGGGCACGCCGCCGTAGTCGTGATTGCCCAGGGCGACGAACCAAGGCGTGTGCGCCAGTCGCGCCCCATTATAGACCTCCTCGAACGACGACCGCCATTTGCCATCGTCGACCGACCGGACGCCGTCTTCATAGAAGTTGTCGCCGACCGACACGACGAAGCGGCAGTCGAACTCGCGCGCCGCCGCTTCCATCTGGGCGGCGACGTCGCGCTGATGGCTGGCCCCGTCGCGGCCCCAGTCGCCAACGACCAGAAAGGCGAGGTCCGCGGTCGCCCCGGCCACCGACGCCCCGGCGACAGAGGCGCCGATGGTGACCAGGCCGCCCAGAAGATGTCTGCGGTTGGTAAGCATGGTTCCCCCGGGGTGTGGAAGGCTTACGCATCCTTGCCCGACCGCACCTTGGAACAGGGGCGTAGCGTGGCCGATCGGAGCGGTCGCTTGCAATTTGGTATATACCAGTTATCAGCCAATTGTTGCAGTTTTTTGTACGCTCGAGCGGCCACAGCAGCGCCCGGAGGGAATTGCGATGGTCGTTGAGGTATCAGGAAGGTCCGCTACGCGGTCATTTGGCTTCGCGGAGCTTGATGCGCTGCGCGCACCCTGCGGGCGCCTCCGCGCGAGCGCGACGGCGTCGGCCGCCCTTGGCGGCCACGAACGCATGCGTTCGCATCGCGCAGAGGATGACCGTCGAAACGAAAAAGGCCTCCCAAGCGGGAGGCCTTTTTCGTTTCGACTGGCGCACTCGGAGCGATTCGAACGCCCGACCCTCAGATTCGTAGTTTCAAAATAAATACTTTCGATCGTTCCCGACAGTACTCATTTCTACTATACCCATTGAATTTCTCGCGATCACAATCTAGCTTTAAGAAGCCAAGGTGTACGAAATTCGGCCGGCACATCAAGATTACATATGTCACCAAATCCTACACCGCCCCAGATTAATTATTCTGAGACGCCTGTAATGACAAGCCAAGCTATACAAATTCGGGATCGCGAGGTCTCCGCCCTACCTTTCACCTCGGAAGGCCAGCAAAAGTATAGAGACAAAGAACTGAAAGGCTTTTTAGTTGTCGTAGGAAAACGCTCAAAAGCCTTATGCGTTGAGAGTGAATATTGGAACAATGGCAAGCGGGTGTTTTCCGCCCGAAAGAAACTCGGAGAGTTTGGCAAAATAAGCTGCGAGGATGCACGCCTTCTGGCCAAGGATGTTCTGGCTCAGATTGCACAGGGCATGCATCCAGACGGCGACCAAACATCAGGAGAGCAAAAGACTAGCCTAAATGAGGCCTGGACTCGTTACCGCGCCAAACATCTTAAACGAAAGAACCGATCCGATGGCACGATAGCAAGCTACGAAGATCATATGGATCGGCTGTTCCTCGATTGGCTCGATTTGCCCCTGGAGACTTTAGCAAGCTCGCCCAAAATGGTTGCCGATCGCCACGACGCCATCACAGAGGAGCATGGGCCGGCTATAGCCAATGGCGCCATGCGCACGCTGCGCGCAGTTTACAATCACGCCGCCAAATGGGACCTAGAATTGCCAGCGGGCAATCCGACAAGAGCGGTCGACTGGAATCCGGTCAAGCGGCGAAACACCGCTATGGCGCGCAAGGAAATCGGCCCGTGGTTGGAGGAATTGTACGCGCTTGAGAATCCGATCCGCCGAGAGTTCCATTTGATGACGCTGCTCACCGCCTCGCGTCCAACCGCGCTTAAGCTAGCAAAACCTGAGCACATCGATTTTCGAGAACGCCTCCTGCACATCCCCAACCCTAAGGGCGGAGAAGACCGAGCATTCGATATCCCCCTATCGCGCGCGATGATAAAGTGCCTCATACGCGTCATGCGTTACGGGCGGATGATTTACCCACAGCAGGCACCTCACTGGCTCTTCCCGGCGGATGGCGAAAGCGGCCATCTGGTCGAGCATAAAGAAGATCGCAGCAAACTCTCGAAATGGGGAAATGATCTTCGCCAGACTTGGCGGACGATTGCCCAAGTCACCGGCATTTCAAAACTCGACAGTCATCTGATGATGAATCACTCAATCCCAGGCGTAAACGAAGGCTACATTACCCGGGACAAACTGATCGAAGACCTCCTCTGCACACAGCAGGAAAAGATTTCAAAAGCGGTGATTGGTGCCGTCCCACGTAATCGTCCGGACATCGCAGCCTGGGTCGCCAGCTCAAGGCCGCCAGAATTGAAAGCTGGGTGGACGCATAGCGCAGGACAGGGAATTAGAATCTATACATCTAACGACCCGTACCACCCCGTTCGGAAGCAAAGACGGCAAGAACGCCGCCTCGCCGTACAAACAGCCTAAGGAAACACTAGGCGCGCCAGCTACCTTGGCGGTGACTAATAAATTAACTAGGGCGCACCTCCGTCGCGCTGAACTGCACTCTAGGCACCTCGTCCCGCGGGCAAATGATTGCCGCGCCCGCGCCCGCCCGCTCCCTCGGCCGTAGCGTCCAGCATACGAATATCTACAGACATCCTGTGCTTCGTCTCTTCTGGCGCAGAAAAACTTCCGGCGACCGGGGAAAGGGTACGAATCTCACGACCGACCGCCACAGGAATTAGATTATATCCGCCGACGCGTCGATTGGTCGGATCGAATGCCACCCAGCCGGCGCCCGGCAGATAGACCGCCGCCCAGGCATGCGTCGCGCCGTATGGGCCGCCCCGGCCGATCGCATTGTCACTGGCGTTCAAATATCCAGATACCAAGCGTGCGCCAAATCCAAGACTACGCGCCGCCTCCACAAAAAGGACCGCGAGATCTCTGCACGATCCCCGGGCACGAAGCAGCGTGGCCACCGGTGACTGCGTGCCTTCGCTATCTCGTGCCTCATAAGCTATGGCGGCGCATACTCCCGCATTAAGCGCCTTGAGCAGCGAGAGCGTATCGGCCGAATGCCCTTCGACAAACGCGTGAACCCAATTACGAAGTTGCCCATTTGGATCGGAATACTGCGGGACCATCATCGCCCCCAGATCGATACAGTCGTTATCGCTGTAGCAAAAAGGATAAGACATCGCTCCGGGCTCGATCCTGAAAACCGGCCATGCCTCACCTTTTAGGTCCAAGCTTGAAACGGCCTCAATCACCACCTGGGTTGCCGGCTTCTGGAATACGGCTGTGGCAACGGCGTTTCCGTAGACGTCTTCAGACCAGATCACTTGCGCATCGGGCGAAATCCTCAACTCGAAGGAAACCAACCGAAGGGAGGGACTCTCGCGCGGCCTAAGAAGAAGCGCGTGCGCGTTTAATATAACCATCCCTTCGAAGTCATACTGTGTTTTATGACGGATAAACACACGCGCGGCGCCATTCGACGCGGCCGAACTCGCTAGCGCGGTCCGGGCGATCGGCGCAACGGTTTCGAGCAAGGACATCTGCACTCCATTCGCCATCAAATCTCGTCAGGAAAGGACCGGGAGGCTAGGGCCTTCCGGTCTCATTGGTCGATCAGCACTAATGCTCGCGCCCCGGATCGCGATCGCTCGCAACGTCCGAATCCGCTGCATCCGCCCGATCTTCGAGGCCGTGAGTTCGACCGAGCCAGGCCTTGTTCAACTCCTCGGTGGATACGGCCTCGGTTCCATCGCCCAAAAGCGCGTCTTCGTCCGTGTCGCTCAAGATGGCGTCATCGTCGCGAAACGCGACATCATCGATCTCGTCCGCACTCCCCAGCGTTCCGGTCGGGGCATAAGACCGAACCCGGGCGTTGCCCGAATCCAGGTCACGCTCCCCTGATATCGGCCGCTCGAAAACTGCGATTACCTTTTCGGCAGGTTCAGGTTCGGACATGTCGGCTGCTGCCGCGAGATAGGCCGGCCTGTCCTCTGCGGGGACTTCATTTGCGAGCATCGTTTCCGCCGCCGGCTCGCTCTCACTCTGCCAGGCCTGTTCGGCCCCCTCGACATCGGTCGGGTTGAAGCGGTCGAGAATGTCAACAGCCAGCGCAGCTCGGCCTTGCTGCGTGTGAACCGTTACCATGGTCTGCCCGCGGCGAAGCCCCTCGCCGTAGAGGTCAGCGTCCTTATGGTCGCCGAAGAAGGCCTTGACGCTGGCCCAAAAGCCGTGGTCTCGGGCGTCTGTCGATTCATTCGTTGCCGCTTCGCTGTTCGAGGTGACGACAACCTTTTCGTACCCGGCTTCGATCAGCGATTGTTCGGCGTTGCGCGCATCGTCGTCGCTGGCGAACAAGGCGACAACCGTGCGGTCCTGGATGAGCACATTCTGTTCATCTATGCCGTCGGTCTTCAGGATGGGATTCTGATCGTCCATTTAAGGGTTCCAGTCTGTGTTAAATAGCGGCCGCTTTCCGCCGGGAAGACCAGCGGCATGCGGACGGTTCGGTTTTGAGAAATCGGGAGCGACAGAACACGGTAGGATCCGTAGCGATTAAAATCGAACAGACCAAATTCGGGCGATGCGCCGCTCTTGGATAGACGTCGGCCTGGACTAGATGGCTATTGCGCCGGCACCAGGTCTTTTGCTTGAGCCAGGGCGTCCTTGTTCACTTCCGACAAGGCAAGCCCGTTGAGCTTTTCATCGGTTGCCTTTTCTTCAGCCAGGGTCGCGGCCAGCAGCTTGGCGGCGTCATTGTGGCCGAGCGACTTGGCGATGGTGACGAGCGCGCCATAGGACGCGATCTCGTAATGCTCGACCTTTTGACCGGCCACGATCAGCATGGCGTCGCGGACGGGGCCCTTTTCGATATCGTCGATCGTTTCCTGGCCTTCTTCGCAGAGCCCTTCCATGGCGAGGCACTTGACGCGCTGCAGCTTCACGCCCGTCAGTTCGACGATCTGGTCGATGCGTTCGATCTGGCCGCGGGTTTCT
>FTDB01000578.1_pt1 | contig 45218 bp, 39 predicted proteins | sample 1639741 | NCBI WGS metagenome assembly FTDB01 (sample SAMEA3914869, study PRJEB12502) | metagenome | biome: forest; material: soil | place: USA | collected 2012-03-12 | depth 0.1 m | reverse complement strand
GTAGCCCGGCTGGTCGAATGACGGGAAGGCATCGCGGGCATCGATCGATTCGAACTGCGTCCAGGCGTACCAGTCGTCGCCGACCTTGATGTGGTAGAGACCCGCCGGGCCATCGCCGAAATTGGCCGAATAGTCGAACTTCAAGGTGACCTTGCCGGCCTTCAGCGGCTGGGCGAAGGTGATCTGCGAAACGCCCATGTCGTCTGTCTTGGCGTCGAGCTGGTTCCAGGTGACGGCGACGACCTTGCCGTCCTGCACAGCTTCGGCCTTGGTGACGGTCAGGTCACGGCCATGCATGAAGAGCTGCGAGGTGGCGTCCTTGAGGTCGATATCGATCTCGGTATGGCCCGAGAAGGTATCCTTCGACGGCACGATGGTCAGGTCGAGGCGATAGTCGAGCGGGGTGGCCGCATCGGGCAACTGGGCGTGCGGATAGTCGGCCGCCGGGGCCGGATCGGCGGCGCGGGCGAGCGGGGCGGCGGCGCAAAGGGCCAGCACAGAGGCGGCGAGGAAAAGGTGGCGCGTGGCAAATCGCATTGGGAGTCCATTCCGGAACATTTGAAACCAGTCGCCACGGATAGCATGCGGCTTTGTAAGCGTACCATTAAGTTTTTGTAAGACTCGGCCGGGGCAGCCCACATAGGGCATTCCACCACCGTCTGGTTCCAAAGAAAGCCAGAAACCCCTCCACCATCCGCCTTCGTTTCGCTTCGCTGCACGCGCCGGACGGTCCCTTCCCGCGAGAGGTGGGGAGATGTCTTGCTTTTCTTCCAACCGAAAGTTTCAAAAAACTACGGTCGTAAGCAATGGTTAACGGAATCGCCGCCAGCGTCGTCGCATCAGTTCAACCGCGAGTGAGGATGCCTATGCGGGTAACAATAGCCTTGACTGGCCTCGTCGGGGTCGTCGCCCTGGCCGGTACGGCCCAGGCGCAATCCGTCATCCCCTACGGTGGCGGCAAGCTGTTGCTGACCGGCGGCGTCAGCCAGGTTGAAGGCAGCGCTGGCGGCGGCCTGACGCCGTGGGCCGTTATAGGCGGCTATGGCGCGTCAAACCAGACCGGCGGCAACGCGTTTTACACCGACGTCAACACCCAGGATTACGACGTCAAGGCCTACGGCGCCCTGGTCGGCATTCGCGACCGCGTCGAAATCTCCTATGCGCGCCAGGATTTCGATACCCAGAAGGTCGGTGCCGCGCTGGGTCTTGGCTATGGCTATACCATCAGCCAGGACACGGTCGGCGTGAAGATCCGCCTGCTCGGTTCCGCCGTCCTCGACCAGGACCGCTGGTGGCCGCAGATCTCGGCCGGCGTGCAATTCAAGTCGAACAACCGCGCCGCGCTGGTCAAGGCGCTGGGCGCCCGTTCCGGCAAGGGCACCGACTGGTATGTCTCGGCCACCAAGCTCTACCTGGCCCACAGCCTGCTGCTCAACGCCACCATCCGCGAGACCAAGGCCAACCAGTACGGCATCCTCGGTTTCGGCGGCAAGGACAACAGCTACCATACCGAATTCGAGGGCTCGGCCGCCTATCTGCTCAGCCGCAGGCTGGCCATCGGCGTGGAGGTGCGCACCAAGCCCGACAACCTGGCCGTGGCCAAGGAGGGCTCCGCCATGGATGCCTTCGTCGCCTATGCGCCGACCAAGAACATCTCGGTTACCCTCGCCTATGCCGACCTCGGCAACATCGTCACGCGCCGCCAGTCGGGGCTTTACGCCTCGCTGCAAGTGGGATTCTAAACCATGAAGTTCATCCTACCCCTCGCCGCCTTGTTCGTGGCCGCTCCTGCTTTCGCACAGGACGCGCCCGCCACCACCCCGGCCACGCTGTCCGCCGACCAGGTGCCGGTCGTCTCGCCCGACGGCTCGCTCTACCGCGCCTTCGGCGGCCATGACGGTTTGGTCAAGCTGATGGACGACCTGTTCGTCAACGTCCAGGCCGACAGCCGCATCTCGGCCTTCTTCGAGCCGCAAAAGATCCCGCACATCAAGGAAGAACTGGTCGACCAGTTCTGCGAGATCACCGGCGGCGGCTGCACCTATACCGGCAAGGACATGAAGACGGTCCATTCGCAACTGGGGGTCACGCAGGACAGTTTCTTCGCCCTGGTCGAGGACCTGCAAAAGGCGATGGACGCCAATCACATCCCCTTCGCCGAACAGAACAAGCTGCTGGCGGCCCTAGCGCCGCAAAGCCGGGATATCGTGACAGGTCCGGCGACAGGGGAATAGGCTGAGATCTTACGTCATTCTCCTCGCCCCGTTTACAGGCAGAGGAGGATGTTGGGCGACGGGGAAGTAAAACTCGTCTTCCCCCATTTATGGGGAAGGTGGCGTCGAGCTTTAGCGAGAGGCCGGAAGGGGCAATTCCACCGACGGTACGCCCCTCACCCGGCTCGCCAGTTCGCCACCCTCTCCCCGTCAACGGGGCGAGGTGAAGAGGTGCACTACTTCCCGTTCAGCCTCTTATGCACCTCGGCCACGATCTTGGGATCGAGCCGATAACCCATGAACTGACCCACGGCGCACGCCAGCAGCGCCGCCGCCAGCAGCAGGCTCACCGTCCGCCAGACGCCGGCCTCGTTGCGCGTCCACCAACTGTGCTTCTTCGAGAAGTCCGGCTCGGCGCCATACGCTCCGGTCTCCAGCTTGAACGCCATCTCGAAGCCGTCCTGGAAACGATCTTCCGGATCGGGCGCGATCGCCTGCAGGATCAGGCTTTCCAGCCACGCCGGCAGGTCGCGCCGCTTGGCCGTCAGCCGCGCCGGCTTGGTGAATTTCGGCGTCTGGCCGCTCTCGATCTCGCCGTACGGATAAAGCCCGCCGGTGAACATGCGATAGAGGGTGACGCCCAGCGCGAAGATATCCGTATGTTCGTTGCCGTGGCGCGCCGCCGATCCGCGCGGCGCGTCGAACTGCTCCGGCGCCTTGTAGCTGGGCGTGCCGGGCACGAATACGCTGTTGAGGCGGTCGTAGCCGGGAATGAAGGCGACGCCGAGATCGACCAGCTTCAGCCCGCCGTCAGGCAGCAGGATGATGTTTTCCGGCTTGACGTCGCGGTGGATGATGCCGGCGCGGTGCAGGGATCCCAGCGCCTTGGCCAGCTTGGTGGCGATGCCGACGCCTTCGTCGAGACTGACACGCGGCGCCCGCAGCAGCCGGTGCTCCAGCGTCTCGCCCTGGTAGAAGGGCTGGGCGATATAGAGGCAGGTCTGCCGTCCCGGCGCCAGGGTCAGGACGGCGCCAATCCAGATATGCTGCACGCGGCTGGCCACCCAGGCCTCGCGCGCAAAGGCCGAACGCGCCGTCGCCTCGGAGCCGATCGTATGCGGGTTGGGGAACTTCAGCAGCACGGCCGCCGCGGCGCTCTGGGTCGGTTCCTTCAGGTCGCGGGCGCGGAAGACGCGGCTGTAAAGGCCGTCGACAAGGCATCGTTCCAGCCGGAAGCCGTCGACCACGTCGCCGACACTGGGCAGCTCGATGATCGGCAAGGCGGCAATCGAGGCGTCGATGTCCTCCAGCGTCGCCGGCGCCAGGTCGATGACGTCGATGACGAGGGCCGTGGTGTTGTCGTCACCCCTGGCGGCGATGGCATTGCCGACGAGGGTCTGGGCCGCGTCCTCGGGTGAGGTGCGGCTGTCGAGCACGGCCGCGATCTGCGCGTCCGACAGCAGCTGGTGCACGCCGTCGCAGCACAGCAGCAGCCGGTCGTGCGGGAAAATATCGTGCACCTGGTAATCGATGCGGATCGTTTCTTCCAGGCCGACGGCGCGCGTGATGACGTGGCCGCGCTCCTCGCCTTCCGGCTTGTGGTCGCGGGTGAGCTGGGTCAGCTGGCCCTCGCGCAGGCGGTAGAGCCGCGTATCGCCGGCATGGAAGCTGTAGAGCCTGCGCCCCTTGATGACGATGCCGGTGAAGGCGCAGCACATGCCCTTCAGGTTCTCGTTCTTCTGGCCCTCGCGATAGAGCCAGTAATTGATGCTTTCCAGCGCCCGGGCGGCGGTCTTGCGCGGCGATAACAGGTCGCTTTGTCCGAGATAATCGTCGATGAAGGTGCGCACGGCCAGTTCCGCCGCCACGCGGCCGCCCTTCTTGCCGCCGACGCCATCGGCCAGGGCCGCCACCGCGCCATGATTGCGCCGGCCTTCTTCCTGCACCACCGCGGCGAAATCCTGGTTGTCGTTACGCTTGCCGATATCGCTGGCGAAACCGGTGGCGAGTTGCAGGCGCTGGGTGGACGTAGCTTGGGCCATGACGCCTTTTGTGCCTTACGATTCCCGTGGCGTCTACGCCCACCGCGACGCAAGGACGAAAGCGTGGCTTTTATGTAAATGGTTGCACTTTCAACCACCTGTCGCGAACATGCCCCGCGCCGGACGATGAACGTGCCCCGGTGCCGGCAGGTTCGATGCGATATAGAATCCGTGCCGCTCGGGCTTCTTCGCCAGCGCTTCCGACAGAACCTCGTCCAGCGTACCTTCGCCTCGCAAGGCGCCGCGCAGGTCGATATGGTCGTCCTGACCCAGGCACATGTACATCCGCCCCGTGCAGGTGATCCTCACCCGGTTGCAGGTGTCGCAGAAATTGTGGCTGAGCGGCGTGATCAGGCCCAGCCGGCCGGCCGTTTCGGCAACATGATAATACCGTGAAGGTCCGGCAGTCTGTTCAGCCACCGGCTCAATCCGCCAGAAACTGCGCAGGTCGGCCAGCACATCGTCAAGCCGCACGAACTGCGCCTCGCGCCCCCCTTCGCCCGTCATACCGATATCGTCGCCCATCGGCATGGTCTCGATCAGGCTGACATCCATGCCCCGGCCATGGGCGAAGGCGATGATGTCCGGCAACTCAGCGCGATTGTCCTGCTGCAAGGCCACGACATTCAGCTTGACGGCGATGCCCGCCCCTTGCGCCGCCGCGATCCCGTCCAGCACCTTGGCCAGGTCGCCTCCGCGCGTGATGCGATGGAAGACGTCCGGCCGCAGGCTGTCGCACGACACATTGATGCGCCGGATGCCGGCTGCGACCAGCGCCGGCACGGCCCCTTCCAGCAAGGTGCCGTTGGTGGTCAGGGTCAGTTCCCTGAGGCCCTCGATGCCGCCCACAACCTGCAAAAATTCGAGCACACCCTTGCGCACCAGCGGCTCGCCGCCGGTGATGCGGATGCGGTCGACGCCGCGCGTCACCAGGAACCGCGCCAGCAACTGCATTTCGTCCCACGTCAGCAGGTCGCGGCGCGGCAGGAACGCCGGGTGCTCGCCCATGCAATAGGTGCAGCGCAGGTCGCAGCGGTCGGTCACCGACAGGCGGACATACGAAATGCGGCGGCCGAAGCCATCGATGAGCGGGCGGGACATATCGTCACTTTAAGCCTTGCCGGGCCGCAAGGCTAGAACAACGTCACCTTGCCGCCCTGGGCCGAACGGCGCACGAACAGGTCGAGGCGCTGGTCGTCCAGCAGCGGGCGGCTGTGCGTGTCGGTATCGATCTGCAGGATGGTCTTGCTGTCCGGCGTCAGTGCCGGCCATTCCGGCAGGCCGGCGCCATTGGGATCGCCGGTCGTGACGAAATTGACCCAGTAGCTTTCGACCTCGTCCGACAGTTTGCGATCATCGTCCGTAAACAGACGATCCGGCGTAAAGCTGCCGAAGACATAGGGCACCTCCGAGGAATGAAAGGCCTTGTAACCGTCCGCGTTCGGACCCGGCTCGACGTGGGTCCACAGATAGCCATGGACCGGTGCATGGCCGCTGCGGTCGCGATCCCACAGATAGAGCGCCGCCAGGCCGCGATCGCGCGCCACGGCGTCGGCAGCATCGTCCGCATACGGATAAAGCGCCGACGCCTCGCCAGCCAGCGGTCCGAACATCGCCGCCAGTTGCGCGGCAAAGGCGTCCGCCGCCGGTTCCGGCCTGCCGCCCGGGCTGGTCTCGTTGGCGGTCAGTCCGGTCAGCACCGGCACGTCGTTGACGACATGGTCGGTCACCACCTTGCCGTCCATCACCGGCCGGAACTGCGCGCCGCCCATGGCCTTGTCGAGGGCGGCGCCGTCCAGCGTGCGCAGGGCGCCAAGATTAACCGCGCCGGCGGCCTGCTGGAATGCCGCGCCCTGCGCTTCGCCGTCACTCAAGGGCGCCGGATCCAGCCCCATGCCCGAGCCGCTTTCGGCGATGGCGCGCACGAACAACCCCGAGGCCAGCGGACTGTGCATCAGGTCGTGGACCGACGCCGCCCCCGCCGATTGTCCGGCGATCGTCACCTGCGCCGGATCGCCGCCAAAGGCCGCGATATTGTCGCGCACCCAGGTCAGCGCCGCGATCTGGTCGAGCAGGCCGTAATTGCCCGACGTGCCGGCTTCCGCCGTCAGCCCGGGATGGGCCAGGAAACCATAGACATTGACGCGATAGTTGAAGTTGACGACCACAATGCCGCGTGCCGCCAGGGCCCGTCCGTCATACACCTCGACCGAACCGCCGCCGCTGTTGAAGCCGCCGCCATAGATCCACACCATGACGGGCCGCCGGTCGCCGGCTTTCGCGCCGGTCCACACATTGGCGTAGAGGCAATCCTCGCTGACCGGTCCCTGGACGACGTATTCGTGCGTCCACGGTCCGAAGCCCTGCGGCGTCACGCCCTGCCGGCAATCGGCGGCGAAGCGGTCGGCCTTGCGCACGCCTGCCCACGCCTTCGCCGGCTGCGGCGCTTTCCAGCGTAAGGTCCCGACCGGAGGCGCCGCGAACGGCACGCCGAGATAGGCCGTCACCGGCCCTTCCGCCACGCCCTCAAGATCGCCTTGCGCGACATGGACCTGCGCGCAGGCCAGTCCCGGTATCAGCCACAGCAGCAGCGACAGGCGCATGATCGTCCTCCGTTTTCGCTCAGGATAGACCCGCCCGCGCCATCGTCAATGGCACGGACAGGCGCGCGGCCCGGGCGGCTGGCAAAAAGTGGCCTTTGCGAAACGCGCAAACCTCGCTACCACAGGCGCCGATATCCATGGCCCGTCCTTTTGAGACAGCGAAACGCATGACCGATCGCGCCAGCGACCAGCAGGTCGAAGACTTCATCCAGCGCCGCAAGAAGGCGACGATCAATGACGTGGCCCGCCTGGCCAACGTGTCGAAAAAGACCGTCTCGCGCGTCATCAACAATTCGCCGTCGGTGCGCGGGGAAACCCGGGACCAGGTCAACGACATCATTGCCCGCATCGGCTTCCGTCCCGACCCGCAGGCGCGCGGCCTCGCCTTCCGCCGCGCCTTCCTGCTGGGCCTGATCTACGACAACCCCAACGCCCAGTATGTCGTCAACATGCAGATGGGCGCGCTCGACGCCCTGCGCGGCTCCGGCACCGAACTGGTCGTCCACCCGTGCGACCGCCATTCCGAGCGTTATCTCGACGACATCCGCGACTTCATCGAGTTGCAGCGCCTGTCGGGCGTCATCGTCCTGCCGCCGATCGCCGAGGACCGCCAGTTGCTGGCCCTGCTCGACGACCTCGACGTCCCCTATATCCGCGTCACCGCCCGCGCCGGCGAGGCCAACGACCCGCCGATCCATTCGACAGAAGGCCTAGCGCGCGAGATCGTGTCGCGCGACCACGTCGGCTGCGAACAGGCCGGCGAGCACCTGGCCGGACTGGGCCATCGCCGCATCGGTTTCATCAACGGCAACCAGCAGTACCCGTCGGCCCACGAACGCCGCGCCGGCTTCGACGAAGGCCTGCGCCGGCATGGCCTCGCGATCGATCCGCGCTTCGACATGCCCGGCGACTACAGCTTCGAATCCGGCCTGGCGGCGGCACGGACGATCCTGGCCCATCCCGAGCGCCCGACGGCCATCATCTGCTGCAACGACCAGATGGCGGCCGGCGCCTATCACGCCGCCTACGAACATGGCCTGACCATTCCCGGCGACGTCACCATTCTCGGTTTCGACGACGCCGACGTCGCCACCCGCATCTGGCCGCCGCTCACCACCGTGCGCCTGCCGACGCGCGATATGGCCAAAACCGCCGGTGACATCCTGCTAGCCCATGACCTCAACCGCGGCGCTACGGTGATTTTCAACGCCTCGCTGATCGTGCGCGGCTCGTCGGGCCCGGCGAAGGCGTGAAAATCGCCCTTGTCAAAAGATATGACACCGGTTACCTAAGGGCGGAACTTTCGATTTACATGAAAAGCCGATGCTGAAGACCCTGCCGCCGTCAAAACCGCTGCTGTTGCACGAAGACCGCCTGTTCCCGGCCGAACCGGCACAACGAGCGATCGCGCGCGAGCTTTATCGCCTGGTCCGCGACTATCCGATCCTCAGCCCGCACGGCCATACCGACCCGGAATGGTTCGCCACCGACGCCCCTTTCGACAACGCCACCGCCCTGTTCCTGGCGCCCGACCATTACATCTATCGCATGATGTATAGCCAGGGCCTCGACATGAGCGCCCTGGGCGTCGCTTCGCGCAGTCATCCGTCACCGGCCGATCCTCGCGAAGCCTGGCGCTTGTTCGCCGCCAGCCAGCACCTGTTCCGTGGTACGCCCACGGCCCTGTGGATGGCGCATGTCTTAGGCGAGATCATGGGCTTCGAGGCCGCCCTGACCGCCGACACCGCCGACCTTTACTACGACCGCATCAACGAATTGCTGGCCTCGGATGCCTATCGCCCGCGCGCCCTGTTCGAACGTTTCAACATCGAACTGCTGGCCACCACCGAAGGCCCGACCGACACGCTTGAACACCACCAGGCCATACGCGACAGTGGCTGGCAGGGCCGCGTCGTCACGGCTTACCGCCCTGACCCGGTCATCGATCCCGAGCACGAGGACTTCCATGCCAAGCTTGAACTGTTCGCCGACCTGACCGGCGAAGACGTCCACGACTGGCAGGGCTACCTGCGCGCCCACCGCAACCGCCGCGCCTTTTTCAAGACCTATGGCGCCACCTCGTCCGATCACGGCCATCCGACCGCTGCCACCGCCAATCTCCCGGCCACCGACGCCGAAACCCTGTTCCGGCGCATCCTCAAGCCGTCACCTTCCGCCGCCGACGCCGAACTGTTCCGTGCCCACATGCTGACCGAAATGGCGCGTATGTCGCTCGACGACGGCCTGACCATGCAGATCCACCCCGGGTCGTCCCGCAACCACAATAAACAGGTTTTCGATACCTACGGCCGCGACAAGGGCTGCGACATCCCTCTGGCCACCAACTACGTCCAGGCGCTGAAACCCCTGCTCGACGCCTTCGGCAATGAAAAGGGCCTGACGGTCATCCTGTTCACGCTCGACGAAAGCACCTATGCCCGCGAACTGGCGCCGCTGGCCGGGCACTATCCCATCCTCAGGCTCGGCCCGTCGTGGTGGTTCCACGACAGCCCCGAAGGCATGATGCGCTTCCGCGAGCAGGTCACGGAGACCGCCGGTTTCTATAATACCGTCGGCTTCAATGACGACACCCGCGCCTTCCTGTCGATCCCGGCGCGCCACGATGTCGCCCGCCGCGTCGACGCCAGCTTCCTGGCCCGCCTGGTCAGCGAGCACCGCCTGTCGCTCGATGACGCCGCCGAGGTCATCCAGGACCTGACCTACAAACTACCCAAAGCCGCCTACAAGCTCTGAAGAACCGAAAATGTGCCAGACATCGCTGTACAGGAAGATCTACCACGCCACCCATCCCGACATGATGGCCGGCGCCAGCAATGAGGCCCTGCGCGACAAGTACCTGATGGGCGGCCTGTTCGAACCTGACAGCGTCGTCCTCAACTACACCCATTTCGAGCGCTTTGTCATAGGCGGCGCCGCGCCCGTCAAGGATGTGCTCAAGCTGCCCGACCAGACCGAACCGGCCTCGGCCGCCGGCCACCCGTTCCTCGAACGGCGCGAACTCGGTGTCATCAATGTCGGCTCGGGCGACGGCTCGGTCACCGTCGACGGCACGGCCTATGACCTGGGCCAGAAGGACGGCCTCTATATTCCGATGGGCACGGCCGAGGTGCTGTTCGCCTCTAAGGATGCGGCCAGTCCCGCCCTGTTCTACCTGACCTCGACGCCGGCCCACGCGCGTTACAAGACCGTCAAGATTTCGATCGACAAGGCGGTGCCGCTGGAACGCGGCAGCCTGGAGACTTCCAACCAGCGCGTCATCTACCAGTACATCGTGCCATCGACCGCCAAGTCGTGCCAGCTCCTGCTCGGCCTGACGGTCCTGGCGCCGGGGTCGGTATGGAACACCATGCCGCCGCACCTGCACGACCGCCGTTCCGAGGTCTATTTCTATTTCAATTTAGGGCCAGATGAGCGCGTCTTCCACTTCATGGGCGAGCCGGACAAGGCCCGCCATATCGTCATCCAGAACAACGAAGCCGTCGTCTCGCCGCCGTGGTCGATCCACATGGGCGCCGGCACCTCCAACTACGCCTTCATCTGGGCCATGGGCGGGGAAAACCTCGACTATACCGACATGAAAGTGCTCGATATCTGCAAGTTAGCGTAAATTCGGGGAGCGAAAAGACATGAACATCCAGGTCAAGACCAAGGCCGCCAATCTCTCTGCCTTCGATCTCACCGGCAAGGTGGCGCTGGTCACGGGCGGCAATACCGGCCTCGGCCAGGGCATAGCGCTGGCGCTGGCCGAGGCCGGCGCCGATGTCGCCACGGCGGGCATCCTGCCGGCCAGCGAAACCGGTGAGCAGGTCATGGCCCTCGGCCGCCGTTTCCTCAATATCGAAGCCAATCTGTCGACCATCGAGCCGGTCGACCGCATCGTCGCCGAGGCGGTGGGCGCCTTGGGCGCCGTCGATATCCTGGTCAACAATGCCGGCCTGATCCGCCGCGACGACGCCGTGTCGTTTTCGGAAAAGGACTGGGACGACGTCATGAACGTCAACATCAAGGGCGCCTTCTTCATGGCCCAGGCCGCGGGCAAGCATATGATCGAACGCGCCAATGAAGGCAAAGGCGGCGGCAAGATCATCAACATCGCCTCGATGCTGTCATTCCAGGGCGGCATCCGCGTGCCCAGCTACACAGCGTCGAAATCAGGCATTGCCGGCATCACCCGCTTGCTGGCCAACGAATGGGCCCAGCACGGCATCACCTGCAACGCCATTGCCCCGGGCTACATGGCCACCGACAACACCGCCCCCCTGCGCGCCGACGAAAACCGCTCGAAGGCCATCCTCGACCGCATCCCGGCCGGGCGCTGGGGCGTGCCGGCCGATCTCGCCGGCACGGCCGTCTTCCTGGCCTCGCACGCGTCGGATTACGTCAACGGCGCCATCATCCCGGTGGACGGGGGCTGGTTGGCGCGCTAGGGATCGCCCGCTAGGGCTGGCGCGTTAAACCGCAGCTTTTTTCGTCTCGGCCCGGATTTGCAGGACGATCCCGACCACCATGATGACCAGCAAGGGCAGGCGAACCGGAATCAGGGCCGGCGCGGCCGGGTCCGACGCGAAGGGCCTGGCCACCGGGAAGCGCGTCAGGGTTTCGGTGGTCACGAAGAACCACAGGAAGAAATAGCTCAACGCCACGAAGATGATTTCGAGCGTCCGCGTCTTCGTCTTGACGATCCACGTCACCAGCGCTGCCAGCAACAGGGTGACGATCATGGCGATGCTGACGACATGGCCGGGACCGAAACCGCCGTGGTGGAAGATGAACAGGGCCGAGATGGCGCCGATCAGCGACAATCCCCAATAGGTTTTGCCAGGGATTGTCTTGAGATCGATGGTCCCCTTGACGAGGTAAAGATAGAGCCCGATCAGCACGGGCAGCATGCTGACGGCTGTATGGGCGGCGCCGAACGGCGTGATGTGGCTGGGAACGAAGGGCATGGTGGTCTCCTGACTTTGCGCGGAAAGGCGATCGAACGCCACTCTTACGCGTAACAGGCGACAAGTCCATATCTTGCGAATGACACCGGTTTCCTTTATGAAGGCGCATGCTCCAGCACTCCATCGACGCCATTGCCGAAGCCTTCGTCGCCGCCCGCCGGTCCGCGCGCGCGCTTCCAGGTTACCCCGGCGATATCCCCGAACGGCTGGAGCAAGCCTACGCCATCCAGGATCGCGCCATCGCCTTGTGGGACAAGCCGGTCATCGGCTGGAAGATCGGTCGCCTGCACCCGGACAGGCAAGCCCTTCACGGCACCGAACGCCTGGCCGGGCCGATCTTCGCCCCGACTTTCAAGCCTTATGCCGGCCCCGTTGCCGTTCCGGTCTTTGACGGTGGCTTCGCGGCGGTCGAGGCTGAATACGTCTTTCGCGTCGATCATGATGCCGATCCGGACAAGACGGATTATTCCGAGGAAGAGGCTCTGCGCCTGGTCGATGCCGTCTTTGCCGGCATCGAAATGGCCGGCTCGCCGCTCAAAACCATCAATGACCTGGGCCCCACCGTGGTGGCCTCCGACTTCGGCAACAATTTCGGCCTGATCCTGGGGCCGCGTTTGATGGAATGCGATGCCGGCGCCACGTCGCATGCCCTTGGCCCCGATGCGGTCAAGGCGTTGACCGTCCGCACCGCCATCGATGGTGAAATTGTCGGCGAAGGCGGCTTGTTCGTCATGCCGGACGGCCCCCTGAAGGCCATCGCCTGGCTGGCCGGACATGTGGCGGCGCGCGGCCGGCCGCTGACCAAGGGCCAGCTTATATCCTCCGGCGCCACGACCGGCATCCACGATATCGGGCCCGGCCAGTCGGCCACCGTCACCTTCGCCAAGCCGGGCGGCGGCGATATCGTTCTGTCGCTGACGACCGTTCCCCTGACATCCGCCGCCGGTGAAATCGCTTGACCGGCCATGCCCGCTTTTCATGAGACGCTTTTCATCCGAACGGCTAAACTCGTTTGAGTCGTCATTTCCTCCATCGCCCAGACCATGACCGAAACCCGTGCCCCCTTCGTCGCCTTTGGCGAACTGCTGATCCGCCTGACCGCCACCGGCGGCGAGCTTCTCGAAGCCCTGCCCGTGCTGGAGCCGCGCGTCGGCGGCGCCGAGGCCAATGTGGCCACGGGCCTCGCCCGCCTCGGCCATCCGGCGAAAATGATCAGCGTCGTGCCGGACAATGCGCTGGGCGCGGCGGCGATGCAGGAACTGCGGCGTTGGGGCGTCGACGTTTCCGGCATGACCGCCGCGCCCGGCCGCATGGGGCTCTATTTCCTGACGCCCGGGGCCATCCACCGCCCGTCCGATATCCTCTACGACCGCGCGAATTCGGCGTTTGCCACCGCCAGGTTCAGCCGCCTGGCGTGGGCGAAGTTATTGAAAGGCGCCGGCTGGCTGCACGTGTCCGGCGTCACGGCGGCGCTCGGGCAGAATTGCGTCAACGCCGCGCTCAAGGCCATGCAGGTGGCGCAGGGCCAGGGCGTCAAGGTGTCCTACGACTGCAATTACCGGCCGAAGCTGTGGGAAGCCTGGGGTGGCGACGCGCCCGTCCTGATCCGCGAACTGATGAGCCACGCCGACCTGGTCTTCGGCGGCCAGCGCGACATGGAACTGGTGTTCGGACGCTCGTTCCCGGACGAACGCGCCGCCGCCGACCATGCCTTTGACGCCTTCTCCAGGCTGCAGCGGCTGGTCGGTACGCGCCGCACCCAGGTCAGCGTCGACCACAACCGCCTGGCCGGCCTGATGTTTACGCGCGAGGCAACACTTGAAACGAAGACCTACGAATTGATGCGGATCGTCGATCGCATCGGCGGCGGCGACGCCTTCGCCGCCGGGGTTTTCCATGGCCTGCTGAGAGGCGACAGCGACCGGCGCGCGCTCGACTACGGCATCGCCTGCGCCTGCCTGAAGCACGCCCAGCCCGGCGATGCCAGCCTGGCCACGACAGCCGATCTCGATGCCTTTCTGAGTGAGGACGGCTTCGACGTCAGACGTTAGGCTCAGGCGCTGATCGCCTCTTCCTCGACCATGCCCGACTGCCAGCCCTGGGCAGCGTGATTGGCCAGGGCCGAGACCAGCAGGTCGGGATCGATCGGCTTGGTCAGCACCGTATGGACGCCGGTTTCGGCCCAGGCGCTGCGGTGGGCTTCCAGCGCGTTGGCAGTCAGCGCCACCACCGGTGTCGTCCGGTTGGGACTGTCCGAGGCGCGAAGATTACGGGTGGCGGTGATGCCGTCCATGCCGGGCATCTGCATGTCCATCAGGATGACGTCGAAGACCTGGTCGCGACATTGGCGCAGCGCCTCGGCGCCACTTTCAGCCATGGTCCAAGCCCAGCCAAGCGGCTGGATGAACAGCGATACGATGCGGCGGTTGACCTCGTGGTCGTCGACGATCAGCACATGCAGCGGCGCATCGGTGGCGCGGACGGCGGGTTCCGGCATCGGCGCGGCCGGGGCCGGGGCAGGCGCCGTGGCGGATTCGCACGCCAGGGTCAGGTAGAAGCACGAGCCCAGGCCGGGGCGCGAGCGCACATTGAGGTCGCCGCCCATCAACCGGGCCAGCCGCCGCGAAATCGCCAGCCCCAGGCCGGTGCCGCCGTAACGGCGCGTCGTCGCCGCCTCGGCCTGTTCGAAGCTGGAGAAGATGCGTTCGAGGTCGTCCTCGGCGATGCCGATGCCCTGGTCCTCGACCTCGAAGACCAGGCAGCCGTCGAGGGCCTTGACGCGCAGGGAGATCAGGCCGTGCTCGGTGAACTTGACGGCGTTGGAGACGAGGTTGAACAGGATCTGGCGCAGGCGCAGCGGATCCGTGACGACCATGGCCGGCACCTCGGGGGCGATGACGACGCGCAAGGCGAGGCCCTTTTCGCGGACCTGGGGCTGGAACAGCAGTTCCAGGCTTTTCAGCATCTCGGCCAGGTTCACCGAAGCGCGTTCGAGGTGCATCTTGCCGGCTTCGATGCGCGACAGGTCGAGCACGTCGTTGAGCAGGCCCAGCAGGACGTCCGACGCGCTTTCCAGCATGTCGAGGTGCGCCTTCTGCTCGTCGTTGAGCGGCGTGCGGCGCAGGAAGTTGAGCGACGACACCACGGCGTTCATCGGCGTCCGGATTTCGTGGGTGATGACAGCCAGGAAGTTCGACTTGGCGGCGTTGGCGTCCTCGGCCACCTTGCGGGCGCCTTCCGCTTCGTTGCGCGCCGCCAGCATGGCCGTCATGCTGGCGTTGAGCTGGCGGATGGCGACCACGACATAGATGACGAAGGTGACCGCGCTGACGGAGACGATGGCCATCGGCCAGTCGCGCTCCGACGGCAGGGCGACCAGGGAAATCACTGGCAGGCTGAGCAGGTAGAGGGCGTGCGGGATGAAGGCGGCGTACAGGTAACGCTTCCTGACGTACATGGTCAGGGTGACGCTGACCAGCGAGCAGCAGATGGTGACGGCGGCGAAGATCTTGCCTTCCGCGCCACCCAGGCACCAGTTGTAGACCGACAGGCTGGAGAAGATGACGACGTTGCAGACGATGCTGACGATCAGCTTGACGTGGTTTTCGCTCTCGGGACGGCCGCGCGCCCGGGTGAACAGGTGGCGGTCGATCAGTTGCGCCGCCAGGTAGGCGCCCAGCCACACCAGCGGCCACAACGACGGGTGCAGCAGCCAGGCGATGCCGGCGGCCAGAGCCGCCTGGGCCAGCCGGACACCTATGCCGCCGATCCGCGTCTGCGCGATGGTTTCAAAACCGTTCTCGGTCATCTGGGTCCCAGGTTTCGGAACATTCCCCGTGACCCTGAGCCTAGGCCGGAATGCTTAAGAAACCTTCGCCATATCCCTGATAGGTTGCATTTTACACATAAAATAGCCGTTACCGTGCCGCTACCTGACGACGGCATCAACCCGGACGCGCGTCAGTTCATGATAGCCGGGACGCGCTTCGGCATAGATTTTTTTCGCCATGTCGACGCCCCAGCCCGGCTGCAGCATCAGTTGCTGGTAAAGCGGCACGCAGAACTTCATCCGCCCCTGCCCCACCAGGAAATCGTGCAGCGGCGTCATGGCCGGCGCGTAATGATGCTTGATGGCCAGGATCAGCCATTCGAACAGGATTTCCGAATTGTGCGTCTTGGAAAAGGCGAAGGCGTTGTCGAGCGCCGTCATCTGGTCGAGGGTGAGGGTGTCGGGCAGCTTCGAGAGGAAGTACTGCCATTCCTGGGTGTTGTAGCTGGCGGTATCCAGCGTCTTGGGATCGGCGCCGCCGATGAAGGCGGTGACCTGGCCATCGACGGTGGCGAAGACCGGCGAGGTCGGCACAACCACGTTGTCGGGCAGGCCCGGGCCATAGACCCAGTCCTGGATCTTCAGCTCCTTTTCCAGCCCGGCGTCGTTGTGCAGCAGGTTCTGGCGCAGGTCGACCAGGAAGGCTTCGGTCGTCATGCTGTGGAAGGCATAGCGGCTGAAATAGCCGCGGAGATAGGCATCGAAGGTCTTGCGGCCGAAATGCGCCTCCAGCATGCGCAGGAAGGACGCGCCCTTCTCGTAGGGGATATCGGAGAAGTAGTCGTCGGGATCGACGCCCTTGAGGTCGGGGTGGAGCTTGGTGAATTCAGGGTTGTCCTTCAGGCCTTTCAGGGTTTCCTGCAGGTCGCCGTAGTTCAGCACCTTGAGCATGTCGGCATTATCCTTGCCGTAGACCTGCTCCATGATGCGGTTCTCGAAATAGTTGGTGAAGCCCTCGTTGAGCCAGAAATCCTCCCACGTCGCATTGGTGACCAGGTTGCCCGACCACGAGTGCGCCAGTTCGTGGGCGACCAGCGAGACCAGCGAGCGGTCGCCGGCCAGGACAGTGGGGGTGGCGAAGGTGAGCGTCGGGTTTTCCATGCCGCCATAGGGGAAGCTGGGCGGCAGGACCAGCACGTCATAGCGGCCCCACGGATAGGGGCCGTAGAGTTTTTCGGCGGCGTCGAGCATGGATTGCATGTCGGCGAACTCATAGGCGGCCTTGTCGAGCACGGCCTTTTCGGCATAGACGCCGGTGCGGTCGCCTTCGGCCTTGAAGCCGAGGTCGCCGACGGCCAGGGCGATCAGGTAGGGCGCGATCGGATGCGTCATGTCGAAGCGATAGGCGCGCTGGTTGGCGTGACCGGGCACGGCTTCACCCGACGGCGTCTGGCGGTCGGCGCTCATCACCGCCATCAGGCTGGACGGCACGACGATGCGGGCGGTGTAGGTCTGGCGGATGGCCGGCGAATCCTGCGTCGGAATCCAGGTGCGGGTGTTGATTTCCTCGCCCTGGCTGAACAGGAAGGGCAGCTTCTTGCCGGCGGTCTGCGACGGATCGAGCCACTGCAGGGCGGTGCCGTCCTGCGTTGTTTCGTAATGGACGACGATCTTCTGGGCGCCCTGGGGCAGTTCGACGGTGAGCGGCTGGCCCATCATGGCGTCGTTCTGGCCGAGGGTATATTTCAGCGGCAGGCCCGAGGCATCGGTCACCGACTGGATGGCGAGGGCCTTGGTGTCGAGTACGACCTGGCGGGCATTGGCCTGGGTCGAGAGAGTAAGCCCGGCCGTGCCCTTCAGCACCTTCCTGTCGAAATCGGCGGTCAGGTCGAGATCGACGTGGGTGACTCGGGCTTCCTGGGGCCGGGCGTAGGAATGGTCGTCGACGGTGCGGGCGACGATGGCCATGGGATCGCCGGCGGCCGTCGCCTTGGGCTGGCAGGCCGTGAGCGCGGCGCCTACGGCGGTAAGAAGAAGTACGGCGGCCAACAGGCGCGCCAGATGGCGGAAAGCGAAGCGAACCCCGGCCCTAAACGTCATGATGGCGACCCTCAAATACCTGAAAACGGAAGATAATCCGTAGTTTTCGGCATTAAATGGCAAAACCGCCGCTCACACAACCGTGAAATTGGAGTGAGAGGAAAGGTCGTCGCGGATTGCGCCGCTGCCTGTAGCCCCACCCTCTTCCGTTACGGCGGAAAGAGGGCGGGAGAAACGGCAGGCTTACGCCTTGGCCTTTTCGCGGCGCTTGAACTGGGCGCCTTCGGAACGGTTGACGTCGCCGTCGGGGCGCGGTCCCTTGAAGTTGCCCTTGGCCTTGAAGCCCGGCTTGGCGCCGAACTTGCCGCCGGGCTTGCCGGCGAAGGGCTTGGCGCCGAAACCGCCCGGCTTGCCCTTGCGGTCGTTCGGGCGGTCGCCGCGCGGACGCTCGCTGGCGGCGATGTAGTCGCGCTTGGCGGCGGGCGAAGCGTCACGGCTGGGGCGGGCGATTTCGCGTTCGACCTGCGGACGGTCGTCGCGCTTGCGATCGAACGGACGCTTGTCGCCGCGCGCTTCCTCGCCCCTGAACGGGTTCTGGCCGTGCTTCGGCGCCGGCTTGCCGCCTTTGAAATTAATCGGCGTGGTCGAAGCCATCGGGCCGCGTCCCGCATGGGAATGCTCGGCGGTCATCGGATCATAGCGTTCCGGGCGCTGCTCGCGCATTTTGGCGCGGTCCTTCTGGCCCGGGCGGTTGCGCTGGCGCTTGTGCACGAATTCGGCGTCCGGGTCGTGATGACGGCGTTCGCCGGCGGGACGGTCGCCCTTCTTCTTATGCTCGGGCAGGCGGTCCGGCGTGGCCGGCTTGCTCGCCACGCCCGAGGCCAGGATGGCTTCGTCGAGCAGCTTCAGAGCGGTGTCCTTTCGGCGGTCGAACGACGGGATGCGCTGGCGGGTGACGCGCTCGATGTCCTTGAGGAACTTGCGTTCATCGTCCGAGCACAGGGTGATCGAGATGCCGGTCTTGCCGGCGCGCGCCGTGCGGCCGATGCGGTGGACATAGGCTTCGGGCACGTTCGGCAGTTCGTAGTTGATGACGTGCGAGACGTCGTCGACATCGATGCCGCGGGCGGCGATATCGGTGGCGACCAGCGCACGCAACTTGCCGGCGCGGAAGGCCTGCAGGGCGCGTTCGCGCTGGCTCTGGTTCTTGTCGCCGTGGATGGCGGCCGATTCGATGCCGCCGGCCTGCAGATAGGCGGTGACCTTGTCGGCGGCATGCTTGGTGCGGGTGAAGACGAGCGTGCGGTTAAGCGCCTCGTCGGCGTACATTTCGCTGAGCAGGGCGCGCTTGCGCAAGCTTTCGACGAAGATGACATTCTGTTCGACGCGTTCGACCGTGGTCGATTGCGGCGTGATCTCGACCTTCTTCGGATCCTTCAGCAGTTCCGACGCCAGGATGCCGATTTCCTTCGGCATGGTGGCCGAGAAGAACAGGTTCTGGCGCGGGCCCGACATGCGCGAGGCGATCTGGCGGATCGGCTTGACGAAACCGAGGTCCAGCATCTGGTCGGCTTCGTCGAGGACGAAGAATTCGACGCCCTTCAGGTCGACGGTCTTCTGTTCGATATGGTCGATCAGGCGGCCGGGCGTGGCGACGAGGATGTCGAGGCCGCCGAGCAGGGCCTTGTACTGCGGGCCGTACTTGACGCCGCCGTAGATGGTGGCGATGGCCAGACCCATGCCCTTGGAATAGGTCTTGAAGCTGTCGGCGATCTGCGACGCCAGTTCGCGCGTCGGCGACAGGATCAGCGCGCGCACCGACTTCGGCGCCGGCATCTTGCGGTCGGAGAGGATGTGCTGGAGGATCGGCAGGGCGAAGGCCGCCGTCTTGCCGGTGCCCGTCTGGGCGATGCCCAGCAGGTCGTGGCGGGCCAGCAGGTGGGGAATGGCCTGGGCCTGGATCGGCGTCGGCTTCGAATAGCCTTCGCGTTCCAGCGTCATCAGGAGGGTCGGGCTCAGGCCCAGGTCGGCAAATGTGGTCACGTAACGTGCTCTTTCAAAATCGGACATGGCGAAACGGTCCATGCCCGCGCCCGTGCTGTCGACGGGTCGGGTGGGGACGAAGCAAGCGCGTGTACGGACTTCGAAGTGGAGGCAGGCTGCCGGGAAAGGGCGACCTTGGGGAGCTGGCGGTATGCACCTGATGGATCAGGCATACCTCACGCGGCCAGGCGAGACGCCGTTAAAGGGCGTCGAAAATAGGCGTTCGCAACTGCGAACACCGGTCAAATGACGGTTCCGGGTTGAAAAGTCAAGCACCGCAAGGATTTAATTTGGCGTGTGGTGTTTCTGGGTCTCTTTTGCGCACGCAACCACTTATAAACACAAAGCGCGTACAGTCCCTGGTCATGTCGACTTTCAATCGCCCCGTCAGCCGCCTCACGCCGCCGCCTCCGGTGGGGACGCGCCTGCCGGCGCATGGCCCGGCCACGCAGGCCGGCAAGGTCGAGGTGATCCAGCCCGACCAGTACAGCGATCGCCGCGCCGAACCGCGCGTCGCCTGCGACGACCGGGGCGCGCTGCTGTTCCTGTCGAGCAACGAGATCGTCACCTGCCGCATCCTCGATCAGTCGGCTTCGGGCGCGCGCGTGGCCTTCGACAAGATCAACGGCCTGCCGGCGGAAATCTGGATGATCGATCTCGACCAGCACATGGTGCGGCGGGGCACGGCGGCGTGGTCGACGCTCAACCGCATGGGACTGAAGTTCGACCTGATCCAGCAGCTGACGCCGGGCGGGGCGCGTCCGCCCAAGGTGCCGGAAGCGGTCTTTGCCGCCTGGCTGCGCCTGACCGGCAATGAACCACCCAAGCCGGCCGATGACGACGTGCTCTATTTCGATTGAGCGCTCAGCTTGGCGTCCATCCAAAGCATGCTATGCTGATGATATGATCAAGGCGGCTAGGCAAATTCCTGCGGAAAACGTGGCGCCCAGGTCGAAGCCACGCTGGCAACCAAGCGAAAATGGTCTCACCTACAAGACGTTGCGCAAGTGGCTGCCAAATTCGGCATACCGGCCATCCACAGAGGCGCGTGAGGCATAGGTCATGAACGACAAGCTCAAGCGCCTGCTGATCTTCCTGGCCCTGATTCCGGTCTTCGCTGGTGTAGACTACCTGACGCATGACGCGAATCTGGCGTTTTCATGCGTTACGGTAGCGCTCATCTTCGCCTTTCTGTTCATTGAATGGGCCAAGAAGCCGCGAAGCCCACTATCCTGGTCGGTCTACTGCCTTTTCATCGTCCTGCACATCGCCACAGTCGCCTGGTTCAGGCCTTCGATGGACGCCTACGTCAAGGCTGCTTATGTCCTCGGTTTGCTGGTAGACTCCAGCATCATGTATGGTCTGCTGGTTCTTGCAGACCGGCTATCGATTCGTCCTTTGCCTACATCAAGGACCTGAATTTCAGGGTTCCACCGACGGCCTTCAGCTCCTCCAGTGCCTCCTTCGGATAGCCGCGGTCGACGTCGACGATAACGTAGCCGAGCGTCTCGTTGGTCTTGAGGTGCTGGGCCAGGACGTTGAGGTCGTACTTGGCCATGATCGCGTTGATATTCGCCAGCACGCCCGGCACGTTGCGATGCAGGTGCAGGAAGCGGTGGCGGCCCTCGACTTCGCTGAGCTGGACATGCGGCATGTTCACGCTGAAGGTGGTGTCGCCGCGATTGAGAAAGTTGAGCAGGCGTTCCGAGGCGAACTCGGCGATCGCTTCCTGGGCCTCCTCGGTCGAACCGCCGATATGCGGCGTCAGCACCAGGTTCTTCAGCCCCATCAGCGGCGAGGCAAAGGGGTCGTCGTTGGTGCGCGGCTCTTCCGGGAAGACATCGATGGCGGCGCCATGGACCTTGCCCGACGACAGCGCCTTCGACAACGCCGCGATATCGACGACGTGGCCGCGCGACAGGTTGATGAAGATGGCGCCGTCCTTCAGGCGGGCGAACTGGGCGGGGCCGAACAGGTTGGTGTTTTCACTGCGACCGTCGACGTGCAGGGAGACGACGTCGGCTTCGGCCAGCAGGGCGTCGAGCGAGCGATAGCGCCGGGCATTGCCGAGCGTCAGTTTTTCGGCCAGGTCGTAATAGATGACGCGCATGCCGAAGGCCTCGGCCAGGATCGACAGCTGAGAGCCGATGGCGCCATAGCCGATGATGCCCAGCGTCTTGCCGCGCACCTCGTGGGCGCCGGTGGCCGACTTGTCCCATTGGCCTTTGTGCATGGCCTGCGACTTGTCGGGGATGTTGCGCGTCAGCATGACGATCAGGCCGATGACCATCTCCACCACCGAGCGGGTGTTGGAATAGGGCGCGTTGAAGACCGCGATGCCCTTCTGCGAACACGTCTTGAGGTCGATCTGGTTGGTGCCGATGCAGAACGCGCCGACGGCCAGCAGCCTGTCGGCGGCTTCCAGCGCCTTCGCCGTCAGGTTGGTCTTCGAGCGCAGGCCGAGGATATGGACGCCGGGCAGCGCCGCGATCAGGTCGTCCTCGTCGAGCGCGCCTTTCACCGTCGAGACGTCGTAGCCTTCCTCGCGGAAGGCGCGCACGGCGTCGGGGTGGATGTTTTCAAGCAGCAGCACCTTCAGTTTCGAGCGCGGGAACGAATAGCGGCCCTCGAAGCCTTCATTGTGCAGCACCTCGTCGAACGAAGCGGCCAGGATGGCGGCGTCGGCGTTTTCGGTGGCGGCCACGACCTTGGGCCGGGCGACGTTTTCGGTGAAGGCGTAGAAACGTTCGGCGGCACCGCTTTGATAGACCTCGAAATCCGTCCAGCCATCGCCGATCATGGCGATATCGCCAGCGAGCCCCAGGCCGCGCAGGGCCACCGCCTTGCCGCCGTCCTGCGACAGGGGATTGGCCTGGTCGACGCCGGTGGCGACGCCGTCGGCGTCATAGACCAGCCGGTTGGCCAGGACATGGGAAGCATCGATGCCATAGTCCGCCACCACCGGATCGATGAAATCGTGGAAACCACCGGAGATGATGCGGAACTTGCCGGCCTGCCCGCTGAAGACCGCCCTGTTGCGCACGATCGAGGCCGAGACCTTCGTCTTCAGCACCTCGACCAGGGCGGCGATATCGTCGCGCGTCGGCTTCAGGATCTGGATGCGGCGTTGCAGGGCGTCGGCGAAGGAGATGTCGCCCGACATCGCCTGGTCGGTCAGGGTCCTGATATGCGCCACGTCGGCCGCGCGCTCCGGGTTCGCAGCCGACAGCATCTCCGCCAGCACGTCGAGCGCCTCGACCTGGGTAAAGGTCGAGTCGAAATCGAGCACCAGGGTGGCGAGGTTGGGCTGGGCGAAACTTGCATTCATGGTGGGCGCACCTATCTAAGGGCGCTGTTGGCTCAGGCCGCACGCCCGTCGGCCGCTCGATAAGATAAAAGCGCGCGCCGCACAACCGCTTTGTCCTTTTGTGTAGCGATAGCGGCGCTAAACCCTTAAAGAGATAGACCAAGCCCGAAATGTCAGCCCGTTCCGATGATATCATGCCCGAGTCCCCGACCCTGACCGAAGACTATTCCGCCCGTTTCGTCATCGAGACGCACCCCGTGCACGGGCGGCTGGTGCGCCTGGGCGAAACGGTCGACCAAATCCTCAAGGCGCACGACTATCCCGACGTCATCGCCAACCTGCTGGGCGAGGCCTGCGTGCTGGCCACCATCGTGGGCGCGTCGCTGAAATTCGAGGGCCGGCTGATCCTGCAGGCGCAAGGGTCCGGCGCCGTGCGCTATGTCGTGGCCGATTACGACACCCGCGGCGGCCTGCGCGGCTTCTGCCGTTACGACGCCGACGAACTCGCCGCCCTGCAGTCCGCCAATGCCGGCAGCTTCCAGAGCCTGGGAGCGCAGGCGCTGCTGGGCAAGGGCACCTTTATCATGACGCTGGATCCCGAGGACCACGCTGAGCGCTACCAGGGTATCACGCCGATCGAGGGCGAGAGCGTGGCCCTGTGCGCCGAGCACTATTTCGCCCAGTCCGAACAGGTGCCGACCCAGATCAAGCTCGCGGTCAGCGACGTGCCGGGCCCCGACGGACGGCACTGGCGCGCCGCCGGCGCCATGATCCAGGCCATAGCCGGCGACGAAACGCGCGGCGACACGCGCGACTCCTTCGACCATATCCGCGCCCTGTTCGAAACCCTGGGCGAGGAGGAACTGACCGATTATGACTTGCCGGCCGACCGGCTGATGTACCGGCTGTTCCACGAGGACGGCGTGCGGCTGTCGGCGCTCAAGGGCGTGTTCAGGCTGTGCCGCTGTTCGCAGGAACGCGTCGAGGGCCTGGTCCAGTCGTTCTCGGAAGAGGAGCAGAACGAGATGCTCGAAGCCGACGGCAAGGTGCATATCACCTGCGAATATTGCTCGAAGACGTTCCTGGTCGGGTTGTAGGAAAAAGACGGGGGGCGAACATGCGTCATATGGGATGGCTAATCGCAACCGGGATGGCGCTTGCCGGTTCCGTGGCGGCGGAAACCTGGGCAGGTCCGGACCCGGCCCGCCAGCCTGCCGGCTCACGCGACCTGGACTACGCCATGGCGGAAATCTGCTATCCTTTTCTGCTCCAGAACGCCACGATTACCCAGGTCAGCGAAAACAGGGGCTATAAGCTGATCCTTCCTGACAACCCCGCAAATCGCGGCCAGGTCCTGACACTCGAAGTCGGCGGCAGGGACATGAACGTCCTGCTCGACACGCGAACGGCGGATCGTGACTGCGATATCTCCATCATCGGTGGCGACACCGCGCAACTCCGCAATATCGCCACGGCTCGTCTGGCGCAATGGCCGGTGCCTCTGCTGCCCGGCCGGTACGGCTCCGCGCACGGTGCCGTTCGCGACGACGAAATGTGCTCGGCGCCCGGCGGGCCGAACGACCGCGTGAAAATCTATTCGGACGATTCACCGGGCCATAAGGCCAGTTTTTCCTTGACCCTGTCGCGATCGGATATCCGCTGGCCGCTGTGCTGAGGCACCGGTACCCCGCTGCCGATTGTGCCTGGCTGGCCAAGCGGCTATAGTCGCACCCGTATCCGTCGCCAGAACGGACACTTGAGGGGTTGGGGAAGAGTTTGCCACACACGTCACGCCGTTCGTTCATGGCCTCGGCCGCAGTCGCGCTGGCTTTCGGCTCGGCCGCCCGCGCGCAGGACCAGACCCAAACGCCCAATCCCGATTCCGGCAGCCCCGACTCCGGCAGCCTGGCCGCAGGGACCGACCCGCAGGACCACCTGACCGTCGAGGTCATGATCAACGAAAAGGGCCCATTCCGTTTCGTCGTCGATACCGGATCGGAACAGACCGCCATCGCCGACAATGTCGCCACCGCACTCGGCCTCACCCTCGGCGACATCGTCCAGGTCGACGGCATCGCCCGGCGCATTGCCGTGAAGACGGCGACCGTCGCCGAGTTCGCCTTCGGTCCGTTCCGGCACCGGAACCTGCGCCTGCCGGTACTGCCGCGCGAATTCCTGTTCGCCGACGGTTATCTTGGCCTCGACGTCATCGATGGCAGTCGCGTCACCTTCGATTTCCACCACAAGGAACTGCGCATCGAACGCCCCCATTACGACATGGTCTTGCCGGAACGCACGGACGTCACCAAGGTCCAGGTCTATGGCGCATCCGGCCGGCTGCGCGCCGGCGACGGCTATGTCGACGGCGTCCAGGCCAGTGTTTTCATCGATTCCGGCGCCGAGGTTTCGGTCGGTAATCCGGCCTTGCAGGCGGCGCTTTTGAAGCGCAACGGCGCCTTGCCCGACCTCGGGCCGCTCAGCCTGTCGGGCGTTACCGGCGGGGAGATTATCGGCCGCATCGTACCGGTGAAGAAAATCCGCCTGCAGGAGCTGAATTTCACCGACTGCACCCTGGCCATAGCCGACGTGCCCAATTTCGGCACCTGGAGCCTGGAGCGCGCCCCGGCCCTGTTGATCGGCATGGACTTCCTGCGCCAGTTCGCCAGCGTGGCCATCGACTACCGCGCGAAGGAAATCCGCTTCGACCTGGCCGGCGTCACCCCGCCGCTCAGCAACAAACGCGTTTAGATCCGGTTCAGTTCGGCGACCACGTCGTAGGCGTCGCCGCGATACCACGACTGGGTGAATTCCGCCGCCCGGCCGTCGATCAGGAAGCCGCGCCGCTCGATGAACAGGCCGGCGTCGCCGGCGCGCACACCCAGGGTTTCGGCCTGCTCCGGCGTGAAGGCGACAGCGCGCAGGCGTTGCAGGGCGCGCACCGGACGGTTGCCGGCCTTTTCGAGCGCGGCGTAGAGCGAGGTCTCGACCGCTTCGAGCGACGGCAGGCAATAGGCGGGGATGGTCGAATGTTCGAGCGCCATGGTCTGGCCGTCGGCGAAGCGCAGGCGTTGGAAGCGGAAAACCTGGCTGCCGGGCGACAGGCCGAGCGACAGGGCCTCCTCGGGCGTGACGCCGCCGGCCGACCTGGCCAGCCATTCCGAATGCGGCAGGCGGCCGCGCGAGATCATGTCCTCGGAAAAGGACGACAGCTTGGAGAAGCTTTTTTCGACGCGCGACGCCACGAAGGTGCCGGCGCCGCGCCGGCGCGTGATCAGGCCCTCGTTGACCAGCCCGTCAACAGCCTTGCGCACCGTCAGGCGCGACACGCCGAATTCCTCGGCCATGTCGCGTTCGGGCGGGATGGCGGCTTCGGGGACGATGATGCGGCCGATGATGGCGTCGCGCAGCACCTTCTGCAACTGCATGTACAGCGGCGCGGGATCGGAGTCGACGAGGCCGCCGACGGTTTCGATGAACGACATGGGTCTTCCCAACCTGTTTGGTCTTCTTATGCTGTTACCGTTACCCTACGGCATTGGTATGGTTCCGTCAATGCGTCTGGCGGCTTTTGGACCGGACCGCAGGGATGGAGAAAGTGCCCAGGATCGGCGGAACGTCGATATTGCGTTGCAATAGAAATGCCAATCGATCAAAGGGATAAGGTCTCATTTGCAACCGTTTCGCAACTTTAGCTCCCGAGGAAAAGGCATTTATGGATGTAGATTGGTGCGGACCAATTTTGGCGAATTTTCTTAATTAACGCAATTTGATAGAGAAATTGGTATGGGCTGGTGGTGTGCGCTTCGTCTCTTGAATTGGTATCTTACAGGTATCGTCGCGATAGCCATGGGAGAGGCCGGGGTTTGAATGGCAAAGCGTTTCCACCGCATATTGGTCCTTCATTGGCCCTAACCGACTCGCCGGCCGCATTGACAAGCCTGCCCCCTTGCGCCAACGTGCCGCAAAATCACCAGGCGAGGTCTTCATGTCGGCATTTTCGCGCAAACTCCTGCTCGGCGGGCTGATCGGCCTGTCCGCCCTGGTCCTGCCTCTTAGCGGCGAAAGCCGGACGCATCCTGCGCACGCCCTGGGACTGCAAGCCTCGCTCGACAGTTTCGCCCACAATCTCGGCTACCGCTTCACCATCCTGACCAACCAGGGCGGCATGACCGGCCGGCTGGACCTGGCGACTCCGAAAGTGCTGCCGAAAGGCAAGTGGGCGATCTATATGAGCTGGATCGAACCGATCAAGAGCGTCGACAGCGATGCCTTCGACCTGAAGCACGTCAACGGCGATCTCTATACCCTGACGCCGAAGGCGCCGATCCAGCCCGGGACAACCTACGCCGTCACCCTGCACGGCGATGGCCATTTCTTCTCGCAATACTATGTCCTGCCCAATGCCTATGTCGCGTCGGATGGCCTGACGGCGCGGACCATCGACGCCTCGAAATCGGCGATCGATCCGGATACCGGCCAGGAGATCCTGCCCTTTGTGGCGCCGATGACCGACGAGGCGCAGCTTGGTACCGAGGCGGCCGGTGACAGCACGCAATGGCTGACGCCCGAACGCGCCTACGACCAGACCGCCAGCCGCACGGTGGCCACGACGGTGGCCGGCGCGGGCGCCGGCGGCGGCATCCTGCCGACGCCGCTGAGCGCCACGTCGCTGGGCGGTGAACCGATCGACCTGAATAAGGGCATGTTCCTTCGCCTGCACGTGGCCGGCGAGACGGAACGCCAGGCCATGGACGACTGGATGCAGCTTTATCCGGCGGCCAATGTCCTGCGCGGCCAGGATCACCCCAACGGCGTGCCGGTCAATATCACGGTCGACGCGGCCTCGGGCACGCCGGAGTCCTATGCCATCCATGCCGATGCGTCGGGCATCGCCATCACCGCCGCCGACCTGGCCGGGGCGTCCTACGCCCTGCGCTCGCTGGCCCAGGAAATCCATTATGAAGGCGGCAAGCTGGCGCCGACCGACATCAACGATGCGCCGCGCTTCCATTTCCGCGGCATGCATCTCGACCTGGCGCGCAATTTCGAAAGCAAGGCGCACATCGAGGCGGTCATCGAACAGATGGCCGAGGTCAAGCTCAATAAGCTGCACCTGCATCTGGGCGACGACGAAGGCTGGCGGCTGGCCATCGACGGCCTGCCGGAGCTGACCGACATCGGCGCGAAGCGCTGCCAGGATCCGGCGGAAAACACCTGCCTGCTGCCGCAACTGGGCGCCGGGCCGGACAACGCGGCGGCGGGGTCGCGCAACGGTTACCTGACACGTGCCGACTATATCGATATCCTGAAATATGCGAAGGCGCGCAATATCGAGGTCATTCCGTCGTTCGACATGCCGGGCCATTCGCGCGCCGCCGTCCGTTCAATGGAGGCGCGCGCCCGCCGGCTGATCGCCGCCGGCCAGCCCGGCGCGGCGGCCGAATACCGGCTGGAGGACCCGGCCGACACCACCGTCTACGACAGCATCCAGCACTATAACGACAATACGCTCAATATCTGCCTGCCCTCGACCTACGCCTTCATCGCCAAGGTCATCGACGATATCAAGGCCATGCACGACGAGGCCGGCACACCGCTGAAAATCTACCATATCGGCACGGACGAAACCTCGGGCGCCTGGACCGGTTCGCCGGCCTGCCAGAAGATGATGGCCGACGAGCACCTCACCGTCGACCAGCTGCAGGCGCGCTTCATCACCAAGGTTTCGGGCATGCTCGGCGATCGCGGTATCGAACCGGCGGGCTGGAGCGACGGCATGGGCACGGCCGATCCAGCGCAGATGCCGAAGAAGGTGCAGTCGAACAGCTGGGGCAGCTTCTTCGGCGGCGGCATCCAGTCGGCCTACAAGCAGGCCAACCAGGGCTGGGACATCGTCATGTCGACGCCCGACGTGCTCTATTTCGACATGGCCTATGCGCCGGACCCGAAGGAACGCGGCTATGACTGGGCGTCGCGCGAAACCTCGATCTACAAGATTTTCGCCTTCATGCCGGAAAACCTCGGCGCCAATGTCAGCCTGATGACCGACACGCAAGATCACGGCGGCACCTTCGCCGACACCGTGCCGCTGACGGGCGCGGGCCACATTACCGGCATGCAGGGCCAGCTGTGGAGCGAGACGGTCAGGAGCGACCGCATAGCCGACTACATGATCTTCCCGCGTATCCAGGCCCTGGCCGAGCGCGCCTGGCACAAGGCGTCGTGGGAGCCGGACTACAAGGCCGGACAAGGGTTCGCGTATGGCGACGGCCAGATCGACGTGGCCGCGCTCAACGCCGACTGGGCCGCCTTCAACGCCCGTCTCAAGGCCAGCCTGGCCATGATGGACACCGCCGGCGTCGCCTACCGCCTGCCGCCGCCGGGCGCCAGGATCGTCGCCGGAAAACTGCTGGCGAATGTCGCCTATGGCGATCTTGACATCGATTACCAAACGGGAGACAAAACGTGGCATCGCTACGATCCGCATGGCGATGGCGTGGCGGTGACCGGGCCGGTGGTCCTGCGCAGCGTCTCCCCCGACGGCAAGCGCTTCAGCCGGAGTGTCAGCGTAACACCCTAAACCCCGCGCGCTCATGACGTGGGGCCAGAACCGAGAGGAAACCCCAATGGTCGTAAAACCCGTCTATCGTCCGCTGGCCGTGAGTGTGGCGGCGCTTCTGCTCCTGGCCGCCTGTGGTGGCGGCGGGGGCGGAGGTTCCGGCGGAGGCGGCTCGTCATCGTCCTCAAGCTCGTCGTCGACCTCCACGTCCTCGTCAAGCTCATCCTCGTCATCCTCCTCGTCATCGAGCAGTTCTTCCAGTTCCTCCTCGTCTTCGACATCGATGTCACCCAGTGCCGACGTACCGGCCGGCTATAACCTGGCATGGAGCGACGAATTCTCGACCGACGGCCTGGTCGACGACACCAGCTGGAACTACGATACCGCCGGCAATTCACAGCACAACTACAACAACGAGCTGGAATATTACACCGACCACCGCCTGCAGAACGCCTCGATCACCGGCGGCATCCTGTCGATCACGGCGCGCAAGGAAGCGCTGACCGGATCGCCCGGCTATATCGACCAGCAGTATTCGTCGGCGCGCCTCAATACCCAGGGCAAGCACCAGTTCAAGTACGGCTATTTCGAAACGCGCGCCAAGCTGCCGTGCGGCACCGGTGTCTGGCCGGCGATCTGGGCGCTCGGCACGGTCGGCGTATGGCCCGACGAAGGCGAACTCGACATCATGGAATATGTCGGCAAGACCCCGCACACCATCTACGGCACCACTCACACCCACAATTCGGGCGGCAGCGGCAACGGCGGCACGGCGACGCTCAGCGACGAATGCGGCGCCTTCCACAATTACGAGATGCTGTGGACGGCCGAGCAGATCAAGTTCGGCATCGACGGCGCCTACTACTACACCTACACCAACGCCCATACCGGCCATGACCAATGGCCGTTCGACGATCCCGAATTCCTGCTGCTCAACTTCGCCGTCGGCGGCAATTTCGGTGGCCCCACGGTCGACGACAGCGTCTATCCGGCGTCGATGCAGGTCGATTACGTGCGGGTGTACCAGCAGCCGTAAGGCGCCATCCAGGCTGACGTTAGCGCTACCTTGTCCGCCGCCCGGGCCGGTGGTATGACCTTGTCATAAAGTATATGTACAGGGTCGGTTCCATGCGTCAGCTTCCCATCTCCATCGCGGCGGTTTCGCTGCTTGCCGTTTCCCTGGTGTCCTGCGGCGGCGGAGGTGGCGGTGGTTTTAGCAGCGGGGGTGGCGGGGTATCGTCGTCATCCTCGTCTTCGGCCTCATCGTCCTCGTCGTCGAGCAGCAGTTCTTCGTCCTCGTCCGGCTCCAGCAGTTCGTCGTCAGCCCCGTCGTCGGGCGGCGTCACCGACTCGGCCTTCGTGCCGGCGGGCTATCATCTTGTCTGGAACGACGAATTCGACGGCAGCGGCCTGCCCGACAGCACGAAATGGTCCGACGACACCTTCGCCAACACCTACGACCCGGCCAATGGCGAGCTGGAATATTATACGGCGGCGCGCACCGTGAACGACCACCAGGACGCGGGCAATCTCAACATCACGGTGACAAAGGAGGACATGACCGGTGCGCCCGACTATGCCGGCCAGCACTATGCGTCGGCACGCATCATCACCCAGAACAAGGCGTCGTGGACCTACGGCTTCTTCGACATCCGCGCCAAGATGCCGTGCGGCGCCGGCACCTGGCCGGCCCTGTGGATGGTCGGCACCAACCATGGCTGGCCCGACGGCGGCGAAATCGATATCCTGGAGGAACTGGGCCGCGATCCGGACACCGTCTACGGCACCATCCACGACACCTTCAACCAGCCGCACAACGGCGACGGCACGGCCCACGGCATCGCCGACGCCTGCGGCAGTTTCCACAATTACGAACTGACCTGGACGGCCGACAGCCTGCAGATCGGCGTCGACGGCGTCGTCTACGATACCTACAGCAATGCCCATACCGGTCACGATCAGTGGCCGTTCGACGAGCCGCAGTACCTGATCCTCAACGTCGCCATGGGCGGATCGTGGGCCGGCGCGGTCGACGACAGCGCCCTGCCGCGTTCGATGCAGGTCGATTACGTCCGGGTGTATCAGAAGTAGGCGGACCGATGTCCCTTGCCGAAGGCTGATGCCTTGAGGCGAGCGCCTCTATCGCTTCCTTATCCCGTTTTCATCATGGTCGCCTCTTCTCGAAGGAGCCAAAACCATGGACACGCTGACCGGCGCCGAGGCGCGCGACACAATCTGGGACCTGATCAAGGATATCAAGGTGGCGATGATGGCCACCTGGGACGAGGCCGACCACAAGGCGCATTCGCGGCCGATGATGGCTCTGGAGACGGAAGAGTTCGACGGCACGCTGTGGTTCTTTACCGGCAAGGATTCGCGAAAAGCCCGCGAGGTCGGCGAGAGCCGCGAGGCGTTGCTGAACTATGCCGATCCCAAGGGGCAGAAGTACGTTTCGGTCTCGGGCCAGGCGACCCTGGTCGACGATCGCGAGAAGATCGCCGAACTATGGACCGACTATGCCAAGATCTGGTTTCCGGACGGCATCGACGATCCCAACCTGACCCTGCTGCGCTTCGATGCCGAGACGGCCGAATTCTGGGAGGCACCCAATGCTCTGGTGCGCGGCGTCAGCTACGTCAAGGCCATGATGACCGGCGAGACGCCCGATATCGGCAAGACCGGCAAGGCCGAGATGCGGCACTAACCGCCGCTCTTGAGCGAATCCCACGAATGGCCGGTATCGTCGGCGGAGGCCGAGGCGGTCGGGGCGGCGGGCTGGTTGGCCTGCATGTTGGCTTGCAGCCACGCCAGGTTGGCGTCGGCCTGGTCGGGCGGCAGGTCCTGGCGCAGTAGGCGCTCGGCCTCGTCGAGCTTGCCTTCGAGGCCCAGCACCAGGGCCAGGTCCTGGCGGATCTGCAAGGTGGCGTCCTTCTGCGCCACGGCGGTGCGCAGAAGCGGTTCTGCGCCGGCAAGATCGCCATCGGTGAATTTCGACATGGCTATATTGGTCAGCACCGCCGGATTGTTGGGCGACAGCTTCAGCGCCGTCGCCCAGGCGCCCTGGGCGTCGTCGTCGCGCTTGACCTGGTCGTAGGCGACGCCGAGCAGGGAATAAAGCTGCCAGTCGTTGGGTTTCAGCGTCATGGCGTGCTGCAGCGGATCGATGGCGTAGAAGCCCTGGTTGCCGTCGATCTGGGCGCGCGCCTCGGCGATCAGGACGTCGATATTGTCGGGCGCCACGATCAGGACGCGGCTGGCCGTATCGGCGGCTTCGGGATAGCGGGCAAGCGCACGCAGGGCGTTCGACAGGTTGAGCCCCATGGCGACGTCGCTGGGGTCGTGATCGTACTGGTTGGCGAAGAAGGCCGACTGCGTCAACGGATCCGAACGCAGGGCGGCGGCAACCTCGGCGGCCGACGCCTTCTGGAACGGCGGCTCGGCATCGGTTGTGGGCAGGACGGTGGTGGCCCCCTGCGACATGCCCGGCGACGACATCATGGCCGGCTGGGCCGGCGCGGCAGGCGCCGGAGTGACGGTCGCATCGTCCTTCTTGCCGCCGAACAGGCCGGCCGAGGCGCTGCCGGCCCACAGAAGCGAGAGGACGAGAACGGATGCGGCGGCAAGGCGCAGGGAAGGTTGCATGGCGATACGACTCACTTTTTTAGCCCCGGTTAAGACTTCGGTGACAGGCGTGAAGATACAGTTAAAGGTAAGGTTAAATTCATTAACGAAGTGAGCCATGCCGAAGCCCCTGCCCGCCGCGCCGAAAAAGATCGAACACGCCGTCTTCGCCCTTTTCGAGGAGGACACGGCCGCCGCCATCGCGGCCCTCAAGCCGGCGGTCGGCGGGTTTCTGGAAGCGCGCGCGTTCACCGGCAAGGCCGGCAGCCTGGTCGTCCTGCCCGGCGATAACGGCGCGCTGCAGGCATGGTTCGGCCTGGGACCGCGCAAGGCCTATAATCCGATGACCTTCCGCGCCCTGTCGGCCCAGTTGCCGAAAGGCACCTGGAAGCTGGCCGTTCCCGATGCCGTCGACGATGTACCGATCCACGTCGCCTGGGGCATCGGCGCCTACAGCTTCAAGCGCTACAAGTCCGGCGCGAACAGCGACAGCGAGGTCCGCATCGACGACGACGGCCTGACGGCTGACGAAAAGAACGCCGTCGCCCTGGCCGTGCAGGCGCACGCCCTGGCGCGCGACCTCGTCAATACGCCGGCCAACGACATGGGTCCGCGCGAGATCGAGCACGCCGCCCGCGCCGTCGCGGATGCCCATGGCGCCACCTTTTCGGTCATCACCGGCGACGACCTGCTTTCCGCCGGCTATCCCGCCGTCCATGCCGTCGGCCGCGCCGCGGCGCAGGGCCGCGAGCCGCGCTTCATCGAACTGAACTGGGAGCCACTCGGCCATATCGGCAAGGCGCCTGTGGTGGTGCTGATCGGTAAGGGCGTGGCCTTCGATACCGGCGGGCTGGATATCAAGCCGTCGTCGGGCATGGGGCTGATGAAGAAGGACATGGGCGGGGCGGCGCATGCGCTTGCGCTCGCGGACTGGGTGATGGCGTCGAACCTGCCCATCAGCCTGCACGTGCTGATCCCGGCGGTGGAAAACGCCATTTCCGGCGCCGCCATGCGGCCGTCGGACGTGATCCCGTCGCGCGGCGGCCTGAGCATCGAGATCGGCAATACCGACGCCGAAGGCCGGCTGATCCTGGCCGACGCCCTGGCCAGGGCGAACGAACTGACGCCCGACCTGACGCTCGACTTCGCTACCTTGACCGGGGCGGCACGGGTGGCGCTGGGGCCGGAGGTCATTCCCTTCTATAGTGACGACGAGGACCTGGCGCGGCAACTCGAAGTGGCGGCGCTGGCCACCAGCGATCCGCTGTGGCGCATGCCATTATGGGCGGGCTATCGCGATGCGCTCGAAAGCGACATCGCCGACCTGCGCAACGATCCGCAGGGCTGGGCGCAGGCCGGGTCGGTGACCGCCGCCCTGTTCCTGCAGAAGTTCGCGCCCAAAAGCGGCAAATGGGCGCATTTCGACATCTATGCCTGGAACCCGCGCGGCCGGCCGGGCTTTCCCGTCGGCGCCGAGGCGCAGACCCTGCGCGCCGTCTTCCAGGTGCTGAAAGCCTGTTAAGACCTGCGCAACACCTTATAAACGCTCCGTTATCCGTCGCCGTTAACGTGACCTTTGCACAGATGTCGTAGAGTGCCTGCATACCGATTTATGAAGGCCCAGTACTCATGACGCAGAACGGCGACGATTTCGACAAGCGCATCACTCCGTGGAAAGACGGCGTGACCGACGAGACCCACGAGGGCCTGATCCGGGCGCGTTCCTATGTGGCCGGCGAAGTGCTATCGTGCTACGACGCCAAGGCGCCGATCCTGGCCCAGCCGGAGCATGGCGCCGAGCAATGGGACCAGTTGCTGCTGGGCGAACGCTTCAAGGTGATCGAGCGCAAGCACGACTTCTTCTGGGGCCAGGCCCTGCGCGACGGCTATGTCGGCTATGTGCCGGTTTCCGCCTTCCGCCGCGACTGGTACCTGCCGACCCATTACGTCGCGACCCTGCGCACCTACGTCTTCGCCGCGCCGAACCTGAAGGCGTCGATCCTGTCGGCGCTCAGCCTCAATGCCCTGGTCAAGGTGACCAAGGTCGAGAACGGCTTCGCCTTCATCAACGACATGGGCTGGGTGTTCGCCAACCATCTTTCCGATTTCGAGGCCTTCGCCGACGATTTCGTCAGCGTCGCTGAAAGCTATATCAACGCGCCCTATCAGTGGGGCGGCCGCGAAAGCATCGGGCTCGACTGTTCGGGCCTGCTGCAACAGGCGCTTTACGCCGCCGGCTACGGCTGCCCGCGCGATTCCGACATGCAGGCGAAGCTCGGCATCGCGCTGGATGTCGATCCGTCGCTGACCGGCCTGGTGCGCGGCGACCTCGTCTTCTGGAAGGGTCATGTCGCCATCATGGTCGACGATGTCCACATCATCCACGCCAATGCCCATCACATGAAGGTGGCGATCGAGCCGCTGGCCGAGGCGGTGATGCGCATCGAAGGCTGCGGCTCGGGCTGGCCGACGGCGTTCAGACGGCTGTAGAAAGCAGGAAACCCTGCCACCACCGCGTTGAAGAAACGCGGCATTCCCCACAAGCGGGAGGAACAGAATGAAAAAACCCCGCCGGTGATGCCGGCGGGGTTTTTGCTGTTCGGAAGCCTTGGGCTTACTGCGCGGCGGGCGCAGCGGCGGAAGACGGTGCGGCCTTGGCAGCAGCGGGCGCGGCCTTGGCGGCGGCATCGACCGGCTTGGCGGCGGCGGGCGCGGTGGCAGCAGCAGCCGGTGCCGTGGCGCCGGCGTCGACCGGCGGCTTGCCCGTAGCCGGCGCACCGGCGGCAGCGGCGCCCGGCGCGCGCGACGGATCGGGCGCGGGGATAGGATAACCGGTCGAGCCCATCGAACGCAGGTAGGCGATCAGGTTGATGCGGTCTTCCGGCTTCTTGACACCGACGAAGGTCATCTTGGTGCCCTTCACCCATTTGCCCGGTCCGCCGAGGAACATGTAGATCTGGTCGTAGGTCCAGGTCGGCGATTCCTTGGCGTGGGCCAGCATGGCGTCGGAATAGGGCATGCCCGGGAAGCTGGCGGTGGCGCGGCCGACCACGCCGTAGAGGTTCGGACCGGTGGCCACGCCGGCGCCCGGGGCGTCGTTATGGCAGGTGGTGCACTTCTGGAAGACCTTCTGGCCGGCGGCGACATCGGCGGCCGGCAGGACGGTGCCCCAGTCGGGCGGCGTATCGACGACGGCGGCCGCGCCACCTGCGTCACCGGTGTCGGCGACTTCGATGGCGTAGCCGGGCTTGGCGGGCGGCCCGTCGGTCTTGTTGTAGATCATCGAGGCGCCGATGCCGACGCCCATGATGACCAGGCCCGTGGCCAGGGCCGCACCGAGGTACTTGTTGAGTTGAAGGTCGCCGCTCATGTCGCCTGGATACCTTAATTAAGAGTCGCATTCATTGGCTTGCGTTTGGCTCTCTGACACGCTACCGCCAAATTCGCAAGCAGGGTTTTACGGCGAAAGCGCCAAAATGGCCGGCTTGTGTGTCGATTGGTCGCAGGTGCAGAAAATGAACGGAACGAAGTCGCGCAAGATCGCCTACCAGGGCGAGCCGGGGGCCTTCAGCCATCAGGCGTCGCGCCGCTGGTTTGGTGATTTTTCTCCTGCCCCCTTCCCCACCTTCGAGGCGGCGTTTGCCGCCGTCACCTCGGGCGAGTGCGAACTGGGCATGATCCCTGTCGAGAATTCCGTGGCCGGACGGGTGTCGGACGTGCACCACCTGCTGCCGCATTCGGGCCTGAAGATCATCGGCGAGCGCTTCCTGCCCATCGAAATGAACCTGATGGCGGTGCCGGAAGCGAAGCTGGAGGATATCAAGGTCGCCGCCTCGCACGCCATGGCGCTGCTGCAATGCCGCCAGACCCTGCGCGGCATGGGCATCACCGCCGAGGTCTTCCACGACACCGCCGGCGCCGCCCGGGCGTTGTCGCAGACGCGCGAACTCGACCGAGCGGCCATGGCGCCGGACGTGGCGGCCGAGCTTTACGGCCTGAAGATCCTCAAGCGCAACATGGAGGACGCGCGCCATAACACCACGCGCTTCCTGGTGCTGACCGCCGACGATCGCGTACCCGCGCCGCCGCCCGAAGTGCCATGCATGACCACCTTCATCTTCCGCGTGCGCAACATCCCGGCGGCGCTCTACAAGGCCTTGGGCGGCTTCGCCACCAACGGCGTCAACATGACCAAGCTGGAGAGCTACATCGAGAACGGCGTGTTCGCCTCGACCTTCTTCTATGCCGATGTCGAAGGCCGCCCATCCGATCCGCCGCTGGCGCGAGCCCTGGAGGAGCTGAAGTTCTTCGCCGTCGACCTGGAATTCCTCGGCACCTACCCGACCGATCCGTTCCGCGACAGCGAAGGGCAGAGGTAGCTACTTCTTCGTCACTTCGGCATAAACCGCATCGACCTGGCTGGGCACGACGGGTCCGGTGATCTTGTCGCTGATGGTGCCGTCGGGCTGGACGATGAAGGTTTCGGGAACACCGGAAATGCCGAGCGCCAGGCCCAGCCGGCCGTCGGGATCGGAAAGCTTGGCGGCATAGGGATCGTCGTGCGCCGCCAGGAACTTCAGCGTGTTGGCGGGATCGTCCTTCCAGGCGACGCCGATTATGGTGACGCCCTTCGCCTTCAGCGCCATCAGGTCGGGGTTTTCGGAGATGCACGGCACGCACCACGAGGCGAAGACATTGACCAGTATCGGCTTGTCATAGGCGGCGGCCAGGGTCTTTAAATTACTCGTGTTGCCGTCTTCGAGGTCGCTCAGGCTCAGGGCGGGCACCGTCTGGCCGACCATGGCGCGCGGCTCGTAGGTTTCGCGCTTGTGGAAGTTGTAATAGACCAGCACGCCGAGCAGCGCGACGAACAGGGCCAGGGGAACGAGGGCCAGCAGGCGCTTCATTTTCTGGCCGCCTCCTGCAGCGCTTCCAGCACCTTGCGGCGGCGGGCTTGGACGCGCAGGGACAGCAGGACGAGGCTCAGCAGGGCCAGCGCGCTGACGCCATAGGCGCCCCAGACGTAAAAGGCATATTTGCCCATGTCGAGGTCGAGATGCATCACTGATAACTCAGCCGGGCGCGCAAGGCGCGGTATTTGCGTTCGAGGATTTCGCTATCGAGCCGCAGCAGGAACACCCACGCCGTCAGGGCCGTGTAGGCCGCCAGCATGACGAACAGCGGCCACAGGATGGCGGGCGTGGTTTCGATCCTGTTCTGCTGGTGCAGGCCCGACCACCACACCACCGAGAAGTGGACGATCGGCAGGTTGACCAGGCCGACCAGGGCCAGGATGGCCGTCATCCTGGCGGCGCGCGCCTCGTCGTCGATCGCGGCATGGAGCGCGATATAGCCGACGTAAAACAGGAACAGCACCAGTTCGGAGGTCATGCGGCCGTCCCACTGCCATGGCGTGCCCCACATCGGCGTACCCCACAAGGCGCCGGTGACGAGCGCCAGGCCCGTCAGCACCGCACCTATGGGGGCGATCGCCTTAGCCGCAGCGTCCGCCAGGGCATGGCGGAAGATCAGGCCGAAGAAGCTGGCGATACCCATGGCGCTGTAGACGGCCAGACCCAGGATCGCCGCCGGCACGTGGATATACATGATGCGGACGGTGTCGCCCTGCTGGTAGTCCTCGGGCGAGGCGAAGGCGAGGTAGAGGCCCCACAGCAGCAGGAGCGCGGTCACGCCGGCCAGCCAGGGCCTGAGCGGCGCGGCCAGGCGGGTGAAACGCTCCGGATTGGCGAGGAAGGTGATCATGGTGCGCACATAGGGCTTTTAAGGGATCAGGACAAGGCCGACCTCAGGGCGGCACCCATCGCGAAGGGGGCCAGGGCCACGGCGAACAGGGCGTAGGCGCCAAGGAAGGCCAGGGCCTGCCACGGCGAGGCGGCGGATTGGACCGCCTGCATCAGGCCGGCGCCGAAGATGACCGGCGGGACGTAGAACGGCAGGACCAGCAGGGCCATCAGCACGCCGCCCTTGCGCGTGCCGAGGCTCAAACTGGCGCCGATGCCGCCGACGAAGGCGAAGCTTAAAGACCCAAGAAAGGCGGAGGCCAGGCCGGTCAGGGCCAGGTTCACGGGCGCGCCGAGGATGACCATCACCGCCGGCGTCATCAGCGACAGGACGAGACCGGTGGCCAGCCACTGCGACAGGCATTTGAGGGCGGCGATCAGCTCCAGCGGCAGGGGGCCGAGGCAGAGGATATCGAAGACGCCGTCGTCATGATCGCGCTCGAACAGCTTTTCGAGCGAGAGCAGGCTGGCGAGCGCCAGGCACAGCCAGGTCAGGCCGGCGGCGATCCTGGCGAGCACGGCCGAGTCGGGGCCGAGCGACAGCGGGATCATCGCCATCAGGGTCAGGTAGAAGCCGGCGGCCAGCAAGGGTCCGCCGCTTCGGGTCAGCGACAGGCCGACATCGCGGCGCAGAAGGGCCAGGGCGGCGCGGAGGGCGGGGGTCATGCGCCTCTCCTTCCTTCCCCGTTTACGGGGAAGGTGGCACGAGCATAGCGAGTGACGGAAGGGGGAACTCTACCACCGGCTTCCCCCTCCCACCGCTTCGCGGTCCCCCCTCCCCGTAAACGGGGAGGGAATAAGAGAATAGAGTTTTTTGACAAACTACCCACCCGCCGCCTCCATCTGCGCCAGGGTGGGCCGTTCCAGGCACAAGGTCCGGGTCTCGAACGGCAGCGGATCGTGCACGGCCGCGACGATCGAGCCGCCGCCGGCCAGGTGGGTTTGCAGGATGCCGGCCAGCAGGGCGCGGTGATGAGCGTCGAGCGGCGCCATCGGTTCGTCGAGCAGCCACAATGGCCGTTTCGCCATCAGCAGGCGAGCGCACGACAGCCGGCGCTTCTGGCCGGCGGAAAGATAACGCGTTTCCAGGTCGAGGAGGGTTTCAAGCCGCAGCGGATCGATGGCGGCCCGGGCATCGCCGCCGAGGAAATCGGCCTGGAACGTCAGCTCCTGCGCCACGGTGCGCGACGGCGACAGGGCGTCATGGTGACCGAGCAGGTGGATATACTGTGCCTGCACGGTTTCCGAATCGAGCTGCGCATCGTTCGCAACAAAGGTGACGGTACCCGCGTGCGGACGCGCAAAGCCCGCGAGGGTACGCAGAAGCGTCGTCTTGCCGACGCCGTTGCCGCCAGCGAGGCTGATGGCCTCGCCTGGTGCCAGGATAAAATTCAGATTAAAAATCAGAAGGTTGTCGCCCTTTTTCAGGCTCAGCCCTTCGGCTTTCACGGTGAGACTCATAAAAAACCCTTCCAGCGTCACGGCTTTAATAGACTAAGCATAAGAGAAAGTTTAGAAGGCATTTGCCCGCCTTCGGGGCATTGCTGCACATCCGCGAAACCTGTGTTTTTCCCGGGCGACTGCGCGATCCCGAATGAGGTCCGCCGATGGGGCGGGCCGGGCGGAAGCCTGAAAAGGATCTGCGCACATGTCTGCTGATAGCTTCAAGTCGAAGGCCACCCTCAAGGTCGGCAAGAAATCCTACACCTACTACGATCTCAAAGCCGCCGAGGCCAATGGCCTCGAAGGCGTGTCCTCCCTGCCCGCTTCGCTGAAGGTGCTGCTGGAAAACCTGCTGCGCAACGAGGACGGCGTTTCGGTGTCGAAGGACGATATCGTCGCCGTCGCCGCCTGGGCGAAGAACAAGGGTTCGGTCGAACACGAAATCAGCTTCCGCCCGGCGCGCGTGCTGATGCAGGATTTCACCGGCGTGCCGGCGGTGGTCGATTTGGCCGCCATGCGCGACGCCATGGTCAAGCTGGGGGCGGACCCGGCCAAGATCAATCCGCTCAACCCTGTCGACCTTGTCATCGACCACTCCGTCATGGTCGATTACTTCGGCAAGGGCGATTCGGCCGGCAAGAACGTCGATCGCGAATACGAACGCAACATCGAGCGCTACAACTTCCTGCGCTGGGGTTCGTCCGCTTTCAACAACTTCCGCGTCGTGCCGCCGGGCACCGGCATCTGCCACCAGGTCAATCTCGAATACCTGGCCCAGACCGTGTGGCTCAATGAAGACGTCGCCTATCCCGACACCGTGGTCGGCACCGATTCGCACACCACCATGATCAACGGCCTGTCGGTCCTCGGCTGGGGCGTCGGCGGCATCGAGGCTGAGGCCGCCATGCTGGGCCAGCCGATCCCGATGCTGATTCCCGAGGTCATCGGCTTCAAGCTGACCGGCCGCCTGCCCGAAGGCGCCACGGCCACCGACCTGGTGCTGACCGTCACCCAGATGCTGCGCAAGAAGGGCGTGGTCGGCAAGTTCGTCGAATATTACGGCGACGGCCTGATGCACCTCACCCTGGAAGACCAGGCGACGATCGCCAACATGGCGCCGGAATATGGCGCCACCTGCGGCTTCTTCCCGGTGTCGCAGGCCACCGTCAACTACCTCAAGGAAACCGGCCGCGACGCCGCCCGCGTCGCCCTGGTCGAAGCCTATGCCAAGGCGCAGGGGCTGTGGCTGGAGGAAGGCCACGAACCGGTGTTCACCGACACGCTGGAACTGGACCTGTCGACCGTGATGCCGTCGCTGGCCGGGCCGAAGCGCCCGCAGGACCGCGTCCTGCTCGACCAGACGGCGGCCGAGTTCAATGCGGCGCTGACCGGCGATTTCGGCAAGGCGGCCGAACCCGACAAGCGCGTGCCGGTCGAAGGTTCGGACTTCGATGTCGGCCATGGCGACGTGGTCATCGCCGCCATCACCTCGTGCACCAACACCTCGAACCCCTCCGTCCTGATCGCCGCCGGCCTGGTGGCCAGGAAGGCCAATGCGCTGGGCCTGAAGGTCAAGCCATGGGTCAAGACATCGCTGGCGCCAGGTAGCCAGGTCGTCACCGACTATCTCGGCGATTCCGGCCTGCAGAAGGATCTCGACGCGCTGGGCTTCAACCTGGTCGGCTACGGCTGCACCACCTGCATCGGCAATTCCGGCCCCCTGCCCGAGGCGATCTCGGCGGCGGTCAATGCCGGCGACCTGGTCGCCGCGGCGGTGCTTTCCGGCAACCGCAACTTCGAAGGCCGCGTCAATCCGGACGTGCGCGCCAACTACCTGGCCTCGCCGCCGCTGGTGGTGGCCTATGCCCTGGCCGGCTCGCTGAAGGTCGACCTGGTCAACGATCCGATCGGCCAGGACAAGAAGGGCAAGCCGGTCTTCCTGAAGGACATCTGGCCGACCAACGAAGAAGTGGCGGCGCTGCAGCGCAAGTTCGTCACCAACGCCATGTTCAAGACGCGCTATTCCGACGTCTTCAAGGGCGACAAGCACTGGCAGGCGATCAAGGTCACCGGCGGCCAGACCTACAGCTGGGACCCGACCTCGACCTACGTCGCCAACCCGCCCTATTTCGATGGCATGTCGATGACGCCGGACAAGGTCACCGATATCGTCGAGGCGCGCGTGCTCGGCATCTTCGGCGACTCGATCACCACCGACCACATCTCACCGGCTGGCAATATCAAGGCTTCGGGCCCGGCGGGGGTTTACCTGTCGTCGCACCAGGTGCCGGTGTCGGAATTCAACTCCTACGGCGCGCGGCGCGGCCACCACGAAGTCATGATGCGCGGCACCTTCGCCAATATCCGCATCCGCAACAAGATCACGCCGGAAATCGAAGGCGGGGTCACCAAGCACTTCCCGTCGGGCGACATCATGTCGATCTATGACGCGGCCATGCGCTACCAATCCGAGGGCCGCAAGCTGGTCATCTTCGCCGGCAAGGAATACGGCACCGGCTCGTCGCGCGACTGGGCGGCCAAGGGCACCAAGCTTCTGGGCGTGCGTGCGGTCATCGCCGAATCGTTCGAGCGCATCCACCGGTCGAACCTGGTCGGCATGGGCGTGCTGCCGCTGCAGTTCAAGGTCGACGGCTGGTCGAAGCTGGGCCTGACCGGCGAGGAAATCGTCACCATCCACGGTTTGGAAACGGTGCAGCCGCGCCAGGAGCTGATCGTCGAGCTGTTCCGCGCGTCGGACGGCAAGATGGCGCGCTTCCCGGTGCGCTGCCGCATCGATACGCCGACGGAGCTTGAGTACTACAAGAACGGTGGCGTCATGCCGTACGTGCTGCGCAACCTGGCGCGCGGGACGGTGGCGGCCGTGGAGCCGGTGGCCGAACCGGCGGAGTAGGCGCCGGCGAAACTTGGAAAAAGAAAACCCCTTAGGCTGTTTGGCCTAAGGGGTTTTCTTTTTGTGGGCCGCGGGCGCCATCCCCCCGACACATGACAGCGCACACCGTCAAGTTACGGGGTGCGGGACCTGCGGCCCCGCGACCTTTACCTTCTTGTTTTATCAGTACGGCGAAGGTTGTCCGCCGCCCGTTCGCAGCTCTTCCTCTGTCGTCCACCTGATGCCGGTCGCGCCGGGCAAGGCCTTAAGCCATTCGTGAATTAGTCGCGAAAGGCCGCGTAAAGCGGAATCGCTCAATTTCAAGCGAAGGGTCCAAATTCCAGACTGCCCTTCCGACACCGTCACCACGTGGAACTTATCTTCATACCACGCGAGTTCTATCGTCGCTGCAGCGCCTGCTTTTTTGATAGGCTTGAACCTGTATCTCGGCTTTTGGTCATAGCCGAGACGGGTTTTCGGCTCCGCAATCAATGTGGTTAGAAAGCTTGCAGCGGAAGACGAGGTGAACGCGACCTGTACGATATTACGGAACTTCTCTTCAAACTCACGCGTGAGAGTCCTATCGTCACAACTTTCGCCCTCTCCACTTTCAACGAGGCGGCGTAGAATTTCGCGAGTTTCTCCGCGATATCGAATGCAACCGGCTTCCTGAGAGTTGATAGCCTCAAGAACCTGCTCCAACTCATCCGGCGAATCCGGCTGTTTGATGATGAAGCACTGCTCCTCATCTGCGTCAAAATTCAAAGGCGCAACATGCAGGGGAACGCCGCAGCTCAGGCAGCACCCTGCCTCGACATAGAAATCGCCGGCGGCGTTCTTAAAGTAAGCCTCAACCATGAACGATCATAACGCCGACCGCGAAAAAAGAAACGCCCTTGCGGGAGGGGATCGCAAGGGCGTCTTCAAGGGTGTCCAGGGGAGGAAACTGTCGACCGGAGGTTTCAATCGCCTCCCGGGGGCTGGGGGGGCTGTTCAGGGGGGAAGCGAGCTACTCGTTCCGGCCGACACTGAGATAATGACAGCCGTAATGGGCGCTCGAAAGGCGGAAATGAGGTCATATTGCGGTGCATTGTTTCAGCCGTTCAAGCTTTGGCGGGAGAGGCTCACAATCCTGTGCTCGGGCCTTGTCTTCCGGCGCAAGCGCACGATTTGACAGGCGCCCGAATGTGAGGCGTAATTACCGGCGGTAACGAAAGACGTGAGTCCCTCATGAGTGTACAGGATTTCAGCGGTGCGTTCGGCGACTCCCTCAAGGGGCCGGTGTTTTTCGATCGCAAGGAGCTGGACCTGATCCTCAGGCTCTACGGGCAGAAGGTGGCGGCGGGCGACTGGCGCGACTACGCCATCGACAGTCTGCCGGACGCCGTTGCCTTCAATGTCTACCGCCGCACCTCGGAGGCGCCGCTTTACCGCATCGAGAAACGTCCGGCCCTGGCGCGCCGGCAGGGCGCCTTCGCGGTTTATAACGCGGCAGGCCTGATCCTGAAGCGCGGTCGCGAGTTGGGGCCGGTCCTGGCCGTGCTCGACAAGACGAAATTCGACGTGGTGTAAGGTTGGTCGCTGGCGACGTTGGTTTTGAAGCATGAAAAGCACGAACGAGGTGGCTCTGGCTCGGGCCCATTCGTGTTTTTAGCTTCGCCGAACTCCGTTTCGTGAAAGCGCTACGCGCATTTCCGCGTCTTTCCGTGTTCAGCCTTACGTAGGCTTTCAGCGCAGCGTCGTTTGGCAATCTATCCGAAAGGCGGGTCGCGTCCACCGGGTGGGGTTTCCGGGAGTTCGTCGTCGTCCGGCATGGGATCAAAGCCGAGGGCAACCCGCCAGTTGGCGATGGCGTCGGTATAGTCGACATAGGTGACATTGGGGTCGGAGGTTGGCGTGATCTTGAGAAAAGACCGGGTC
>FTDB01002169.1_pt1 | contig 45467 bp, 38 predicted proteins | sample 1639741 | NCBI WGS metagenome assembly FTDB01 (sample SAMEA3914869, study PRJEB12502) | metagenome | biome: forest; material: soil | place: USA | collected 2012-03-12 | depth 0.1 m | reverse complement strand
GCTTCGCACGGAAAAGGCCCGGAATTCCGGGCGTTACAGGCTGTTGTGAGAATGGCGGCTGGCTTAAGGTTTAACCACGAAAAGCACGAAAACGCGCGTAGCGCTTTCACGAAAAACACGAAAATCCATTCAGGGCGCGGGATATTTGTGCAGGAAAGCAAGCTTGTTATCGACGCGCGCAGCGCGTCTTCAGGCGGATTCTGCCGCAGCCGCTCGACGGACAGCCGCGTTCGTGTTTTTTGTGTTGATGCGCTTTGCGCGTTTTCGTGCTTTTCGTGATTAAATCTTAAGCCAGCCGCCTTCTCATGACAGCCTGCAACACCCGGAATTCCGTGCCCTTTTCCGTGCCAAGCCGCGCCAGCGGCGTTTCCGTGCCTGTCCGTGGCGAAACCTTCTCAAACTACCGGCCGCTCCGGCACGCGCAAAACCTGTTGAGCGCTGAAAAATCTGCGTTCATCTGCGCAATCTGCGGTTGGCTTTCTGTCTTACCCATCGGACTGTAGGCCCCTCACCCGATCGGCTTCGCTTCGCTCGCCTCTCGTCCTCTCCCCTTAAAAGGGGAGAGGTGGAAGGGAGAAAGGGGAGAGGTGGAAAAGTGCGACGAGCCGCAAGTCACCCTGACCTAGCTTCCTCCCCTGACGGCGGCCTCGATCCTGGCGACGTCGATCTTCTGCATGGTCATCATGGCGTCGAAGGCGCGCCTGGCGACATCGCCCCCCTGGTTCATCGCGTCGGTGAGGACGCGCGGCGTGAACTGCCACGACAGGCCCCACCTGTCCTTGCACCAGCCGCAATCGCTTTCCTTGCCGCCATTGCCGACAATGGCTTCCCAGTAGCGGTCGGTTTCGGCCTGGTCGTCGGTAGCGATCTGGAACGAGAAGGCTTCGGATTGCTTGAAATAGTCGCCGCCGTTGAGGCCCAGGCACGGAATGCCGAAGACGGTGAATTCGACCGTCAGGACCTGGCCCGCCTGGCCGCCGGGAAAGTCGGACGGGGCTTTGTGGACGGCCATGACGGCGCTGTCCGGAAAGGTTGCGGCATAGAAGGTGGCGGCAGCCTCGGCGTCGTGGTTGTACCACAGGCAGATGGTGTTCTTGGGCGTGATCCTGGACATTGGCGACTCCTCCTTTTGGCGACTATGGCCAGAGATGGCGGTAAATATCCAATGCTTTTGGTGGTCGGGCAAGAGTGATATCGGTTGCAACCAGTCGCACTATATTGTACAATCCGTCAATATAATGGAAACGGAGGCGGATCGATGCGCGCGGACTTTTACAGCCGGGTGGGAAGCCAGCTTGACGATATCGCCGCGCGCGGGCTGATGAAGCCCGAGCATGTGATTTCGTCGATGCAGCGCCCGGCCCTGATTTTGCGCGATGGCCGCGAAGTCGTCAATTTCTGCGCCAACAACTATCTTGGCCTGGCGGATCATCCCGATATCATCGAGGCCGGCCGCGAGGCCATGGCCAAGTACGGCAACGGCATGGCCAGCGTGCGCTTCATCTGTGGTACCCAGGAACTGCACAAGGAACTGGAGGCGCGCATCTCCGCCTATGTCGGCAAGGAGGACGCCATCCTGTTCGCCGCCTGCTTCGACGCCAACGGCGCGGTGTTCGAGCCGCTGCTGACCGACGAGGACGCCATCGTGTCGGACAGCCTGAACCACGCCTCGATCATCGACGGCGTGCGCCTGTGCAAGGCGAAGAAGTACCGGTTTAAAAACGCCGACCTCGACGACCTGGAAACGCAGCTGAAGGCGGCGCGCGAAGCGGGTGCGCGCACGATCATGATCGCCACCGACGGCGTGTTTTCGATGGACGGCTATTTCGCGCCGCTGGACGGCATTGCCGGACTGGCCGATCGTTACGACGCGCTGGTCATGGTCGACGACTGCCACGCCACCGGCTTTGTCGGACCTAAGGGCGCCGGCACGCCGCATCGCCTGAACGTGGCGGAACGCGTCGATATCCTGACCGGCACGTTCGGCAAGGCTTTGGGCGGGGCGATGGGCGGCTATATCGCGGCGAAAAAGCCGGTGATCGACCTGCTGCGCCAGCGCGCCCGGCCCTATCTTTTTTCCAACGCCCTGGCGCCGGCGGTGACGGCGTCATCGATGAAGGCCATCGACCTGGCCGAGGCCGGCGACGACTTGCGCGACAAGATCACGGCGAATGCCGAGCGGTTTCGCGGCGGACTGGCCAAGGCCGGCTTCCATCTGCTGCCCGGCTCGCACCCGATCATCCCGGTGATGCTGGGCGACGCCAAGGTGGCGCAGGCGATGGCGGCGAAGCTGCTCGACGAAGGCATCTACGTCATCGGCTTCTCGTTCCCTGTGGTGCCGGACGGCCAGGCGCGCATCCGCACCCAGATTTCCGCCGCGCACACGCCCGCGCACATCGACATGGCCATTGCCGCCTTCACCAGGGTCGGCCAGGACCTGGGAGTGATCTGATATGGACGACGTTAAAACCTTTGCTGCGCAGCAAACCCGCAATGAGGCCACAACCATGAAAGCGCTCGCCAAGCTGAAGGCCGAACCCGGCATCTGGGAAACGACCGCGCCGGTGCCTGTGTGCGGAGCCGACGAGGTACTGGTCAGGATCACGCATACCGCCATCTGCGGCACCGATATCCACATCTACAACTGGGATGCCTGGGCGCAGGCGACCATTCCGGTGCCGATGATCACCGGCCACGAATTCGCCGGCGAGATCGTCGAGATCGGCTCGGCCGTAACGCGGCCGCTGAAGGTCGGCCAGCGCGTGTCCGGCGAAGGCCACGTCATCAACATGGACTCGGAAGCCGCGCGCATGGGCCGCTTCCATCTCGATCCGGAAACGCAGGGCATCGGCGTCAACCGCCAGGGCGCTTTCGCGCAATACCTGGCCATGCCGGCGTTCAATGTCGTGCCGCTGCCCGAGCGCGTGTCGAACGAGCTGGGCGCCATTCTCGACCCGTTCGGCAATGCCGTGCACACGCTGCAGCAGACCGATGTGGTGGGGCAAAACGTGCTGGTCACCGGCGCCGGGCCGATCGGCATCATGGCGGCGGCGGCGGCGAAGTTCTGCGGCGCGCGCAGCGTCACGCTCACCGATATCAACGCCTATCGGCTCGGGCTGGCCGCGAAGGTCGCCGATGTGCGCTGCGTCGATGTGTCGAAGGAAGACCTGAACGACGTCCGTCACGAGCTGGGCGTCGCGACCGGTTACGACGTCGCCATGGAGATGTCGGGCGCCCGGCCGGCCATCCCGCAGGCCATCGAGCACCTGCGCATGGGCGGTGCCCTGACCCTGCTGGGCATTCCGGCCGGCGAGACCAGTTTCAACTGGTCGACGGTGATCATGAAGGCGATCACGGTGCGCGGCGTCTATGGCCGCGAGATGTTCGAGACCTGGCGCAAGATGCTGGGCCTGATCGAGGCCGGCTTTCCGCTGGAGCGGGTGATCACCCATCGCCTGCCGGTGGCGGAGTTTCAGCAGGGCTTCGAGATCATGAAGGCCGGCCAGTCGGGCAAGATCGTGCTGGACTGGACGGGGGTTTAAGAATCCACGTCCTCATTTAAGAAATGGGGAGGAGATTTAACCCAGCGCAATCGCCGCCGCCGCCAGGTCCTGGGACGCGTCGCCCACGCTCTTGAACAGGGTGATGGTCTGCTCGCGGCCGGGAATGGGGGCCTGGGCGCACAGGTCCTGCAGCGTGCCCTTGATGCCGCTGGCCTGCAGCAGGCCGCGCATGATCGGGCCGATCAGGTCGCCGGCCTCGTTGAGGCTGGCCGGCGTGTCGATCCAGACCCCGGCCCGCGTCATGGCATGGTCGTCGGCCTCGCGCATGGCCGGCGTATAGCCGCCGATCAGCGAGACGTGCTGGCCGTTGCGCAGCCATTCGCCCTTGATGATCGGCTCGGTCGAAAGGGTGGCGCTGGCGATGATATCGGCCCTGAGCGCGGTCGCCTGGAGGTCTTCGCATACCGCCGCGGCGAAGCCGTCCTGGCGCAGTTGCGCCACCAGCTTTTCGGCGTTGGCCCGCGTCGGGCTATGGACGACGACCTCGTCGACGGGACGGACGGCGCGGTAGGCATAGGCCAGTTCGGTGGCGATGCGCCCCGAGCCGATCAGCAGCAGTTTGTGCGCGGAATCGATGGACAGTTTTGCCGCCGCGATCGCCGCCACGGCCGCCGTTCGCCGGGCCGTCAGCTCGCCGCCGTCGAGCAGCGCCTTGTGCTCGCCGGTGACCGAATCGAACAGCAGGTAGCTGGCGGTGACGGCGGCCATGCCGCGCGGGGCGTTGCCGGGCGTGACATTGACGATCTTGACACCGCCCATGCCGCCGCCCCAGGCCGGCATGATCAGCAGGCTGGCATCAGGTTCGCCGGCGTGGCGCAGGGTATGGACATGGCGTTGCGGCGCTTCGATATTGCGCAGCATAAGCGGCGGCAGATCGCGCACCAGCCGGCTGTACGGCAGGGCCCTGACGATGTCCCGGGCGCTGAAACTCTGCATGGCAATCTCCCAAATCAATGCCGGTCGCCGGCGGTTTCGTTCAGTATCCAGTCGCGGAAGGCGATCAGGGGCGGGTGGGCGCCACGATCGGCCGGCCAGGCGAGGAAATAGGCCTCGGCCGATTTCATCTCGCTTTTTTGCGGTAAATCAAGGGCGCGGACAAGCTGGCCGCTTTTCAGTTCCTCCTCGATCAGGAAAACCGGCAGCAGGGCGACGCCGAGGCCGGCGCGGGCCACTTGCGCCACCGTGGCGAACTGGTCGAACAGCATGCCCTGGACATTGTCCGCCGGCGCGTCGTACAGGCGCAGCCAGCGCTCCCAGGCGTCCGGCCGCGTCGTCATGTGCAGCAGCGGCGCCTTGCGCAGGTCGGCGGGCCGGGAGAAATCGTAGCGCGCCTTCAGGTCCGGGCTGCACGCCGGCACGACATATTCCTCGCGCAGCAGGGTCGTCTCCGCGCCGCGCCATTCGCCCATGCCGAAGTGGATGGCGGCGTCCATGGCTTCGAGGGCGAAATCGAAGACGCTGAGGCGGGTCATCAGGTTCAGCGTGATGCCGGGATGCAGCTTAAGAAACGATGGCAGGCGCGGCGCCAGCCAGCGCGTGCCGAAGGTGGGCAGGATGGCCAGGTTGAGCGTGCCGCCGAACGGATTGGCGCGCAGGTTGAGCGAGGCGGTGCCGATCTTTTTCAGGGCGTCGCGGATGTCGCGGGCATAGGCTTCGCCGCCGGGCGTCAGGCGGATGGTCTGGCGCTCGCGATGGAATAGCTCGACTTCCAGCTGTTCCTCCAAGGCCTTGATCTGGCGGCTGACGGCGCTTTGGGTCAGGTTGAGTTCGCGCGCCGCCACGGTGACGCTGCCGGTGCGGGCGGCGGCTTCGAAGGCCTGCAGGTGCGACAGGCTGGGCAGGAAGCGGCGCGGGGCGAGCATATTCCCGGATGGAATGAAGTGATGACCAAATAGCGCTATATCACGCTCTATCTACGTATTAAACACGGATATCCATACCCGTTGAGAATAATCTCGTGCCTGCATCGACCACCCATGGACTTTGGGAGACCTCGGCTCCGCCCGCCCCGGAAACGGTGGCGCTGAGTGGCGATGTGCGCGCCGATGTCTGCATTGTCGGCGGCGGTTATACCGGCATTTCAGCGGCGCTGCACCTGGCGCAAAAGGGCATCACGGCCGTTGTCCTGGAAGCGAAATCCATCGGTTTCGGCGGCGCCGGACGCAATGTCGGCCTGGTCAATGCCGGCATGTGGGTCATGCCCGACGAACTGCCGAACGTGCTGGGCGAGGTCCACGGCGACCGGTTGTTGAAGCTGCTGGGCGATGCGCCGGCCCTGGTGTTCGAGATCGTCAAGCAGCACGGCATCGATTGCCAGTTGGAGACCAACGGCACCCTGCATTGCGGCGTCGGCCAGGCGGGCCTCGACGAGCTGAAACAGCGAGAGGAGCAGTGGCAGAAGCGCGGTGCGCCGGTGCGGCTGCTGCAAGGCGACGAGGCGGCGCACAAGATCGGCAGCAGAGCCTATGCTGGCGCCCTGCTCGACATGCGCGCGGGCACCATCCAGCCGCTGGCCTATGTGCGCGGACTGGCGCGCGCGGCGATGGCGGCGGGCGCGACGATCCACACGCATTCCGCGGCAAAGTCGGTGGAAAAGGTCGCCGACGGCTGGCGCGTCGATACGGCGTCTGGCAGCGTGACGGCCGACTGGGTGATCATGGCGACCGACGCCTATACGGCCGGGCCGTGGGAGATCATACGCCGCGAGCAGGTTCACCTGCCCTATTTCAACTTCGCCACCGAACCTTTGTCCGACAATGTCCGGGCAACCCTCCTGCCTGAAAAGCAGGGCGCCTGGGACACCAAGGAGGTCCTGTCGTCCTTCCGCATGGACAGGATGGGCCGGCTGGTCTTTGGCAGCGTCGGCGCGCTGAAGGGCGCGGGTGAGGCCATCCACCGCGGCTGGGCCTTGCGCGCCCTGCACAAGATTTTTCCACAGATCGGCGATGTAAAGTTCGAGGCGGAATGGTACGGCCAGATCGGCATGACCGACGACAACCTGCCGCGTTTCCATAAATTCGCCGACCGTGTTATCGGCATCTCCGGTTATAATGGCCGCGGAATCGCGCCAGGCACGGTGATGGGCCGCGAGCTGGCCAGGCTGATTGCCGGTGACGCGCGCGAAGAGGATTTGCCGCTGCCGGTAACGGCGCCCGCCGATGCCAGGCTGCGTGTGTTCAAGGAAGCTTTTTACGAGGTGGGTGCACAAGCCGTTCACCTGACCGATGCCCGTTTTTAAGAGGATTTCGCCATGCTGATGGAAACCACCAAGACCGCCGAGCAAGTGTCGGCCCTTCTCGCTTCACTGGGCGTCGACAAGACCGCCTATACCGGCGGCACGCTGACCGTCACCTCGCCGATCGACGGCGAAGTGATCGCCCATGTGCCGGAAACCTCGGCCACCGACGCGAAAAAGGCCATCGATGCCGCGCACAAGGCTTATCTCGGCTGGCGCAACATCCCCGCACCGAAGCGCGGCGAACTGGTCCGCCTGTTCGGCGAAGAACTGCGCACGCACAAGGCCGATCTTGGCAAGCTGGTCTCGCTCGAAGTCGGCAAGGTTACCTCCGAAGGTCTCGGCGAAGTTCAGGAAATGATCGACATCTGCGATTTCGCGGTCGGCCTGTCGCGCCAGATCTACGGCCTGACCATCGCCACCGAGCGCGCCTCGCACCGCATGATGGAAACCTGGCATCCGCTCGGGGTCGTCGGTATCATCTCGGCTTTCAACTTCCCCGTCGCGGTATGGGCGTGGAACGCGGCGCTGGCGCTTGTCTGCGGCGACGCCATCGTGTGGAAGCCTTCCGAGAAATCGCCCCTGACCGGCATCGCCACCCACGCCATCTTCGAACGCGCCCTGAAGCGCTATGTCAACGAAGGTTATGATGCGCCCGAAGGCCTGTCGGCCCTGCTGATCGGTGCGCGCGAGACCGGCGAAATCCTGGTCGATCATGAGAAGGTGGCGCTGATCTCGGCGACGGGCTCGACCGCGATGGGCCGCGCCGTCGGGCCACGCCTGGCCGCGCGCTTCGCCCGCTCGATCCTGGAACTGGGCGGCAACAACGCCGCCATCGTCGCGCCGACCGCCGACCTCGACCTGACCCTGCGCGGCGTGGCGTTTGCCGCCATGGGCACGGCCGGCCAGCGCTGCACCACGCTGCGCCGCCTGTTCATCCACGAAAGCCACTACGACAGCTTCGTCGCCCGCCTGAAGTCGGCCTTTGCCTCGGTCAAGATCGGCAATCCGATGGAAGACGGCACCCTGGTCGGGCCGCTGATCGACAAGCTGGCCTTTGACGGCTTCGAAAAGGCCCTGGCCGACGCGAAAGCGGCCGGCGGCAAGATCACCGGCGGCGAGCGCGTCAAGCTCTATGGCGATGACGCTTACTACGTCCGCCCGGCCATCGTCGAGATGTCGAAGCACGAAGGGCCGATGCTGCGCGAAACCTTCGCGCCGATCCTCTACGTCATGAAGTACAAGGACGCCGCCGAGGCCATCGCCCTGCAGAACGACGTCGGCGCCGGCCTCTCCTCCTCGATCTTCACCAATGACGTCCGCGAAGCCGAACTGTTCATGTCGGCGGCCGGTTCGGACTGCGGCATCGCCAACGTCAATATCGGCACCTCGGGCGCGGAAATCGGCGGCGCCTTCGGTGGCGAAAAGGAAACCGGCGGCGGCCGCGAATCCGGCTCGGATTCGTGGAAGGCCTATATGCGCCGCGCCACCAACACCATCAACTACGGCACCACCCTGCCGTTGGCCCAGGGCGTGAAGTTCGATGTCTAAGGGCGAGTTTACCTGGGCCGATCCGTTGCTGCTGACCGAGCAACTGAGCGAAGACGAGCGCATGATCATGGAAGCCGCGCGCGATTACGCGCAAGGACAACTCATGCCGCGCGTGCTCAAGGCCTATGCCGAGGAAGACACCGACCGCGCCATCTTCAACGAGATGGGCGAACTGGGCCTGCTCGGCTCGACCCTGCCGGAACAGTATGGCGGCGCGGGCGCAAGCTACGTCGCCTACGGCCTGGTGGCGCGCGAGGTTGAGCGGGTCGACAGCGGTTATCGCTCGATGATGAGCGTCCAGTCGTCGCTGGTCATGTATCCGATCCATGCCTATGGCTCGGAAGCGCAGCGCATGAAGTACCTGCCCAAGCTTGCCTCGGGCGAATGGGTCGGCTGCTTCGGCCTGACCGAGCCCGACGCCGGGTCGGACCCAGGCTCGATGCGTTCACGCGCCGAGAAGATCGACGGCGGATACCGGCTGACCGGCACCAAGATGTGGATTTCCAACAGCCCGATCGCCGATGTCTTCGTGGTGTGGGCCAAGTCGGACGCCCATGACGGCCAGATCAAGGGCTTCGTGCTGGAAAAGGGCATGAAGGGGCTTTCGGCGCCGAAAATCCACGGCAAGCTTTCCTTGCGCGCCTCCATCACCGGCGAGGTGGTGATGGACGGCGTCGAAGTGTCGGAAGACCATCTGCTGCCTAATGCACGCGGGCTTGGCGGGCCGTTCGGCTGCCTGAACCGCGCACGCTACGGCATTGCCTGGGGCGCCATGGGCGCGGCCGAGGACTGCTGGCACCGGGCGCGGCAATATGGCCTCGACCGGGTGCAGTTCGGCCGGCCGTTGGCGCAGACGCAACTTTTCCAGAAGAAGCTGGCCGACATGCAGACCGAAATCGCGTTGGGCCTGCAGGCGGCCCTGCGGGTGGGACAACTGTTCGACGCGGGCAAGGTGGCGCCGGAAATGATCAGCCTGATCAAGCGCAACAACTGCGGCAAGGCTTTGGACATCGCCCGCCAGGCGCGCGACATGCATGGCGGCAACGGCATCCACGAGGAGTTCCACGTCATGCGCCATGCGCAGAACCTGGAAACGGTCAATACGTACGAAGGCACGCATGACGTCCATGCGCTGATCCTCGGCCGGGCACAGACCGGGCTTCAGGCGTTTTTTTGATGACAGCAAGCAAGATACCCCACCACCGCTGCGCTACGCTTGCGGTCCCCCTCCCCGACAAGCGGGGAGGAATAAGGAAGAAACGCTCGGCTTTTTATACCTCCCCGCTTGTCGGGGAGGGGGACCGCGCGCCTTCTTCAGGCGCGTGGTGGTGGAGTATCTTGCTTTCTTCTTTTGTCGAGGCAGTATGAAACCTCTGTCCGGCCTGAAAGTTCTTGAGCTTGCGCGCATCCTGGCCGGTCCATGGGCCGGGCAGGTGCTGGCCGACCTGGGCGCCGAGGTCATCAAGATCGAGCGTCCGGAAACCGGTGACGACACCCGCACCTGGGGACCGCCTTTTATAAAGACCTCGGCGGGCGAAGCCTGGGGCGCGGCCTACTTCCATGCTTGCAACCGCGGCAAGTCGTCGGTGGCGATTGCGTTCGAAACACCGGAAGGCCAGGCGGCCATCCGCGCCCTGGCGGCCGAGGCCGATGTGCTTATCGAGAATTTCAAGGTCGGCGGGCTGGCCAAGTACGGCCTCGATTACACCTCGCTGAAGGCGGTCAATCCGCGCCTCATCTATGCCTCGATCACCGGCTTCGGCCAGACCGGGCCCTATGCCGAACGCGCCGGCTACGACTACATCATCCAGGGCATGTCCGGCCTGATGGACATCACCGGCGAGCCCGAGCGCGAGCCGCAGAAGGTCGGCGTGGCGGTCATCGACCTGTTCACTGGCGTCTATACCTCGACGGCCATCCTGGCGGCGTTGCGCCAGCGCGATATGACCGGAGAAGGCTGCCATATCGACATGGCGCTTTACGATTGCGCCACCGCCATGCTGGCCAACCAGGCTATGAATTACCTGGCGTCGGGCAAGTCGCCGTCGCGGCTGGGCAATGCGCACCCCAACATCGCGCCGTACCAGGTGTTCAAGGTTGCCGATGGCCATATCATCATCGCGGTTGGCAATGATGGCCAGTTCCAGAAGTTTTGCACGGCGATTGGCGCCGAAAATGCTGCGCACAATGAAGGCTACCGGACCAATGCTCAACGCGTGGCGAAGCGTGCTGAATTACAGGACGAGCTGGAACCCTTTCTGGTGACATATACGCGAACAGAATTGCTGGAATTGCTTGAGGGCGCCGGCGTGCCGGCCGGACCGATCAATCGCATCGCGGATGTGTTCGCCGATCCGCAGGTCGTGCATCGCGGCATGAAGCTGGAACTGGCCGGCGTGGCAGGCGTGGCCTCGCCTATCGTCATCGACGGCCAGCGCATGGCGGCGGATGCCCCCTCGCCTATGCTGGGCAGCGGCGAGGCCAACTGGTCAAACTGATATGCGTGTGACTCCCCCCTCCCACCGCTTCGCGGTCCCCCCTCCCCGTAAACGGGGCGGGAGAAAGAAGGCAAAATGACCCGTACCGGCGGACAGATTCTGGTCGATCAGTTGAAGATTCAAGGTGTTGAGCGCATCACCTGCGTGCCGGGTGAAAGCTACCTGGCGGCACTGGACGCCATGTACGACGCCGATATCGACGTCCTGATCTGCCGTCACGAAGGCGGCGCGGCCATCATGGCCGAGGCCTATGGCAAGCTGACCAACCGCCCCGGCGTCTGCTTCGTGACGCGCGGACCGGGCGCCGCCAATGCCGCCCACGGCGTCCATATTGCGCAGCATGACGGCACGCCGATGATCCTGTTTGTAGGCCAGGTGGAACGCGCCATGCTGGGGCGCGGCGCCTTCCAGGAACTGGATTACGAAAAGAGCTTCGCCGGCATCGCCAAGTGGGCGGTCGAAATCCGCGAGCCAGCACGCATTCCCGAAATCGTGGCGCGGGCGTTTCGTGTCGCCTTGCAGGGCCGGCCGGGGCCGGTGGTCATCAGCTTGCCCGAGGACATCCTGACCGAGATGGCCGACGTTGCCGACGCGCCGTTGGTCGTGCCCGCGCTGCCGGAAATGTCGATGACGCATTTCAAGGTGTTCGAGGATATGCTGCGGGCGGCGGAACGGCCGATCTTCATTCTCGGCGGGTCATGCTGGTCGGACGAAGGCTGCCAGGCCATCGCCGATGTTGCGCAAACATGGCGCGTGCCGGTGGTGACGGAGTTCAGGCGCGCAGGCCTCTTTCCGGCGACGCATCCGTGTTATGCCGGCGACCTCGGCTTCGGGCCGAACCCGAAGCTGGTCCAGCGCATCAGGGACGCCGACCTGGTCGTGCTGATCGGGGCGCGCATGGCCGAGGTGCCGTCGCAATCCTATACGTTGCTTGATATTCCCCAGCCGAAACAGACGCTTGTCCATGTTTTTCCGGATGCGGCCGAGATCGGCAAGGTCTACCAGCCCGCGCTTGGCATCGTCTGCGCGCCGGATGCCTTCTGCGGGTCGCTGACCTGGCTGAAGCCGCCGCTCGACCCGCTGTGGGCGCGCGAAACGGAAGATGCGCACCTCGATTTCCTCAGCTGGACGACGACGCCGGCGCCGATCCCAGGCGACTTCCAGTACGGCGATGCGATCGTCAGTTTGCGCGAGCTTCTGCCCGCCGACACCATCGTCTGCAACGGCGCCGGCAACTACGCCATCTGGGTGCATCGCTACTGGCGCCATACCCAGCCGCGCACGCAACTGGCGCCGACCTCGGGCAGCGTCGGCTATTCCGTGCCGGCGGGCGTGATGGCCAAGCGGCAATGCCCGGGCCGGACGGTGGTCGTCTTTGCCGGCGACGGCTGCTTCCTGATGCATGGCAACGAATTCGCCACGGCCGTGCAGTACGATATCCCGGTCATCGTCATCGTCGTCGACAACGGCATGTACGGCACCATCCGCATGCACCAGGAGCGTAACTATCCGCACCGGGTGGTGGGCACGGACCTGAAGAACCCCGACTTCGCGGCGTACGCAAGGGCGTTCGGCGGCCATGGCGAGACGGTGCGGACGACGGCCGAGTTCATGCCGGCGTTTGAACGCGCGCGGGCGTCGGGCAAGCCGGCCATCCTGCATTGCTTCATCGATCCGCAGGCGATCACGCCGGCCAAGACGCTGGAGCAGATCGCGGCGGGCCATTAGCGCCAGCTGACGGTGCGGGATTCCTTCGTCGGTTTCGGCACCACCTCGCCCATCATGCGGGCGATGCGGAACAGCAGCTTCTGGTCGTCGAACGGCTTGGTGACATAGTCCCTGGCGCCCAGGGCCAGGGCCAGCTTGATGTCGCCCATGCCCTGGCGGGCGGTCAGCATCAGCACCGGGATGTCGCGCGTTTTCGGATGCATCTTGAGGGTTTGCAGCACGACGAAGCCGTCGCGCCCCGGCAGGCCGATATCGAGCAGGATGCCGTTGGGCTTGAAGCCGAACACCGCCGAGATGGCGCTGTCGGCGTCCTTGGTCTTGCAGGTCATGTAACCGGCGAGATTGAGCCGGACAACCAGCAGTTCGGCGATGTCGGGATTGTCCTCGACGATCAGGATGCGGCGGCGTTCGCTGGCCATCAGCCGGCCCTCCTCAGCTTGCCCCCGGGGCTGTCGTGCATCCAGCGCGCCACCGCCAGGGCCAGGGACGACGGGCTCAGCGGCTTGGTCAGCATGTCGTTCATGCCGGCGGCGCGGCAGGCATCGCGGCGATCCTCGTGGCCCGAGGCCGTCAGGCCGAGGATCGGCGTTTCGGCATTGGGTCCGGCTGAGCCGCGCAAGGTGCGGACGGCGGCGAAGCCATCCATGACCGGCATGTTGAGGTCCATGAAGATCAGGTCGTATCTTTGCGCCGCGCAGGCCTTCAGCGCCGCCGCGCCATCGTGGGCGGTGGCGACGTCGTGGCCGGCCGCGCCCAGCAGGTTGACCAGCAGTTCGCGCACCGCATCCTGGTCGTCGACCACCAGGATGCGGCCGGGCGCGCGGATATCCGGCAGTCCGCCCATGTGGCGCAGGTCTTCGACCGGCGCCGGGATATCGAACCAGAACTCGGAACCCTGTCCTTGCTTGCTGCGCACGCCGATATCGCCGCCCATCAGTTCGACCAGCTGCTTGCAGATCAGCAGGCCGAGGCCGGTGCCGCCCTTGTCGGGGTCGATCTGCGAAAAGCGCTGGAACAGGTTGCGCTGGCCTTCGGGCGAGATGCCGATGCCCGTATCGCGCACGCGGACGCCGAGATGACCGTCATGCAGGTTAAGCGCGATGGTGACGCTGCCGCGATCGGTGAACTTGATGGCGTTGCCGACGAGATTGAGCAGGATCTGCCGCAAGCGCGTCTCGTCGATCAGCAGCAGCGGCGGCAAATCTTCGACGCCGGCGACGCGCAGCTCGATGCCCTTGGCCTGGGCCTGGACGCTGAGCAGGTCGGCGACCTCCTCGACCAGGGCGGCGACGGCGCTGGGCTGCGGGTCGAGGTCGAGATGGCCGGCATCGAGGCGCGAATGGTCGAGGATGTCGTTGATCAGGCCGAGCAGGTTCTGGCCCGAAGAATGGATGCGGGTGGCGTGGCTTTTGAGGTCGGGATGGCTGGAAAGAAGGTCGCGCAGCAGGGCCGAGAAGCCGATGATGCTGGTCAGAGGCGTGCGCAGTTCGTGGCTCATGGTGGCGAGGAAGTTGGCCTTGGCTTCGGCGGCGGCGTTGGCTTCCAGGCTGGCGCGGGCGAGCGCTGCTTCGGTCGCCTTCTGCTCGCTGATGTCGCGGACCGTGTCCTGGAGGCGCGATATCCTGCCGTCCGAGGCGATGATGGCCGTGGGGTGGGCCTCCAGCCACACGACGTGACCGTCCTTGTGATGGGCGCGGTACTGGATGCGCGGGCTGTCGTGCCACGCACCGCCTTTGACATAGCCGGCATAGGCGGCCTGGGTGCGCTCGAAATCCTCGGGGATGACGATGCGGCGGACGCTCTGGCCAAGCAGGTCTTCCGGTGCATAGCCCAGCACTTTGGTGACGGCCGGCGAGACGTAGTCGAAGCGGCCGTCGAGATCGAAGACAGTGATGATGTCGTTGGCGTGGTCGGCCAGCAGGCGGTAACGCGCCTCGCTGCGTTCGAGCTTGGTCTGGGCCTGGACGATCTCGGTCATGTCGTGGAAGATGCCGAACAGGCCGGTGGCGCTGCCGTTTTCGTCGCATTCGCAGATGCCGCTGGCGGTGACGATGCGGATCTCGCCGTTATCGGCGCGGCGCATGCGCTTGCGGAAGTTGAAGCCGGACTTGTGGCGGATGGCGGTCTCGACGATCTTTGCGACACCGGCGCGGTCGTCCTCGTGGTAGAGGTGCATGGCGCCGCCGCGCCTGGGCACATAGGTTTTCGGATCGCAGCCGAGGATGTTGTAGATTTCCGCCGACCAGTAGGCGGTGTCGTCGAGCAGGTTGAGGCGCCAGTGGCCGACGTGGGCCAGCTTTTCCGCCAGTTGCAGCGAGTCGCGGTATTGCGTCAGTTCGCGCCGGGCCTGCAGCTGTTCGCGCTCGTATTCGCGGCGGTCGCGGGCCGGAAAGACGGCGTAGGTGATGACCGGCGCCTGGCCGGGACGCGCGATGGTCCTGGCGTTGACCAGGATGGGGATGACGGTGTCGCCCGGCCCGGTCAGGTCGAGCGCGATTTCCTTCGCCTCGCCCTGCAGGTTGAGTTGCGGCAGGAGTTGGGCGTTGTAGACGAACTGCGACGGCCGGGTCAGTAGCTGGCGGAAGCGGCCCTGAGCCTCGGAGCGATAATGCGCAAGGGCGCAGAAGGTGGCGTTGGCGCGCAGGATGCGGCCGGTTTCGGCATCGCAGACCAGCAGGCCGCACAGGGCGTTTTCAAAAAGGAAGGTGTCGTCCATCAGGCCGCCAGCTTGAGATCGAGATAGCCGCGCATGGCGTCTGCCACCGCGCCCGGAGCGCTCAGGTGCGGGTAATGGCCGTGGGTATCGAGCACGACCAGGTCGCTGCCGGGCATCTCGGCGTGCATGAAATCGCCGACTTCAAGCGGCGCGATGATGTCGTCGGAGCACTGCATGATCAGGCTGGGGGTGCGGACCGCCTTTAGTTCCTTGCGATAGTCCGACAGGAAGACGACCTTGGCGAAATGGCGCAGGATGGCAGGGTCGTTGCGCGTGAAATAGCCCTCCAGTTCGGCCGTCAGTTCCGGGCGTTCCGGATTGGCCATGACCATCGGCGCCAGGTGGGCCGACCATGCCGCGATGTTGATTTCCAGGAAGGCGAGCAGTTCCTCGATGCCCTCGCGCGAAAAACCGCCGGGATAGCCGGGCAGGTTCTGGTAGCACGGCGACGGGCCCAGCAGCATCAGGCGGTCGAACAGCTCCGGGCGTTTCTTCGCCGCCAGCAGGGCGATCATGCCGCCGACGCTGTGGCCGGCGACGTCGGCGCGTTCCAGGCCGAGTTCTTCGCAGATTTCGATCAGGTCGTCGGCATAGCCGTGCAGGTCGTTATACTTGCGCTTGTCGTAGGCGGCGATGTCGGAGCGGCCCGAGCCGGTGTGATCGTACAGCACCAGCTTGCGGTCGGCGGCGAAATGCGGGGCGATGTGACGCCACATGGTCTGGTCGCAGCCGTAGCCATGCAGGAAGACAAGGGGCTTGTTCCCCTCTCCGGTGACGGTGACGGCGTTTCGGGTAAGGCAGGACATGGCGGCACGCATGACAGGGATGGGAAGCCCGATCCTACGTCCTTACGATTAAAATTCCGCTTATCGGGCGGGATTTTCAGCCTTCGATTTCAATACCTGCGGCTGATTTCGAGCCACAGGGTGCGTGGCCGCAGCGGCGTGATCTGGCTGGAACTGCCGAGCGTGAACGGATTGCCATAGGCGAAGCTGTTGCCCTTGGAGGCAGCGGCATTGTCGAGGCGCACGGTGTAGGACAGGTGGCCGAGCGTCACCGATGACGCCAGGTCGAGATTGGCGATGGCGTCCATGCGGATGGTGCGCAGGGGCCCGTAGTTCAGCGGCGATTTCGAGCGGTAGGAGAAGGTGGCGCTGTTGTTGAGCACGAGGCCGCCGAGCGCCTCGTCCCAGTCGGCGCTGACGCTGAAGCTGGTCTTGGCGATATAGGGCATGCCCGAGCCCTGGTCGTGGGTGAAGAGGGGATTGGGATGGTCGAGGCGCGGATTGTTGAGCTGGGCGGCGAGATGCAGGCTGGCCGAGGACGCCACACGCCAGGCGCCTTCGAATTCGATGCCGGTGTTGACGCCGTCGCCGAGATTGAGCGTGATCGGCAGGCCGGACTGGCGCAACTGGTCGCTCTGGATATCGCGCCAGCGGATATGAAAGACCGACAGGTTCATGTGGAAGGCGCCGTCCGGCGTCTGCCAGCGTACACCGGTTTCATAGTTGTCGAGATGGTCGCCGAGATAGGCCGACGGCACGGTCGTGACCGACAGGGTGGTGGTGTTGAAGCCGCCGGTGCGGAAGCCGTCGGCGTTTTGCGCGTACCACACCAGGTCCGGGCTGGCGCGGTAGCTGACCATCACGCCGTGGGTCAGGCGGCCGGCGCGAAGGGTACCGACGACGTCGCCCATGCCTTCGGCGTTGGCCAGCTTGACATGGTCGATCTGGCTGAGGGTCTCGTGGTGCGACCAGCCGGCGCGCAGGCCGAGCGTCGCCGTCCAGCGCGGGGTAAAGTCGTAGCTCAACTGGCCGAACAGGGCGGCGTCCTCGGTCTTGTCCTGGCGGTCCTCGTTATAGATCGTGTGGCCGGTGAAGACATCGACGATATGTGGCGTGAAATGCTCTGAGCCCTGCGCCGAGAACCAGCCGGCCAGCCAGCCAAGGCGTTGCCCGGCCGGCGACACCAGGCTGATGTCCTGGGTCGACAGGGCGATGCTCTGGTCCTCGTCGTAGAACAGGACACCGGAATTGGGCACGGTGACGACCGGTCCCAAAGGCTGGGCGTCGTAGCCGCTGTGGATGGTATGGCGGATGCGGTTAAGCGAGATTTTCAACTGGCCGAGGCGGGTCCGCCGGTCGAGCACGGCGGCGTAATCCTCGATGTCGTTATTGTGCGGCTCGGCCAGGGTGGTGGCGCGGTGGATCATGTCCGCCTTGCTATAGACGTACTGGCTGTTCTCCGAACTCAGATGCTGCTTCAGTACCGAGATATTGAGCGTGGTGGCGCCGTCGACCTGCCAGCCGAGGGCAAGGCGACCGCCATAGCGCCCGGTCGAGTTGCTGGCGCTGCGCCTGGGGTTCTCGTCGCGGATGAAGCCGCCGCTATCGTCGTTATAGATGACACCGCGCACAGCCAGCCTGTCATGGACCAGCGGCAGGTTCAGCATGGCCGTGGCGCGCGACGACGACTGGCCGCCATCGGTCAGGCCATAGCCGATGCCGATCTCGCTTTCGTAGCGGTCGGCCCTGGGCTTGTTGGTGACCAGGCGGACGACGCCGGCCATCGAGCCCTGGCCGTAGAGCGCGCCTTGCGGCCCCTTCAGCACTTCAACGCGCGCCATGTCGGTGAGCAGCAGGTCGGGGTCGGGCGCGTTGTAGGTGATCGGCGAATCGTCGAGGAACAGGCCGACCAGGGACTGGGTGCGGCCGGTAACGACGCTGTCGGAAATGCCGCGCAACAGGATCTTGTCGCGGCCGGGGCCGAGATTGGTCACCGCCATGCCGGGCACGCGCGCCGCCACGCGGGACAGGTCGAGATCGTTGCCGGCCAGGACGTCGCGGCCGACGACGCTGATCGCCGAGGGTGCCGACGCCAGGGTCGTCGGCCGGCGCTGCACCACCACGAGCGTGGTCTCTTCCGCCGGGCGGGCTTCGGGCGTCGGGGTTGCGGGCACGATGGCCGGCGCGGGCGGGCGGGCGGGACGGACAGGTTTTACCGTCAGGCTGAAGGTGGTGGCGTTGTAGCGGCGGACCTCACAGCGGCTGCCGGCCAGCAGGGCGCGCAGGGCGGCTTCGGGCCGGTAGGCGCCGCGTATGGGACGCGACGTGCCGCAGGCGGCGGGATCGGCGCCGCCGATGGAGATGTCGGTTTTGAGCGCCAGCGCCACTAGGGCGTCGTGCATGGGGGCAGCGGGAATATCGAGGGTGTAGGTCGGGGTGCCCGCGCGGGCGTTACAGCTTAGCGCCGTGCCTGCGATCAGCAGCGCGGGTAAGCAGGACGCCATTTTCCGTCGCCCGGGCGTCGAGCGGCAGGAAATCTTGCAGTCGCTCGACAACCGAGGTCTCCGAGTCCAGGGTCAGAATGGCCGTCAGCCTGAGCTTGCCGCTGGCCTCGTCGACCACCAGCGGCTTGTCAAAATAACGATTCAGATCCCTGACCACGACGGACAGGGGCTGATCGCGATAGATAGCATGGGCGGTTTGCCACGCAAAGGCTTCATCGGCGTCGACGCGGCTGACGTCGTTGCCGGCGCGACCTTCCTGGTGCAGGCTCATGTCGCCGGCGCGCAGGGTTTCGCCGTGGCCCAGGCTGACCTCGCCCTCGCGCACGGCAACCTTGACCGAACCGGCATCGCGCAGCACGTCGAACTCGGTGCCGAGATCGCGGATGGTCGTGTCGCCGGCCGTAAGGGTGAGCGGGCGGGCGGCGTCATGCGTCACCTTGAGCGCCACTTCGCCGTGGTCGAGCGTCAGCCTGCGATCGTGCGCGCCCATCTGGACGGAAACCTTCGTGTCGGTGTTGAGCATGAGAACGGACCCGTCGGCCAAGGCCACCTGGCGGCGCTCGCCCTTGGCGGTCTGGTACATCTGCGCCGGCGCCGGCTGGAACAGCAGCAGCGGAACGGCGACCGCGGCGGCCAGGCAGGCCGCGATGGCGCCGCCCGCGGCCCACATCGCGAAGCCGGGCTTCATCGGGTCGCGGCGACGGCGGCCGCTAAGGCGGATGACCTCGGCGCCCGGCGCCACCACGTCGGTGTCGCGCAGGCTGTCGAGTTCGGTCCACAGGCGCATGGCCTGGTCATAGGCCCGGGCATGCAGGGGGGATTCCTCAAGCCACAGCACAAGCGCCGCTACGTCGGCTTCGCCGAACGCGTCGTCCTGGCTGCGGACCGCCCACTGGGAGGCCGCCATGTCGATGACATCGAGATCTTCGCCGGAAACTGACATGGGTTGCGATTTTTGCCCTCTCTGACCGGAAGACACTTCCGGTGCGTGGAACCCTCATAAAAAACAAATAAAGAATCCATAAAAACGGATTTACGGCCCGCTTTGATGTCGCATGCGTAACAAAAGATGCCTCAGCGCCGTCGCCAGGTGCTTTTCCACCGAACTTATGGAAATTTCCAGCCGTCGCGCCACCTCCCCCTGGCTCAGGCCGTCGATCTTGTGAAGCCGGAAGATGGTCTGGGTCTTTTCCGGCAGTTCCTTCAACGTGGCGACCAGCAGAAGCAGTTGCTGGCGCGACGCCACCTGGGTTTCAGGCGAAGGCACGTCATCGACGACCTCGTCGCCGGTCGTTTCGCGGCTGGCGTCATGCCACGCCCGGTCGCGGCCGCGCTCGCTGGTCTGCGAGCGCAGGCGATTGAGATAGAGGTTGTTGGCCATGCGCATCAGGAAGGCGACCGGATTGTCGACCTGGGTCGTGACGTCGCCGGTTTCGAGCTTGAGATAGAGGTCCTGGAGCACGTCCTCGGCCGTGGCGGCGTCGCCGGTGCGCCGCGCGAACAGACGCAAAAGCATGTCGCGCTGGTCGAGATAGGTTGTCAGCAGGATCGATCGCGAAGACGTCAAGGTCGGAAAAACCCGGCTGAAAGGTGAAACGGCGAAAAATTTTATAGGCGGCGTTTCCCTTGCCCGCAAGGCGTCTTGGCCCGTCATGGCGCCGCTTTTCCCCGGGCGTCGAAAAAATTTCAGCTTTGACATGAGGGTTTGGGCGCGCGGCTGTGTCAACAGAACAGGGGAGATACCGGCTACAGCCGGCCGGGCCGAGAGGTCCGGCCGGCGCGGTTTACCACCCCGACAAAAGCACAGTAAGAAGAGTAGCCCGGGGTGGAAATTCGAGTTCTCAACGTGATGCTGGCCAAGGGGCGTGGGGGCGTTGAAACCATGGCCCTGCGTTACCATGAGGCTTTGCGCGCCGAAGGCTATCGGGTGATGAGCCTGGGCCATCCCGAAGGCGTCCTGGCCCAGGGCCTGGTGCGCAACAGTTTCCGCCCGCTCACCTCCGGCTGCAACTACGATATCCTGGCTGCCGCCCGCCTGTACGAACAGGTGCGCGAATTCCGCCCGCACCTCATCCTCAACCACGGCAACCGCGCCACCAACCTGGCCCTGATGCCGTTCGTGGCGCAGGGCGCCCAGGTGGTGCAGGTGCTGCATAACCAGTGCTTCAAGCCGCACCTGAAACGTGTGTCGGCCGCCATCTGCGTCAGCGCCGGCGTGCGCGACGGACTGGTCGCCGCCTATCCGGGCATCAAGGCGCACGAAGTCGCCAACTTTTCGTGGCTGGAACACAAGCCAGTGAAGGCAGGCCCGCAGTCGCCGCCTGTGATCGGCGCGCTCGGCCGCCTGCACGAGGTCAAGGGCTTCGACGTGCTGCTGCGCGCTGCCGCCCTGTTGCGCGACCGGGGCGTCGATTTCCGCCTCAGGCTGGCCGGCGACGGTCCGGAGCTGCAAAACCTGCGCGCCCTGCGCAACCAGCTGAACCTCGGCGATCGCGTCGACTTCTGCGGCTGGTTGTCGAAGCCGGAAGACTTCATGGCCGGGGTCGACCTGTTCGTGGTGCCGTCGCGCCATGAAGCCTTCGGCCTGGTGGTCGTCGAGGCCATGGCGGCGGGCGTGCCGGTGGTGGCCTCGGATATCAAGGGGCCGCGCGACATTCTCAGCAATGGCAAGTTCGGCGCGCTTTGTCGCGGCGAAGACCCGGCCGCCCTGGCCGAGGCCATGGGCGCGGTCTTCGCCGACTGGACGGGCGCGCTGGCCACGGCCCGGCAGGCGCAGGCGCACGCCCTGGCGACGTTCAGCTTCGCTTCGGGGGCGGCACGCCTGCGCCAGGCCGTCGAAACCATTCGCAGCGGCCGTCCGGACCTTGATCCGCGAGCCGAACCGGCGTTCGATCCCGCCATCCTGCCGGCCGAGTAACTTGCCTCGGCCGCCGAGTCGTGGCCCATTCGGCGCATGAAAAACGCAACAGACATCTGGCAGACCGGCATCGTCCATCGTGCGATCGGCGAGGTAATGGCGCGTGGCCTCGATGACGCCGAGGTGACGTGGCTGGCGGAGACGGGCCCTTTCCGTTTCAACGCCGATCCGTTCGGCCTATGGCACGACGGCCTGTTCACCGTGCTGGTCGAATATTACGATTACCGCGACAAGAAGGGCGAAATCCACTTCCACAGCTACGATCACGATTTCCAGCCCGTCGCCAGCGGTGCGGCGTTGCGCCGACCCTATCACCTCTCCTACCCTGCCCTGATCCGCGACGGCGGTGAGATTTACATGCTGCCCGAGGCGCACCGCAGCGGAAAGCTGACGCTGTATCGCGCCGAGCGGTTTCCGGACCGCTGGGCGCCGGCGGCCGACTTCGATTTTCCTGCTATCGACGCCAGTGTTATCCAGCACGACGGCCTGTGGTGGATGTTTTACAGCCTGCCCGGCCCCGACCGGCGCGCCATGCGCGAACTGCACGTCGCCTGTGCCGAGGCGCTGACGGGACCGTGGCGGCAGCACGCCGGCAATCCGGTGCGCGAAGGCCTGGACAGCACGCGGCCGGGCGGCCTGCCGTTTGTGCATGACGGCGCGCTGCACCTGCCCGTGCAGGATTGCACCGGCACCTATGGCGCGGCGCTGAACGTGCTGAGGATCGACGAGCTAATGCCGGATCGCTTCGCCGCGTCGCCGGTCCGGCGCTTCACACCCGGCCTGCATCCCGGTTATCCGGACGGCCTGCATACGCTGTCGGCGGCGGGCGACGTCACCCTGGTCGACGTCAAGCGGCTCGACCGGTCGCCGCGGCTGTGGGTCGACCTGCAACGCCGCCTGCGCCGCCTTATCCGGTAAGGTTAACGCATTTCTTTCTTATGGCCGGCGACGCTATCCTGCCCGCCAAGGGAAGAAACATGGACATATACGGATATCTGAAAGCCGAGAACAGCCGGCTGTTCGACCTGATCGAGACCATCATCGAATCCTCGGACCGGGCGTTGCAGAATCTGTTGCTGGCCGAGTTTCATCGCGACCTGCCCGTCTATCTCGCCTGCAAATCGAAGGTGTTTTATGCGGCGTGCGGCGAGCACGCGCTGGTCGATGCCTTTGCGGAGCACACGCGCGACATGCTGGCGGCACTGGAAGCGATTGGCGATGGCGACACCTGGAATGAGCGGCTGGCGGCTTTCCGCCTGGCCCTGCTGCGCCATTTCGACGAGGAAGAGCACGACGTCTTCCATCTGGCGCGCCATTGCCTGAAGCGCGACGACGCCCGCAAGCTGCACGACGCCTTTCTGGCCGAGCGCGACGGCATCCGTTCCGCCGCGTGATCCTGACAAGAAAAAGGCGTCCCGTGACGGGACGCCTTTTTTGTCGGCATGAAACCGCTGCCTAAACCGTTCGGTTGCGGCTGATCAGGCCGAAGATGGCGAGCAGGACCACGGCGCCGAGCGTCGAGATCAGGATGCTGCCGATCAGGCCGTAGAAACCGATGCCGAGCGCGCTGGCGAGGAAACCGCCGATGACGGAACCGAGCAGGCCGACGACGAGGTTGCCGACCAGGCCGCCGCGGCCGCCCATGATGATGTGCGCCAGCCAGCCGGCGATCAGGCCGACGACGAGCATGGCGAGTAAGCCTTCAACGTGCATAATTTTCTCCTTTTGACAGGCTGCCGGTGTGACCGCCTTCACAGGAAGAAGTGTAGGGAAATCGGCATAATGCCGAGATGGCGAACATGCGCCGGAAGGTCAATTTCACGTAAGGGTTAACCGGCGACAAGCCTCTTGCGCCCGGCTTAAATAAATTGTCTTTATTTAGTCACGCCCGTCCGGCGATAAAAACAGTCAGGGAAGAGCAAGATGAAGACCGTGGACCGTGAAAAGCGCGCCCTGCTGAAAGGCGCCGGCGTTGGGCTTGCCGTTGCGACCCTGGGCGATGGCGCCCTTGCCAAGGCGCCCCGGCGGCGGATGGCAGCGCCCGCCCTGACAGACCAGGTTATCGATACGGGCTGGACCTTCCGCCAGGCCGACACGGCCGACTGGCTGCCCGCCACGGTGCCGGGCACGGTGCACACCGACCTGCTGGCCAACCACAGGATCGATGACCCGTTCTACCGCACCAACGAGCGCGACCAGCAATGGATCGACAAGAAGGACTGGGAATACAAAACGACGCTGGCGCTCGATGCCGCCACCTGCGCGCGGCGAAACATCGAGTTGGTGTTCGAGGGGCTCGACACCTACGCCGACGTCTATGTCAATGACGCGCTTGTGCTGCAGGCCGACAACATGTTCCGCACCTGGACGGCCGACATCAAGGCGCACGTCACGCCGGGCGACAACGCCTTGCGCATCCTGTTCCGTTCACCCATCACCGAGGGCCTGAAGAAGCTGGCCGATTTCGGCTTCATTCCGCCGGCCACCAACGACCAGAGCGAAAACGGCGGTTTGGGCGACAAGAAGGTCAGCGTCTTCACGCGCAAGGCCGGCTATCACTACGGCTGGGACTGGGGGCCGCGCTTCGTCACCTCCGGCCTGTGGCGGCCCGTGCATGTGCGCGCCTGGGACACGGCCCGTATTGACGATATCCAGATCGTGCAGAGCGATGTCAGCCAGGCCAGCGCCACCGTCACCGCCGTTTGCGACATCGTCGCGGATGTAGCCGGCAAGATTGCCGTGGCGCTGACCAGCCCGACCGACGCCCGCATCAAGGCCATGACCGAGATCGCTGTGGCGCCGGGATCCAACACGGTGACCCTGACCTTTACCCTGGCCAGGCCGCGCCTGTGGTGGTCGAACGGCCTGGGCGAGGCGTTCCTGTATAGCCTGGATTTCCGCCTGAGCGCCGGGAGCCGTTTGCTGGATGCCCGCGAGGTCAAGACCGGCCTCCGCACGCTCAATGTCGTCAGGAAGCCCGATGCCCAGGGCACCAGCTTCTATGTCGAGCTGAACGGCGTGCCCGTCTTCATGAAAGGGGCCAACTATATCCCCAATGACAGCTTCCTGCCGCGCGTCACGCACGATGTCTACGACAAGGTGATCGGCTCGGCCGCCGATACCCACATGAACATGATTCGCATCTGGGGCGGCGGCGTCTACGAGGACGATTACGTCTACGACCTGTGCGATCGGAACGGCATCCTGGTTTGGCAGGATTTCATGTTCGCCTGCTCGATGTATCCCGGCGACGACGCCTTCCTCGACAATGTGCGGCAGGAAGCGGTCCAGAACGTACGGCGGCTGCGCAACCACGCCTGCCTGGCTCTGTGGGCCGGCAACAACGAGATCGACGGAGCGTGGGAAAACGACGTGCCGAACGGCGGCTGGGGCTGGAAGCAGAATTACAGCGACGAGCAGAAGGCCCAGCTGTGGCAGGCCTACGACGCCATCTTCCACCATATCTTGCCGGAGACGGTAGCTTCCGAGGATGCCGGCCGCTACTACCAGCCATCGTCGCCGCTGGCCGGCTGGGACGGTACGAATGTAAAGCACGCCGACCTGGGCCAGGCCCAGCAATCGGGCGATATCCATTACTGGGATGTCTGGTGGGGCCAGAAGCCGTTTGCCGAATACCGCACCCACATCGGCCGTTTCATGAGCGAATACGGTTTCCAGTCGTTTCCGGAATTCAACACGGTCAAGACCTACGCGGCGCCGCAGGATTACGACATCTTCTCCGAGGTCATGCAGGCGCACCAGCGCTCCTCGATCGGCAACGGCACGATCAAGAATTACATGCAGCGCGATTATGTCGTGCCGGCCGATTTCCGCCAGTTCCTCTATGTCGGCCAGGTGTTGCAGGCCGAGGGCATCAAGACGGCGATGGAGGCGCACCGTTCGCGCATGTCCTACTGCATGGGCTCGCTGTTCTGGCAGATCAACGATTGCTGGCCGGTGGCGTCGTGGAGCAGCATCGACTATTACGGCCGCTGGAAGGCGCAGCAATATTTCGCCGTCAAGGCCTTCGACACCGTGCTGGTGTCGCCGCAACTGGATGATGCGACGGTGCATATCTACGCGGTCAGCGATCTTCTCACCGACCGGACTGTCAGCCTGTCGCTGCGGCTGATGGACTTTTCGGGCAAAGTGCTGTCGAGCGAAAGCGTGTCGCTGACGCTGAAGGCCAATACCGCCGCCCTGGTCATGACGCGCGACGTGGCGGATATCCTGAAAGGAGCCGCGGCGGCGAATGTGCTGTTGTCGGTGCGGCTGATCGAGGGCGGGCGCGTGCTGGCCGGCAACATCCTCTACCTGGCGCCGGTCAAGGACCTGATCCTGCCGAAGCCGGCGATTGTAAAGACGGTCAAAAGCGCCGGCGGCGATATGCTGGTCGGGCTGCGGTCGGACCGGCTGGTCAAGAACCTATATCTCAGCCTTGACGAGGATAGCGGCAAGTTCAGCGACAACTATTTCGACATGCTGCCGGGCGAGACGACCATGGTGCGCTTCAAGCCGGCAAAAGCGATGACGGCGAGGACGTTCGAAAGCCGGCTGACATTGATGCACATGGCCGATATCCCGCCGGCCTGAAGCTGGCGGTTCTTCACGCCGCCGGTACGGAATCGCCCTGGCGCGCCGTCATGGCCGCAATCGCTGCCAGAGCCAGTCTGTGCGCGTCGAACTCCAGGCTGGGATCAAAAGGTTCCAGGCCGGGTTGCGCCATGCACTGGCGTCCGATTTCCCGCGCCAGCGCTTCCGCCACGGCTGCGATATCCTTGTCCAAAATCAGCCCCCACCTGCCGACAGCAGATTAGCGATCGTTTCCATTCCCCGGCCAAGTTCACACGATACCAATTTCCAGCTTTCACCGCAGCATCGCATGCCTCTTTTATGTCAAAACAGTAACATGATATCTGAAATGAAGTCAAATGACCGTAAAAAAGACATGGTCAGTACTTTTTCACAATGCGCCCTGTGTGCAAATATATTGCAGCGCACCAAAGCGATTCATGCCTTAAGGCTTCACGCCAATAAAAAAGCCTCCCTTGCAGGAGGCTTTTTATATGAAATGGCGCACTCGGAGCGATTCGAACGCCCGACCCTCAGATTCGTAGTCTGATGCTCTATCCAGCTGAGCTACGAGTGCAGGAACATTTCATCTGAGGTCGCGACTGGTCGGTCGCGAGGGGCGGACACTTAGTCGAAGGCGTCCGCAAAGGCAAGGCGCATGACGAACTTTTTTCGCAGGCCAAGGCGATTTTTTATTGATCGCTGCGCTGCGAAGGGGCTGTAATACCGTCTCCAGCGCTTATGTAGGCGTTTCAGGAGTGCCGCCCATGCCCAAAGCCGCCCGAATGCTGTCCGCCGCCCTTCTGATCTGGTCCGCGGCGATGGCGGCGGAAGCGCGGCCTCACCGGCATCCTCATATCCAGCCGATCGTGGTCGCCGCCGAACCGGTGGCGGCTCAGGCCGGTATGGACGTATTGAAGCGTGGCGGCACGGCGGCCGACGCGGCCGTGGCGATCCAGGCCATGCTGGCCCTGGTCGAGCCGCAAAGCTCGTCGCTGGCCGGCGGTGCGTTCATGCTTTATTACGATGCCAAAACCGGCGAGGTCACCGACTACAACGGCCGCGAAACGGCGCCGGCGGGTGCCGCACCCGACATGTTCATGAAGGATGCCACCGCCCCCATGACCTTCAACGAGGCGGTGGTTTCCGGCCGGGCTACCGGCGTGCCCGGCGCCATCTTCATGCTGGACCAGGCGCAGAAGGATCACGGCCGGCTTCCCTGGAACACGCTGTTCGGTGCGGCGGAAAAGCAGGCAGCAGACGGCTTTGTCGTCACAAAGCGTCTCGGCGACGACCTGCAGGAAACGACCTACGACTTCGCCGAGCGCCATACGCCGGATGTGCTGAGCTATTTCAGCGATGGCAAGGGCGGGCTGCTCAAAACCGGCGACAGGCTGAAGAATCCGGACTACGCCAAAACCTTGCGCGCCCTGACCAGCCAGCGCTCCGATGCTCTGCGTTCCGGCTCTATTGCCCAAGCCATCGTCGCCAAGACGCACGCCGATCCCCTGCCCGGCACCATGACCTTGGCCGATATCGCCGGCTACAAGGTCGTCAAGACGGTGACCAAACCCGTCGCTACCGCCGATTTCAACGGCAAGCCGATCTGCGCGCCTTACCGCGTCTATATTGTCTGCACCAACAACGCGCCGTCGGGCGGGCCGGCGCTGCTGCAAGGCCTGCGCATCCTCGACGCCCGGCCGGAGATCGCCACCTGGGGCATCCACGATCCCAGGTCGTGGCAACTGCTGATCGAGGCCGAGCGCCTGATGTATGCCGACCGCGACCAGTATGAAGGCGATACGGCCCTGTTCGCCACCCAGGAAAACACCTATCTCGGCGCCGACTATACCCGCGCCCGTGCCGGCCTGATCCATGTCGGCCAGGCCAATGCGGCGCCGAAGCCGGGCGACATGCCGGGCGCGGTGGGGGCCGACAAGACGATCGAACCCGGCGGCACCACCCATTTCGTCGTCCGCGACACCTACGGCAACGTGCTCAGCATGACGACGACGGTCGAGAGCCTGTTCGGCACCGGCCGCATGGTCGACGGCTTCTTCCTCAACAACCAACTGACCGATTTCTCGTTCAATCCGGTCACGCCCGCCGGAGCGCCGGCGGCCAACGCGGTGGCCGGGGGCAAGCATCCGCGCTCGTCGATGGCGCCGGTGATCGTGTTCGACCGCGACGGCAAGGTGGTGGCGGCCATCGGCTCGCCCGGCGGCACCTCGATCATCGCCTATAACCTGAAGACCCTGGTCGGCCTGCTCGACTGGCATCTGTCGATGCAGGACGCCATCGACCTGCCCAACGTCATCGCCCGCGGCGACGCCATCCGCATCGAGAAGGAGCGCATGGAGCCCGCTGTCTGGGACGGGCTGACGGCCATGGGCTACAGCCTGACGGCCGTCCAGGGCGAGGAATCCGGCCTCAATGGTTTCAATATCCGGCGCGACGGCAGTCTCGACAGCGGCGCCGATCCGCGCCGCGAGGGCGTGGCGATCAAGGGGCAATAATGAAGATCGTCGTCCTGACTGGTGCGGGGATTTCGGCCGAGTCGGGCGTGCCGACCTTTCGCGCCTCGGACGGCCTGTGGTGCGGCCACCGCGTCGAGGACGTGGCGACGCCGGAGGGCTTCGCCGCCAATCCGGCGCTGGTGCAGGACTTCTATAACCAGCGCCGTCGGCAGTTGCGCGAGGTCGAGCCCAATGCGGCGCACCATGCCCTGGCGCGGCTGGCGGCCGGGGTACATCAGGTGCTGGTGGTGACGCAGAATGTCGACGACCTGCACGATCGCGCCCATGCGGCGGCTGGCAGTTCGCCGCCCCTGCACATGCATGGCGAGCTTTTGAAGGCGCGCCATGTCGAGACGGGCGATGTCGTCGACTGGCGCGACGACCTGCCGGCCGATGGCGACCTCAGGCCGCACATCGTCTGGTTCGGCGAAATGCCATTGGAGATGGAACGAATCTATGCGGCGCTGGACGATTGCGACCTGTTCGTTTCCATCGGCACATCCGGCAATGTCTATCCGGCCGCCGGTTTCGTCTCCGCGGCGCGTTCGGCAGGCGCGAAGACGGTGGAGCTTAATCTCGAACCCTCGCTCGGCCGCAGCCTGTTCCACGAAGCGCGCTACGGACCGGCAACGCAGGTCGTGCCGGCGTTCCTGGATGCGCTGATGGCTTGACAGGCGCGGCCGGCGGCGGCCTAATTCCGGTCTTCGCAACAGGAGCTGTCATGCTGAGAAACGTCACGCCCATCCTGTTCGTGCGCGATGTCACCACCACCGCGCAGTGGTTCAATGACAGGCTGGGCTTCGAGACAGACTTTCTCTACGGCGCGCCGCCGTTTTATGGCGCGGTATCGCGTGACGGCGTCTGCCTGCACCTGCGTTTTGTCGGCAAGCCGAACTTCGCCGAACTGGCGGCGCGCGAGGACTCTCTGATCCTGGCCACCATCGAGGTCGACGACGTCGAGGTGCTGTTCGAGGACATTGCGGCGCGCGGCGCGGACATCGTCCAGCCGATGACGAAACAGCCCTGGGGCGGCACGGATTTCCACGTCCGCGATCCCGACGGCAACGTGTTTTCGTTCGTGGCCTACGCCTGACCTTTCAGCGGCAGGCGGACCTCGAACGAGGGGCCGGTCGAGCCGGTCTGCACCAGCCGGACGTCGCCGCCGTGGATCTCGCCCAGTTCCTTGGCGATGGCGAGGCCAAGGCCGGAACCGCCGGGCGTGGCCGACGAGGTGAACGGCTGGAACAGCTTCTCGCGGATCTTTTCCGGTATGCCCGGTCCGTTGTCGGCGACGATCAGGATGACGTCCTCGCTGGTCTTGATGGCGGTCAGGGTGACGCGGCCGACGGCCTTGCGGTTGGGCTGCAGCTCGATGGCCTGGCGGGCGTTGCGCATCAGATTGACCAGCAGGCGGTGCATCTGCTCCGGGTCGGCCTCGAACGAAAAGCTCTTGGGCGCGCGCAGGGTGAAGCGCACGGGCTCCGTCGCCTTGGCCGTAACGCCGAGACCGGCGTCCTCGGCGGCGGCTTCGGCCAGGTCCTTTAGGCGCACGATCTGGATATGTGGCGCGTGCTCATCCGACTTGCCGTAGGTGAGCACGTTGCTGGCCAGCGACAGGGCGCGGTCGAGGGCGCGTTCCAGGCGCGGCAGGGCCTTGGCGGCGGAGGGATCGTGCGACGCCACCGCCGACAGCCGGTCCGACGCCATCTGCGCCGAGGTCAGCATGTTGCGCAGGTCGTGGTTGATCTTGCTGACCGCCTGCCCCAATGCCGCCAGCCGCGCCCGCGAACGCAAGGCGCCGCGCACCTCTTCCTGCATCGACGCCAGTTCCTGGGCGATCTGGGCGATTTCGTCGTGACGTCCGGAAAGTTCCGGCGTTTCGACCGGCGCCTCGGGGTTGGACTTGAAACGGACGATGGCGCGCGTCAGCTGGCGAATCGGATGGACGATGAAGGCCGACAGCGAGGCGAACACCAGCAAACCGGCGGCAAGAGAGATGCTGAGCGATACCCGCAGGGACGAGATGACGCTGGACTTGAGATAGGTCCGTAGCGGCGCGGCCTTGACCACGATCTCGATCAGGTCGCCGGCGCGCACCTTGGGCTGGGCCTGGATATGCAGCAGCTTGCTGGGCGGCGACATCATGGTTTTCCACGGCGCCCACAGATAGGCCAGGTCGTGGAAGAAATTCTTGTGCATGGCGTCGAGATCAATGACCTTGTCCGGCACGACGACCCCGCCCCACAGCCGGGTGGCGCGGACGCCATTGCTCCAGATGGCGAGGAATTCGACATTGGCGCTTTTCAGCAGTTGCGACGACACACGCGTCGACACCGAGCTTTCGTGGGCCGTATCCACAGCCTGCGACACCAGTTCGGCCTGGTGGACGCGGTCGAGCAGCCAGCGTTCCTGGTCCTGGGCCAGGGACGACACCAGCAGCACGGCTTCGACGATGATGACAAAGACCAGCGACAGGATCAGCAACTGGCCATAAAGGCTGAGGATGAAACGCCGGACGAAGAGAACGGCGTCGTAGCCGTGGCGAAAGGCGAAACCGGCCACCGCGCTGGCAGCCCGGGCGGTGCGCTGCGCATAGAAGCTCTGGCGGTCCTGCCGGTGCACGGGCGCACGTTCGGCCACCGCCTTCGGCTTCGCTCCCGTTTTGCCCAGATCAAACACCAGCCGCGCTGCCTTTTTACTGTCGCCGCGGCGTTTGAGTCGCCACACCCCTTATGCTATAGCAGAAATACGGCCAAAAGCGTGCAAATATCATTGACAAGGTGGGTGGGCCGGACTATTCACGCGCCTCTTTTCACGAATTCCAGCGTCTCATGAGGCGCCGACCAACCTACCGGAGTCCGTCATGTCGACGAAACGCACCTATCAGCCGAGCCGCCTCGTGCGCAAGCGCCGCCACGGTTATCGTGCGCGCATGGCCACCAAGAACGGCCAGAAGGTCGTTGCCCGCCGCCGCGCCAAGGGCCGCAAGAAGCTGACCGCCTGATCGGCTTCGCTGAATCTTTCCGGGAAGAGCCCTTAAGTCCGCTTAGGGGCTCTTCTTGCATTTCGGGCCTTGTATTTGCGCCCGACGCTCTCATCTCATCCGCACATGATCACCCGCCTCAAAGTCCGCGCCGACTTCGTGGCCGCCTCCAGGGCGGCATGGCAGGCCCGTCCCGGCGTCGTGGTCCAGGCGCGCCATCGCGATGACGACGATGAAAACCTGCGCGCCGGCTTTACCGCCACCAAGAAAATCGGCAACGCGGTAACGCGCAATCGTGCGAAAAGGCGCCTGCGCGAGGCCGCCCGCCAGCTTCTGCCCGAACACGGCCGGCCCGGCCACGACTATGTCTTCGTCGCCCGCGCCGCCACGCCCACGCTTGCCTGGCAGGGATTGCTTGACGATGTCAAAGCCGCCCTGATAAGGCTCTCCCGCGCCAAACCTGCCCCGCGCACCCCTCAGGAACAAGATCTGCGATGAACAATACCGACGACAACCGCAATACGATCTACATGATGATCGGGATGATGGTGCTGCTGTTCGCCTATCAGATCTTCTACGTCAACAGTCCGCAGCAGAAGGCCCAGCGCGCCGCGGCCGCCGCAGCGGCTGCCGCTTCGTCGAGTTCGGCCGCCGCCCTGGCTTCGGGCGTGCCGCAGGCCGGGAACCTGACGGTCGAGCAGGCACGGGCGCGTTCGGCCCGCGTGGCCATCGACACGCCGTCACTGAAAGGTTCCATCGCCCTGACGGGCGCCTTGTTCGACGATCTTTACCTGGCCAGGTACCGCCAGACGACCGAAGCCAATTCGCCGCTGGTCGAATTGCTTCGACCGGCCGGCGCGGATCATGCCTATTACGAAGAATCGGGCTTCACCGGCCAGAACCTGCCCAACCTGCCCGGCAGTTCCACTGTCTGGCAGCTGGTTTCGGGCGATACCCTGAGTGTCGGCAAGCCGGTCGTGCTCGGCTATGACAACGGCGCCGGCCTGCAGTTCCGCCGCACCATCAGTGTCGACGACAACTATATGATCAGCGTTCAGGACAGCATTGCCAACAGCGGCCCGCAGGCCGCGACCCTGACGCCCTATGCCACGGTGACGCGCGTGGACATGCCGGCGACGGCGGGCAAGTCGGGCTACATCCAAGAAGGCGGTATCGCCACTTTCTCCAACAAGAACAAGACCTTTTTCGGTGCCGACTATCAAACCCAGTCGCCGCGCTACAAGAACATGGTCGATGACGCCAAGAAGGGCAAGGTCAGCCAGCAGGGCCAGTCGACCGGCGGCTGGTTCGCCATCAACGACAAGTACTGGATGGCCGCCGTCATTCCCGACCAGAAGCAGGCCGTCAATTTCATGACTAAGGCCGACCTTATCAACGGCAAGCCTGTCTTCCGTTCGGGTTATTCCGATGCTCCCGTCACCATCGCACCGGGCCAGGCCTGGACCGGCAATTCGCGTATTTTCGCCGGCGCCAAGCTCGATACGCAACTGCGCGCCTATGAGAAGACCCTCGGTATTCCGCGCTTCCATTACGGCATGGACTGGGGCGTGCTCGAATTCCTCGCTTATCCGTTCTACCTGCTGCTGACCTGGCTCTATGGCGTGGTGCACAATTATGGCCTGGCCATCCTGTGCCTGACCGTCATCGTCAAGGCGGTGTTCTATCCGCTGGCCCACCGCTCCTATGAGCAGATGACCAAGATGAAACACGTCCAGCAGCGCCTGCAACCCAAGCTCGACGCCATCAAGAAGCGCTTTCCCGACGATCCGCAAAAGCAGCAGGAAGCCACCATGCAGCTTTACCAGGAAGAGAAGGTCAATCCGATGGCCGGCCTGGGCGGTTGCCTGCCGATGCTGCTGCAATTGCCGGTCTTCATCCTGCTGGTGAAGGTACTGCAGCTCGATATTAATCTCTACCATGCGCCGTTCTTCGGCTGGATCAAGGACCTGTCGGCGCCCGATCCGCTCAGCATCACCACCCTGTTCGGGCTGCTGCATTACGATCCCGCCACCGTGCCGCTGATCGGCGGCATCCTGAACGGGCCGCTGCATATCGGCCCGGTCGCCATCCTCTACGGCGCCTCGATGTGGGCCAGCCAGCAGATGACGCCGATGGCCGGCATCGACCCGGCCCAGAAGAAGATGATGGCCTTCATGCCGCTGATGATGGTGTTCTTCTTCTCGTCGCTCGCCATCGGGCTGATGATCTATTACTTCTGGAGCAATATCCTGACCATGGCCCAGCAGTATTCGATCATGCGCCGCCTCAAGGTCGACAACCCGATCGACGAACTGATCGTCAAGGTGCGCGGCCTGCTCGACAAGAAGAAAGCGGCGTGACCGGCTTTTCCGACGACGAGATCGAGGCGGCGCGGGTGTTGTTCGCCCGGCCTGTCGCCTTCATGATGGGCGCGGTGGCGATCGACCAGCTTCCCGCCGCCGACCTGCCCGAAGTGACCTTCGCCGGCCGATCGAATGTCGGCAAGTCGAGCCTGATCAACGCCCTGGTCGGCCAAAAATACCTGGCGCGCGCTTCGAACGAGCCCGGCCGCACGCGCGAGGTCAATTTTTTCGTGCTCAACGAGGCTTTGCGCCTGGTCGACCTGCCGGGCTACGGCTGGGCCAAGGCGTCAAAGACCACGGTCAAGAAATTCCAGAACCTGGGCCGCGATTACCTGCGCGGCCGGCCTAACCTGAAGCGCGCCTACCTGCTGATCGATGCCCGCCATGGCCTCAAGGACGTCGACAAGGAGCCGATGGATGCGCTCGACAAGGCCGCCGTCAGCTACCAGATCACGCTGACCAAGTCGGACAAGATCAAGCCGGCGGAGTTGGCGAAAGTGATCGAGCAGACGCAAAGTGCCATCAAGAAGCGCCCGGCCGCTCACCCGGTGGTGCTGGCGACGTCGTCGGAAACCGGCTTCGGCATTGCTGAATTGCGCGCCGAGATCATGCAGGCGTGCGAAGTGGCATTGTAGCCCTTCCCTATTGCCGCTTGATGTTCACACGCCTAAGCTTGGGCGTGGAGGTGTCCCATGGGCCTTGAAGCCGAAGCCGAACTCATCCTTGCCGGCCAGAGCGTGCACGTCAGGGCGCTGCTGGAAAGCCACGAACTGATCCTGCGCGGGGCGATAAGAAAGACGTTCAAATTCAGTGGCATCGACAATCCGCAGGCCATCAATGGCCAACTGGTGTTCGAGACCGGCGGCGAGCCTTACGCGCTCATCCTCCCTGACGGGGAGGCCGAAAAGTGGCTGAAGAAATTGACCAGCGAACCGCCGTCGCTGGCGCAGAAGCTGGGCATCGATGCCGCGCACAAGGCGCTGGTCCACGGCGCGACTGACGATCCGGCCGTCACCGAGGCCTTGCAAGGCGTCACCACAGGCAATAAAGCGGAAGCTGCCGTCGCCATCGCCATTGCCCTGACGCCGCCCGAGCTGGCCGCGGCCAGCGACGCCCTGATCCACGCCCTGCCGCACGCCCCTCTCTGGGTCATCTATCCTAAGGGCGCCAAGTCGGCCCTGCCGGAATCGGAAGTGCGCAGCCACATGAAAGCGCTGGGCTACAGCGATACCAAGGTCGCCGCCGTCTCCGATCTTTTGACAGCGGCGCGGTTCTCACCGCAGCGTACGGTCCTGCCGCCTACCAGATGATGTGGGAGGAGACGTCCGCCACATTGGAGTGCAGGACCGTTACCGCATTGCCTGCACCCATGGTGATGACCACGCTGCTGCCTGACTGCGCGATCCACGAGGCATGCACCGTGCCGTGGGCATAGGCGTGGAGATTGATGCGGTCGTTATCCGCCACTGAAAAATCCAGGATGGTGTCGAGACCGCTTTGGCTGTGCAGGATGAAGGTATCGGCACCCAGACCGCCGGTGAGATGATCGTCGCCGAGCGCGCCGTCGAGAACATTGTTGCCGCTGTTACCTGTAATCGTATTCGCGTCCGCACTGCCCGTGGCATTGATGTTAGACGAGCCCGTCAGGATCAGAATTTCAATGCTGGTATAGGCCTTGAAGCTGACCGACGCCATCACGGTGTCCGTGCCCTCTCCATTATATTCAAGGACCTGGTCGTGGATATTGTCCACGATAAAGGTATCGTCACCGCCGCGGCCGTACATCGTGTCGGCTCCTGCACCGCCATCGATGACATTGTTGCCGTCATTACCGCCAATGACATTACTCAACGCGTTGCCAGTGCCGTTAATGTCATGCGATCCTGTCAGGGTCAGGTTCTCGAGGTTGTCGCCTAGCGTATAGCTGATGTCGGCCTTGACGCGGTCGGTGCCCGGATCGCCGTATTCGACGACCAGGTCGCCGGGGTCATTGACAACATAGATATCCGAGCCGCCGCCGCCTATCATCACATCGGCGCCATCACGGCCGTCGAGTATATTGTCGCCATTGTTACCGATCAGGGTATTGTCGGGCCGGTTGCCTGTGGCATCGTAATTTCCCGTGCCAACGAGGGTCAGATTCTCGACGTCGGCGCTCAGGGTATAGGTCACGTGGGCGATGACGGTGTCCGTACCCTGTTTGGCAGCCTCGACAACGACATCGCCGGCATTTTCGACATAGTAGGTATCATCGCCCTTGCCGCCCGACATGATGTCGGCGCCAACGCTGCCATCGAGCACATTGTTGCCGGCATTGCCAATAAGGATGTTATCGTAGCGGTTGCCGGTGCCATTGATATCATCCGTGCCCGTCAGGGTCAGGTTCTCGAGATTCGCACCCAGGATATAGCTGACCGAGGAGACGACGGTGTCAGTGCCAGCATTGGCCGCTTCGGTAATGCTGTCGAGATGGCTGTCGACGATATAGGTGTCGTTGCCGTCACCACCCGACATCCTGTCCGCGCCGCCTTTGCCGTCAAGCATATTGTCGCCCGAATTGCCCTTCAGGACGTTATCGAGATCGTTGCCGCGGGCGTAGATGTCTCTCGTGCCGGCCAGGGTCAGGTTTTCGACGTCGGCGGTCAGGGTGTAGGATGTGGTGCTGATGACGGTGTCGATGCCCGCTCCGGCGTTCTCGAAGACCGTATCGTTGGAGCTGTGAACGCCATAGGTATCGTCGCCCGCGCCACCATACATGAAATCCCCGCCGCTGCCGCCGTCCAGCGTGTCCGCGCCGGAAGTGCCGTAGAGGTAGGTGGTACCGTCCAGACTGGTGGCGGGACTGTAGACCTGCTGGCCTGTGCGTACCTGATAGGTATCTGCCGTGGTATAGACCCAGGTGACGACATATCCGCCATCCGCCAATCCGGCAACGCCGGGATATCCGGACAAGTGTCCGGAGGTGTCACTTGTGACCACGACCTGCGGTCCTACGGCTGCACCGTGGTCATCAAAGACCTGAGTGGATATCTCTGTTAAAGAGTCGGGCAGTCCCGTGCCGGTTTTCAAGGCAAGAATGTAGCCGCCACCGTCCAGCGCCGCCGCTACGGAAGGGATCGCGCTGGGGTCTGAACTGACATGGTCCGCTGAACTAGTCGCAGCGCCCGTGGCGTCGAACTTCTGGATGTAAACCCCTTGCTCGGCGCTCGGTGCGCGTGAGCTGACATCCCATGTCACGGCGTACCCGCCGTCGCTCAGCCGTATGATGGAATCGATGCCCGCAAGGGGATTGGCGACAAGCACCACCGAATTGCCGACCGTGTGCAGACTGTTGTCAAAATGCTGAAGCTCGATCGTTCCCGTCTGGCTATTGTCCGAAACGGTAACAAATCCTCCGCCGGAAGACGCCGCAATATGCATGGAGGGGTCTTGCAGTACAACATCGCCACCTATGACAGAGCCGTTGGCAGCATAATGACGCAGGTGGATGCCGTTATTGCTCCATATGACCAGGTAGCTGCCGTCCGTCAAAGATATCCCTGAGACGCCGTTCGCTTCAGGCAGAACAACGGCCGCACCGTCGGGCGTTCCGTCAGCGAGATAATGCTGAAAATAATCCGCCTGCCGGTCGGAGGTATGGAAAATCGTGAAGCCCCCGTCACTCGTCGCCATGATGGACAGGCGGGCGTCCGGATTGTTCACGGCGATATGACCAGCCGCGCCAAACGCCGAGCCATCGGCGCCATAACGTTGCCAGCTGATGTTACCGATCTGATCCGCAGTGGCGACAAGATAGCTGCCGTCGCTGAGCGTGATCGTTGCCGAGCCAACGAACAGGGCCTGTGAGCCGAACCCGGCGACTTTCAGGCCGCCCTGATGAAGCATCGTGACCATAATCTTCCCCTCTTGTTACCAGATGATGTGGGCGGAAACGTCCGCGACGTGAGCATTGAGCACCGTGATGACGTTTGTGCTCGTCATGGTGATGACGACGTCATTGCCCGACTGGGCGATCCAGCCCGCGTGCACCGTGCCCGCCGCGTAGGCGTGCAGGTTGAGGCTGTCCCCTTGGGCGGCGGAAAAATCGGTGATGGTGTCGAGCTTCGAGCCGGTATGGAACACGAACAGGTCGGCGCCGTTGCCGCCGGTCAGAATGTCGTTGCCGCTGCCGCCATCCAGCCGGTCGGCGCCGTCGCCGCCGATAAGATGATTGGCGCCGCTGTTACCGGTGATGGTATTGTCGAGGCCATTGCCGGTACCGTCGATATTGCCGGTGCCGGTCAGGGTCAGGATGTCAACGTGGCTGCCCGCCATCGACCAGGTCGCCGAGGCGTAAACCGTGTCGGTGCCCTGGTTGCTGTATTCCTGGATGACGTCGGCGCTGTTGTCGACATAATAGGTGTCGTCGCCGGTGCCGCCTTTCAGGGTGTCCGCCCCTGCCCCCCCGTCGAGGATATTGTTGCCGGAGTTGCCGGTAATGATGTTGTCGAGGGCGTTGCCGGTGCCGTTGAGATTGGCCGTTCCGATCAGCGTCAGGTTTTCGACATTGGCGCCCAGGGTATAGCTGATGGTGCTGGACACCGTATCATTGCCTTCGTTGGCGAATTCGCTGACAACGTCGTAGGCGTTACCGACAACGAAGGTGTCGTCGCCGACGCCGCCGTACATGACGTCCGAACCGACGCCACCGTCGAGCTTGTCGTTGCCATGGCCGCCGAACAGGGTGTCGTTGCCGCCAAGGCCGTTGAGCGTGTCGTTGCCGGTCAGGCCCACGTCCATGTCGGCATTGTTGGAGCCGGTGACGGTGTCATCGACGGCCGAGGCGCGCACGAAGCCGCCGGCGGCCAGGGCAGTGAAAGCAAAGCTGTTATGAACGGCGTCGTAGCTCCATGACTTGTATTCGCTGCCGTCCTGGGCGTTGGTGCCGTACATCGACTGGATGGCGGCGATATCCAGCGCCGTCAGGCTTTGCGGGCCGTTGGGCTTCTGCGTCATGACGGTGTCGACGCCGGTGTCGCTGGCCAGGACCTGGTTGTGGTCGACGCCGGAGGCATGGTTGACGAAATCCTCGGTCGGATGCTTGAGGCCCAGCGCATGGCCGATTTCGTGCATCACCAGGCCGAGGTTGAAATCGCCAGCGGTTTCGCTCGCCGTGTTGAGCAGCACGTGGCCGGCGACGTCGAAGCCGCCATCGAAGAAGTTCGGATAACTGTAGTAGTTCCAGTCGCCGAAGGGATAGAAGCCGACGCCGTCGACACCGGCGTCGCGGGAGGTCGAGAAATCGTAGGCCGAGAAGGTGATGTCGGACTGGCCGTAGGGCACCTCGACAAAGGTCAGTCCGCTGGCATCGGCCCATGCCTTGAGCGCGTCACGCACCGTGGTCTGCTGGTTGGGGGTCAGTTCCGCGAAGGTGCCGAAAGCGGCGCCCATTTCGGCGGCGTCGGTCGGCGGCGCGCTGGTGGCGAAGGCAAAGGTGACGATCGCGGGCTTCGAGGTGATTTCGAGGCCGTTCCACGAGTCGCCGGAAATGAGCGCGGTATAGTCCGAGACAACGGGCATGTCTTCCTCCACATCGTACGAAGCGGGATGGACTCCGCCAGCCGGGCCTGATGGCACCGGCCGCCCCGGGCGGAGTTGTTGCAATCTTGATATATTAACCGCCGCTTAACCTCAAGCCGAAGCGCGGACACATGTTTTTGTAGCCGCGGCGCAAAACCACATGACAGTGTCATGGTTCTCCGCTAATGCGCGCACATTCTTTCGCTTAACGTCGCGCACTTGCGTGCGCGGCTTCGCGAAGGCGGCGAACCGTCGCCGGCGTCCGGTCGGACGCTGGTTTTTTGCGTATGAAGGGCATGCCTTGGCAACCTTGACTCCCGAAGAAGAAAGCGGCTGGGCCACCGCCAGGACCCTGGCCGAGGCCCTGCCGTTCATCCAGATCTACGACCGCGAGATCGTGGTGGTGAAGTACGGCGGCCATGCCATGGGCGAGGAGGCCAACGCCAAGCTGTTCGCCAAGGACGTGGTGCTGCTGAAACTGCTCGGCATCCATCCGATCGTGGTGCACGGCGGCGGACCGCAGATTTCGGCCATGCTCGGCCGGGCGGGCGTCAAGTCGACCTTCGTCGACGGCCTGCGCGTCACCGACGACGCCACCATGGAAATCGCCGAGATGGTGCTGTCAGGCGCGGTTAACAAGGAAATCGCTTCATGGATCACCCGCGCCGGACAAGAAGCTGATGTGCGCGGCGTCGGGCTTTCGGGCAAGGACGCCGGCCTGATCACGGTCGAAAAGGCGACACGCACGAAGAAAGACCCCGACTCGATGATCGAACAGGTGGTCGATCTGGGTTTTGTCGGCGAGCCGAAGCATGTCGACGACAAGCTGATCCGCACCCTTATCGGCGACCTGGAGCACGACTATGTGCCGGTAATCGCGCCGATCGGTGTTGCCGAGGACGGCCAGACCTACAATATCAACGCCGATACGGTGGCCGGCGCTATGGCTGGCAAGCTTAATGCCAAGCGCATGTTGCTGTTGACCGACGTGGTCGGCGTGCTCGACGACAACAAGGAATTGATCCGCGAATTGACCGTTTCGCAGGCGCGCGACCTGATCGCCTCGGGCGTGGCGTCGGGCGGCATGATCCCGAAGCTGGAAACGGCCATTGCCGCCGTTGAATCCGGCGTCGAGGCCGTCGTCATCCTGGATGGCCGCCGCCCGCACGCCATGCTGGTGGAGCTTTTCACCGAGCACGGTTCGGGCACCCTGATCAAGGCCGGCTAAACACCGTTCAGTGCGGCTTGGTGCCGTACTTGCTGAGGGCGTCGAGATCGAGGCCCGGCGCGGCTTTCCTTTTCGGCGCCGGCTTTGCGGCCTGTTTCTTCCTGACGACGGGCTTGGCGGCTTTTGACGGACGGGGCTTGGCCTTGGCCGTCTTGGCGCGTACCGGCGTTTTTGCCTTCACCACCGGCGCGGGCTTGGGCCTGACAACGGCGGGCGCAGCCGGCCGGACGGGCGGCAGGGCCGCCACCGCACCGGATGACGCCGTAAGGCTGGTTTCGGCCACGGCATCCGTTGCCACCTGATCCGCGCTTTTCGCCGGCGGATGACCGAACAGGTTGACGGCGACGACAATAGCCAACAGGACGAAGGCGACGATGCCGGCCAGGATCATGGCCAGCCGCATCGGCGAGGCCGCCGGCTTGTCTTCCGGTTCGGGAGTCCAGCGTTTAAGTTCCAGGTCGTCCATCGGTCCGCCGCCACGTCGTCATTGCAAGCTTTATAATCCTTACGGCAGATGAAGCGGCGATCAAAGCCGCAACGGCAGGAATTTTGCGGAAAAGCGCTGTTTCCGGCCTTGATCGGCGACGTTTGGGCTGTATTGTCCGCCCGCGCCTCACCAGGAAGCCCGTCATGCCCGATCTTTCCCACGTCACCACCTGGCTGTTCGACCTCGACAACACGCTTTATCCGCATGAGGCGGAAGTGATGGCGCTGATCGAGACACGCATCGCCGCCTTCGTGGCGCGCGAGACCGGCCTGTCACCTGAGGAGGCCTACGCGCTGCAGAAGCGCTACCTCAACGAACACGGCACCAGCCTGGCCGGGCTGATGGCGCATCACGGCGTCGAGCCGCGTCGCTTCCTAGACGAGGTCCACGACGTCTCGCTCGACAGCCTGCATCCCGATTTCGAGCTCAACGGCCTGATCGAACGCCTGCCCGGCCGCAAGCTTGTGTTCACCAACAGCGACGCGCCCCATGCCGATCGCATCCTTGACCGGATGGCCATGGGCGAACTGTTCGACGGGCTGTTTCATATCGAGGACGCCAATTTCATACCCAAGCCCAACCTTTCGACTTTCGAACTGATGATGGCGGCGCATGGCGTGACGCCGGCCGAGACGGCCTTCTTCGAGGACAGCCCGCGCAACCTCAAGCCCGCCAAGGCTTTGGGCATGAGCACCATCCTGGTCGGACCGAAAGCGCCCGCCAATACAGATGATTTCGTCGATTTTCGCGCCCCGTCGCTCAAGGCGTTCCTGGAAGACTTTTTCGCCTGATCAGCCCCGACGCAAAATCGTAGCTTGACGCCCGCGTAAATTTGAACCATGTTCAATTGAACAACGTTCACATCGAGGGAAGATCATGAAAACGCGCATTGTTACTATTGCCGCCGGGATCGCCATGGCCGCTGGTACCGTCCATGCCCAGGACAGTCTGGCCAATGTATCCAAGGCATCGGGCGATTCCGTCGTGGCCGCCGCCGAGTTGAGCGAGGCCGGCGTCAAGGTTGTGGCCGGCGCCGTCGCCCTGCCCTTCGTCGCGGTCGGGACCGTCGCCGAAAGCACCGGCCGGGCGGTGCGCCAAGGCGGCGAGGACGTCTGGGACAGCGCCAACGGTCCACTCGATATTTCGCCGGAAACCGTGACAGCGCAGCCGGCGCCTCAGGTGCCATACGACAGCCGCCGCGATGACCGCGGCCACGATGATCGCGATCAGGCGGATGACCGTTCGCGATGAACCGGCGCGCGTTCCTTGCGGCCTTTGCTGCGATGGCTGCCAGCCCGGCCTTTGCTCAAGACAACAGCGATCCAAAGCCGATCCCGGATTCCGGCGGTTCCGGCGCCGCACCCAAGCCGCACTTCACCGCACCGCAGGCCGCCGCCTTTGCCAAGCAGATCGAGCGCGACCTCGGCAGCAAAGGTGCCCACCTCGCCATCGTCTTCCGCGCCGGCAAGCCGAGGAACCAGCTTCGCGACGGCATCCAATATACCCACGGCGCCTTCTGGATTTACGACGAGATCAAGGGCGCCGATGGCAAGGTGTACAACGGTTACGCTTCGTACAACCTTTACCAGGGCGACGGCAAAAGCCTGCCCGTGGACCAATCCTACCTAGCCCAGGACTTTCCCATCGATTTCATCAGCGCCAACCAGGTTGACGATGTCGGCATCATCATTCCGTCACCGGAAATGCAGCGCCGCATCGCCGCGGTCATCGCCTCCCCGGGCTATGAGCGGCTGCATGTCGACAGCTATTCGCTGGTCTCCAATCCCTTCGACGCCCGCCACCAGAACTGCACCGAATTCCTGCTCGACGTCATCGCCTCGGCCGCCTGGCAGACCACCGACTATGCCCAGATCAAGGCCGACCTGACGGCGCACTTCAAGCCTACCGTCATCCATGCCAATGTCCTGGAGCGCCTGTTCGGCCCCATGGTGGATTCGCGCCTCAAGATGGACGACCAGCCCGGCGCCGACATCGTCACAGTCGATTATGGCAGCATCCGCGACTTCATGAAATCCTACGGCTTGCTGGATGAGGCCTATGTACTCGACAAGGCGGATTAATCCTTGATCCTTGCGCGGTCTGCCCTTATGGCCGGTGCGATTGCCGACCAAAGGGATTACGCCATGTCCGACCTCGCCGCCTTCAGGGATGATATCGAAGCCGCCTGGGAGGCGCGCGATACGCTGTCGCCGTCCTATCACGGTCCCTATCGCTCGGCGGTGGAAAAGGTGCTGGGCCTTCTCGACAACGGCCGTTTTCGTGTCGCCGACAAGATCGACGGGCAATGGGTGACGCACGACTGGCTGAAGAAGGCCGTCCTGCTGTCGTTCCGCCTCAACGGCAATGAACTGATGCATACCGGGCGCGGACTGTTCGAGCAGGCGCCGCTGGGCCCTTACTGGGACAAGGTGCCGAACAAGTTCGCCAAATGGAACGACAAGGATTTCGAGGCCGCCGGCTTCCGCGCCGTGCCGGGCGCCATCGTCCGCGCCGGCGCCTATGTCGCCCGCAACGTCGTCCTGATGCCGTCCTTCGTCAATATCGGCGCCTATGTCGATGAGGGTTCGATGGTCGACGGCTGGTCGACGGTCGGCTCCTGCGCCCAGATCGGCAAGAACGTTCACCTGTCGGGCGGCGTCGGCATCGGCGGCGTGCTGGAGCCGTTGCAGGCCAACCCCACCATCATCGAGGACGACTGCTTCATCGGCGCACGGTCGGAAGTGGCGGAGGGCGTGATTGTCGAGCAGGGCAGCGTGCTGTCGATGGGCGTCTATTTGTCGGCGTCGACCAGGATCGTCGACCGCGCTACTGGTGAAATCTTCCGCGGCCGCGTGCCGGCCTATTCGGTTGTGGTGCCAGGGTCTTTGCCCGATCCCAAGGGTGGCCCGTCGCTTTATTGCGCCGTCATCGTCAAGCGCGTCGACGCCCAGACCCGCGCCAAGACCGGCATCAACGAACTGCTGCGCGACTAGGCTTCTTGCGTATTCCGCTGTCCTTGCTACAAAAAGAAAGCGGGGGCGGACATGAAGAATTTTCTTGGCAAGACGATAGCCGTGGTGGCGCTGCTTGGAGCGGTCGCCGGACAGGCGGCAGCTTTTCAAATTGAACCACAGCCGGCGTCGCCCGTCCCGCCAACGCCACAGCCTTCCCTGGCGGAGATCCAGGCCAAGGCAGCACAGGGTGACGCGGAAGCCGAATACCGGCTTGGCACGATGCGCGAGTACAGGAAGGATGACCTGCCCTGCGACCGCCTCGCCGCGCTCGACTGGTACAGAAAAGCGGCGGACCAGGGCTTCGGGCCGGCGAAGACCGTCGCCGAAACGACCGCTGCCGACTATGCCCGATACCTGGACCTGAAGGGGCGCGCCGAAGCCGGCGACGCCCAGGCACAATACGACTTCGCCGTCGACATCGGCAATGACGGCCGCTGTTTCGGTGAAACCGACGACATGAAGTGGATTCGCCTGTCCGCCGCCCAGGGCGTTGCCGCCGCCGAAATCCGCATGGGCGACTACTATTTCGACGGCTATAAATACGACCTCAAGCCACGTGGCGACCGTCCGGTATGGGCGGCCGGTGACGGCGACCAGAACCTGCCCGAGGCCATAGCGTGGTATGGCAAGGCTGCGGAACAGGACGACCTCGGGGCGGAATACGTCGTTTCCGGTCTTTATGCGCTCGACACGCCATCGCGCGACCTGGGGCGCATGGAAACCTGGATGCAAAGGATCGCCTATCGCGACGGCAGCGTCTATTTCGGCCCGAAAGGGGACGCCTTCAGCAAGGGCAAAATCTTCCTGGACGCCCAGCAACAGCTTTGCCGCTATTACAAAGGTGATGGCATGTTCCGGCCGGTCAAGGCGGAGGACTATAGCCTGATGGTCAGGCTCGACAGCCAGCCTGACTATACCAAGCTGCGCGTCTGCTACACCCAGATGGGCGCGGGTATCGATGCCCCCGATGCGCTGGTGGCCCTGGGCGATCTCTACGCCGAAGGCCTTGGCGGGCCGGTCGATAGCGATGCCGCGCGAGACAATTACGAAAAGGTCGTCAACGGCACATGGATCGGCTTCGATCAACTGAAGCCGCTGGCGATGGCGAAACTGGGCATGCTGTATGCGGCCCAGGGCGACGATACCAATGCCTATTTCTGGCTCAAGCTGTCGACGGAATATCGTCCGTATAACCGGCCAGCCAATGCCGGCAAGGACTCGCCTCCCGCGACCGTTGATGATTTCCGG
>FTDB01002815.1_pt1 | contig 45573 bp, 40 predicted proteins | sample 1639741 | NCBI WGS metagenome assembly FTDB01 (sample SAMEA3914869, study PRJEB12502) | metagenome | biome: forest; material: soil | place: USA | collected 2012-03-12 | depth 0.1 m | reverse complement strand
TTGCAGAAGATGCCGATGCGGCGGTCCTGCTTGGCCAGGCGGCGCACGATCTGCACGCAGCGGAACAGCAGCAGGTTGTCGATCGACGGCACCAGGCCCTCGGCGTCGGCCGCGGACAGGTATTCCGCCGGCATCAGCACACGGCCCGTCGCGTCGCGCAGGCGCGAGAAGCTTTCGTAGAAGATAGTCTTGCGCTGCGGCAGGCTGACGACCGGTTGCAGGTACAGGTCGACGCGGCCTTCGGTCAGCGACTGGCGGATCGTTTCGATCAGCGCATAGGCCTGGGCTTCCTTGGCGCTGCGCGGGGCAGGGCCGCCATGGATCGACACCACGGGGCCGGCGCGCCATTCGTTCAGCCGGTCCTCGATGCTTTCGCCCAGTTTCTTGACCAGGTCTTCCAGCATGCGCACTTCGGAGGTCAGTTCCTCGGACCGCGACGAACGGCTTTCCTGCACGCGGTCGGCCAGTTCGATCATGTCCTTCTGCGTCGAATCGACCGCTTCGACCATCAGCCGGTGGGCCTGGCGGATCTGGTCCATGTCGCGCACCGTCCGGCGCTGGGCCATGGTGTGCAGCACCAGGACGTGGAAGCCGATGCACACGCCAAGCACGCCGAACAGGGCGGCGACGCACGTCGCCGGGTCGGCCGCGCCATTATATAGCGTGGCCGCGACACTGGCGCTCAACGCGATATAGGTGAGCATCAACAAGACGCTGGTGAATTTGCGCATTCGCTTTCCCGGTCCGGCCCGTCAACATGTGGGCGCGGAGAATCACTTTGATACTATGGAATGATTTTCCCGGCCGCGCCTAGCCCCCGGTTAAGGTTTGTTAACAGGGTTTTTCAAAGGCATTTTTGTGCGCGCCGAGGGCATCGAGACGCCACGGTCAGAATATGCCGTCGGTATTGCGGCGGAAGGGACCGGGATAGTTCTTGTCGGCGATGCGCCGGCGGTCCGGACCGAAATAGGTCTTGCAGCGGATGAACGGCCGCGGCCGCATGATCACCGAGTCGAGCCGCGACAACAGGGCCCGCGCCGTCAGCGGCTTGACCACGAACTCGTTGACGCCGGCGTCGCGCGCCTCGATCACCCGCGACCGCTCCGAATGGCCGGTGATCATGACGATCGGCAGGTAAGGGTTGGAGCTGTCCGGCGCGTTGCGCAGCATCTTGGTGAATTCGACGCCGTCGATCGGGAACATATTGAAGTCGACCAGGGCGATGTCGGCGGGAAATTGGCGCAGCATGTCGAGCGCCTCGGCGCCGTCACGGGACTCGCGCACGTTGCGGATCCCCGATCCCTTAAGGATGGCGGTGACGATGGAGCGCATGTGCTGGTTGTCTTCGACCAGCATGATTTTTAAACTGCTGTAATCAGCCATGACAGGAGGAGGGGTAATTCCGCGAAGTTTAAGGAAACACACAAGACCACAACGCAAGCGCTGTTATGATTAATCCTCAAATCTTTTCAAGAGAATAATGCAAACGTTATCAGAACCCCAGCGGCTGTGCCTGATAATCCCCAGAAATCTTTAAACGCGGGGTAGTGGATTTTTAAATGCAATGCACGGTTGCTGTCTGGTCAGGCAATCTATAGGGGCCTGTCCGGTCGCGCGACTCGGCTGATCCTCAGGCCTGGGCCACCATCAGGCTGGGGTCCATGTGCCGGTCCGTCCATTTCAGGCGCCAGCACAGGTGCGGTCCCGTGGCGCGGCCCCTGGCCCCGACCTCGCCGATCACCTGGCCGGGTTCGACCGTGTCGCCCTTGCGCGCGATGACCTTCGACTGGTGCAGGTACATCGAGATCAGCCCCTGGCCGTGATCGATCAGCAGCAGGCCGCCTTCGTAGAACAGGTCGGTTTCCGACAGCACGATCAGGCCCTTCTGCGGCGCATGGATCGGCGTGCCGGTCGGTGCGGCCATGTCGAAGCCCATATGCGGCGAGGCCGGCGTCCCGTTGAGGATGCGCTGATTGCCGAAATGGCCGGAGACGACGAAATGCTCCAGGGGCCAGTGGAAACCGCCGCGGAACCAGTCGGCGTCGAGCCGGCTGGCAAAGGCTTCGTTCTTCAGCGCGACCTCGCGCTTGATGCGTTCCAGCAATTCGGGAGCGGTCGGGGTGACGGTATCCTGAGGCAGGCCGTCGACGCGCTGGATGTCGTAGGTCGTCGGCGCAACGGTGACGACGGTCTGTTCGTTCGCGCCGTTGCGGCGAATCTCGATGGTGCTGCTGGCCGCCGCGTCGCGGTCGAAGCCGACATAGAAGGCGCCGCTGCGGTCGACGGGCCCGCGCGAGACGCCGTCCACCCACAACTCGCCGCCGGGCGCGGTCTGGCCCACGGCGTAGCCGCTTTGCACGAAGCGGCCCTTCAAACGGAAAGGATCGGCCGATTGCGCCAGGGCGGGCAGGGCGGCCAGGCCCGTCATCGCGGCGCCGGCGCCCAGCAGATGGCGGCGGCTCAGGCCTTGGGGTTCAGGCTTTTCCAACTTTGCAGGGCCTCCTCCGGGCCGGCGAAGGCTTCCTGGGTCCGCGGGTTCCAGTATTTCAGCGCGTCGAGCGGAATCTGACGGCCGGAGACGGCGCAGATCACGAACTTGCCCGGGCGCATGATGGTGTATTCGCCATCGCCATATTGCAGGACGGCCTGGCCGGGAAGGGAGGGCGTGGAATGCATATTCATACCCCGAACATAGGCCTGCCCGGGCGCCGGATCAAGGTCAGAAGAGGTTGCCCTGTTCCGGCGTCGCCGGCTTTTTAACAGGCGCAGGTGCGGGCTTCGCCACGGGCTCCGCGCGCGCAAAGCCTTCCCCAACCGGGCCGTGGCCAGCGACGACATCCAGCGTCCCGCTCTTGAAGGTCAGTTCCAGCCCTTCGCCGGTGGTGACCATGTCGGGCGCCGTGACCAGCCCGCCGGCCTTGCGCCCAGCCTTGTCCTTGAAATTGACGCGGGCAAAGCCGAGGTCGAGCGGCCGGTCGGGATTGAGGCTGAGGCGCAGCTTGTCGAGCGCCGACAGCCGGTCGGCCTTCTGTTTCAGGCCGCGCGCCACGGCATCGTTCATGCGCCGCGTCAGGTCGGGCAACCGTTCGCCGGCGCGCGTCGCCTGGCGCTTCAGCGCCTCGGTCATGCGCTTTTCCAGCTCCGGCAATCGCGCGTGTTGCTGCGTCAGGTGGAGCTTGCGTTCGGCGGCGCGCGTCAGGCGCAGCGACAACTGCGCCAACTGGTCGGCCTTCAGCTCGCGTGGCCGCTCCAGCAGGCCTGGCCGGAAGCGCCCGGCAATACGGGCGAACCGGGTTTCATGTACATTGAGATTGGCCGCCAGCCCGCCGGTCAGCCGATGCGCCGTGTAATCCAGCCGCTGCTGGGCCGAATTGATCAGCTCCTCGGGCTTCGGCAGGGCGCGCGACAGCAGGGTGACGCGTTCGCGCAGGACTTCCAGTTTTCTGGAAACGGTTGTCTGGCGGCGGCGCTCCAGGTCGGCGGTGAAGGCACGCAACTCGCCGATCACGGGCGTCGCCATTTCGGCCGCACCGGTCGGTGTCGGCGCGCGCCGGTCGCTGACATAGTCTATCAGGGTCGTGTCGGTCTCGTGGCCGACGGCCGAGATCACCGGAATGCGGCAGGCGGCGACCGCGCGCGCCAGGTCTTCGGAATTGAACGGCCACAGGTCCTCGACCGAGCCGCCGCCGCGCGCCACGATGATGACGTCAGGGCGCGGTACATTGGGATCGTTTTCGAAGCCTTTCAAGGCGTTGATGACCTGGGGCACCGCGGTCTCGCCCTGGACGACGACCGGCCAGACGATCACCCGGCACGGCCAGCGGTCGCGGATGCGGTGCAGGATGTCGCGGATGACGGCACCCGTCGGCGAGGTGATGACGCCGATGGTTTTCGGCGCGAAGGGCAGGGGTTTCTTACGCGCGCCGTCGAACAGGCCCTCGCCATGCAACTTCTGTTTCAGCCGTTCGAGCTGCGCCAGCAGCGCACCGACGCCGGCGACTTCCATCTGCTCGATGACGATCTGGTATTTCGAAGATGCCGGAAAGGTGGTGATGCGGCCGGTGACGATGACTTCCAGGCCGGTGTCGGGCTGGGTCTGCAGGCTGCGCACCTGGCCCTTCCACACCACGCCGTCGATCGACGCCTTGTCGTCCTTCAGCGTCAGATAGACGTGGCCCGAGGCATGGCGCGTGACTTTCGAAATTTCACCCCGCAGGCGGACATGGTCGTAGGTCTGTTCCAGCGTGCGCTTCAGCGCGCCGGCCAGCTCCGAGACCGAATAGGCCTGAACATTGGACGCCGAATCGGCGCCGGTAAGCAGATCGTTCATGGCCCGAACATAGGCGTTTGCGCCTCGCCTTCCAAAGTGGAAATTGTCACATGCCGGCTGTCTCGTCGAAATGAGGGCCAAGATCGCGGGCAGCGTGGATGACGGTTACGATTTCGAGGGTGTCCTGGCCGCGATAGCGCAGGAAGATAAGGTAGTTCCCGTGCGGCAGGCTTCGCAGATCATGCCCGAATTCCGGCCTTGGGCGACCGAGGTGGCCGGGTAATTTGGCGATGCGCAGGCAATGTGTCTCGATCTCGCTGATGAACCGGTCCGCCAAATCGACATGGCTTGAGGCATCGACAATCGCCGCATGGATATCGGCAAGGTCATCGACGGCCTGAGCCGTGAGGACCAAACGCTTCATGCGGGGGCCCGGTCGCTGCCGTTCCTGCGAGACTGGATGGCGGCACGCACATCGTCGAAGCTGTATTCACCGCCCCGGGAAACGGCCTGATCAAGATGCACCTTCAGGGCGTTGAGTTTGGCTTCGCGTTCCTCGACGAGCCGTAGACCTTCACGCACCACTTCCGAGGCGGAGCCATAACGCCCATCCTTTACCATGAGTTCAATGAAGCTTTCCCAGCGATTGCCGACCGAAACGTTCATGCCCATTCTCCCGAGGTGAATACAGATGATAACATAAACCGTGCAATTTATGACATCGATTTCGATGGCATCTGGAATTTGCTTGACCTTGCTCGGCGCTTGAGGGAAGGCCACGCCATGAACATCCTGCTGATCGGTTCGGGCGGCCGTGAACACGCCCTGGCGTGGAAGATCAAACAGTCGCCGCTGTGCGATACCCTGGTCATGGCGCCCGGCAATCCCGGCATGGCCGCGCTCGGCGAGTGCCGCCCCGTCAAGGCGACCGACGTCCCGGGCCTTGTCGCCCTGGCCAAGGAGATTGGCGCCGGCCTCGTCGTCGTCGGCCCGGAAAGCGCCCTGGCCGAAGGCATAGCCGATGCCCTGGCCGCCGCCGGCATCCCGTGCTTCGGCCCGATGCAAAAGGCCGCCCAGCTCGAATCGTCCAAGGCCTTCACCAAGGCCTTCTGCGTCCGCCACAAGGTGCCGACGGCGCAGTCCGAGACCTTCGACAACATCGCTGAAATCCGCGATTTCCTGAAAACCTATCAGCCGCCCTACGTCATCAAGGCCGATGGCCTGGCCGCCGGCAAGGGCGTGGCCATCGCCGCCGACTATGCCGACGCCGTGGCGGAAGCCGAGGCCATGCTCGACGGCCGCTATGGCGCGTCCGGCGCTACCGTGGTCATCGAGGAGTTCATGACCGGTGAGGAGGCTTCGGTTTTCGCGCTGTGCGACGGCGAGACCGCGATGCTGTTTGGCTGGGCCCAGGACCACAAGCGCGCCTTTGACGGCGACACCGGCCCCAACACCGGCGGCATGGGCACCTATAGCCCGGCACCGATCGTCACGCCGGACCTGCTGACCATCACCCAAAGCGAGATCCTCGATCCGACCATGCAAGGCATGAAGGCCGAGGGCATGCCGTATAAGGGCGTGCTCTATGCCGGCCTGATGATCGAGGCCGGCCGGCCGCGCCTGGTCGAATACAATGCGCGTTTCGGCGATCCGGAATGCCAGGTGCTGATGCTGCGCCTGAAAAGCGACCTGGTGCCCTACTTGCTGGCCGCGGCCAAGGGGGGCCTGAAAGATTTGCCGGCGCCGGAGTGGCACGATCAGGCGGCGGTCTGCATTGTCTTCGCCGCCAAGGGTTATCCCGACAGCCCGCTGTCGGGTTCGATCATCCGTGGCGCCGACCAGGATTTCGGGGCAGACGTGACCGTATTCCACGCCGGCACCATGCGCGCCGAGGACAACAGCCTGCGCGCCGCCGGCGGGCGCGTGCTCAATATCTGCGCCCGCGGCGCCACCCTGCAGGAAGCCCGCGACAAGGCCTACGCCGCCATCGCGCAAATCGACTGGCCGGGCGGATTTTACCGCAGCGACATCGGCTGGCGCGCGCTTTAGATCGTTATGATGTTAGGTAGAAGCATCATAACGATCTAAGTTTTTGCTTGGTCGCGCAATTTATCCGAAAAGTGGTTTCCACTTTATCGGATTGCGCTTTAAAGTCGAGCCGGATCCTGACGCTTAAGGCTTTGCCCCAGGCACCAGGGCGTCACGGATCGGCGCGATCCATTGCCGTTTGTCGGCGTCGTAGACCCCGAAACTGCCGTCGAAATACCAGTAGGCCCGGGCAAAGCCGCGTGCATCGGCGGCCTGGGCCACGGTCTTCGTCCAGAGGGTGCGGTCGTCCAGCTTGCCATAGAGATTATAGGTGCCGAATTCGCCCAGCAGGATCGGCCGCTTGTTGGCCTTGGCCCAGGCCGCGACCGTGTCGAAATCGGCATTGACGGTGGCGACCTCGTCCGCCGTGCCGGTCCAGCGCACGCCGCGCGCCTTTTCGTTTTCCGGCCCCGCCCAGGTCGCGCCCTGGTGCGTGAAGGTCATCGGTGAATAGTAGTGGAAAGTGACGATCAGGTGCTTGTCGTCGGCCGGCAGCTTCAGGTTCGGCAGTTCGCTGAGGCTGTTCCAGCCGACCGGCCCGACGACGATATTACGGTCGGGATTGGTCTGGCGCACGATGCCGATCAGGTCGCCGGCCCAGGAATTCCACAGGCTGGCGTCGATCGCGCCGTGCGGTTCGTTGAGCAGTTCGAACATCACCGAACTGGGCGCATTGCGGAAATGTTCCGACAGGTCGTACCAGACGTTGGACAGGATGACGGCGCATGAGTCCGTATCCTTGGCGCAATCGTCGAAATCGTGCTCGTCGAGGATGATGTCGAGCCCGTTGGCTTCGGCCAGGGCGACGAGGCTGTCGAGCTTCTTCATCCACAGCGGATCGAGGTGACCGTCATTGCGCATGTGGGCGAAGCTGAACAGGGGCACGCGGATCGAGGTGAAACCCGCCGCCTTGACCAGTGCGAAATCGGACGGGCTGAAATGGCTGTCGCCGCCGGTCCACCACGGATCGTAGCCGCCGATGATGTTTATCCCGGCCTTCATGCGCGCCACCTGCGCCTCGGGCGTAATGGCGGTGAAGGGCGTCTTGCCGGCATAGGGCGGCAGGGGGGCATCGGCCGCACCGGCCGTACCCGCCGCCAGCATCAGGGCGGCGAAGATTCCGAACAGGCCCTTCAAGGCCGGGCGTCCGGCCGCAGCGCCTTCAGGATCGGCGCCACCCATTGCTGCTTCGCAAAGTCGTAGAGGACGAAATCGCTGGAGAATTGCCAGTAGGCCCACGGAAAGCCATGCGTCTTGGCCGACCGCGCCACCGCCGAATCGTACCTGACGCGGTCGTCCATCGGCGCCTTGTCGTAGGCGCCGAACTCGCCCAGAAAGACCGCCCGGTTGTGCGCATTGGCCCATATCGCCACCGTATTGAAGTCGTCGTTGATGGTCTTCAGTTCCGCCGGCGTGCCGAAATGGATGTCGTGCAGGTTTTCCTGGTGCACCCAGGACGCGCCCTGGTGGGTGAAGCTCATCGGTTTGTAGTAGTGGAAAGTGACGATGATATGGTCGTCGGCCGGCAACTGCAACTGGTCGAGATCGTCCAGGCTGTTCCAGTGCGTCGGCCCGATGATCAGGTTGCGCTTGGGATTGCTGGCCCGCACCACCTTGACGACCGTGGCCAGCACCTTGTTCCACGCGTCGCCATTCAGGTTGTCGTGCGGTTCGTTCAATAGTTCGAACATCACCGAATTCGGTTCATTCATATAGTGCCGCGCCAGTTGCCGCCATACGGTCGACAGCAGCACGGCGCAATCCTCCGGTTTGGCGTCCGAGCAATCTTCGAAATCGTGCTCGTCGAGGACGATGTTCAGATCGTGCTTTTCGGCTTCAGCCACCACCCAGTCGAGCTTCTTCATCCACTTCGGATCGATATTGCCGTTCGAGCCGAGATGGTTGTGGCCCTTGCCGAAGATGAACATGTTCAGCCGCACGGTCGAAAAGCCGGCGGCCTTGATCTTCGCGAAGGTGTCGTCGCTATAGTTGCCGGTCTTGCCGTCCTGCCAGTAAGGATCGTAGCCCAGGATATTGACGCCGGCGCCCATGGCCGCCGCCTGGACGCCCGGATCGATCTCGACGAACCCGTTGTCCGAACGATTGGGCAGCAGATTGTAGGTATCGAGGCCGCGATATTGCGCCGCATCCTCGGCATTGTCCTTGGCCAGGATGCCGTTGACGTCGCTGCTGGTTGACGGCACGCCGGCCATCTGGGCGGCCGCAGGCAAGGCCAGAACCCATGCGATGGCTATAGGGAAAACAAGCGTTTTCAGCATGATAAGACCCCTCCACTGTATCCGCCGGGCGATGGGCGTATCGCCCCGTCCGAATTCTTATTTTGTTTTTCGGGGGGAGCTTACGTCTGTGATCCGCGGTTTTCAAGAGGCGATGGCTGACACTTCGTCATACCATGCCGGCCGTCAGGGCGCGCACGAAGCTGGCCTCGTCCTCGAACCGCGCGGTGATGGGCAGGTAGTCGATGCGCTCGCGTCGCGTGCTATCCAGCCGTACCCAGTCCTTTTGCGTAGTAATCACCGTGGCGGCATGGCGCGACGCTTCGGCGGCCATGTCGTCCAGCCGGTCCGGCGGCGGCGAGACGTGGTCGGCGAACGGGTGGAAGGCGGCGACCGAATAGCCCAGCCGCTGCAGAGTCGCTCCGAACTGCCAGGGCTTGGCGATGCCGGCAAAGCCGATGACGGCGGGCCGCCCGCTGACCGGCGTGGCGGTCAGCCGGGCGACGAAGACCGGCTTGGACGCCAGGACAGCCAGCAATTGTGGATCGGGTGGCGTGGTCTCGTCCGGCATCCACACCACGCACAGGTCGGCGCGGCCCAGTGCATCGGCGAGGGGCTCGCGCATCGGTCCATAGGGACAGACGCCGCCGTCGCCGAACGGCCATGCGCCGTCCCTGGTATTGCCGTCGACCACCAGGATATGCAGGTCCTTGGCGACCTTGACGTTCTGATGGGCATCGTCGAGCACCACGGCACGGGCGTCGGTCTGTTCTATGGCACGCAGCCCTTCGGCGCGATCGCGCGCCACCCAGAAATCGGCGTCCTGGGCCAGCATCAGCGGCTCGTCACCGACTTCGGCGGCGGTATGACGCGCCGGATCGACCTTGGTCGGGACCTGGACCGTGCCGCCATAGCCGCGCGACAAGCCGGTTGCGGCTATGTCCGCCTGTTTCAGCAGGCGCAGGATCTCGCCGGCTATCGGTGTCTTGCCGGAGCCGCCCAGCGTGGCGTTACCAACGCTTATAACAAACGTTTTTGATTGGTATGGACGAGCGTTATGACGTTTGAAATGATTGATGCTTTGCCACAAAAGCGACAGCGGCCACAGCAGGAACCGCCACCATGGCGCGCCTTCGGCATGACGTTTGTACCACCACTGCGGCGTCTTCACGGCGTACGCTCCGGCAGCAGGGGCGCGAGCCCGGCCCACACCCGGTCGAGCGTTCCGGCTTCGCGTTGGCTGACCTCCAACGCGCGCCGGTCGGCGACGGTGACGGCTTCGGGCTTTTGCCGCAGCTCGCCGACCAGGAAGGCCAGGTCGGATGCCGAATCGACGCGGAACGCGCCGCCAGCTTCGATCAGGTCGTCGAATATGCCCTGCCAGTTGAACAGGTCGGGCGCTGTGATCACCGCCTTGCCGAGCCGCGCCGGCTCCAGCGGATTGTGCCCGCCGATGCCGCTCTGGAACGAGCCGCCCATGATCACCAGGTCGGCCAGGCTGAAGAACAGGCCCAGTTCACCCAGAGTATCGGCCAGATAGACCTGCGTCGTCGCGGCCAGCGGTTCCTTCAGCGAACGTTGCGCCACGTGCAGGCCCAGGGCTTCGATATCGATGCGGATATCGCCGGCCTTCAACGGATGCCGCGGCGCCAGGATCAGCAGGTCGCCGTCACGGATATAGGGCTCCAGCGCGTGCGCGATCAGCGCGTCCTCGCCATAGTGCGTGCTGGCGGCCAGGATGACCCGACGCTCGCCGACAATGGCATCCAGCGCCGCCAGGGCGTCCTCGTCAACATTGAGTGCCGCCCCGACCGTCTTCAGATTGGCCATCGGCGCGGTGGAAACACCCATGTTTTTCAGGCGTTGCTCGCTGTCGCGGTCCTGCGCCATGACCAGGCTGTAGCCGCCCAGCACCTGGCGCATGGCGCCCTTCCAGGCCTGCCAGCCATTATAGGTCTTCTCGGTAATCCGAGCGCTCAGCAGGACATAGGGCACATTCCGGGCCTGGAGCCCGCTCAGCAGGTTGGGCCAGATATCGCTTTCGATGAATACGGCCAGGGCTGGCCGCCAGTGGTCGAGGAAGGCCTTGGCCGCCTGTGGCGTGTCGATCGGTGCGAACTGGTGGACGACGCCGGCCGGCAGGCGTTTGGCCAGGATTTCCGCCGAGGTGGTCGTCGCCGTGGTGATCACGACGTTCAGGTCCGGCCGCTCGGCGACCAGGCGTTCGATGACCGGCAGGGCCGACAGGCTTTCACCGACGCTGACCCCATGGAACCACACCACGCCGCCGCCGGGCCGCGCCGTCCGGGTCTCGCCCAGCCGTTCGCGCCACCGCGCCGCATCTTCCTTGCCCTTGCGCACGCGGCCCTGCAGCAGGCCGGGGGCGGCGCCGTGCAACAGCCGCATCAGGCCGGCATAGAGCTTGAGGCCCGCAGTCATTGGGCTATCGCCTTCATTTCAACGCGGCGGCCGCCGCGTCCGCCTGGTCGCACAGTTCGCTCAAGCTATCCTCGGCCGCCTTGCGCATCGTCTCGAAGGCCTCGTCGTCGAGATCCTTGGGGATTTCGCCGAAGGCGCGCCACATCACGACACCCTTGCTGAACGGAAATGGCAGGATCTGGCGGTCCCAGGTCTTCAAGCGTGTCTGGCTCTTCGTGGCGGCGGTAAAGAAGATCAGCGGCACGCCGCCGGCCTGGGCCAGTTTCAGCGTGCCCTCGGTCATGACGCGCGCCGGCCCGCGCGGCCCGTCCGGCGTCACGGCGATATGGCCGCCCTTTTTCAGCCAGCGCATCATTTCCAGAAAAGCGGCAGCGCCGCCCTTGTTCTTTCCCGGGTTGGACTTCTTCGCCGACGAGCCGCGGATGGCGTGGCTGCCGAAATGAGCGTTGATCATGACGCTGATATTGCCCGACTTGGAATTGGACGACAGAATCGCCGTCGGCGACACCGGGTAGGTCTTGGGCCATACGGCGTGACCGACCTGGACGCGTTCGTGCCAGAAGGCGGCGATGGCCGATTTCTTCCAGATTTCGGCCATGTCCTCCTGGCCGTAATAGGTCCAGCGCGTCGTGGCGTAGCAGAGCTTGAGATAGGTGGCGATGATCCAGGCGATCACCGACTGGACGACCGGATTTTCCAGCAATTTCTTCATGCGCTGCGAACCTCCGGCTGCGCCTCGGCTTGAGGACCGAATTGTTTTTCCGCCAGGCGAGCATAAAGCCCGCCGCCGGCGATCAGGGTGTCGTGCGTGCCGCGTTCGACGATTTCGCCGCCGTCCAGAACCAGGATCTGGGACGCCGTGCGCACGGTCGACAGCCGGTGGGCGACGACGAAGGTCGTGCGGCCCTTCATCAGCCGTTCCAGCGCCGCCTGGACCTGGATCTCGGACTGGGTGTCGAGCGCCGAGGTGGCTTCGTCGAGCAGCAGCAGCGGCGCGTTCTTGAGGAACGCCCGCGCAATGGCGATACGCTGCTTCTGGCCGCCGGACAAGCGCGACCCGGCCTCGCCGGCGCGCGTGTCGAAACCCTGGGGCAGGGCGGCGATGAAATCGAAGGCCGCGGCGTCGCGCGCCGCCTGCTCGATTTCGGCTTCGCTTGCGCCTTCGTTGCCGTAGGCGATGTTGGCGCGGATCGTGTCGTCGAACAGGAACGGATCCTGGGTGACCAGGGCGATGCGCGCGCGCAGCGAGGTCAGGGCGATGGCGCGGTGGTCGAGATCGTCGAAGCGGATCTGGCCGGCGGTCAGGTCGAAAAAGCGCGGCAGCAGATTGAGCAATGTTGATTTGCCGGATCCCGACGGCCCGACCAGGGCGATGGTTTCCCCGGCGCGGGCAACGAAGTCGACGTCCTTCAACACGGGGGCCGCGGCATTATAGGCGAAGCCCGCATGGTCGAAGGTGATCGCCTTGAAGTCGCGCGGCAAGCTGACGGCGGCGGTGGCGGAGACGATTTCGGGCTCGATATCGAGCGCGGCGAACAGCCGCCGGGCCGCGGTCATGCCCTGGCTGAACGTGCCCTGCAATCCGGCCAGTTGCCGCAGCGCCTGTGACGCGGTGCCGAGCGCCAGCATGAAGGAGAAGAGGGCGCCGGCGGTCATGTGGCCCGACTGCGCGCGCCAGCCGGCATAGGCCAGCAGGCCGGCGATCAGCACGCCGGTCAGGACCTCGGTCGCCGGCGCGGCCATCGACCGCGCATTGGCGCCCTTGATCAGGTGCGTCTGGCGGCGGGCGATGACGTCGCCGACGCGCGCTTCTTCGTCGGCTTCGCGGTTGGATATCTTGATGATCTTGACGCCGTCGAGGCTTTCCATGATCGCGGTCGACAGCGACGATGTCTCGGCCATCGCCCCCTTGGCGGCCTTGCGGGTCAGGGCCAGGTAGCGGTTCATCACCGCGCCGATGACCGGTCCGATCAGCAGGACGATCAGCGTCATGCTCCAGTCGTTGAAGACCATGATGCCGATGGCGCCGACGACGGTCAGCGCCGCCTGCAGATATTGCACGATGCCGGTCGACGCCGCTTCGCGGACCAGGTCGGCGTCGTAGAGCACGGACGACAGGTATTCGCCGGAGTGCGCCTGCTGCAGGCGGCCGAGGTCGGCATGGACGAGGCGCGAGAACAGTTGCGACTGGACGCGCCCGACCATGGAATTGCCGGTATTGTTCAGCGTGACGGTCAGGCCGCGCTGGGCCACGAAGCGCAGCAGGGCCGCGACGATGATCACCGACGGCACGAAGATCATCGGATGCGCGCGAACGATTTCCGGCAGCCAGTGCGTCTTTTCCGCGGGCGCGTGGAACAGGAGGTCGATCGAGGGCGAGATCCAGCCGGCGACCAGGCCGGTCGTCAGCGCCACGACCACCGCGCATCCGGACGCCAGCAGCAGCATGGTCTTGTACGGGCTGAGGTACTGGGCCCACACACGCCTCATGATGGCCTTGGCGGGCATCTCGGCGTCTGATGTGGCGGCGGGGGCAGGCGGCATTTCGGACGGAAACTCTGGCATTCGACTAATGCGCGGTTATATAGGCTTATGCGTCATTTTCGTAAGCCTGTCGCGCGGTTTTGTGTTAATGGCGCAACGAACTTGTTGCATAAAAAGCCCGATTCCGAACACTTGTGTTCGGCAAGGGCGACTGCCCGCCGCGCACTTTTGCGCGTAAGCCTGCGTGGCGTCTGAACGCTGAGGTAAGATGAAGCTCTTTGCAAAGAAAGTCCACAAGCGGCCGTTCCCGACGGATACGCGGTGGGGGCTTTTCACCACCTATCTGCATTACCTGTGGGCGGATCACGCCTATCTGCGCATCGGCTTCACCAATGCCCACTGGATCGGCACCGACATGGTGCGGACGAATCAACCGTGGCCGTTTCAACTGAAGTGGTGGCGCGATCAGGGCGTGAAGACCGTCATCAACCTGCGTGGCGGCAAGGGCTCGTTCTTCTATCTGGAAAAGTATGCCTGCGAGAAGCTGGGCCTGGTGCTGGAAGATTTCGGCCTGTCGTCGCGTTCGGTGCCGTCGGCGCAGGAGATGCACGACGCCCGGGCCCTGTTCGAGCGTATCCAGTATCCGGCGCTGTTGCACTGCAAGTCGGGCGCCGATCGCGCCGGCATCATGAGCGTGCTGTATCGGCACTTCCATCTGGGCCATCCGATCCAGGAAGCCAAGAAGGAGCTGTCGTTTCGGACCCTGCACATGAAGGCCGGGATGACCGGCGTGCTCGACTACGTCTTCGAACTGTACCTGCGCGATATCGAGCCGAAGGGCATCAGCTTCTACGACTGGACGCAGAGTCCCGAATACGATCCGGACGCCATCAAGGCGTCGTTCACCGCGTCGTGGTGGGGCAAGCTCGTGACCGACAAGATCCTGCAACGGGAATAGAATTCCCGTTTAACAGCTGGTCTGATTATTTTATTAAAGCAAAGGTTTGTAAGCTCGACCTGATCTTCAGGCCGAGCTTGAACTTTCGTGCTCTAGTTTTTTGTTTTGTCGCGCAATTTAACCGAAAAGTGGCGTCCACTTTATCGGATTGCGCTCTAGTGTTCGTGATCGTCGCTGTCCGGATCGATCAGCTTGTGCGCATGGATGACGAAGTAACGCATCAGGGCGTTGTCGACCGTCGACTGCGCCTTGGAGCGCCAGGCGCGCACGGCCTCGGCATTGTTGGCATAGGCGCCGACGAATTCGATCTTCGTCAAGTCCTTGAAGGTCGTGCCGGTGAGGTCGGTCAGTTCGCCGCCGATGACGATGTGCAGCAGTTGTTTGTCAGCCATGGGTATTCTCTAGATCTACTAAGTGCGCGCAACGCCGGATGATGTCGGGGAACAGGGCTGGCCCCGAACAGATCAGGCTGGGTTTGAGGCTATCCCTAGCATTGAAACCATAAGGATTGCCTAAGTGGTCGGAAACGATGGCGCCCGCTTCCTGGGCGATCAGCGTGGCGGCGGCCACGTCCCAGTCGCGCTTCGGCGTCAGCGCCATGGTGAAGTCGGCCCGGCCGGCGGCGACCTGGACCATGCGGTAGGCGACGGACGGGCGGGAGTGGATGTTGAGGTGCGGCCAGGGCTCGCCCCAGATGTCGCGGCCGAACAGGCGCGGGTCGCCCAGCACCTCGGCGTCGAGAAGCTGGGTGCGGTCGGAGACCTGGATGGTCTCGGCATTGAGCCGGGCGCCTTCGCCCTTGGCGGCGGTGTACATTTCGTGGGCGTCGGGGGCATAGACCACGGCTGCCACCGGCTTGCTCTCCTCGACGATGGCCAGGGCGATCGTCCAGTAGGGGCTGCCCTTCGACAGGCCCATGGTGCCGTCGATCGGGTCGAGCACGAAGGTGCGGTGCGCGCCCAGCCGTTCTTCGTTATCCGGGCTTTCCTCGCTCTGCCAGCCATAGTCGGGCCGCGCGTCGTTGAGCGCTTCCTTCAGCCACAGATTGACCTCGGTGTCGGCATTGGTGACGATCGAGCCGTCGGCCTTGTAGCTGGTGATCAGCCCGTTGGCCTTGAGGTGCTGCGCCAGGGCGCCGGCGCGGCGCACCTTGTCGATCAGCATCTCCAGGTCCGAGGCCGGCTGTGCGCCCATCATTTGCCACCCACGCTCAGGCCGTCGATCAGCAGGCTGGGGGCGTCGACCGTGCCGCGGATCTCAAGGTCGGCGGCGGGGATCAGCCGCGCGAACATGTCGATCAGATTGCCGGCGACGGTGATCTCATTGACCGGATACTGGATCTCACCGTTCTCGAACCAGAAGCCCGAGGCGCCGGCGGACCAGTCGCCGGTGTCCGAATTGATCGACGGGCCGAACATCGAGCCGATGATCACGCCCTTCTTCGCATCGCGCATCAGGTCTTGCGGCGATATCCGGCCCGGGGCCAGGACGACATTGTGCGCCGACACGCCCGGCGGCGAAGCCAGCCCGCGCGAGGCGTGGCCGGTCGAGGCCATGCTCAGCTGACGGCCGGCCGCCGTGTTGAGCAGCCAGGTGGTCAGCACGCCGTTTTCAATGATGGATCGTTTCGAAACGGCGATGCCTTCGTCGTCGAACAGGCACGAGCCCAGGCCGCGGCGGCGGAAAGGATCGTCGATCACCTGGATGTCGGCGCCGAACAGTTGCGTGCCCAGCCGGTCCTTCAGGAAGCTGGACCCGCGGGCGATCATGGTGCCCGAGATCGCGCCCAGCAACTGGCCGAGCAGCGACTTGGACGTGCGGTTGTCGAACATCACCGCGACCTTCTGCGTTTCCAGCTTGCGCGCGCCCAGCGCCGCCAGGGCGCGTCGGGCGCCGGTCTCGCCGGTCAAGGCCACGCCGGGCAGGTCGGCCAGGTAACGCACCGACTGGCCGTCGCCGTCGCGTTCCATCGCGCCGTCGGGGCCCTGGGCGATGAAGCGGCCGGACTGGTAGAACAGGGAGGTCTTGTGTTCGCCATGGAAACCGCCCGAGGTCGCCATGTGCCAGCGGTTCTGCACATAGCCGGTGGTGGCGCTGTCGGCTTGCAACCGTTGATCAAGGGCCAGGCCGGCGGCTTCGATATCGACCGCGCGCTGTTGTAGGGCTTCTGCCGCCAGCGTGGCGTCGTCGTGGATTTCAAGCGCCGCCTCGTCGTCCGACGCCCGGTAAAGCAGGGCGGGATCGGCCAGGTCGGCATAGGGATCGTCGGGCGCCAGCCGCGCCATGGCGACGGCTCGCTCAACGAGGCGCTCCAGCGTCGGGCCGGAGAATTCGGAGACCGACACCGCGGCCTGCTTGCGGCCGACGAAGACGCGCAGGCCGAGATCGGCGGTTTCGTCGCGCTCGACGGTTTCAAGCTGGCCCTTGCGCACGCCGACGCTGAGCGCGCGGCTTTCGGCGAAGACGGCCTCGGCCGCATCGGCGCCGGCCGCCCTGGCGCGGGCGATGACGGTTTCGAGCGCCGCAATGCGGGTTTCCGGGACGGCGAGGGCGGGTTCGTTTCGCGTTTGCAGCATAGAGAATCTATAGGCCCGCGCAGGTGCGCTGCGCAAGTCTCCAATGTGACGAGTGCCTGGCGCGGACGCCGGTACAGCGCCGCGATGTATACCCTGCATGTGGGAAAAAATCGTCGAATAACAAGGGACTGATCTTTTGCCTTGGCGCGATGTTAACGCTTTTGCGGTAAGAGAAAACCAAATCCGCAGGAGAGACGCGTGACCGCAGTACAGCAGGTATTGAGCTTGTTTCGCGCCGGCGCCGGCGAACAACTGTCGCCTCGCGAGGAAGCGGTTGCGTGGCGAACCATCACGCGGGCCTATTTCGGGCTGGTCGCCGTCTATTTCAGCCTGGGCCTGATCGCGCGTTTCCTGACCGAAAGCGGCACCAACCTGGCCATCATGGCCGGCCTGACCGGCGGTGTGGTGGTAATCGCCGCCGTCGCCTGGCACATGACGCGCCGCACCGAAAGCCTGGCCAAGCTGGAAACCGCCAGCCTGATCGTCAACCTGGTGATGCTGGCCAACCCGGTCACCTTCATGAGCCTGCATTTCCAGGCGCCGCGCGTCGTCTTCTTCATGTATCTCGGCGTGCTCTACGCCCTGTCGGGCGTCAGCCTGCGCGTGCTGGTACCGTCGCTGCTGGCCTGCGGCCTGTCCCTGATCACGGTCGTCCTCATCCACGATCCGGCGGGCTTCCGCGAATATTGCCTCCTGGCCATCGGCACCTCGATCACCGCCCTGGCGATGAGCGGGCTGATCCGCCGCACGCTGTTCCAGGCCGTGCACGCCCGCGCCCAGGCCGACCGGCTGCGCGACGACATGCAGGCCCTGGCCGAATGCGACGTGCTGACCGGTCTGCCCAATCGCCGCAGCTTCTTCCGCGACATGGACGTCGCCCTGGCGATGACCGCATCGGGCGAGCCGTTCGATGTGGCGCTGATCGACCTCGACGGCTTCAAGCCGATCAACGACATCTACGGGCATTCGGTCGGCGATGAACTGTTGATTGCCGTCAGCCAGCGCCTGCGCGAGGCCGTGGGCGGGCAGGGCACGGCGGCGCGCATGGGCGGCGACGAATTCGCCCTGATCCTGCGCGGCACGCGTACGGCGCAGGCACTGGACGCGTTCGGCCTGCGGCTGTGCGAGGCCCTGCGTGAAACCTATCTGCTGGGCTCGGTCGCCGCCAATATCTCAGGCTCCGTCGGTTTCGTCCGCGTCGGCGACCACGGCCTGTCGCCGTCGCAACTGCTGGAACGCGCCGATTACGCCCTCTATTTCGCCAAGCAGAACCTGCGTGGCGCCCCGGTGGTGTTCACCGAGCGCCACGAAGCCGAGATGCGCGACTTCAGCGTGGTCGACCAGACCCTGCGCACCTCCGACCTCGACGCCGAACTGTCGATCGTCTTCCAGCCGCAGATCGACGTCGTCGAAAACCGCACGGTCAGTTTCGAGGCCCTGGCCCGGTGGAACAGCGCCCGCCTCGGCGCGGTGCGTCCGGACGTCTTCATCAAGGCGGCCGAGCGCTCGGGCCTGATCACCCAGATCACCCTGCTGCTGCTCGAAAAAGCGCTGAAGCAGGTGCGCCAGTGGCCGGCCGACACCCGGGTGTCGTTCAACCTGTCGGCCCGCGACCTGCGTTCGGGCACCTCGATCGCCGATATCTGCGCCGCGGTGCGCGACAGCGGCATCGACCCGCATCGCATCGAGTTCGAGATCACCGAGACCGCCATGCTTACCGACTTCGAACAGGCCTGCGAAGCCCTGGCCCGGCTGAAGGTCATGGGCTGCCGCGTGGCGGTCGACGACTTCGGTTCGGGCTATTCGTCGTTCAGCTATATCCACCGCCTGCCGGTCGACAAGATCAAGATCGACCGCAGCTTCGTGGTGCAACTGGTCAAACATTCATCGGCGCTGAAAATCATCCAGACGATCATAGATTTGTGCAAAAATCTTAATCTGGAATGTGTGATCGAAGGCGTCGAGACCCAGGCCGAGATGGCCAAGCTGACCCAGGTCAATGCGCGCTATATCCAGGGCTACCTGTTCGCCCGGCCGATGCCGGCCGCCGACGTCCTGCCCTTCCTGGCCGACGAGGCCGGCCACCTCGCCCTGGCGCGCGCCGCGGGGTAGTCGGCCACCGAGATCCCTACCCGGGTCAGAAGTGGATCAGATAGACCTTGAGCTTGCCGAGGTCGTGGCCGTGGACCTTCAGGTCACCGGCAACCCACAGCCCGGTCTTGTCGATGGTGACCGACAGCGAACCGCTGATCACGTTGTAATTCAGCCCAGGGATAGTGATATCGAGGTCGTCTTCGAGCGTACCCGACGGCGCCGGGCTCCAGCTTATCGCGCCGCTGAGCGTATCGATTTTCATGCCCAGCAGATAGGTCTCGATATCGGCGGACTTGTCGTCGCTGGCGATATCCCAGGCCAGCCAAAGGATGTTGGGCACGATAACCCATTGTCCCTTCGCGCCTTGGGTTGGCGCAACGGGCCGCCCCGTGCTCGGCACCGTATTGCCGCCGATCGCGAGATTGTTGTCCGCGTTCAAGCCTAACTTAACCATAGTCGCCCCCTTGGTGAATTTTGGCGGGCCACTATCGCTTATGGTTAATAAATTGTAAACCGGAAATGGAATTTTTACCCGTAACGACTCTTTTGGGTTGAGAGGTTTGGCGCTTACGTCTTCTTCCAGATCGGCTCGCCGCCGCCGGGCAGGCCCATCTCGGCCCACTTGGCCGAGACGCGGTCGATGACGTCCTGGTCCATGTACAGCTTCTCGCCCCATTCGCGGTGCGTTTCCGGCGGCCACTTGTTGGTGGCGTCGAGCCCGATCTTCGAGCCCAGCCCGCTTTCCGGCGAGGCGAAGTCGAGATAGTCGATCGGCGTGTTTTCGATGACGGTGATGTCGCGCGCCGGATCCATGCGCGTCGACATCGCCCACATCACGTCCTTCCAGTCGCGGCAGTTGACGTCGTCGTCGACGACTATCAGCCATTTGGTGTACATGAACTGGCGCAGGTACGACCAGGCCCCCATCATCACCCGCTTGGCGTGGCCGGGATAGGCCTTCTTCATGCTGATGACGGCGATGCGGTAGGAGCAGCCTTCCGGCGGCAGCCAGAAGTCGACGATTTCCGGAAATTGCTGCTGGATCAGCGGGATGAAGACTTCATTTAAAGCTTCACCTAAAACACTTGGCTCGTCGGGCGGACGGCCGGTGAAGGTCGACAGATAGATCGGGTCGCGGCGCATGGTGATGGCGCTGACCTTGAAGATCGGGAACTTTTCGACCGAGTTGTAATAGCCGGTGTGGTCGCCATAAGGGCCTTCGTCGGCATAGTCGTCCAACATGACGTGGCCTTCCAGCACGATCTCGGCGTGCGCCGGGACCAGCAGCGGCACGGTCTTGGCGGGTACCAGCTCGGCCTTCTGGCCGCGCAGCAGGCCGGCGAACTGGTATTCGCTGAGCGTGTCGGGCACCGGCGTCACCGCCGCCAGGATCAGGCCGGGATCGGCGCCCAGCACCACGGCGGCGGGCAGGGGTTCGCGCTTGCCGGCGGCTTTCCAGCGGCGGTGGTGCTGCGCCCCGCCGCGGTGCGCCAGCCAGCGCATGATGGTCGTGTCCTTCGACAGCACCTGCATGCGGTAGATGCCGAGATTATAGTCGTCTTCCCGGTCCTCCGACGGCCCCTTGGTGACGATCAGCGGCCAGGTGATCAGCGGCGCCGGCTCGCCGGGCCAGCAGCCCTGGATCGGCAGTTTCGTTAAATCGATATCCGAGCCCTTCAGGACAACCTCCTGAACCGGCGCGGATTTTACCTCCTTGGGGCGCATGCCCATGACCGTCTTGGCCAGAGGCAGCATCTCCCAGGCGTCGCCCAGGTCGCGCGGCGGCGTCGGCTGACGCAGGAAGGCCAGAAGCTCGCCGACCTCGCGCAGTTCGCCGGCCGTCGTGCGCGTCCGGCCTTCCAGCGTCACGCCCATGGCGACGCGCTTGACCGTACCGAACAGGTTGACCAGGACCGGCATCGGCGACTTTTCGCCATTGGCCATGACGACGTTTTCGAACAGCACGGCCGGCCCCTTGTCGCGCAGCAGCCGCGTCTGGATCTCGGTCATTTCCAGGTGCGTCGAGACCTCGGTCTTGACCCGGATCAATTCGCCATCGGCTTCGAGTTTGGCAATGAAGTCGCGCAGCGATTTGTAAGCGGCCATGGTAACATTTCCGGTAACTGAGTTGCGAAGTGACATAGGCGCAAACGCAACGTAAAACCAGCGGCTTCGAGGTTGGAATGGCAGGAATGCAGGGAAATTTGCTGGTAATCGGTGCGCGGTCCCTGATCGGACGGCGCCTGCGCGAAGCGGTGGCGGAGTGGCCGGGCGAGGTGCGCTTCACCTCGCGACGCCCGCTGTCCGGTCAATCGTTGATTTTCGATCTCGACCATCCGGAAACCTTCGCTCCGGGCATGGATTTTACCCACGTCGTCATGTGCTCGCCGATCTGGCTGGCCAACGATGCCGTGCTGGAACGCCTGGTCCAGCTTGGCATGAAGCGGTTGATTGCCTTTTCCTCGACCTCGCGCCTGACCAAGGGGGACTCGTCCGAACCGGCCGAGCGAGAGGTCGTCGAACAACTGGCCAGGGGCGAAACGGCCATCGTTGATTTTTGCCCCAAGCACGGTGTCGCCTACACCATCCTGCGCCCGACCCTGATCTATGACGAAGGCCAGGATGAGAATGTCAGCCAGATTGCCAGCCTGATCCGCAAGCTGGGCTTCTTTCCGGTGTGCGGCCAGGCTTCGGGGCTGCGCCAGCCGGTACACGCCCGCGAGCTGGCGCGCGCCGCCATCCAGGCCCTGCCGGCCGAGGCCGCCTTCGACCGCGCCTACAATCTCAGCGGCGGCGAGGCCCTGACCTACCGGGACATGGTCGTCCGGATCTTCAAGGGCCTGGGGCGCAAGCCGTTCATCGTTTCGCTGCCGCTGCAGGTATGGTGGTTCGCCCTGACGGTGCTCGACTGGATCCGGCCGAACCGGACGCTGAAGCGCAATATCAACATGGCCGAGCGGATGAATGTCGACCTGTGGTTCGACCACGCCGCGGCGGCGCACGACTTCGGCTATGCGCCGGGGCCGTTCGCGCCGCGCGACTTCAACTTTGGTCAGCCAGCTTAGAGCAGGCTCCGTTTAAAAGGAAACGGAAGCCTGCTCTAAGTCTTCGCTTGATCGCGCAATTTAACCGAAAAGTGGTATCCACTTTATCGGATTGCGCTCTAGGATTGGGGCTTCATGAGGAACAGGCCGTAGGGCGTCTCCGCGTCGATCCATTGCGCCTCGACCGCCCAGCCGGCTTCGTGCGCCAGGCGGGTGAAGGCTTCGCGGCTGTACTTGTGCGAATTCTCGGTATGGATGGTCTCGTTGGCGCGGAAGGTGAAGTCGTGGCCGGCGACGCGCACGGTCTGGAAGGTTTTGGAGCGCAGGTGCATTTCGATGCGGCTGTCGCCTTCGTTCCAGATGGCTTCGTGCGTGAAGGCGTCGAGATCGAAATCGCCCCACAGTTCGCGATTGATGCGTTCCAGCAGGTTGAGATTGAACGCCGCCGTCACGCCCCGTTCGTCATTATAGGCGCGCAGCAGCACGGGCAGGGGCTTGACCATGTCGATGCCGATCAGGAACTGGGCGCCGGCACCCAGCACGCGCCGCGCCTGGATGAGGAAGGCGACGGCTTCGGCGTGGGTCAGGTTGCCGATGGTCGAGCCGGGGAAGAAGCCGAGATGGCGGGCGCCGCTCTGGTTCGGGCCCATGACCTCGGACAGGGCGGGCAGGGCGTTGAAATCGCCAAAGACCGGGTAGATGGCCAGGCCCGGCATATCGTGGCGCAGGGTGGCGACGCTGTCGGCCAGGAACTCGGCCGAGATATCGATCGGCACGTAGGCCGTCAGGTTGTCGAGGCCGCGCAGCAGCAGCGGCGTCTTGCGCGTCGAACCGGCGCCGAACTCGACCACGGCGACCGGACCGCGCACATGGTCGCAGATCTCGTCGCGCACGGCGGTCAGCAGCCTGATCTCGGTGCGCGTCGGATAATAGGCGTCGAGCTGCGTGATATCCTCGAACAGCTCCGAGCCCCGCCGGTCGTAGAACCACCGCGCCGACAGTCGTTTTTGCGTCTGGCTCAGGCCCTCGACGACGTCGTCGCGGAAGACGGCCAGTTCGCCTTCGATCCGGCATTTGGCGGCAGTGTCGAGTTGGGCGTCGAGCATGGTCTTATCCGTTCTTCGCTAAACGCAGGCCAAGAAACTGCCAGCGCTGGTGGGGATAGAAGAAGTTACGATAGCTGATACGGCTGTGGCCCGGCGGGGTTACACAGGACGATCCCTTGAGCACGTATTGCCCGTTCATGAACTTGCCATTGTATTCGCCGACGGCGCCGGCGGCCGGGGCGAAGCCCGGGAAGGCGCCATAGGCCGATGACGTCCACTGCCAGGCGCGGTCGAAGGCGTCGGCCAGCACGCCGGCGGTGGCGGCATATTCCCATTCGGGCTCGGTCGGCAGCCGTCCGCCGGCCCAGCGCGCATAGGCATCGGCTTCGAAATAGCTGATGTGCGTCACGGGAGCGGCCGGATCACGGGCCTCTTCGCCGCGCAGGGTCATCTGGCGTGCGCCGTCGCGCCAGTAGAGCGGGCGGGTGACCGCTTCGTTCGCGCGCCACGCCCAGCCGTCGCTCAGCCACAGCGTCGGGTCTTCGTAGCCGCCGCCATCGATGAAGCCCTGCCAGTCGGCATTGGTGACCAGCCCCGGCGAGATGGCGAACGGCTCCAGCCACACCCTGTGCCGCGGATGTTCGTTGTCGAAGCCGAAGCCCGATCCGATATGGCCGATCTCGACCAGGCCGCCGGGCAGATCCACCATTGATCGCGCCTCGACCGGTGGCAGGGATGGGAAATCCGGCCGCGCCCCCGGGTTCAGCGGGTTCTGCGCGAACAGGTGCAGGACGTCGGTCAGCAGCAGCTCCTGGTGCTGTTCCTCGTGGTGGCAGCCCAGTTCGATCAGGGCCGCGATCTCGGGCGAGGGCTTCAATCGCGCCACCGCCGCGTCGACATGGGCGCGGTAATAGAGCACGTCGCTGAGCGGCGGCCGGGTCAGCAGGCCGCGTTCGGCGCGCACGAAGCGTGGCCCGGCCTGGACGTAGTAGGAGTTGAAGAGAAAGGCGTATTGCGGATGAAACGGCGTGTAGCCCGGCAGGTAGGGCGTCAGCACGAAGGTTTCGAAAAACCAGGTTGTGTGCGCCAGGTGCCACTTGGCCGGCGAGGCGTCGGGCATCGACTGCGCCGTCTGGTCCGCCTCGGTCAGGGCCGAGGTCAGGCCGACGGTGCGGGCGCGCACGGTGCGGTATCGGGAAAGCCAGTCCATGTGCGGTGGTCCGCTTCGGTGGGAAATGGGGAACTTACTTGTCGGACCAGACGGCCAGCTCGTTGCCGGACGGGTCGGTGAAGTGGAACCGCCGTCCACCGGGGAAGTCGAAAATGGGCTTGGCTATGGCCCCGCCGGCGTTGGTGACCGACTGCAGGCTGGCGTCCAGGTCATGGCTGTAAAGAATGATCAGGGGCTTGGCCGGCGCCTCGGCCGCGTCGGCCTGGAAGCCGCCGTCGATGCCGGCTTCGGCGGGCGCGGTGTAGGTTGGGCCGTAATCGATGAAGCGCCAGCCGAAGGCCTTGCCGTAGAAAGTCTTGATCGGGCCCGTATCCGAGGCGGGAAATTCGACATAGTCGATGTGGTGATGGCTTTTGCTCATCGGATCAGCTCCCGGGCACGAACGCCCAAACCGTCGCCGGTTTCTCGGCGGCGTCCTCGATATCGGCAATGGTACGCACACGGTAGTCGGCCAGCTTTCGGAAGTCCCCGCCCGAATCCTTGACCGGGAAATAGGTACGATGGGGATCACCGACAAGCACGGTTACGTTTTTAGCGGCGGCGCGACCAAGGAATGTCAGCATGGCGCCGGTCATCGACTTTTCATAGCAGATGTCACCGGCCAGGACGACCTCGACGTCGGGCACGGGGCCAGCCAACAGGTCGCCGGATAAAAAATCGATGTGGACGCCGTTGAGGCCGGCATTCAGTTCGACCGCGGCTGCGGCGAACGGGTCGATATCGTTGCACAGGACGGCGGCGGCACCAGCCCGCGCGGCGGCGATGCCGACCAGGCCGGAGCCGCAGGCCAGGTCGAGCACGCGCCGGCCGGTGACGGCCTCGGGATGGTCGAGGATGTAGCGCGCCAGGGCCTGGCCGCCCGACCAGGCGAAGGCCCAGAACGGCGGCGCCAGTCGCCGGGTGTCCAGGTCCTTTTCGGTCATCAGCCACAGCGGCGTGACCTCGTCGGCCTGATAAAGCCGGATATCGGGCAGGGACGGCACGGGCAGGGGGCGGGTATTGGCCTTGATGAAGGCCAGCCGGTCGGCGTCGCTCACTGCGTCGACTGGTCCTTGTTGGCGTCGGGATCGGCAAAGGCCGTTTCGGCGATGGGTTGGCCTTCGAACTGGTCGGCATATTGCGGCGAGATCAGGCCCTTGAGCTGGGCCTGCGGCACGCGCACCTCATACGGTCCCTCGGCATAGGGGCCGACATCATAGGGCGCATACAGCGCATCGATCGCGCCGATCTTGCCGGCCTGGGTCGACGGCACCAGGATCAGCCGGCTTTCCGACAGTTTCGGGCAGTTGAAGCCGGAACCCGTCTGGCTGACCGGCTCGCCGGTGCGCTTGGCGCGCTGGGCCTCGATCTGGTGGCAGACATAGTCGTCGACGCCCTTCAGGTCGGCATCGGCCGCGAACAGTTCCGCTGTCGGGATCAACGCGCCCTTGTCCTTGTCCCACAGCAGGGCGCGGAAGCTGGTATTGGGATGGGCGCCGCCCTCGAAATCGTTCTGTTCGGCATAGAGCGACAGCAGGCGCGGGCTTTGCGCCGATACCTTCCATTCGATCTTCTGATAATAGGCCGGCACCGGGAAACCGTCGGCGCTCTGTTCGGCGCGGTCCTTCTTCGCCTGGTCCAGGAAGGCGGTCAGCGTCGTCTCGCCGTCCTTGTACAGCCGCTCATGCAGTTCGGGATAGGCCTTGATCGGTTCGGGCAGGCTCAGCGTCACCTGGGCGTCGGGACTGGTGCGCGCGAAGCCCAGCGGCGCATTGGCCGCCGTCGTCTTGTCGGCCGTCGCCGTGGCGTGGTCGCTGTCCGGCTGGCGCGAACACGCCGCCACCATCCCCGTCAGCAGCAGGGCCGCGGAGGCCAGGGCGGCCGGGACGCGGATCAGGCGGAGGTCGATAGCCATTCGGCGATACGTCCTTAAAGATGGATATGGACCAGCAGGAGGCTCAGCACCCACAACAGGCCGGTCACGCGATTGGACTGGAACAGTTTCAGCGCCCACGGGCCGTCGTCCAGCCGCAAATTCATGACCTGCCAGAAAAGATGCCCGAGGACGAGCAAAAGTCCAATAAAGAATCCGACCGGAAGCGCCTGCATGTGGCCGGCAAAGGCCGTAAGCAGCACCGCCAGGGTATAGAAGATCGTCACGCCCAGGACCGTGTGCTTGCCCAGCCGCCGCGCCGTCGACTTGACGCCGATCAGGGCGTCGTCCTCCATGTCCTGCAGGGCGTAGATGGTGTCGTAGCCCAGCGTCCAGAAGATCAGCCCGCCATAAAAGACCCACATCGGCAGGGTCAGGGTGTGGGTGATGGCGGCGACCGCCATCGGGAAGCCCCAGTTGAAGGTCAGGCCAAGCCACGCCTGAGGCCACCAGGTGATGCGCTTCATGAACGGATAGGCGGCGACGAGGCCCAGCGAGGCGATGCCCAGCCAGATCGCCGGAAAGCCCAGCTGGATCAGGATCAGCAGGCTGACCAGCGAGCACCCCGCGGCGAACAGCAGCGCCTGTTTCGGTGTGATCTGGCCGGCGGGGATCGGGCGGCTCTTGGTGCGCTCGACGCGGGCGTCGAAGTCGCGGTCGACGAAGTCGTTATAGGCGCAGCCCGCGGCGCGCATCAGGGCGGCGCCGATGAAGAATAGCACGACCTGATAGAAGGGAAATTGCCACGCCTTGTCGGCGGCGACGCTGGTCGCGACGACGCCATTGGCCAGTTTGCGCGTCACCACGCCGGTGGAGGCGAAGGCCAGGCCCATGAACCCCGGCAGGAACAGCAGCCAGATGCCGACCGGCCGGTCGAAGCGGCCGAGCTTCAGCCACGGGCGCAGCTTTTCAGGCGCGAACCGGTCGACCCAGTTCTGTTTCGAAGCGTCGGGCAGGGGGGCGGATGTCGAGGAGGCCATATAGGGTTAATGAAATGCTTCCCCAGGGTTGTCGAGGGGATTCTTGCTTTCAACAAGGGCCGGGCGCCTTCCTGACACCCGTTGACAGCACGCGCGGGCTATGGAACGTCTCGGGTGTAACCAAGGTGGAGAGGGTAAGTCATGGCCGTTCGTTCGTTTGCCGCTGTCAGTTTCACGGCTTTGTTGCTGGCGGCGCCCGCCCTGGCCCAGACGACCCCGCCCGCCGTACCGGCGGCCGCGCCTGCGGCTCAAGGCCTGACGCCCAGCATGGCGCGGCGCCAGGCGCCGGCCCAGCCGCAGATCGACACGCCCTACAATCCGCGTGAGACCTTCGCGCCGCGTCCCTACGACCAGCCGGTCAATGAATACAGGTCGTCGAACGGCCTGCCCGGGCCGGCCTACTGGCAGAACCGTGCCGATTACCAGATCCACGCCACGCTGAATGCCGATCCGGTGGCGCCGACCCTGACCGGTTCGGAGGTCCTGACCTACACCAATAACAGCCCGGACGTGCTCGATATCCTGTGGCTGCAGCTCGACCAGAACATCTACAAGACCGAGAGCCGCGGCGCCCACGCCGGCGGCCGCTTCGCCGGCAGCAACCACAGCGACGGCTATTCCATCGATTCCGTGGAAGTGATCACCGGCAAGGACGCCAAAAGCCAAACTTCCGAAAAAGTGGAAACACTGATCAACGACACGCGCATGCGCGTCACCCTGCCTCAGGCGCTGAAGGCCAAGGGCGGGGTCGTCAAGCTGAAGATCAACTGGCACTTCACCATCCCCGGCGAATGGGGCGGGCGCATGGCGTGGGGCAAGTCGAAGGACGGCGCGATCTACGACCTGGCGCAATGGTACCCGCGCATGCAGGTCTATGACGACATCCGCGGCTGGGACACGCTGCCCTACCTGGCGCAGGAGTTCTATCTCGAATACGGCAATTTCGACTATTACGTCACGGTGCCGGCGTCGATGCTGGTCGCCGGTTCGGGTGAACTGATGAACCCGAAGGACGTGCTGACGCCGGTCGAGCAGGCGCGGTTCGCCAAGGCCAAGCTGTCCGACAAGACGGTGATGATCCGCTCGCCGGCGGAAATCAACGATCCCAACAGCCGCCCCAGGACCAGCGCGCCACTGACCTGGCACTTCCACATGAACGATTCGCGCGACGTGGCCTTCTCGGCCTCGTCGGTCTTCGCCTGGGACGCGGCGCGCATCAATCTTCCGGGCGGCAAGTCGTCGACGGCCATGTCCTTCTATCCGGCCGAGAGCCAGGGCGACGCTCGCTGGGGCCGGTCGACCGAATATATGAAGGACGCTGTCGAGAACTATTCCAAGCGCTGGTATCCCTATCCGTGGCCGGCGGCGATCAACATTGCCGGGCCGGCGACCGGCATGGAATATCCGGGCATCGTCTTCGACGGTATCGACGACGCCGGCAAGACCCTGTTCTGGATCTCGGCCCACGAAATCGGCCATGGCTGGTTCCCGATGATCGTCGGTTTCGACGAACGCCGCCACGCCTGGATGGACGAGGGCTTCAACACCTTTATCGACACCTATGAGTCGGACGACTTCAACAAGGGCGAATACGGGCCCAAGCGCGACAGCGAATACGCCCAGGGCGGCGGCAATCCGGTCGACGAAATCCTGCCGATCATCGAAGACCCCAAGGCGCCGCCGATCCTGACCCGCGCCGACGCCATCGGCGACAAGTACCGCCACCCGATCACCTATTTCAAATCGGCGCTGGGCCTGACCCTGATGCGCGAGCAGATCCTGGGGCCGCAGCGTTTCGACCCGGCCTTCCGCCGCTTCATCGCCGCCTGGGCGTTCAAGCATCCCAAGCCGGACGACTTCTTCCGCGCCATGGAAAGCGAAGGCGGCGAGGACCTGTCGTGGTGGTACCGCGGCTGGTACGACAACAACTGGACGCTGGACTACGGTGTCGAGAGCATCGGCCCGATCGGCGGCGATGCGTCGAAGGGCACCCAGATTGTCGTCGGCGCGCATGACAAGCTGATCCTGCCGGCGACCCTGCGCATCGACTTTACCGACGGCACGCATCGCGACGTCCGCCTGGAAGCCGACGCCTGGATCCGCTCGACCACGGCCACCGTGTTCGTCGAGCCCGGCAAGACGGTGACCGGCGCCACCATCGACCCCGACCACGTCATCCCGGACAAGGATCGGGCGAACAATAGCTTCAAGGTCGAGGCGAAGTAGGGACTGCGGTTTTCCTGCCCTCTGCCCGGGAACGGGGAGAGGGCAGGTTTATGACCGTTCAAACGAACGTTTATCTATTGAAAGATTTCAACTAAGCGCGCTTGCGCCCGGCGTCCTTGGCCGGGATGACGCGCGCGAAGGGCTGCAGGCCAAACAGGCTCATCTCCATCCCGGTTTCCAGGATGTCGCCCTTTTTCGGGGCGCGCAGCATCAGGTCTTCCATGGGCGTGACGACGTACATGCCCTCGGGCGCGTGGACCAGCACCAGGCCTTCGTTGCGCGGCATGATTTCCGACCACAGCTTGATCTGGCTGTAATAGGGCTCCTGTTTCCAGGCGTCCGGACGGTCGGGATCGGCGTCGATGATGACATTGCGGCCGCCGGCTTCCAGGCGCATGACGAAGCCGGCATTGTCCGGCCGCCACAGGCCCGACATGTCGTCGTGCTTCAGCCACAGGCACTTGAAATCCTGGCACGACTTGGGGTGTAGGCCCCAGATGCCGCAGCCGCCGTCGCGGCCCGAATTGTGGCAGTGATGGCCGGCCTTCTTCTCGAAGTCCTCGACGTCATAGACCTTGCAGCAGAGATTGCAGTCGCCGCACATCTTCAGGCTGGCGCGGCGCGAAGGAGCAGGCTGGGCAGAGGGAGCTTTGGCATTTTGTGGCGCAGGCAATCGCGTTTCGGCGCGGTGCGTCGTCAAGGTCATGGTCCCTCTGAACCTTCTGTTCAGGACGGAAATGTCATCCCCGCCGTTCGAGTCCAAACTGGCAAATCAGAGTCAACAAAACGTTACTTGGCTTGGTTAACGCGACGTGATTCGGGGGATATCTCCGGGGATGTTTTCAGGCTGATTCGCCCGAGCAGGTCGCGGAATACCCTATTTTTCCAGCTTCTTCTCGCCGTCGATGACCTTGTCGTAGCCGAAGAGAATGTCCGGATCGGGCGCCTTGACGTCGACCGAATAGGACGGGCCGCCCGGTTGCGCGGCCAGGGTGGTCAGCACGTGGCGGATCAGGTTTTCGCGCGCCTTGTGCTTGCTGTCGGTATGCACGCAGGTCCAGGGTCCGTGGTCGTGGTGCGTCCGCCGCAGCATGTCGTCGCGGGCCTCGGAATAGTCCTTCCACCGCTCCTGGGCGACGCCGTCCAGGTCGCTGACCTTCAGCCGCTTGCGCGGATCGGTGCGACGCGCGTCGAGCCGGTCCTTTTGCTCCTCGCGCGAGATGTCGAGCCAGAACTTGATCAGGATGATGCCGCTTCGGGTAATCAGGCGCTCGAATTCCGGGGCGTCGCGGATGAAGGTTTCCTGCTCCTCGGGCGTGGAAAAGCCCATGACGCGCTCGACCCCGGCGCGGTTGTACCAGGAGCGGTTGAAGATGCTCCATTCGCCCGCGGCGGGTAGCCAGTCGGTATAGCGCTGGAACCACCATTCGCCCTGTTCGCGGGGGCTGGGCTTGGGCAGGGCGGCGACGCGGGTCTGGCGCGGTGACAAGTATTCGGTCAGGCGACGGATGGTGCCGTCCTTGCCGGCGGCGTCGCGGCCTTCCAGCACGATGCAGATCTTGGCGCCGGTCTTCATGCTCCAGAGCTGGGCGTCGACCAGGGCGATTTGCATTTGCTGCAGGCGCGCCTCGGCCTCGGCGTGCTTCGCCGGCTTATCCATATCTTCGTGAGGCTTGGCGCCGTGATCCTTGGCCATGTTCGTCTCCGTTTCCCGCAATCTAACGTCATCATTATAAAAACGTGGTCGGATTCCAAGTGTTTCCCGAGAGGCCCGCAGCCTAGGATGGCCGCACACCCGCCTTGGAGGCTATTATGAGCAAGACCGACGCCATTACCCTGCTGAAGGACGACCATCGCCACGTCAAACATTTGTTTGAACAGTTCGAAGCGGCCGAGGATCGCCGCGCCAAGGCCTTGCTGGCCAAGGAAGCCATACTGGAACTGAAGATCCATACCACGGTCGAGGAGGAAATCTTCTATCCGGTCGTGCGCAAGGCGCTAAAGAAGGCCATCGGCAAGGACGAGACCACCGACCTGATGGACGAGGCCGACGAGGAGCACCACGTCGCCAAGCTTTTGATCGCCGAACTGGACACCATGAAGGCGTCCGACGACCACTGGGAAGCCAAGTTCACCGTGCTGTCGGAAAACATCCTGCACCACGTCAAGGAAGAAGAGGGCGAGATGTTCCCTCAGGCGCGCAAGCTCGACATCGACTACGACGCCCTGGGCCAGCAGATGCTGGCGCGCAAGGAAGAGCTCAAGGCATCGGGCGTGCCGACCTTTGCCGAGCAGGACCTGATCGCTAAGTTCGGCATTGCCGATTCGCCCGCCCAGGCCGCCCTGGCGCACTGACGGAGAAGGCGGCGTCTATCCGGCGCCGCCTTTTTTGATGACGGGGGCGGTTGGGACATACCCGGAAACGGGCATTTCCTTATTGAAAATAGATGGGTGCCTGCCGCCTAACTTCGTCGCAAAGACAATTGGCGGACCTGATGGCGACTCTCGAGCAACCCTTACCCCTCGTAAAAACCGGCATAGCCGAATTCGATAATATCCTGGGCGGCGGGCTGACCCCGCATCGCGTTTATCTGCTTCACGGCTCGCCGGGCTCCGGTAAGACCACCCTGTCCTTGCAGTTCCTGCTCGAAGGCGCGCGCGTCGGCGAGAGCACGCTCTACGTGACCCTGTCCGAGACCAAGATGGAACTCGAAGCCGTGGCGCGGTCGCACGACCTGTCCCTGGCCGGCATCGAGATTTTCGAACTGGTGGCGGCCGAACGCGATCTCGACCCGGACAACCAGTACACCATGTTCCAGCCGTCCGAGGTCGAACTCAACGTCACGACCAAGGAGATCCTGGCGGTCGTCGATCGTTTCAAGCCGAAGCGGGTGATTATCGACTCGTTGTCCGAGATCAAGCTGCTGGCGCAATCGACCCTGCGTTTCCGCCGCCAGGTCCTGGCCCTGAAGCAGTTCTTCGCCGGCCGCGAATGCACGGTCTTCTTCCTCGACGACAAGACCTCGGCCGGTGACGAAGACCTTCAACTGGAAAGCATCGCCCACGGCGTCATCAGCCTGGAGCAGTTGTCGCCCGAATACGGCGCCGAGCGCCGGCGGCTGCGCGTCACCAAGCTGCGCGGCCAGAAGTATCGCGGCGGCTATCACGACTTCACCATCGTCAAGGGCGGCTTGTCGGTCTATCCGCGCATCATCGCCGGCGAACACACGCAAAGCCCCGATAACACCGTGGTGAAAAGCGGCGTGCCCGAAATGGACGCCTTGCTGGGGGGCGGCCTGGTCGCGGGGACCAGCGTCCTGTTATTGGGACCGGCGGGGGTCGGTAAATCCACCCTGTCGATGCAATACGCCATCGAGGCGGCACGGCGTGGCGAATGCAGCGTGCTGTTTTCATTTGACGAGCGCGTGGAGACCATGCTGCACCGCGCCGAAGGGCTGGGCATGCCGCTGGCCGAATTCGTCGATCAGGGCTTCATCGAAATCCGCGCCATCGATCCGGCGGAATTGTCGCCCGGCGAGTTCGCCCACGCCGTTCGCAAGGCGGTTCAGGGCGGCGGCCGCAAGGGGCCGATGCGAATCGTCGGCATCGACAGCCTGAACGGCTATCTCAACGCCATGCCGGAAGAACGTTTCCTGACGGCGCAGATGCACGAGCTCCTGACCTATCTGGGCCATCTCGGCGTGGTGACCTTCCTGGTCGTCGCCCAGCACGGCCTGCTGGCCCAGGCGATGAAGACGACGGTCGACGCCAGCTACCTGGCCGATACGGTCGTGCTTTTCCGATATTTCGAAGCGCGCGGCGAGGTGCGGCAACTCATCTCCGTCCTGAAGAAGCGCAACGGCGCGCACGAACGCACCATCCGCGAATTTTCACTCGGCGTGGACGGCATAAGGATCGGCGAGCCCCTGACGCGCTTCCGCGGCGTGCTGACCGGCACGCCGGAATACGAGGGCGCGAACGAGCAGTTGATCGCGCGCGATGACTAGCGACCTCCCGCGCCGCGTCCTGGTCCTGCCCCCGACGCCGCGCGACGGGACGATGACGGCCGAACTGTTGCGCCGGGAGGGCATGGACGCCCATCTGTGCACAACGCTTGCCCAGGTCTGCGACGAACTGGCACGCGGCGCCGCATGCCTGGTGGTGACCCAGGAGGCGGTGCTGGCCGACCATGAGGACCGCCTGCGCCACAGCCTGTCGCAGCAGCCGGAATGGTCGGATATTCCCGTCGTCATGCTGACGCCGCCGGGGATCGATCCGGCGGCCGTCCTTATCCGGCTGGAGGCGGTCGGGCTGATGACGCTGATCAAGCGGCCCGTCCAGCTCAACAATTTCCTGAGCACCCTTCGCGCCGCCCTGCGCGACCGCGAGCGGCAGTACGCCATGCGCGACTACCTAGAGGCCCAGACGCGGCAGGAGCAGGCCCTGCAGGTCGCGGTCGAAAAGGCCAATTCGGCCAATTCGGCGAAGAGCGAATTCCTGGCCAATATGAGCCATGAAATCCGTACGCCGATGAACGCCATCCTGGGCCTGACCCACATCCTGCAGCGCAGCCGGCCGCTGACCGGGCAGCAGCAGAAATACCTGGAGACCCTGGGCACCAGCAGCGAAGGCCTGCTGATGCTGATCAACGATCTGCTCGACATCGCCAAGATCGAGGCCAGCGGCATCGAAATCGAAGCCATTCCCTTCCGGCTCGACCTGCTGCTGCGCGAAACCATGGACATGATGGCGCCGAAGGCCGAGGAAAAGGCGCTGGGCGTCACGCTGGACCTCGACCATATCGAGGGGAAATGGTTCCTGGGCGATCCGACGCGCATCCGCCAGGTCGTCACCAATCTGGGCAGCAATGCGCTGAAATTCACCGACGCCGGCCACATCGCCATCAAGGTATCGTCCGTCGCGCTGCGGACGGACGGGGCAGGGGGCGAAACCCTGGCCATATCCGTTTCCGACACGGGAAGCGGCATCGCGCCCGAGCAACTGGGCCGGATCTTCGACAAGTTCACCCAGGCGGACAATACCATAAGCCGCAAGTTCGGCGGCACGGGCCTGGGCCTGGCGATCAGCAAGACGCTGTCCGAGCTGATGGGCGGCACCCTGCGCGCCGAAAGCAAGCCGGGCGCCGGCTCGACCTTCACCCTGACCTTGTCGCTGGCCTTGGCGGCGGATGCGGCACCGGCGGGCAAACCCGCGCCGGCCGACATCCGGGACATCCACGACGCGGCAAAGGCGCCGGTCCTGCTGGTAGAGGATCACGAACCCAACGTGCTTGTGGCGCGCACCCTGCTTGAGCAGTTCGGCTACGACGTCGATGTCGCGTCGAACGGCCTGATCGCCGTCGAAAAGATCAAGCGCAAGCTTTACAGCGCGGTGCTGATGGACGTGCAGATGCCGGTGATGGACGGCTATTCCGCGACGCGGGCCATCCGGCAGAACCAGGCGAAGGCCGGTCAGTCGCCGGTGCCGATCATCGGCGTCACCGCGCACGCCCTGTCCGGCACCCGCGAGCAATGCCTGGCCGCCGGCATGAACGACTTCGTCTCGAAGCCGTTCACCCCGAAGGACCTGGAAGCCAAGCTGATGGACCTGATCCATCCGGCGGGCGTCTGACCCGGCTCAGGCGGCCTTCAGGTCGTAGCGGTCGAGGTCCATGACCTTGGCCCAGGCAGCGACGAAGTCGCGGGCGAACTTTGCCCCGGCGTCGGCGCTGCCATAGACCTCGGCAATCGCGCGCAGCTGCGCGTGCGAGCCGAAGATCAGGTCGACGCGCGTCGCCGTCCATTTGGCCGCCTTGGTCCGGCGGTCGTGGCCCTCGTAGCTGTTCGAGCCGGTGGGTGTCCATTCCGTCGCCATGTCGAGCAGGTTGACGAAGAAGTCGTTGCTCAAGGTGCCGACCCGGTCCGTGAACACACCGTGCGTCGATCCGCCGGCATTGGCGCCCAGCACGCGCAGGCCGCCGACCAGTACGGTCATTTCCGGCGCCGTCAGCCGCAGCAATTGCGCCTTGTCGAGCAAGGCCTCTTCCGGCGCCATGAAATAGGGCGTGCGGCGATAGTTGCGGAAGCCGTCGGCCACCGGTTCCAGCGGCGCGAAGGAGGCGATATCGGTCTGGTCCTGCGACGCGTCGGTACGGCCGGGATGGAACGGCACGGTGACCGCGATGCCGGCGTCCATGGCCGCCTTTTCGACCGCCGCGGCGCCGCCCAGCACGATCAGGTCGGCCAGCGAGACGGCCTTGCCGAAGCCCTTTTGAATCTCTTCCAGCCGGGTCAGCACGGTGTGCAGTTGCGGCGGCTGGTTGACCTCCCATTCCTTCTGCGGGTCGAGGCGAATGCGCGCGCCGTTGGCGCCGCCGCGCTTGTCGGAACCGCGGAAGGTCGAGGCCGAGGCCCAGGCCACCGACACCAGTTGCGGCACCGTCAAGCCCGAGGCCAGGATCTGCGTCTTCAGCGCGGCGATGTCGGACGCATCGATTGAGGGATGATCGGCGGCCGGCACGCGATCCTGCCAGATCAGCGCTTCCCTGGGGACCAGCGGTCCGAGATAACGCTGGATCGGCCCCATGTCGCGGTGGGTCAGCTTGAACCAGGCGCGGGCGAAGGCGTCGGCGAACTGGTCCGGATGCTCGAAGAAGCGGCGTGAGATCTTTTCGTAGGCCGGGTCGAAACGCAGGGCCAGGTCCGAGGTCAGCATGGTCGGCACGTGCTTTTTCGCCGGGTCGTGGGCATCGGGGATATCGGCCGCGGCGCCCCTGGCGGTCCACTGCTTGGCGCCGGCCGGGCTTGTCGTCAGCTCCCATTCGAATTTGAACAGGTTGTCGAAGAAGTGGTTGCTCCACCGCGTCGGTGTCTGCGACCAGGTGACTTCCGGTCCACCGGTGATGGCGTCGGCGCCGAAGCCCGAGCCATGCGTGCTCTTCCAGCCCAGGCCCTGGTCCTCGATCGCGCCGGCCTCCGGTTCGGGGCCGACCAGGGACGGATCGCCCGCGCCATGGGTCTTGCCGAAGGTGTGGCCGCCGGCGATCAGCGCCACGGTTTCCTCGTCGTTCATCGCCATGCGGGCGAAGGTTTCGCGAATGTCGCGCGCCGAGGCCAGCGGGTCGGGATTGCCGTTCGGGCCTTCCGGATTGACGTAGATCAGGCCCATCTGCACGGCGCCCAGCGGTTCCGACAATTGCCGTTCGCCGCTGTAGCGTTCGTCGCCCAGCCACGAGCCTTCGGGGCCCCAGTACAGCTCTTCCGGCTCCCAGGTGTCGGCGCGGCCGCCGGCAAAACCGAATGCTTTGAAGCCCATCGACTCCAATGCGACGTTTCCGGAAAGGACGAACAGATCGGCCCAGGACAGGCTGGCGCCGTATTTCTGCTTGATCGGCCACAGCAGGCGGCGCGCCTTATCGAGATTGGCATTGTCCGGCCACGAGTTCAGCGGGGCGAAACGCTGCTGGCCGCCGCCGGCGCCGCCGCGGCCGTCACTGATGCGATAGGTGCCGGCGCTGTGCCAGGCCAGGCGGATGAACAGACCGCCATAGTGGCCGAAATCGGCGGGCCACCAGTCCTGGGAATCGGTCATCAGGGCGTGCAGGTCCCGGATGACCGCGTCGAGGTCGAGGGTCTTGAAGGCCTGGGCGTAATCGAAGGCCTCGCCCATCGGATCCGACAGCTTGGAGTTGGCGTGCAGGCCAGAAAGGTCCAACTGGTTCGGCCACCAGTCACGATTACCGTGCCCGCGGGCGCCGTGCGGGAAGGGGCATTGGCCGGGGGCGCCGGCGCTCTTTTCATCGGTCCTGGTATCCATCGTCTCGTTCCTCTCACGGCAAATGCGATAACCGGACCATCGGCGCCGCATCGGCATAAGTAAAATCGATTTTATTTTGGAATTTTTAAAACCGAACTTATGCGCGTCTCCACCTTGCGACGCGGCGGAGACTGTGGGGGTTTCCGGCCGGCGAGGGACTTCTAGGCCGTGTGCAGGGCTTTGTTGACTGGATTCTGCAGCGCTCCCGAAAAGTTGCGCGGTGCGTGAATGCCCTATGAGGGGCGCGTATCGGCCGCCAGATAGGCCGCCAGCTTGTCGAACAGTGCGTTCCAGCCGTGTTGCCGGCCTTCGGCGCCGTCGCTGGGCGGGAGGATGCACATCTGCTCGGTATAACGCAGCCGCGTGCCGCCGCCTTCGTCGTGGAAGGTAATGGTGGTCAGTGACACGGTATGCACGCGGCCGTTCAGCGCCATGGAATAGGCCAGCACGATGCGTTCCCGGTCCAGGATCTCGAAATAGCGACCTTCGTTGGTATGTTCGCCCATCGGCGAGTGGAATTGGCTGCGTTCGCCACCGCCGGGACGGAAGTCCATCTCCAGGTCGCCGCCGGCGCGCAGCCAGGCGGCCTTCTTTTCACGGACGCTCCACGCCGCCCAGACGTGGGCGCGGCCATTGGGATAGACGCGGTCGATGGTGAACTCGCGGTGGTGCTGATCCATTAGTTATCTCCTTGAGCCAGGAAGGTGCCGAGATCATCGAGGCGCTGTTCCCACGTCCGGCGGTGCTGCGCCACCCAGTCGTCGACCCAGATCAGCGCCTCGGGCGCCAGCCGCACGGTGCGTACGCGGCCCTTCTTCTCCGAGCGGATGAGGCCGGCGTTTTCCAGCACGCGGATGTGCTTGAGGAAGGACGGCGGCGCCATGTCGAACGGCCGGGCGATATCGGAGATCGAGGCGGGCCCGGCGGTCAGGCGTTCGACGACCTGCAGCCGCGTCGGATCCGACAGGGCGGCGAAGATGACGGGCAATTGGGGATTAAACATAGCCATGTGGCTACCTATCACGTCGCAGCCAGGCCTGTCAATAAAGGTAGCCAGTCGGATATGTATTTAGGCGACGCGCTGGCCTTCCACGGTCACCAGGCGCAGGTGCGCGGCCCGGACCAGGCGGTGGTGTTCGAAGAGGCGCGCCGAGTCCAGCGTGTAGAGGCCGATGGCGCCATAGGGATTGATCGGCATCGACGTCAGCGTCTGGTAGATGCCGACGAAGCGATCGACCTCGCCGTCGCGGTTCAGCATCGGACACAGGCAGATCTCGAAACGGACCGTCTCGCTTTGAGACAGGGGAATGTCCTCGCCGGCGCGCACCGCTTCGCGCGCCAGCCACGGCGCCGACAGCTTCAGGATCAGCGGCTGCTGGTGGCGCTGGGCCATCAGCAGGGCGGTTTCCACGGTCTTGACGAACGGCGTGCGGAACAGGCCGGTGAAGGCGCTGCCGCGCAGCTCGAAGCCGTGGAACGCCACCAGGAAGCCGCCCGACAGGCGAAAGCGGTAGGCCGGGTCGATGCACGAGATCATCAGCAGTTGCGGCACCAGGCTTTTCAGATGCACGGGGTCGAACCGTTCGCGCGGCGGCGCACGGTCGGGGGCGTCCTGAAGGCCGCGCCAATAGCTGAGAAATGAAACTGTGCTGGAATGGGGCACTTTCGTCTCCGTTGGTACCCGGTGACGCAAGTTTCTTGCCGGTTTTGGGCCGGTTTGTGCCCGAAATCCCTGTCCTATTTAAGAAAAATCCACATTTGGGGCGGTATGGTTCTTGCTGGAAAACGGCGGAAAGCCACTTGCCTGGCCAGAAAGCCAAAACGGAGCGTTTTATGCGCGCACTCTTCGCGAAATTCGTCGGCGCCGTCCTCGGCGCGGGATTGATGATGTCGGCCACCGCGGCCCTGGCCTGCGGCGGCGGCTGTACGCCGCCGGCGCCGCCGACCCGTCCGGCGCCGCCGTCCAACAACTGCGGCTGCGACACCAATAACGGCGGTGGCGGCCATCACGGGCACGGCGGCGGGAATACCAGCACCGACGTCAACGTCAATGTCAACGTCAAGAGCAATACCAGCAGCTCGGCCTCGGTGGTCAGCTTCGGCGGTTCGTCGGCCGGCGCCTCGTACGGCGGCGGTTACGGCAACTGGTCGCAGACCCCGGGCACGCCGCAAAACGCCGGTGGCCTGATCGTCGAAACCGGCCAGGCGGCCGCGGCCTTCGACATGATCGCCGAAAAGCGCACCATCACGCGCACCATGGTCCTTCAGGCGTCGTGCATCGACGACATGGGCGTGCCGCACCCGGCGTCCCAGGTCAGCCAGGAGCGCGCCATCGCCAACGAATATATGGGCGAAGTCTATCGCTGCATCGCCGGCACCCACATGTCGGTGACCATGGCCGACTTCGGCATCTGCGACGACTTCGGCAATTCGGTCGGCGATGCCGGCTTCAGCGAGCGCGAAACCTCGTCCTACAGCCGCACCGAGACCCATTCGTCCAGCGGCTACGACAGCGGTTACAGCCAGGACGGTTACGCTCAGGGTGGTTATCAGGGCGGCCAGCCGGTCGGTCCCTGCGGCCCGCAGGCGATCGCCTGTTCGGCCGGCGGCTATGCGTCGCAAGGCGGCGGTTATGCCTCGGGCAGCGAAAGCCATGACGCCCGCGTCGTCGCCACGGGCGCCCACCGCGCCGGCTGCGCCGCCGGTAACCTCGACCTCAGCCACGTTAATTTCGACGGCGGCAAGACCATGACCTGCCAGAAGGGCGACGCCCTGTGGTTCGACCACGGCAACCTGACCTGCAAGGTGCAGATCCCGCAGCGCCAGTGCAACGAACGTTCGCTGCTGCGCCGCTTCGGTGTCGGCCTGAAGGTCCTGACCGTCACGCGCACCGAAACCGTGCAGCGCCAGGTCGCCCGCCAGGTCGAACGCTCGTCGGCCTCGGCTACGGTGATGACCTTCGACGGCGGCGTCGGCGGCTTCGTCGAATAGGCCTTCCCAGGATAAACAAGCAAGTACGCGTATCAACTTGAACCCCCGCCGGTAACGGCGGGGTTTTTGATTGTCGGCGAAAGGCGAGGGGATCTCACAAGTAAGAAACCCCTCCACCACGAGCCATTCTTACCGCCGCAGCCGGTCGCGTCGGCTCGCGGTCCCCGGCACCGGCCGCCCGGCTCCCCGGCAAAGCCGGGGAGGCTTGAGAATTCAACAGCTTATCATGAGCTCATCATATCTCCCCGGCTTTGCCGGGGAGGGGGACCGCCCGTAGCGCAGCGAAGGGGGGGAATCTTACTTCCCCGCCGGCGCCGTCGTATCCGCCGCGGCGCTGGCCTTGGCCGAGGGCTTGACCTGGATGCGCAGCGCCTTCGACATGTCGAGATATTGCTTGGCCAGGGCCTGGATGTCGGCGGCCGTGACCTTCTGGAACTGGTCGCGGCGGGTGCGGACGGCGTCGAGCTTGCGCGGATCGGTCATCGAGCCGGGCAGCACGCCTTCCCAATAGGTGTTGGTCTTCACCTCGGAATCCATCTTGTCGAGCTGCGGCTTCAGCGCCCGCGCCAGTTCGTCGTCGCTGACCGGGTGGGCCTTCAGGTCGGCGGCGATGTCGGCGACGTCGTCGTAGAAGGCCTGGTCCTTGTCCGGCTTCACCTCGGCCGAGGCGCTGATATAGCCGTAATTGGCATAGGCCTGCGAACTGGCATTGCCGGAGTTGGGGCTATAGGCGATGGCCTGCTTTTCGCGCACCATGTCGGTCAGCCGCAGCGTGATGACTTCCGACAGCATGGACAGGCCGCGGGCGCGCTGGGTGTTGCTGAAGAAATCGGCGCCGGGCCAGGCGACGTAACTGATGTCCTGGTCGGCGCGGCCATTATGCTCGAACACCTGGTTGAGGTCGGCGGTCGGGAAGCGGACGACGTCGCCGCCCGCCGGCACGGGCAGGGGCTGGCGCGGCTTCAGCGTGGCGAAGGTCTTGGCGACCTGGGCCTCGGCCTCGGCCTCGGTGATGTCGCCGACGATGGTCACTTCGACCGGCGCCGTCTTCAACTGCCGTTCGATCAGCGCCTTGACCTGGTCATTGGGCGTGGCCAGGAAGGCCTCCTGGGTCGGCATGGTGAAGCGCGCATCGCCCGAATGCAGGACGCTGCCGGCCTTCATCTGCAGCACGCCGCCGGGCGAAGCGGCCAGGCGGGTATAGTAGTTGGGAATGAAGGCCTTGAGCTGGTCGTAAGCATCCTGGCGGTAGGCGCTGTCTGTGGTGAAGGCCATCAGCAACTGCATTTGAGTCGCGAAGTCCTTCTTGTTGGTGCCGCCGGTCAGCATGGTAGCGTCGTCGCCGATGCCGAAATCGACGCCGACGATCTTGCCGGCCAGGGTGTCCTTCAGGTCCGGCGCCGACAGCTTGCCCAGCCCGCCTTCCGACACGCCCGAGACGCGGGCGGCGAAGACCGGCGGATTGCCGTTGGGATCGATCGACTTGATGCCGCCGATGAAGCTGACCGACACGCCGATCTCGTCGTCCTTGAACTTGGTCGGCTTGATCGTAACCTTCAGCCCGTTGGCATAGGTCAGCTGCGTCAGGCCCAGGTCCTTGATCTCCTCGCGCTTGACGACCGCCGACGGCGCGCCGAAGTCGGTATAGGGCCACGCCTTGGTGACGCGCGCCGCCTCGGCCGTCAGCTTGGCCTGGTTGACGGCGTCATAGGTCGCCTTCAGCGCCGCCTTGTCGAGGTCGCCCAGGCTCTCGCCGCTGTGCCAGACCAGCGGGCCGTCGCCGGCGAAAAGCTTGGCGATGCCGCCATTGATGTTCTGGACGGTGATCTGCGGCTTCAGCTCGGCGAAGAACTGCAGGTCCTGGGCCGGCGAGGTGAAGACCTCGCCGCTTTCCAGTGTCTCGGCCAGGCTGTTGGCCAGGTCGCGGGTCTCGCGCGTCTTGGTCGAGGCCGCGGCCTGGCGGAAGCCCGATTCGAGGTTGGCGATCTGACGGTCGATTTCGCCCTGGTCGGCGCCGAACTGCTCGTACTGACGCAGCGCCGCGTAGGCGGCGGCCAGCGCCGCCTTGTCCTTGCCGGGCTTGGGCGTGATTTCGAGCTGGGCCAGTTCGGTGGTGTGCTCGACGTGTTCGCGCTGCACGCCGGCCGAGGCGAACGGCGAGTCCTCGGACTTGGCCATGCGCTCGAAACGCTCGTTGAGGATGCCCAGCCGGATCTGGTCGAGGAAGTCGGCGATATTCTTGGCCTTGGTCTGGTAGCGTTCGTCGTCGGGCTGGGCCCACGACAGGCTGATGGCGTCGGGCAGACCGGTTTCGCTATAGGTGTCGAACTGCGGCCCCTTGGTCGTATAGGCGCCGAAATCGGTCGCGCGGATCGGATTGGCCGGCGCCTTCAGATCGCTGAACTTGGCCTTGATCTTGGCTTCGATCGCCGCCGGATCGACGTCGCCGATCACCACCAGGGTTTCCAGCTCCGGACGGTAGAAGTTGCTGTACAGGTCGGCGAAAGTGTCGTGCTTGGCCGTCTGGATGATCGGCACCAGGCCGATCGGCAGGCGGTCGGCATAGCGCTGGCCCGGGAAGATCTCCTTGGCCCAGGCCTTGAACTCGTGCATCTGCGGCGTGTCGCGTAGACGTTCCTCGCCCAGGATGACGCCGCGTTCGCGATCGATGGCGCCGTCGTCCAGCGTCAGGTTGCCGGCGGTCTCGCGCAGCAGGAACAGGCCGGTGTCGATATCGTCGGCGCCGTTCTTCGGCAGGTCCAGCTGATAGACCGTCTGGTCGAAGGCGGTGAAGGCGTTGGTGTCGGGGCCGAACTTCAGGCCGTGGCGCTCCAGGATCTTGACCATGTCGCCTTCGGGCACGTTCTTGGAGCCGTTGAAGGCCATGTGCTCGATGAAATGGGCCAGGCCCTGCTGGTCGTCGTGCTCCATCATCGAGCCGCCGTTGACGCGCAGGCGCAGCGACACCGTGCCCGGCGGCGTGGCGTTCTTCAGGATGGCATAGGTCATGCCGTTGGGCAGCTTGCCGAAAATGACGGCGGGGTCGGCCTTGATATCGGAATGGGCCTGGGCGAATTCGACCGGCTTGCCGGCGTCGCGGATGGCGTCTGGCGCCGGGGGCGTCTTATCGGACGTGAAGTAGTCGGGCTGAGGCAGTTTCTTCTTGTGGGACGTTGCCGCCGGCGCCTTCGAAGCCGGAGCCGCGTGCAGTGCCGGAGCAGTGCCCAGGGCCACCAGGGCCAGGGTCGTCAGAAGGGTCTTTTTCGCCAGCATGGGGTAGGGCTCCGCCTGAAAAACAATCGGCGCGAGCCTTACCCAGATTTGGGGCGATTTAAAGTTAAATTTCGGATGGGAAGCCGACGTTACGCCGATCTTCCTGAATTCCGGAAAACGCGAAACGGGTGGCTCGCGCCACCCGCCAATTATCGCGACACATAAAACAGCGCGCTGTTACCCGTGGCGCTGGCCGTCGAAACCACCGAACGTCCGCTGGTCACCGTGCCGGTCTCCGAGGCGGTGACGTCGGAATTGTTCGTCTGGTTATTGCTGACGTTCATGTCCGCCTTGCATTCCGAACAGGCATAGGCGATCGCCTGGTTGCCGACGGCGTTGGCGGTGATGTAGGAATCGTAGCCCGAATTGCCTTCGAAGGTCGCCGCGACTTCGACGCCGCCGCTCGACACCTGGGTATTGTCGAGGTGCAGGGTGACGTCGTTGTTGCCGGCCAGGACGGAATTGCCGACGCCCGACGCCTTGACGATGGCGGTCGAATACTGGTCGGCGGCCAGGTAGCCCTGGCCCTGCACGTCGCCGGTCTGGTTTTGCAGGTTGGTGACGTCCAGCGAGCCGCCGGCGTTGACGATATTGACATTGTTGCCCATCGCCGTGCCCGACACCGTCGGGTTCCAGACATTGCCGCCGTACAGTTCGGCGCGCGCCGTGGTGTCGCCGCCGGCCGTCTGCTGGACCTCGTGGGTCTGCGAACCGCCCGTGTCGGAATAGGAGCCGTAATAGTTCTGCGTCGCCTCGGCCGTATAGACTTCGGGCGAGGGCGAATAGTGCATGGTGACGGAGGTGTTCGACATCGCCTCGCTCGACGACGACTGCACCAGGCGCGAATTGATCGAACCGTTGGTCACCATGTAGCTGGTGTCGTTGACCTCGACCGTGGCGTCGCCGGTGCTCTTGTCCGGACCGTAGACGGCGTTGTTCGGCGCCGAGATCGCGGTCTTGGCCTCGACCTTGGCGGCGTCCGAATGCTGGTTGGCGTCGGCGGTGAAGTTGGCGGCGTTGGTGTTGAAGTCGGCGTAATTGCCGATCGCCGTGCTGGTCGCGTAGACAGGCGTACCCAGCGAGATATCCTCGGCGCCCGTATTGACGCCGTTGATTTCCGATGCGGCATAGACGTTGCCGTGCTGCACCTGGGACGAGCTCAGGGTGGCATCGACGCCGTCATTGCCGCCGCGCATCTTGTTGCCCGTGGCTGGGCTGACGACCTGGACAAGGCCGTCGTTCTCGACCACGTCCAGCTTCTGCGGCAGCGATACGTCGCCGTTCTCGACCTGGAGGTTGGTCAGAACCTCCTGGGCGAAACTAGTAGCGGGAACCAGAGGCAGGAGCAGCAGACCGGTCGTCGCTGCGAACCACGCGACGTTGCTGCGTCGCACCGACGTCTTGCCAGCGGGTCGGATCGGCGCGCGTTCCAGCATTGTTGGTCTCCAGATTATTATAGGCCGGGGTCAGGCCGCCGGTCACGCCCAGGGTCGACGGGTCGTTGAGGAAGTCGTTGCGCGGATCGAGGCAGACCTCGGGGCCCGAGACGCCGTACAGATTGGCCATGAATTCCAGCGTGGCGCGTTCGATTTCAGCGCGCACCGCCAGTTGCATCGGCTCCAGCGCGCCCTGGCCGGCACTGATGTCGAAGATATTGCCGTTGAGGATGTCGAAAACCCCGGCCTTCACTTCGCGGCCGACGATCTGCTTCTGGTACGAGATGACGTCGACGACTTCCAGCGTGCGGGTGTCAACCAGGCGCAGGTCCAGCGCCACGTTCATGACGTAGGTGCGGCCCGAGCCCAGGCCCTTCAGCCCGGTGTCCGCGGTGCCGCCGGCATAGGCGTCGACGCCCGACGAGCGGATATTGTAGTTCAGTTCGGTGATGCCGCCGACGACGAAGAAGTCG